>Ga0209979_1000588_pt1 | contig 47340 bp, 40 predicted proteins | sample AnhtaG_FD_183114 | JGI IMG/M metagenome (GOLD analysis project Ga0209979, IMG submission 183114) | Deep subsurface microbial communities from Anholt, Denmark to uncover new lineages of life (NeLLi) - Anholt_01485 metaG (SPAdes) (version 2) | ecosystem: Environmental > Aquatic > Marine > Oceanic... | reverse complement strand
GCTGTATTATTTTAAGAGAAGATTATAGTATATTTTTCAGTCTCTTTAAAATAAATAGAAGTCAACTTTGGATTTTAACTTGATAATAAAGCCAGACTTAATTTGAATTGCTACGGAATTTTTCCGATACAACTACATTCTAAGTCTGGCTGTATTTTCACAATAAATTAGGTTATTGTAAAAAAGGGAAATTAATAAATGTAGGAGTTCAATTCATTGAACCCCCAGTTGCAATAAAAAAACAACCTCCTATACAAAGGAGGAGGGCTACAGTTTTAAAAGGAGCAAATAATTCTTTATAAAAAATTCTTGCCATGATAGCAATAAATACTGGAGCTGTATATAACAGAGTGACTGCGGTGGCGATGGTAGTTTTTTGAATGGTGCTAAAATACAATATAAAATACCAGCGGCAGCTACCATCAGATAGCCCTTAGTCTGTTTCTTCAAAATTGTTTCTCATTCTCCTTTTGTTTATTTTATCTGGTTTTTTAAAATCATTTAATCATAATTTTTCCACAATATTGATACCGCATCTAAAAAATTATAAATAATATATTTTAAAAAGAGGATTTCTCAGAATTTTGTCGAATATAAAAAATATAGTAATAAAAATTTGGGTTAAAATTTTGATTTTAGTTTACCTTCTTTTCCTCTTAATGAGGAAGGATTGATCCTTGCCTTTCCTCCACCTTAATGAGGGATGATTAAATCTTATCAAGTAGTTAAAATATGAATTCATTATTAAATTTTATTTCAATAGTAGCACCAATAATTTTTGCAGCTTTCTTATTTAAGCTAAAAAATATAACTATGGAAATGAAGATATGGTTATGGGCTGTCTGTGCCTTAATAATTATCTTTGATGCGTATATAATAATAAAAGATAAAAAGGCCAAAGAAGAAAAATCTAAAAGAGAAGAATTGTATAATCGTTTATACGAAAAACAGGAGTTATTTAATAGAAATCTACCCAGGACTTTGATCGATAATCTGGAAAGAAATCCTTTATTAGTAGATTCTTTTCAAACAGGTCAAAGGTATGAAAAAGAATATAAATTTGAGGAAGCTATTAAAGCATATGAAAAATCTCTGCATGATTTAAGTATCCCCGAGGAAGATAAAATTGGCTTTAATATCCTTATCGGCAATTGCTATTTCTTTTTATCTAAACTGAAAGAGGCGGAAAAACATTTTAAAGAATCACTAAATATTTTAAAAAGAGCAGAAAATAAAATTGCCAGATTGCCAGCAAAATCAGTTGCTCTTGGCAATATAGGAAACATCTACCATAACCTAGGAAAACCCGATGAAGCATTAGAATATTACCAGCAAGCATTAGAGATTAATAAAAAGCTCAGATACGAACAAGGAATAGCCCATAATCTTAGTAATATAGGTACGGTATATAATGACTTAGGTAAACATGATGAAGCCTTAAAATTTCAAGAGGAAGCATTAGAGATTAATCAGAAGATTGAAGATGAACCGGGTATAGCCGATAGCTTAAACAATATTGGGGTAGTATATAATGATTCAGGCAAAACCGAGGAAGCCTTAAAATTTTATCAAGAAGCCTTAGAGATTAATAAAAAGATGGGATATGAAGAAGGAATAGCCAATGTTTTTAACAATATCGGTCTTACCTATAGTAAATTAAGGGAAATCAATCAAGCCCTAAATTATTATCAGGAAGCACTAAAGATAAATAAAAAGATAGGATATAAAGAAGGTGTAGCAACTAATCTGGGAAACATCGGTCTGATTTACATTACTTTAGGAAAGTCTAAAGAGGCACTGAAGTATTATCAGGAGGCGTTAGAGGTTTTTATAAATATTAATGCTCAGCCGCGAATAGAAATATTATTAAAGCTTATTAAAATTATTGAGGAAGAAAAGATGGTTAAAAATAAGAAGATAAATTACAAGCCAATAATGAAGATTAGATTACTGCTTTTTGTAGTTTGGTTTATTGTAGTAGGCTTTCTAGTTGTTGAATGCGTGCCTTCGGTAAAAGAAGCACTTATTCTTGCGACCACAAAAAAACCAGAAACTTTTACAGAACTGTATTTCGAGGAGCATTTATCCCTTCCAAATAAAGTCGTTATATTTAAAGAAAATAACTTTAAATTCACAATCCATAATCTCGAAAATAAAGATATGGTATATATATATGAAGTTTATATTGATGTAAACAGAGAAAAACAGATGATTGATAAAAATTCTGTTTTAATAAAAAAAAATGAATATAAAACAATTACGGAAGACTTCACAATCACAGTTCCAACGCAAAGAATTAAAGTTGTCATAAACCTGATTGGCAAAAATCAACAAATTCATTTTTGGATGGCAGAAGAATGAAAAAAATAACAATAGTTATCCAGGTTTTAATTGCTAATACTATTAGTAGGAGTATAATAATATATTAAAATTATCTAAAATTATTTAAAAAATTTACAAATTAATGTCTAAAATCGCTTGATTTAGGGAATAAAATAATAAAGAAGAGATTTTGTAATGCTCCCTATTAAAATTACAAACTTCTAAAAAAATTTGCTTTTATAAATTTATTTTGTTATAATAAACATCCAAGTTTCATAAAATATAATATTCTATCTCGTTATTTAAAATGTTATATTAAACTTTTTCAATAGGAAGGTGAAGTATTAAAGTAATACTTCAAGAGAAGTTGAGAAAGGTAAACTATCCGAAAGGATAGGACGCAAAGTTATGGGCCTAAGATATTGTCATTGCGAGCCTGCTGAAAGTAGGCGAAGCAATCTCATACAATACTACGGCTGCCAGACTGCCAACTTTTTAACTAAATAAAGATTGGCAGTTTTTTATTTTAACTATTGTTTCTCACTTCTCTTACTCTTACGTTGATTAAGCAAAAAAATCACTCAAGAAATCTTATCATTTACCTATTTAAAAACTGCCTTTAAAAAACATTCCAAAAAATAGTCAAAGTACTACTTATAAAATTCACACTCAAAATTATTTTCAACCTGATAAAGAAAATTAACATTCATTCATCATAGTATAAACAAATCACTTTAGCTTTACTTAATCTTAAAAAGGAGGCGATGTCCCTCCTTGAGTGTATTGAAATGGTTTAAATTTGAATTTCAATTCAATTAAAAAATTAAAAGGAGTAAACTTTTATTAAAAAGTTAATTTATTTATTTCAATATAAGCAAATCTCTTTCGATAATTGGTGAATCAAAAGGTAGTGTAACAATAGATGCAAGTTCATTTGCATCTGACTATGGGATAACTGTGATTTCTGATAATGTTACATTGAAGAACTTTACTTTGAACAGCCCTCTCACTCATGCAGATGGTTATGGAATACATACATCAGGTTGCAACACTGTAACCTTTGAAAACTTACTTGTTGTGAATTCAGGAAGAAGTGGAGTTGATTTCATCGGCTGTAATAATATAACGATAAATAATTTAGAAGCAAAAAATAATGGTGGAGCAGGAATTGCAGTAAAAGATTCAAGCAGTGTAATAGTGAGCAATATTACTACTTGAGGTAATATTGAAGCAGGAATGGTTATTTACACATATGGGCAGTATTACATTGGAGGATGTAATAACATAGTACTTACCGAGGGGAATGGAAAACTAAAAATATTATATAAAGTTACATAAATTATAATAAAAGTGTTAAAAAATTATTAAAAAAAATTGACAATAGTATAATTTAATTCTCTAAAAATTTAATATATAAAAAATAACGATTTAGGAGCTTAGAAGCTTTTCTTAAAATATGGACGCTAGAGAAAAGCAGAGCTAATAGCGTAACCGACTAAATGTAGTTGGTTTTTTATTTTATGGGGCATAGTTTGGTTTTTATTTTTACAATATTTTATATATAGAAAGAGCAAGTTTTAAATATATAAATAAATTTTATTAAGTGATGTTTTTTTAAAGAAAGGAGTGAAAAAAAATGGTTCACCTAAAAAATACTACTATGGTAACCAATGCAGCGATAACTGTAGAAACGGAAACGTCTACGGAGCTAGATTTCGAGAATCATTCATCCATTCCATTTTCGGATAGGAGGATTGCAGATAGGAGAATTTTTAATAGGAGAGGCATTGACACCAGCAATATTAAAAAAATAACAGTCGTAATACCAGCATTAAATGAAGAACAAGCTATCGGATCCGTAATAAAAGAAATACCAATTAATGAATTAAAAAAAATGGGATACGAAGTAGAAATTATGGTTATTGATAATGGCTCAAAGGATAGAACAAGGCATATAGCCAATAGTCATAGGGCAAAAGTTATCGTCCAGCCAATTAAGGGTTACGGGAATGCCTATAAAGCAGGATTTGCTAATGCTACAGGAGATATTATCGCTACAGGAGACGCAGATTTAACCTATCCTTTTGGTGATTTGCCAAAAATAATTAAAAAGATGGAGGATGAAAATTTAGACTTCATTACTACAGACAGACTGACTAATCTACAACCAGGAGTGATGAGTAGAACCCACTATTATGGAAATCTTTTGTTTCAATTTATAACCAAAACACTATTTTGGTTACCGTGTAAAGATAGCCAATCTGGAATGTGGATTTTCAAAAGAAGCATTTGGCCTAAATTAAATGTTAAATCTTCAGGTATGCCCTTTTCGCAAGAGCTAAAAATAGAAGCTTACAGAAATGGCTTTAAGTGTGCTGAAGTTCCAATTATTTACAGAGCAAGGGTAGGTGAGGTTAAACTTAGTACCTTAAAAGACGGTCTTGGTAATATGCTTCATCTAATAACTAAAAGAATTTTTGGTTGAAGCTAAACAAAATGAAAAAAATGAAAATTGCTTTAGTCTATGACGCAATTTATCCATATATAAAGGGCGGCGGAGAAAAAAGATTTTACGAAATCGGTAAAAGGCTGGCTAAAAAAGGACATCAAGTGCATCTTTATGGAATGAAGTTTTGGGAAGGGGAAAATGTTATCAAACAGAATGAAATGTATTTACATAGCATCTGCGAGGCAAAGAAACTTTATACAAAAGAAGGAAGAAGATCGATTCTGCAGGCAATTTACTTTGGCTTTCATTCAATGAAACTTATAAAAGAAGATTTTGATGTGATTGATTGCTGTGGGTTTCCTTATTTTTCATTATTTAGTTGCAAATTAGTTTCCCTTATTAAAAGAAAAAAATTATTTTCGACGTGGCATGAAGTATGGGGTAAAAATTATTGGTATGAATACATTGGTTGGAGGGGATATTTAGGTTATATTATCGAAAAATTAGCTGTATTAATGCCAGATAAAATAATTTCAGTTTCAAAACATACCACTCATAAGCTTAAAAACGAATTAAATTCAAAAAAACCTACATATACGGTTCCAAATGGAATAGAATTCGATTTTATTACAAAAATCAAGCCAGCGAAAGAAAAGTCTGACGTTATTTTTGTGGGCAGGTTGATATCCAGTAAAAATGTTGATATATTGATTAAATCAATAAAGTTAATAAAGGGAAAAAATCCCGAAATGAAATTTTTAATAATCGGAGATGGACCTGAAAAAAAGAGGCTTGAAGCACTTGCCCAGAAGTTAAACCTGGAAAAAAATATTAAATTTTTAGGTTTTTTGGAAAACCATGATGATGTTTATGCCCTAATGAAATCATCGAAAGTTTTCGTTTTGCCATCGGTTAGAGAAGGATTTGGAATTGTTGTAATTGAAGCAAACGCCTGTGGTATAATGGTGATAACAGTGAATCATAAAGACAATGCTGCCAGAGATCTTATAGAAGAAGGAAAAAATGGTTTTGTCTGCCAACTCCACGAACAAGAAATTGCAATAAGAATTATGAGAATTTTAGAAAATGGTTCAGACCGAAAGATGAAAGAGGCCTGTAAGGATTTAGCGAAAAAATATGATTGGGATAAGATTGTTGATGAAATCGAGGGAATTTATTTGAAATGAAATATATAACAATCTTTTTTGATTTTGAGGGCAAATGGGGTATGCCTTTTAATACAGATTATGACCTGGAAAAAACAGTACTTAATATTTTAAAAATTTTAAAACGATATCATATAAAAGCAGTATTTTGTACTTGCGGGAAAATATTAGAGGTTCATCCCGAAATAATAAAAATAATAGATAATGAAGGTCATGAGATAGCTTTTCACGGTTATGTGCATGAAGATTTTAATAAAATCTCGATAAAAGAACTAAATCAATTATTGGAAAAAACCGAAAATATTTTTTTAGCTCTAACAGGCAAAAGATTGTTAGGTTTTAGAGCCCCATACCTTTTGGGTCCAAATTTTTATAATAAGAGGATTTACCAATTATTTAGAAAAAGAGGATATAAATGGTGCAGTAATCGTGAAATTCGTTTTGTAGAAGAGATCTTTGTTCAACACAGATTAAAAGGATCAATTTATAACCCCAAAAATGCTTTTTCAAAACTTATCTCAATATCAAAAATTACTTCTGTTAACCTCTGTTATTATATTTTATTTAATTTATTAAATGTAAGATTAATTCTAATGGAAGATATACATAAAGTATTAAATCAAAGTCTTATTATTGATGACATTAAATTCAACTTAAGAATTTTAAGGAACTTTAATTGGCTCAATTATTCCAGATTTCCAATATTCAAATTAAATATTTTAGATTTTCCACTATACTCTCCATTAGATTGTGATTTATTTGGGTATCCTTTTCCATCAGAAGAATCTAATGAAATAACAATGAATTATGCTTTTAAATGCTTAGTTAAAAATTTTCAAAGGTCAAAACATTTTTTTAATCTTAACTTCCATGATTGGATAATTGGTACAGCTAATCGATATAAATCATTAGATAAGATTTTAAATTACTTATCACATCAAGAATCAGTTAAAATAATTCTTCCAAAAGAATTATAAAAATTTTAAAAAAACCGAGCAGAAAAATATGGATGAAATAAAAAAATATCCTTTATAGTCATAGCTTATAACGAATAGAGAAATATCGTAAACTTTATAAGATCTATATCGAATAAGTAGGAATTAAAAACTCTGACTATGAGATAATTGTTGTAAAAACGAATTAAATTCAAAAAACCTACATACACAGTTCCAAACGGAATAGAATTTGATCTTATTACAAAAAACAAACCAGCGAAAGAGAAGTCTGATGTCATTTTATGGGCAGATTGATATCCAATAAAAATGTTGATATGTTAATTAAATCAATAGAGTTAATAAAGGGGAAAAATCCCGAAATTAAATCTTTAATAATCGGAGATGGTCCTGAGAAAAAGAAGCTAGAAGAACTAACCCGAAAGTTAAACCTGGAAAAAAATATTAAATTTTTTGGTTTTTTAGAAAACCATGATGATGTTTATGCCCTAATGTAATCATAAAAAATTTTCGTGTTACCATCGGTTAGAGAAGGATTTAGCATTGTGGTGATTGGAGTAAATGCCTGCGGCATACCGGTGATAACAATTAATCATAAAGACAATGCTGCCAGAGATCTTATAGAAGAAGGAAAAAATAGTTTTGTCTGCCAACTTAATGAAGAAGAAATTGCAAAAAGAATTATGAGAATTTTAATAAATAATTCGAGCAGAGGAATGGAGGAAACCTGTGTAGAATTAGCGGGAAAATATGACTGGAATATGATTGTTGATGAAATTGAGGGAGTGTATTTAGAATGAAAATAATGATAGTTGCTCCATATTTTTATCCGAAAATTGGAGGTATGGAAAATTATGCCTATAACATAGCTAAAGGTTTAAAAGAAGAATATAATTGGGAGATTGTTGTTATAACTTCAAACCATGAAGAGAAGAAATATAAAGAAAAAAAAATAAATGGCATAAAAATTTATTTATTACCGAGATGGTTTAAAATTAGTAATACACCAATAAACCCATTATGGTTTTTTCAAATTAAAAGAATTATAAAAAATGAAAGACCAGACATTATAAATGCTAATACCCCTGTCCCTTTTATTTCTGATATTGCCGCAAGAGTTTGTGGAGATTTGCCTTTTATTTTAACCTATCACGCAGCATCATTATACAAATATAAAAACCCAATCTTTAATATATTAATCTTCTTATACAAAATATTAATTGAAAGAAATACAATCAAAAAAGCGAGAATAATAATAGTCGTATCTGAATTTATTAAAATAAAATCCTCTAAGAATTTAAGAAAGAAAATGTATGTAATATACAATTCGATTTCAGAAAAAGATATATTACCAAAAACAAAAATAAAAGTAAAAAATAATAAGATAATATTTCTAGCAAGCCTAGATAAAGCACATTCGTGGAAGGGTCTTGATGATATAATCGAAGCAGTTAAATGGTATGTTCAAAATTTTAACGAAAATATTGAATTATTAATTGTAGGGGATGGAGATTACAAGAAACATTATAAGAAGGTTGTAGAGAAATTGAAGATTGGACAGTATGTTAAATTTGTTGGAGCTAAATTCGGAGAAGATAAATATAATCTTCTTAGAAAAGCTAAAATTTTACTAACTTATCCTAAAACAGCAAATGACGCATTTCCTACTGTATTTCTCGAGGCTTGGGCTAGTTTAGTCCCTATAATATCATCAAACATTGGTCCCATACCACATATAGTAGACGATAGAAAAAATGGATATTTGGTAAAACCAGACTCTCCAAAAGAACTTGCAGAAGGTATATACAATTTGATTCAAAACAACAAACTACGTAATAAATTAATTATAAATGGTCTTTATAAGGTTAGAGATTTCACTTGGAACAAACAAACTATAAAAACTAAAGAAATAATTATGGGTGTTCTAAATGAAAAATGAAAATAATTTGAATTACACCACATTTTTAACCAATTACAGAGGGGTATAAAATTGTGGTAGAGAACTATCTGAAAAGCTGGTAGAAAATGGATACAAAAGAGTAAAAGAAAATTTTACCTGGGATAAAAAAGTATAGGAAACTAATAAAATGTTTTATGGAAGTTTTGGAGGAATGAAAAAAAATAAACTAAAAATTATGATTTTACATAATACAATAACCCCTTATAGACTACCTATATTTGAAGAGTTGTCAAAGAAATATGATCTAGATGTTTACTTTTGTAAAACAAAGACTAACGATAGGCTATGGAGTACTTCTTTAGAAAATTACACTTTTAAATATAAAATACTTCCTAGTTTGAATGTAGGACCATTGGTATTCAATTTTTCTTTACTAAAGGAATTGTTTAAAAATAAGTCTGATTGCTTCATCGTTGCTGAGAATTTTGAAAATGCTGTTTCTATTTTAACAATGTTCGCTATTGCCAAGAAAAATAAAAAAAAGATTATTTTATGGAACGAACAAATAGACGATGAAGTATATACACTCATACACCTTAAAACATCCAGGAACTTCTTTAAAAATAAATTATATAACTTTATTAAAGCAGGTTTAAAAATTTACAGAAAATATCTTTATTTTAAAGCGGACCTTTTACTTCCCCTTAGTAGTGCTGCTGAGAGTTATCTAAAAAAAGAAGGGGTACTTAAAGAGAAGATTATAAAATCTTTTCAAATCATGCCTGAATCTATTTTGGCAGAGCCCACTACAATATCTAAGCTACCAGAATTTAAAAACAAAAAAATAATTCTTTCCCTTGGCCACCTAATTAAAGGAAAAGGAATTGACAATCTAATTAAAGCATTTAATCAGCTAAATTCAAATGATGCGGTATTATTAATTGCTGGAGCTGGAGATCAAAAAGAAAATCTTAAAAATTTAGCTAAAAAGAATGTTGACATAAAATTTATAGGATATATAGAAGACAAAGAAAAAGCAAAATATTTTTCTATTGCAGATTTTTTTGTCTTCCCAACACATAATGATGCTTGGGGTTTTGTTATTAATGAGGCATTGTATTACGGTTTACCCATTATATCTACTGATAAGGCAGGAGCGAGAGAATTAATAGAAAATGGTAAAAATGGGTTTATTATCCCAGATAATGACGTTGATGCTTTAGTAAAGTCTTTGAAAAAATTGCTTGATGACCCAAAACTTCTTGCCAAAATGAAGGAAAATGTTAGAAGAACACCTAAAAGTAGGATAGTAGATGTTAATACGGTTGTTAGAACATTCAATAAAGCGATAAATATGATATTAAATCATCAAGAACTCAATATAAATAACAAGAATTCGCCAAATTAAATATTATAATAAACAGAATTTTTTTCATTAGGAAATACACAATAAATATGAATAAAATACCCTTTCTCATTATTATTGTATGAAAAAACCCCGATAGATGGAAAAACTGGTTTTGTAGTCAAAGATAACGATATTGAAGAATTAGCAAAAAGAATAGAAGAATTACTCAACAGCCAAAACTTGCTCGTTAAAATGAAGGAAAATGTAAAAAAGATGAATAAAAGTAAACTCGTTGATATTAATACTTTAGTAGTAAATGCTCATACACCTGTCCCTTTTATTTCTGACGTGCTGCTAGGGTCTGTAACAATATACCATTTATACTGATGTATCATAATGATTTAACTAAAGGAAATATTTTTTTAACCTTTTGTGTAAACTATATTATTTTGCCATAGGAAATGATACTTAAAATATTTCAGATAAAATGATTGCAACCTCTCGGCAGTATGCTCAGAATTCTATTTACTTAAAAAAAATTTTAAGGAACTTGTTGGTATTGTTCCTTCTGGCGTGGATGTGCTTAAGTGTAATCTTAATGCTAATAAGGGTTACTTAAAGAAAAGGTATGACAATCATCACTTTGCCCTATTTGTTGGACAATTAGATAAATCACATATTTACAAAGGTATAAATTATTTTCTTGATGCTATTTTGTTAGTTAAAAAAGAGTTTGAAAACATTGTACTGTTAGTTGTTGGGAAAGGAGATAATATAAAAATTCTGCCCAAAAACTTTCTATAGAGAAGAATGTTATCTTTGCCGGATTTGTCCAAATCGATAAATTAAAAGAGTATTATGCGGGGTCAAATGTCACTATTTTACCTACCTTGAATAATTCTGAGGGATTTGGAATGTTGTTAATTGAGGCAGGTGCTTGTGGAAAGCCTGCAATAGGTACTAGTTTTGGGGGCATCCCTTTAGTGATTAGTGACAAAAAGACAGGCTTACTTATTCCTTCAAAAGATTCAAAAACTCTTGCAAAAGCAATAAAAACACTTAAGGATCCCAAGCTTTCTAAAAAAATGGGAGAAAATGGATATAAAAAAGTAAAAGAAAATTTTACGTGGGAAAAACAAATTAAAAAGACAAATGACTTGTTTGGTGATATTATATGAAAAATAAAGCTAGATTAATTATTTTGCATAACATTATTTCTCCTTATAGATTAACTATATTTGAAGAGTTGTCAAAGAAATATGATCTAGATGTTTACTTTTGTAAAACAAAGACTGAAGATAGAAATAGAATATAAGAATTAATCTTACTAGCTTATAAAAAGTGAGAAAAATGAAAAAAAGAAATAATAGTAACAATCAGTTGGGACGATGGGCAGAAGTTAGATTTAAAATTTGCTAATCTTTTAAAAAGTACGGATTTATGGGAACCTTTTATATTTCCACGATGAACAGAGAATGAGATAAGGGAAACTATTGTCAAATGAGGAGATTTATCAACTCAGTAGAGATTTTGAGATTGATTGTCATGCTATGTCTCATCCAAGATTAACAAAAATCAGCGAAGGAGAAGCTTTTAATGAAATTATAGATTCAAAAAAATATTTGGAGAATTTAATCGCTTAGGGTTTAATTCCCAGCAGCTCTACTGCGGGGAGATTCATTAGCAAATTTTTCTTTGCATCTTAATTAAAAGTAACCTTACAATATAGTAAATTCAAAAAGAAAATAGACCCCTCTGCTCTAAATGACTATCTTACTTATACAGATATCGTTAGAGTTGCTAGTAAAGTGATACAAAATAATTTTGGAATTATTGTAAAGCCAAGAGATTCACAGGCTTTAGTAGAAGCCATAATTAGGCTGTTGAAAAATCTAAAATTGGCCAAAAAAATGGGCAAAATGGAAGAAAGCCAGTTGAGAGTAAGTATAGTTGGGAAAGTGTCTCTAAACAGAGCGATGATATTTATCAAGGAGTAATTTCATGAAAGAAATTGATGCTTCTATTATATTATTAACCCTAAATGCCGGGGAAAAGTTTAAAAAAGTATTGAAGGCGGTATTTAACCAAACATATAATAATTTTGAAGTAATAATTATCGATTCTTCTTCTATTGATAACACTTTAGAATATGCAAAAAGGTATCCAATAAAGATATTCAAGATTCCCCGTAGTGATTTTGGGCATGGTAAAACAAGAAATTTAGGAGCAAAGTTAGCACGGGGACGATACCTGGTATATCTAACTCAAGATGCGATCCCTGCTGATAATAATTGGTTGGCCAACTTACTGGTTAATCTAAAAATAGAGAATGTTGCCGGGGTGCTCGGTAGGCAGATACCGAATATAACAGCTAACCCGCTTGATGTTTTTAGTTATAACGAGGATTATCCGGACATCAGAAAAAATATTTCTATTCAGAATTACAAACAAAATAACGTACTCTTTTCTGATGCTAATTCTGCAGTTAAAAAGTCAGTTATATTAAAATATCCATATCCGGAAAACGTTCCTTTAGCTGAAGACTTGGGTTGGGCAATAGGTATAATTAAAAAAAACTATAAACTTATATACGAACCGACGGCAGCTGTAATTCATTCACATAAATTTAGCTTAATTAATAATATTAAAAATGATTTTGACCATGGAGTTTCGTTAACTCAAATTTATCAACACGGAAATTCAACCTACCTCATGTTCAATAGTAAGAGAAGGTTTATCAATAAGATTAAGTATTTAATTAAAAATTACAAGTATCACTGGATATTAATTTCTCTTGCAATCGACACAATAATGCTTCTATCAGTAACGTTAGGGAAAAATTATCGACGATTACCAGTATTCTTATTAAAACATTTTAGCAATTATCCAAATTACTGGATATAAGTATGTAAAATAATTAAAAATGATATCAATAATAATTATAGTTAAGAGTGATAGGGGGAATAGAAAACATTCTTAAAAAACTAATTAAAATCCCTAAACCAGAAAAAACTGAGATCTTTGTAATAGACGCACCAGAAGAGATTTTAATTTCATAAAGAAAGAATTTCCTTCTGTAAGACGGATTTATTTTCATAATAAAAAAAATAAGAAAGTTACAATTCCAGAACAGAGAAACTTAGGGCTTAAAAAGGCTAAAGGGAATATTATTACTTTTATTTATACTTATTCCAATAATAAAAAATATTAAAAGGCAACCATTAAAAGTTGTCTTTATAAATTTGATTTTTGGTTTTGGTGTTTTAAAAGAATTATTTTTTTTAAGAAAATAGAGAAATAAAAAATGAAACTAACAAAAAATAAAATTTTTTTTGGAATTTTAATCTTTGGACTAATTGTAAATCTTTTAGTCCTTTTTGATATTCAATTCTTTTATCTAACGGCGATTTTTTCTTTTATATTTTTAACAACTGTTCCTGGCTTGTTAATCATACTAATGCTCAAAATTAGAGAAGTTGATTTTTGGGAATATTTAGTTTACACAATTGGGTTAAGTGTCGCTTTTTTGATGTTTGGAGGATTATTTATCAATTGGGTTTTACCATTGATTGGAATTGATAAACCACTGTCGACAGTGCCTTTATTAATCAGTTTTGATATATTTTTACTAATTTTCTGGATAATTTCCTTAAAAAGAAACAATAAAATCTACCTTAAGGTTGAGCCTCCACGACTGGATTGGACCAATAAGTCTTTTTTAATAATCCCCATAATTTTTCCAATCTTAACTATTTTAGGAGCAATCACTCTAAATAATCACGGACCTAATTATTTGCCCTTAATTGTACTTGGTGGGATTGCTATTTACGTCTTTTTTGTAGCTCAATTTAGGAAGAAACTAAATAAAAATATTTACCCCTGGTCAATTGTCATGGTTTCCCTGTCTTTATTATTAGCAGCCTCTTTAAGAAGCTGGTATGTTTCAGGGATTGATACCAATTTGGAATATTACATATTTCAATTAATAAAGGAAAAGCAATATTGGAATCTGCAGCAATTTAACCATCCATATAATGCATGTTTAAGTGTTTCAATTTTACCAACAATTCTTTCGACCTTTATAAAAATCAATAATCAATATATATTCAAATTAATTATCGCTATGATCTTTTCACTAACCCCTCTTGTGGTATACTTATTTTTAAAAAGGTTTACTCACGAGATAGTGGTTTTTTTTGCAGTTTTCTTTTTTATTTCTCAGCCCCTATTTATGAACTGGGCGTCTATTCCAATAAGACAAGAGATAGCCTTATTATATTTTGCCTTAACTTTACTTGTTCTATTTAATGAAAACTTTAATCAGACACTTAAAAATAGCTTATCCATTATTTTTGCGTTCTCTATGGTTGTTTCGCATTATACAACCACTTATCTGGCTATCTTGCTTTTTGTTTTTTCTTATTTTGTTTTTTTGGTTTTAAGGAAAACTAAAGATAAAAAACCATTTTTAATAATTTATAAAAAACTAAATTTAAAAGAAAAGATAGAAAAATCAATTAATAAGGTTAAAGCTCTTAATGGAATCGTGATTGTAATATTAATTATCTTTACTTTCCTTTGGAACTCAATTTTACCTAGCTCTTTCAGTAGCATAATTGATTTTTCCTATCAAACAATCCAAAATATGAATAAACTTTTTGCAGAAGTGTTCAGTGAAATGGGTACTATAAACACACAATGGAATATTGTTAACTATACTCCAAAAGACAATACTCTTTTGTTGCAAAATTATGTAAAAGACACTGCATTAGAATACCAAGATAAACCTCATTTAAGTCTATACCCTGGGACAACCTATGAAAATTATCAGCCAATAGTTAAGAATGCGAAAGGGTCTCGTCCTGAAACGACTCCGGTGCCTAAATTATATATTTTTATTAATTTAATCAGAAAATTAATAAAGGTTTTCATCATTGTTGGCGTTTTATGGCTATTGTTTGCAAAATATAAAAAAGAAACAAGTAGCATTGAATATATAATAATGACTTTATTTGGGCTTCTATTGCTAGGAGCAATAACAATACTGCCACTAACACCTATTTTTTATGACTCAGAAAGAGCTTATCAACAAATGTTAGTAATTATTTCACTGCCAACGGTTTTGGGTGGATTACTAATATTTAATTTTGTTAAAAAAAATTACAGGTTACTATTTGTTTTAATGATCTTTATTTTATATTATACATTTCATTCTGGCTTAATACCTTATAATATGGCTGGAGCTGAAGTATCTTTGCAACTTCACAACTTCGGTAATCGGTATGATGAATTATATGTCCATAAGACAGAGATAAAATCTTCAGAATGGTTATTTAATAAGTGTACCAATAACGAGTTCATATATGCTGATGTGAACGCTTCATATAAGCTTTGGTTTTCTAGCAAAATCGATATAAGCAAAACAATAAGAGATGTTTTTCCACCAGTAATTGATAAAAAGGCTTATGTTTATTCTAGTTATACAAACACAATTGAAAAAAGAGGTTTTGTGTCCACTAAGGGCTCGATGATAGGTTACAATTTTCCAAGTGATTTTTTAAATCAAAACAAAAATAAAATCTATAATAATGGAAGTAGCGAGATTTTCAAATGAAAATTTTAATGGTGGTGGAAATGGTAAACTAAAATGCATCTAAGGTGGAAAATAAAAATGCACCTTTTAAAAGAAACAGTTCTTTGCTATAGTAGGAATAAGAATTAATACTATAAGGAAAGAACTGAGAGATGGTTAACAGATACTAATTACTGCTTTTAACTTTTGGTACACTTTTTCAGTTCATCACTGATACGAAAATTGCAAGAATCGTTCTGTTTGGGGAGTCAGACAATAGCCATTTATTTGGCTTTTACTCACTGAAGGGTTTTTTATTTAACAAAACTTTAAATTAATGTCTAAAATTGATTCTTTTAGGGAATAATATAATTAGAGAAAGGTATATTTAAATTTGGTATTACATTAGATAATAAAACAGAAAATAGTAATTTGACTATTTCTCAAAAATAATTAAATAGTATTAAAAAATTATGTCTAAAATTGTCTATTATGGGGAATATAATAAGTAGATAAGGGAAATTTAAAAAGAAAATAAATAATCACTCAAAGTTGATAAAGGCAAACTATCCGAAAAGATAGGACGCAAAGTCATGGGCCTAAGGCACACAAAGTGCTAAGGCAGCCAGGCTACCGACTTTTTTTATTTTGGAAATTTGAAAAAAGAATAAATACTTTTACTCAAAGTTGATAAAGGCAAACTATCCGAAAAGATAGGACGCAAAGTCATGGGCCTAAGGCACACAAAGTGCTAAGGCAGCCAAGCTACCGACTTTTTTTTATTTACACCTGTATGGTTAATGTTTAAATAATCGGATATTATTTTTTTCATGTATAGAAAGGAGAAAAGTTATGAGATATATCCGTATAATCATATTATTAGTTCTTTGTCTGACCTTGTTATTATTAACTGGTTGTATAGTAAATACAGTCACTCCCGAAACAACTAGTGGAAATCCAGAATATCCGGGTGATACAACGAAACCAGTCATTACCGGTTCACCAGCTCCACTTCCCAATTCCTTTGGTTGGAATAATACAGATGTGACAGTGAGCTTTAGCTGTGCTGATACTGGTTCAGTCCAATCCGGTATCGATATAAACACCGTTTCTGGAGAGACTGTAACCACAGAAGGCAAAGATCAATCAGTGACTAATACCGGTGAATGTATTGATGCTGCAGGGAATGTTGCTGATCCTGTAACTGTCTCTAATATCAATATCGACAAGACACCACCGGAGGTGACAATTACTTTGCCGAAGAACGGAAAATATGTTTTAAATGAGTCCGTTACAGCGACCTGGTCTGCTACGGATGCTCTTTCGGGGGTCGTTTCTCCGGTTTCAGGAACTGTCTCGATTGACACAAGTTCGGTGGGGACGAAGACTTTCACCTTGCCTGCGGGTACAGTCATGGACAAGGCGGGTAATAGTTCGCTAAAAGTCACGATATCCTATTCGGTCATAGAGGATGTAGAAGTTGATACAACGAAACCAGTCATTACCGGTTCACCAGCTCCACTTCCCAATTCATTTGGTTGGAACAATAACGATGTAACGGTGAGCTTTAGCTGTGCTGATACTGGTTCAGTCCAATCCGGTATCGATATAAACACCGTTTCTGGAGAGACTGTAACCACAGAAGGCAAAGATCAATCAGTGACTAATACCGGTGAATGTATTGATGTGGCAGGGAATATCGCTGATCCTGCAACTGTCTCTAATATCAATATCGACAAGACACCACCGGAGGTGACAATTACTTTGCCGAAGAACGGAAAATATGTTTTAAATGAGTCCGTTACAGCGACCTGGTCTGCTACCGATGCCCTTTCGGGTGTAGTAGAAGATTCTAAAGATCCAAAAACTATTAAGATTGACACAAAATCGAAGGGGAAGAAGAAGATCACCCTGCCTGCGGGACTAGTTGAGGATGAGGCAGGTAACAGTTCAGAAGAAGTCTTCATATCCTATGAGGTCTTGGAAGCCGACATAACCAAACCGGTCATTACCGGTTCACGAGCTCCGCTTCCCAATTCCTTAGGTTGGAATAATACAGATGTAACCGTGAGCTTTAGCTGTGAAGATGTTGGTCCGGTCCAGTCCGGTATCGAGACAAACACTGTTGCAGGAGCGACTTTGACCACAGAAGGCAAAAATCAATCAGTGACTAATACCGGTGAATGTATTGATGCTGCAGGGAATGTTGCTGATCCTGTAACTGTCTCTAATATCAATATCGACAAGACACCACCGGAGGTGACAATTACTTTGCCAGGTACCGGCGAGTATGTTTTAAACCAGTCAATTACAGCGACCTGGTCTGCTACGGATGCTCTTTCGGGGGTCGTTTCTCCGGTTTCAGGAACTGTTTCGATTGACACAAGTTCGGTGGGGACGAAGACTTTCACCTTGCCTGCGGGTACAGCTACGGACAAGGCGGGTAATAGTTCGCTAAAAGTCACGATATCCTATTCGGTCATAGAGGATGTAGAAGTTGATACAACGAAACCAGTCATTACCGGTTCACCAGCTCCACTTCCCAATTCCTTAGGTTGGAATAATACCGATGTAACCGTGAGCTTTAGCTGTGAAGATGTTGGTCCGGTCCAGTCCGGTATCGAGACAAACACTGTTGCAGGAAAGACTGTGACCACAGAAGGCAAAGATCAATCAGTGACTAATACTGGTACCTGTATTGATGTGGCAGGGAATATCGCTGATCCTGCAACTGTCTCTAATATCAATATCGACAAGACACCACCAGAGGTGATGATTACTTTACCGGGTACCGGCGAGTATGTTTTAAACCAGTCAATTACAGCAACCTGGTCTGCTACGGATGCTCTTTCGGGGGTCGTTTCTCCGGTTTCAGGAACTGTCTCGATTGACACAAGTTCGGTGGGGACGAAGACTTTCACCTTGCCTGCGGGTACAGCCATGGACAAAGCGGGTAACAATTCGCTAAAAGTCACGAAATCCTATTCGGTCATAGAGAGTATAGAAGAACCTGTAAAGTGGTCTGGATTAGCGATGGATTTTGGGTTTTATCCTGTAGAAGACTGTGATGCTTATTTTGATACATTACTTGCTGCTGGATTTACCGAAATTCGTATACACATGTCAGACCCTGCATATCCAGAGGATGTAGAAGCAACGAAAGTAACGGCATTAGCAGCATTGGCTAAAGGTTTCGATGTATGGTGGGGGGTTAGTGCAGCAAATCATACATTAACTGCTGCAAATTGGAGTGATTATGCAACTGCGGTTGAGGGTTATGCTGCGTGGGCACAAGCCAATGGGATTTATGAATTTCTAATAGGGAATGAAGAAGAACGGCATAATGATAATACAACGCTAACAGATGCTCAATTAAGAACTAATCTTAGAGCTCTTGCAACTTCTGTTCAATCAATATTTACTAACGGAGATGTAGGTTATGGCAATTCATGTGAATTTTTGCCCGATTGGATTACCGAAGGTAGGGGAGATATAGACCAGGTATCATGGATGAGTTATATAGATGAAGAAAATGACGACTGGAAAAATAACATAGATGCTATGGTTGCTGCTTTTGGAACTGACCATGCCTATATAAATGAATTTAATGTAGACTCTGGTGGATATTCGTGGTATTCCGAGGATGAAGCAGTACAGGCGGCAGGGATTACAGAAATGATTGATTATTTTAAGGCTTCAGGAATAACCAGAGCATTTTTCTATGAGTGGGGACCAGGCGATTTTGGTGTATTAAAAGATGATAGTACTTACAGATTATTATGGAGTCAGGCTCTACTCGATTCAGCAGGGTCTGCAAAATTTGCTACTGTTCCAACAAAAACTACCACAGCATCATTACTAGGCACAATTGCACTTATACCAAGAATAACCAAATAGTGCCCGGCATCATGCTCTAGTGTCACGTCAACCTTGTAATGACTGGTTACACGGCATTACAAGGTTGACGAACTCCGCCAGAAGCAGCGACCGCTCCTTATTAGTAGCTTATAATTTATCTTCTTATTTTTAACCATTTTAGTTTTCTCCAAAAAAATCCTCCAATCAATTTTCGTACGATTGGACAGTTGTCTAAAATATAACGTAGAACAACCAAAATTGCAACTGTTAAAAAACCCTCTTTGATTTATTCATAAATATTTTATTAATTTTATCCATACTTTAATAATAAGAAAAATTAAAGAAAGGAATCTGAGTATTCCTTTCCAAAGGCTAGAAGAATATATTTTCCAAATAGAAAGGTAACAAGAATTGCAGGGATAAGAATTAAAGAAATTATTTTTATCGCTTTTTTAACTGTACTTTTAATTCTGTTTCGATGTAAGAGCCTTTTGCAAATAATGATCGGGAGATTGACAATGAAATAATGTAGATAAGGGATACAATTATCATAGAGCATGTGCTATTTTTTCTGTAAAAGTGATTAGAATAACTTGAAGGGGCCATCAAAAACCTACATAATAAAAAACAAATACCAAATCATTAAGGAGGTAATAAAGATGACCCAACTAAATAGTACTTCATTAAGAGAAATATTTCAAGAGGCCGAATTGCCTCACCAAAAAAGTACTCCAAATAGTATCATTGTCAGAAGGACAAAAATAGTGTAATATGGTTCTATAAAAGGGATAAAAATTATAAGGATATAAATTATGATAAATAAAGAACTCTTAAAAGAAATTATCGTATCAAATGAAGAGTTTATTCTTAATCAAGTGAAAGTAATTATAAAAGGAGAAGGAATTATTTTCCCAGATTTTCCCGATTCTCTTGATGTCCCTGAGAATAAAAGACTCAATCTCCGTAAAGTAGTAATACTCTATGGAGTAAGGAGAAGCGTTAAAACTTATATCTTATATGATTTATTTAAGAAATATAAGGACCGAGCATTATATATAGATTTAAAAATCTGATTTTAGTCAATCGTTCAATTAATTCCTGAAAGGAATTCGCTATGTCAAATTTTATAAGTGATAAAGCAAAATTAGGAAAAGAAATAACTTTTGCTAAAAATGTTATTATCGAAGACAATGTAAGTATTGGAGACAATTGTCGAATAGGTTATAATGTAGTAATTAGAAAAGGCACAACAATTGGTGATAATGTGAGAATTGATGATAATACAGTTATTGGGAAATATCCTATGAGGGCAAGCTTAAGCATCTTTAAAGAAGAATCAAATCTTTCTCCCACTCATATCGGTGATGATTGTTTAATTGGTGCAAATACAGTCATTTATATTGGCTCCTCTATTTCTAATCATGTCTTAATTGCAGACTTAGCTTCTGTAAGAGAAAATACTACAATAGGTGAATATACCATTATCGGCAGAGGAGTGACTGTTGAGAATTATGTTAAAATCGGTAAACGTTGTAAATTAGAGAGTGAATGTTATATTACTGCTTATTCAGAAATAGAAGATTATGTGTTTATTGCTCCCGGAGTAGTAACCAGCAATGATAATTTTTTAGGCAGAACCGAAGAAAGATTTAAACATTTCAAGGGAATTACGGTAAAAAAAGGTGGGCGGATTGGGGCAAATGCTGTAATACTTCCAGGGAAGATTATAGGTGAGGACGCTGTCGTAGCCGCTGGGAGCGTGGTTACTAAAGATGTAGCCCCTCGTAAAATTGTAATGGGTTCACCAGCTCGAATTATTCGTGAGGTTCCTGAAGAACAATTAATTAAAAATCAAAAATTTTATATAGGATAAAATACAATATGAAAATATTAACCATAATCGGAGCAAGACCACAATTTATTAAAGCTGTTTCCTTTTCAAGATATTTGAAGAGCTCACCTGATATACAAGAGATTATATTACATACCGGGCAACATTACGATAATAATATGAATGATAATTTTTTTTCTGAGTTAGATATTCCTAAGCCCGATTATAATCTCGGAGTAGGCTCTGATACTCATGCAAGACAAACCGCAAAAATGATGATAGGCATTGAAGATATTGCCCTTAAAGAAAAACCGGATTTTATTTTAATTTACGGAGATACTAATTCTACTATCGCTGGAGCTCTTGCGGGAGCGAAAATTTATATTCCAGTAATTCATATTGAGGTAGGATTAAGAAGCTATGATCGAGAAATACCAGAGGAGATTAACAGGGTAGTTTCAGATTCAATTTCTACAATTTTATTTTGCCCCACAGAGGCAGCAGTTAATAATTTAAAAAAAGAAGGAATAACTAATGGCGTTTATAATGTAGGTGATATAATGCTGGAAACTTATTTATTTTATAAAAACAAAGCTTTAAAAAATTCATCCATATTAAATAGATTGAATCTTAAACCTAAAGAATATATATTAGGTACTATCCATAGAGCTTCTAATACGGATAATGTCGAAAATTTAAAAAATATATTTATAGGACTAACCGATGGTAAAGAAGCAATTATCTTACCGCTTCATCCCAGGACCAGAAAAACAATAGAGCAAAACAAATTTATAAAAAGAAATATTGGGAAAAATATTAATATTATTGAACCTGTAGGATATTTCGATATGATTAGTTTAGAAGCAAATGCTAAAAAGATTGTTACTGATTCAGGAGGAGTTCAAAAAGAAGCTTATTTTAACAAAATTCCCTGTATTACCCTTAGAGAAAATACTGAGTGGGTAGAGACAATTGAACAAGGCGTTAATCAATTAGTGGGAGTAGATCCGGGGAAAATAAAAGAGAGTATTAATAATTTTTATCTCCAAGAACAAGATGGTTCTAAACAATTATATGGAGATGGAAAAACTTCAGAAAAGATTGTTAAAATTCTAAATCAATGTCATTATAAGTGAAGCGAAGCAATCTCTAAGTGAGATTTTTCATGCAACAAAACATCAAATTAGAGGTAATTAAAATGAAAGTACCCCAACTAGATCTAACAACACAATATCAATCAATAAAAAAAGAAATTGATTCATCCATTGAAGCTGTTTTAGAATCAGGAATAGTTATAAATGGTGAAAATGTAAAAAAAATAGAAAATACTTTAGCTAAATATTCAAATACTAAATATGGAGTTGGAGTAGCTAATGGTTCAGATGCTATCTATATAGCTTTAAAGGCACTGGGAATAAGAAGAGGAGATAGTGTTATATCTCCAACTTTTACTTTTTTTGCAACTGCTGGAAGCATTGTAAGAGCAGAGGCTACGCCAATATTTATTGATATTGATTCTCAGACTTTTAATCTTGACTCGACAAAACTCCGAGAATTTATTGAAACTAATTGTGACTTCGATACTAAAACAAGTCAATTGGTGAATCGTCAAACTGGCCAACCAATAAAAGCAATTATCCCTGTCCATTTATATGGTCAGATGTGCAAGATGGATGAAATTATGGATATAGCCAGAAAATATAACCTGAAAGTTGTAGAAGACTGTGCTCAATCAATTGGGTCTGAATACAAAGGAAAAAAATCGGGAAGTTATGGCGATTTAAGTACCTTTTCTTTTTTTCCTACCAAAAATCTTAGCACTTATGGTGATGGGGGCATGATTGTAACCTCTTCAGAAGAATATGCCGAATATTGTATGATATTTCGGTCTCATGGCTCAAAACCAAAATATTATCATAGATTTATAGGAATTAATTCTCGACTTGATGAAATCCATGCAGCTATATTAAATATTAAATTTAAATTATTAGATAAATGGTTAGAAGACAGATTTCAAGCTGCCTGTAGATATCAGAAATTATTTGAGAAATATAAACTATTGGATAAAATGAGACTTCCCGTAAAAGATATCCATAACATTAAATATCATAAAGAACATACTTTTCATCAATATATGATATTTGTAGAAGGCAGGAATAATTTACAAGAATATTTAAAAGAAAATGAGATAGGTACTAATATTTACTACCCTTTATGTTTACACTTACAGGATTGTTTTAAATATTTAGGTTATAAAGAAGGAGATTTTCCCATTGCTGAAGAGGCAAGCAAGAAAGTTTTAGCTATACCAATGTATCCTGAACTTGTTGAAGAACAACAAAAATATGTAGTAAGCAAAATCGCGGAGTTTTACGATAAAAAATAAAATTATTTATTTACCCTTGTGCGTATAGAATTTATTCTTTTCTGTCATTCCCACGAAAGTGGGAATCCAGGAAATAAAAAAATTAATTTAAAATTAATGAATTGGAAATATGGATAATTGGCTAATTAATAAAACCAGGTGAACCATGACCAAATTAAAATTTGCCCTAATAGGCTGTGGACGTATATCAGCAAACCATATAAAAGCAATTTTGGATAATTTTGAAGATGCCGAACTTGTTTGTGTTTGCGATTTAATAAAAGACAGAGCCGAACAGAAAGCTGATGAATATTTAAATTACGCAAAGGAAAGAAGTGTTTCAGTAATACGACCAAAAGTATTTACCGATTATCGGGAAATGCTTCAGAAAGAAGATATTAATCTTTCTGTTATCTGTACCGAATCTGGCTATCACGCTGAGATTTCCCTTTATTGCTTAAATTTAAAAAAGCATATTTTAGTAGAGAAACCAATGACTATGTCCCTTCAAGATGCCGATAGAATGATTCAAGCAGCTCAAAAGAATAATCTGAAATTGGCTGTTTGTCATCAGAATAGGTTTAATCCTCCTATTCAGAAATTAAGGCAGGCAATTGATGAAGAAAGATTTGGCCGAATATTTGCCGGAACTGCTCGAATCTTATGGAACAGAAATAAAGAGTATTATGATAAAGCTAACTGGAGAGGGACCTGGAAATTAGATGGAGGATGTCTAATAAATCAGTGTACGCATAATATCGACCTCCTACAATGGATGATAGATAGTGAAATTGATTCAGTATATGGACAGACGGGAAATTATATGCATCCCTATATTCAAACAGAGGATTATGGAAGTATAATTATTAAATTTAAAAATGGTGCCATAGGGAATATTGAGGGAACTGTCTGTGTATATCCTAAAAATTTAAAAGAAACTCTTACTATATTGGGAGAAAAGGGGACTGTAATAATTGGTGGATTAGCTTTAAACAAAATATTAGTTTGGGATTTTGAAGATAAGCAGGAATCCTTAGAGCAATTACAAAAGGAATGTGATTCGGAAGTCGAAAATATCTATGGCAAAGGACATACTCCGCTTTACGAAAATATTATAGATGCAATTAGAAACAATACTAATCCATTAATAGATGGCAATGAAGGAAAAAAATCTCTGAGTATAATCTTAATGGCTTATAAATCTCAAAAATACTCTCGAATTATAAATTATAATGAAGGATTAAATATAAATTCTGAAGACTTTAAAGGAATGTTTGAGAAAAAGTCGTAAAAAAATCATTGTGAAAGCATTTTTTTGTCATTGTGAGCAAAGCGAAGCAATCTAAAAAAGATGTCATTGTGAGGGTCGGAGACCCGAAGCAATCCCAATAGATGTTATAAATTGAAAGGCGCAAAATGAAAAAATCTGAAAATCCATTTAAACAACAGCTATTAAATAAAATCAAAAACAAAACTGCCATCCTTGGAGTGATCGGTCTTGGTTATGTTGGTCTACCCCTTGCAGTAGAAAAAGCAAAAGCAGGCTATAAGACGATTGGTTTTGATATGCAAGAGAAAAAGGTTCATATGGTAAATGAAGGGGAAAATTATATTAAAGATATCATAGATTCAGATCTTAAAGAAGTGGTAGATAAAGGTTTGCTTAAAGCCACCACTGATTTTTCCTTCGTAAAAGATATTGACACTGTTTGTATATGTGTCCCTACCCCTCTCGACATATATCAGCAACCAGATCTTTCCTATGTAAAAAATTCTACTGAAAATATTGCCAAATATCTTCATCCCGGAATGCTGATAGTGCTTGAATCTACTACTTATCCTGGCACTACAGAAGAATTGGTAAAGCCCATACTTGAAAAGGAATCTGGCCTTAAATGTGGGCAAGATTTTTTTCTGGCTTTTTCTCCGGAACGAATTGACCCTGGTAATCCCTGGTATAAAGTGAGAAATACTCCCAAGGTAGTAGGTGGAGTAACTCCGGATTGCACTGAAATAGCAGTCTTTCTTTATAGCAATATTATCCAGGGTAAAATATACCCTGTTTCTTCTCCCAAAGTGGCGGAAATGGAAAAGATTTATGAGAATGTTTTTAGATATACGAACATTGCCTTGTCCAATGAGATGTCTATTCTTTGTCATAAAATGGGGATAGATTTTTGGGAAGTTATAGAAGCGGCTAAGACCAAGCCCTATGGTTTTATGCCTTTTTATCCTGGACCAGGTATTGGTGGGCATTGCATACCTCTTGATCCTTTCTATCTTACCTGGAAAGCTCGCGAATATAATTATCATACTCGTCTTATTGAATTAGCTGGTGAGATAAACAAATATATGCCTGAATATGTGGTAGAGAGAACAGCTAAAATTCTGTCCAGAAAATTTAAGAAATCTTTAAACGGAGCAAAAGTCCTTTTACTGGGAGTGGCTTATAAAAAAGATATTAACGATATACGTGAATCACCTGCCTTGGAGATAATTAAAAAATTAGAAGAAGAAGGGGCAGTCATTTCCTACTATGATCCTTATATACCAGAATTTACAAGTACTGGAAAAGAATATAAATCTTTAAAAGAACTCACTGCAGAAGATATTATAGAAAAGAATATAATAATTATTACTACTGCACATACTAAAGTTGATTATAAAATGGTTGCCAAGAACGCTAAAGCGGTATTTGATACCAGGAATGTAATAAAAGATAACAGTGAGAATGTGGAGAGTTTGTAAAATTAAATAATATTGTTAAATATTATTTACGATAATGAGTTTAAAAATACTAAATCAATTAGTTAACAAAAAGAGTTGGCCGATTAACAGACCAAGTTATTGATAAATCTAAAAATTACATTTGTTAATTTATCGCTAAAGAAGTATATTAAAGGGAGCATATAAAATGGCTAAAACATTAGTTACTGGTGCAGGTGGCTTCATAGGTTCTCACCTGACTGAATATTTAGTAGAACAAGGACATCAAGTTAAAGCATTTATCCGCTACAATTCCCGTAATTTTTGGGGATGGCTGGAAAAATCAAAATATATTGCTGATATTGAAATTTACTCAGGAGATATTCGGGATTATGATTCTGTCTACAAAAGTATGAAAGGTGTAGAATATGAAACGGAGAAGTTCTCGGGATCATCTTTAAATAGTTTTATTAAAGCAAAGAATCTTGTTTTCTTGATACCTAAAACTTTTTGTAGATCTTTTCTTTCTATATTCTTTTTTAGATACCGTGTCATTAAGTCTTTAACCTGGTAATCATTAAATTTATTATGTAGCTGTTCCATAATATAGGACCTCTGCTTTTTGATCCTATATTATTACAATTTTAAGTTATTCTTAAGAGTTCACTTTTAAAACGTAAATCATTAAAAAAACGGTTTACCTTTAATTTGTTAGTAACAAAGTTCAAAAAAATATTTGACTTTTATAAATTTATTTTGTTATAATAAGCATTCAAGTTTCACAAAATATAATATTCTATTCCGCTATTTAAAATATTATATTAAATTTTGTCAATAGGAAGGAAAAGCATTAAAGTAATACTTCAAGAGAAGTTGAGAAAGGTACACTATCCGAAAGGATAGGCCGCAAAGTTATGGGCCTAAGATATTGTCATTTGCGAGCCTGCGGAAAGTAGACGAAGCAATCTCATGCAATACTAAGGCTGCCAGACTGCCAACTTTTTAATTGAATAAAGATTGGCAGTTTTTATTTTATCTATTTCTTCCCATTTTTCTTATCATTACATTTATTAAGCAAAAAATCACTCAAGAAATCTTATCATCTACCCACTTAAAAACTGCCTTAAAAAATTATTCCAAGAAATAGTCGAAGCACTACTTTCTATGAATCCCCTCGTTCCACCTTCAGAACAGGGTGATTTAAGCACTTTAACAAAAAATGATGTACCTCCCTGTTTGGGTAGATGATGATTATTGCGGTAGCTGTCCTAATGACGGCCACGCTTGGGGTACCGATGCATTTGCAACTATTCTTGATGGTATAAACGCTGTTGCAGAAAGCGGCACGGTGTATGTCCCAGTGGGGACATATAATGAAGCTCAATATAAGCAAAGAAAAGCCCTCTCACTCATGCAGATGGTTAGGGAATACATACATCAGGTTGCAACATTGTAACCTTTGAAAACTTACTTATTGAGAATTCGGGAAGAAGTGGAGTTGATTTCATCGGCTGTAATAACATAACGACAAATAATTTAGAAGCAAAAAAATAATGGTGGAGCAGGAATTGCAGTAAAAGATTCAAGCAGTGTAATAGTGAGCAATATTACTACTAGTGGTAATATTGGGGTAGGAATGGCTATTTCACATATGTGCAGAATTACACTGGAGGATGTGGAGAGCTTGTAAGATTAATAATATTGTTATATATTATTAATGATAATGAGTTAAAAATTACTAAATCAATTAGTTAATAAAAAAAGAGTTGGCCGATTAACAGACCAAGTTATTGATAAATCTAAAAATTACATTTGTTAATTTATCGCTAAAGAAGTATATTAAAGGGAGCATATAAAATGGCTAAAATACTTGTTACTGGTGCAGGTGGCTTCATAGGTTCTCACCTGACTGAATATTTAGTAGAACAAGGGCATAAAGTAAAGGCGTTTGTCCGCTATAATTCCCGTAATTTTTGGGGATGGTTGGAAAAATCAAAATATATTGATGATATTGAAATTTACTCAGGCGATATTCGGGATTATGATTCTGTCTACAAAAGTATGAAAGGTATAGAATATGTATTTCATCTTGCAGCCCTTATAGGCATTCCCTATTCCTATTATTCCCCTTTAGCCTATATAAAGACAAATGTTGAAGGGACGTACAACCTACTTCAAGCTGCTAAAGAATTTAATATTCAAAGAATGATTCATATCTCAACTAGTGAAGTATATGGAACTGCTCAATATATTCCCATAAATGAAAAACATCCCATTAATCCCCAATCTCCCTATTCTGCTACAAAAGCAAGTGCTGACTATTTAGCTAAATCATTTTATCTATCTTTTGATTTTCCCGTTACTATAGTCAGACCATTTAATACTTTTGGCCCAAGACAATCTGCTCGTGCAGTAATCCCGACCATAATCACACAAGTATTAAACGACAAAAAAGCTATAAAATTAGGAAATTTAAATTCAAGTAGGGATTTTACTTATGTTTTAGATACGGTAGAAGGTATATATAAAATAGGTTTAAATGATAAAACAATAGGAGAAGTAATAAATATAGGAAATGGAAAGGATATATCTATTTATGAGACAGTAAGCATAATAAATAAATTGATCAATGATGATATTAATATAAAAACAAAAATTGTAAGCAAACGAGTTAGGCCAGAAAAAAGTGAAGTTCAAAGATTAGTATGTGATTATTCTAAGGCACACAAGCTTAGCGGATGGAAACCACGCTATACACTGGAGGAAGGTTTAGAGAAGACCATAGCTTGGTTTAGAGAAAATTTAAATATATATAAGGAGGGGATTTACAATGTCTAAAATATTTCTCGAGGATCCTAATTTAGGTGATTTAGAAAAAAAATATCTCATAAAAGCTATTGATACTAATTTTGTTTCTACTGTGGGTCCATTTGTTCCTGAATTTGAAGAAAGATTTGCCAGATATATAGGGGCAAAAAAAGCTGTTTCGACCCAAAGTGGGACCGCTGCTCTTCATATGGCACTTTACCAATTAGGAATTGGAGAAGGAGATGAGGTAATTGTACCTTCCCTTACTTTTACTGCTTCCATAAATCCTATTTTATATGTTGGTGCTAAACCGGTAATTGTAGATGTAGACACTATTACCTGGAATATTGACCCACAGGAAATCAGAAAAGCCATTACTAAAAAGACCAAAGCAATAATCCCTGTACATTTATATGGAAGTGTCTGTCATATCGATGAAATAATAGAAATTGCCCGAGAAAACAAATTATTGGTAATCGAAGACGCCACTGAAAGTTTAGGAGCGACTTATAAAAACAGACAAACCGGTACCTTTGGAGATTTTGGCTGTTTTAGTTTTAACGGCAATAAAATAATTACCACTGGTGGTGGAGGTATGATAGTAAGCAATTATCAAAAACAAGCTGAACATATTAAATTTTTAGTAAACCAAGCACGAGATGCCTCTAAAAGCATTTATCAACCTGAGGTAGGATTTAATTATAGAATGACCAATATTGAGGCAGCCTTAGGTTTAGCTCAATTAGAAAGAATTGGTGGGTTTTTAATAAAAAAAAGAAAATTTAGAAAAATTTATCAAGAAATCTTAAGTGAATTGTCTTATATTAAGTTTCAAAAAGAATATGATAATGCCGAGGGAAGCTGTTGGCTTAACTGTATTAAAATTGAAAAAGAGATAGATATCTCTAATTTAATGATAAAATTAACAGAAAAAGGTATTCCATCTAAAAGAATATTTATACCTGCTTGTGAGATGCCCTATCTTAAAAAATATTCTAAATCTTGTCCGAATGCTTGTGAGATTTATAATCAGAGCATAAGTTTACCCAGTTCGACTTTGAATGATGAAGAAGCTATAAAAAATGCAGCTTTGATAATTAAGGAGACTTTGAAAGGCTAAAAAGAAGATTATTTTAATTGATGTCATAAAATATCATAAAGTAAAGAAATTGATGTAAAAAATTTGAAATAAAATAAAGGTATATATATTAAATGGATTTTTTATTTGTTAAGAAAATAGAAAATATAAATGTGCCCATTTATTTTACTGAAAATTATTTGAAGTTAATGGCAGATAATGACAAATCTGAATATAAGATTTTAAAAATTATATTAAAAGATAATTCAGAAATATATTTGCCTTTTTTAATGAAGGAAATAGATAAAAATATTTATGAAACTTATTCTGCATATGGATACGGGGGATTTTATTCTAATAATTCTAATAATAAAGGTCTAAAATTAGAATTAAAGAACAATTGGAAAGAGTTTAATAATTTTATGAGAGATAATAATATTATAGATTTGTTTTTAAGAAATTCTCCTTTTTTATTAAATCATGATTTTGTACCAGAAAAATTTAACGAATTTAATAGAACAACTTTTATTAGAAAATTAAAACCCTATAATAATTTAGAAGAATTTACTAAAAATGCTAAAGGAAAATTAAGATGGGCAATTAATTATGCTGTAAAAAATGGGTGTAAGGTTGAATTCAGAAGATATGGTGATTTTGAAAAAAATGATTTGTCAGATTTTTTTCGAATTTATACAAAAAGTATGATACAAAACAAAGTAGATGATTACTATTTGTTTAAGATAGAATTTTTTAAAAACCATTTTGATTTATTTAGAGATAATTGTGAATTAGCGCTGGTTATGCGAAATGGGAGTAATGAGATTATGGGTGGTTCTATATTTTTATTTGATGATTTAAAGTTAGTACATTATCATCACAGTGCACTTAACAGGGATTATTCTAAATATCGTTTAATAGATTTGTTATTAGCTGAAGCTATATTAAGATATGGAAATTTAGGAAATAATATGCTTCATTTAGGAGGGGGAATTTCAATAGAAGGTAATGATGGACTTTCTATATTTAAAAGGAAATTTGCTACAAATCAATTAAGTTATTATATATCAAAAATTATCTTTGATAAAGAAAAATACAATAAATTAAGGAAAAAATACCGGGTTTTTAATTCCAAGATGTTTTTAATTAAGGATGCTATTGAATTTAATAGATAGTTTAAATTGGTAATATGTTTACTGACGTTAAAATATAAATAAAAATTATTTTATTAAGGAAAAAAATAGCATAAGGATGGGTGGAGAAAATTATTTATATCCCGCATTATTAGGAAAAGAAATAAAAAATTTTTTGAATAATTAAGGAGAAAATAAATGAAAGCAGTAATTTTAGCTGGTGGATTAGGCGCTAGATTAAAGCCTTTTACTGAAGTAATACCGAAGCCTTTGTTACCAATTGGAGAAAAAACTTTGTTAGAAGTACAAATTGAGCAATTGGAAAGAAATGGTTTTGATGAAATATATTTAGCTTTAAATTATAAAGCTGATTACATTGCAGCTTACTTAAAAGATGGTAGTAGATATAATGTTAAGCTATATTATAGCGTTGAAAATAAAACTTTAGGAACATGTGGGCCGATTACATTGTTAAAAGACAAACTAACTGAACCTTTTTTGCTTATAAATGGTGATATTTTGACCAAAGCAAATTTTAAAGATATTTATAAATTTGCAGTTAAATTTGAAGAATCACCTCTTACGATTATTACAAAAATAATTACTACACCTTTCCGATTTGGAAGTATAGAAACAAATGGAAATTATATAGCTAAAGTAACAGAAAAACCTGATTTAAAATTTGAAATATTAGCAGGTATTTATATATTAAAACCAGATATTTTCAATTATCTTTCTTATAATGAATATTTTGGAATCGATGATTTAATAAAAAAATTATTAGAGTTAAAAATTCCTATAACAAGGTATTTATTAAAGGATTATTGGATAGATATCGGTCTAGTGGAGGATTACGAGGAAGCCAGGAAAGTATATAATGATAAATTTGAAGAATAAGTTTGCAGGAGAATAAATGCCAATAAAAATTTTAATTTTAGGTGACATTAATTCTATGTTCATTTTAAATTATGTAAAAGAATTGAAAGCTAAAATGAATTGTGAGGTTGATATATTTACCAATCCTATTCAACCTCAAGGAAAAGAATATGTAAAACAATTTATTAAGTATTTTGATAATATATATGAAATTTCTAAATACAATAATGAAATTATAAGTCGTATACCAAAAATTAGAAGAATATTACAAATAAAAAACATTGCTAATCAAATAGACAATTTAGGCAATTACGATATTTGCCATATACATTATTTAGAAGATATTTATGGACTTATTGCTTCACAAATTGTAAAAAAATCTAAGAAATTAGTTATTTCAATTTATGGTAGTGATTTTTATAGATCAAAGTGGTGGGAGAAAAAAATTCAGCATCGCATTATTAAATATGCACATAAAATTATTTTTATCAATAAACAAACATTAGAAGAATTTAGTAAATATTTTAAAAAGATTGATAAAGATAAATTAAAAATAAAAAATTATGGTTTAGTTACTTTAAGGATATTAAGAAATATTGAGCATATTTCAAAAAAAGATTGCAAGAAATACTTTAACATTTCTACTAATAGTTTAATCGTCACATGTGGACATAATGCCAGCCAAGGCAATGAACATATTAAAATAATTAAGTCGATCGAAATAGTTAAACATAAATTACCAGATAATATACTTTTTTTATTTCCTTTTACGTATGGGTTTGTTAGGGAATATTTTTTAAAGGTAAAGGGCTTACTAGACAAAAGTAATTTAAATTACAGAGTATTAACTGATTTTTTAAGTGATTATGAAGTTGCTCAATTAAGAAAAGCATCTGATATTATGATTAATTTACCAATTTCTGATCAGCTATCGGGTTCTATGCAAGAAAGTTTATACACCGGCAATATAGTAATTACGGGTGATTGGTTACCGTATAAAATTTTAGAAGAAAAAGGAATTTTTATGTTAAAAGTCTCTTCTGTGGGTGAAGTGGGAGAAAAGTTGTTATACTCAGTGAATAATTTAAGAAACTTAAAAGAAAGTTGTAAAAGAAATAGTCAAATTATTTGGAATATTTCGAGTTGGGATAAAAACATTAATGATTGGATTCATATGTATATAGAACTTTTACAAAGCTAAATACGTATTGTTATGCTATTAATTTGGAGGAAAAAATGCCAGGGTTTATAGGTATAATTAAGAATAATAATTGTCAATTTAAAAAATATGATATAAAAATTAGTTCTTTAAAAAAATTGTCAGAAGAGGAAATATATTTTAAAAAAGCATGGATTAAAAGATTTTTTGTATCAAAATTCAATGATGATAAAATTTTTAAAGAGGATGATAATATTTTTGTTTGTGTAGATGGGACTATATTAAATGCAAAGGATTTACGAAATAAATATGTGGTTTCTAATAATTTTAAATTAATAAAAAAGATGTACAAAAAAAACGGATCTTCTTTTATCGATGAATTTAGAGGATCCTTTTCAGGTGTCATATACAATAAAAAAAGAGATATTTGGCATATTTTTACAGATCATCTTTCTTTAAAACCTATTTTTTATTTTTGGGACAATTTAAATAAATGTCTGATTTTCGGCTCTGAATTTAAAGTGATAATTGATGTTATGCATTCTTTAGGTTACAAACCAAAATTGTGTGAATTAGGCGGATATTTTCTTCTAACCTTTGGGTATATGTTAGGTAATTATACATTAGTTGATGAAGTAAAGCGATTACAACCAGGTTCTATTTTAACTTTTAACAATGGTACAATAAATATAATTCAATATTATAAATTAACAAGTAATCCTTATAATTTAGATTCACCAGAAAAAACGATAGGCATATTAGATGAAAGATTTAAAATAGCGATAAAACAAGAATATGAAAAAGATTTAGAATATAAGTATAAACATATTATTTCGCTTAGCGGAGGATTGGATTCGAGGATGAATACCGCTTATGCCAAGAAACTTAAATATAAAGATCTGCTCTGTATAACATTTTCGCAGAGTGATTATCTCGATGAGAAAATAGCTAAAAAAATAGCTTCAGATTTTAATTATGAATTTTTGTTTCATAGTTTAGATAATGGTAATTATCTTATGGATATTAAGAGCCCATTAGTTGCAAATAGTGGTTTAATACTTTATTCAGGGGCTGCACACTCATTGAGCACGCTATCTCTTATAGATTGGACTGATTTTGGTCTTTTGCATTCAGGGCAGATGGGTGACCCGTTTCTTGGTTCATATTTATTAAAGCCTTCGCATTCTAAATTATCATTTGATATGATTAAAAATATAGCTTATTCGACTAAACTAACAAATAGAATCACCTTAAGTGCATTAGAAAATTTAGCTAATGAATATGAATCAGGTGAGATGTTTGGTTTTTACAATAGAGGTATTAATGGTATTTTTAATGGTGATTTAGTGGGTCAATGTTTTAGTGAAACTGTTTCTCCATTTCTTTATATAGATTTTCTTGATTATGTAGTGAAGATTGATCCTAAATATAGATATAAAAAACAAATTTATCTAAAATGGATAATAAAATTTGCTCCTGAAATAGTAAAATATCCTTGGGAAAAAACTAATGCTAAAATAACTGTAAATTCTTTTGAAATGTTTTCTAAAAGAGTTTATAGATATATCAAGAGGAAAGCATTTGGTCCAAACCCAAAAGATTCAATGAATCCATTTGAATATTGGTTTAATAGTAACTTAAATCTCAGAAATTTTATTAGTAATTATTTTGAAAATCATATAGATTTATTAATAGATAATTCTTCTCTGAAGAAAGATGTAGAATTTTTATTTAATAAAGGAAACTTTTTAGAGAAGACTCAAGTACTTACTTTGCTGGCTGCAATGAAAATGCATAATATATAATAAATCTGGAAAGTAAATATTTTTATTAGATAAAAATAGAAAGGGTGAAAATTAAGCGAACTTATAAAAGGATTGATTAATAAAAATAAACCGATATTACACAAGATTAGAAAAAAGAAATTTTATAACAGTTCTATTGATTCTCTTATTTCCCAAGTAGTTGAAATTGGTGAAAATATTGTTTCTGGACCTACTCTACGATAGTTGCCCATGATGCAAGTTTGTTTATATAAGACTCCAGAATCTTTTAAAAATATATGGAATTATCAATTACTTGGTAAAGAAGATATTAAAAAATTTCAATACAAGATTATTAAAGAGATGGAAGAAAGCGGAAATGATAATTAAAAAAGTTGTTGACCTTTTAAAAGATTATCAAAACCGGGGAGGTTTTCATATATTTGGCTCGAATGTGTATGCTAAAGTTTCTGGTTTCTTGGCTTCTTTAGTTATCGTAAGATTACTTACAAGTGATATTTATGGAAGTATTTCATATGCCAGCTCAATTATTGCGATAATCAGTCCCTTTGCCGGTTTTGGAGCAATGTATTCACTGTTACGATTTGGCCCAATATCATCTTCAGATGAAGAGAAGAATTTATTATTTAGATATTCTTTAACACGAGGGGCTTTTTTTTCTTCTATTATTATTTTTTTTTTGATTCTATTTTCTTGGATATATTCTTTTAAAATCGAATCAGCGCGAATTTTTCTAGTTATTTTATCTTTTAGTCTTTTAACCAGCGGTCTTTTTGAAATTCTTCAAAGTTTTAAAAGAATTAAAAAGAAAAATAAAGAGTATGCAATTTCGAATATTATCAATAGCTCTTTAGGTTTTTCCCTTTCTTTGGTAGGAGTAATTTTATTTTCTGGTTATGGATATGCAGTTTCATCAGTTATAACTCCTTTAATAGTATTTATTTTATTTTATATTAGATTAGACAAAAAAAGCTTAGATTATGGAAATGCCTTTCTTGATCTGGATAAAAAGAAATTTTGGTTTTATGGTTTTAATGTTGGTTTAGGTTCAATAGCTGGGCAAATTCTATATTCTTTGGATATATTTTTAATTGGATTATTACTAGCTGATGCAAGAATTATAGCACTTTATAAGGTAGCAACAATAATTCCTTATAACCTAATTTTTATTCCGATTTCATTTATGACAACGGACTTTGTTTTAATTGCTGAAAATTTTAAGGATATATATTTTTTAAAAGAGCAAGCCAAAAAATATATAATACTTTTTTCTGTTTTAGTTATAGTTATTCTAATTCCTTTTTATTTATTTTCTGAACCGTTAATTAAAATTATTTTTGGCAATAATTATGAAAATTCCTATCAGATAGCCAGGGTATTAATAATTGGAATAGCTGGTGGTTTTGTTTTTAGAATCCCATTTGGTAATATATTGGGAGCTGTTGGTAAAGCACACTGGAATGTATTAAATGCATATTGTATGCTATTCATAAATATTTTACTTGATTATTTTTTTATAATTAAATACGGTGCAATTGGAGCAGCTTACGCAACGAGTATTATAATGTGGGCTTCTGGTATTTTATCATTCTTAATGTTTTTATTGTACATTAAAAAATTAGAGGATTCATTCAATAAAGAAAATAGACAAAGAAATATTTAAAAATAAAACTAAGGTTAAAAATATGGATATATTATATAATGGATAGAGTAAAAAAATACAATGGTTCCTTTGTTCTTTTATGGCACAATTCAAGTTTTAATACAAAATGGTGGGAGAAATATCAAAGTGTCTACGAAAAAATATTAAGACACAAGGAGATAATTTACCATTTTGTTTATTAACTTATAAAGATAGGGAATATCTGGTGCAGCTTTTGCTTCAACTATTGCATATGCTATCGAAGCTTTAGTTGTAATTATTGCTTTTAGCAGAATTTCTAAGAAATCCAGGAATGAAATTTTACTGATTAAAAAGAAAGATTTTCAAGAATATAAGAATTTCTTATATAAAATTAGAAAAAGAATTTTAAATAGTGCTTTTCCCATTTAGAAGATTAAATATTGTAAATTTTTTAAGTTGTACTATGGGAGGAATTAAGAATAGTTAGCTCCTATGGTTCCGTATAAAAATCTTGTTTTTATTGCGTAGATATTACGGTAAAAAATAAATAGTTTGTAATTTAAATAAAAAATATAAATGAAAGTGGAGTATATGAAAATATTGATTTTAACGAAAGAGATTCCCCCTTATGTGTGTATCCCTGGGTCTATACAAAGAGTAGTATTATTTAGTTATTACTTAATAAAAAAAGGTCATGAAGTTGCAGTAATTGGTTCAGGTAGACGAGACAATGTTTATAATGGACCAATTTGGTGGGAAGAATATCTAAATAAAGTGAAAATTTTCCCTTTGCTACCAGGGGGATTATTAAAATATATTGATTTTAAAAAAGAAAAAATAATAAAGAAAAATTCAAAGGAAATATATTCGTATGATTTACAAATAAATGATTATATTTCAAAAAATAAAAATGGAGCAAAAAAAAAGTCTTTTAAGAATCTAATATGGAGTAAAGTGATTTATAGATTAATGCGAAAAATATATAATAATCTATTTTTTTTCGGTGATGATGGTATTCTTGAAGTTCCTTCTTTAAAAAAACATCTAAGTAAGATTATCAACGAGCTTAAACCCGATATTTTAATAGTATCTACACCTCCCCATAGTTGGTTAAGAATTATTCCATGGGTGAAGTATCAATATCCCACATTGCCATTAATTGTTGATTTTCGTGATGGGTGGACTTCAAGGGGGATATTTAGAGCAAATTCTTTTATCCGAAAATGTTGGCAAGATTATATAGAGAAAAGAGTAATTATTTCTGCTGATGGTTTAGTTTTTGTTTCCCCGGGATTGAAAAGGTTTTATTTTAATAAATATAATAAGAATTTACCTTATTCTAAAATAGTTTTTAATGGATATAATGAAAGTTTATGGAATAGTATTGACGCGAAAAGGATAGACACAGAATTTTTAATTCAAAAACATAGACCATGTATTATTAAATTTGTTGGATCAGTAAGCTTTAATCCCAATTCTCTGTCTTCACCAAATAATATATTTTTATCATTAGAATCTTGCCTTAAAAAAGGATTAATTTCATCTAATGATTTTGTTTTGTCTTTTACTGGATTTATATATAATATTGAAATCTTAGATTTTTTTCCAATGCTTAAATCTTTAATTAAAATAAATGAACCACTTTCTCCATGTGATGCATTGAAAGAAATGAAAAATTCAGATTTCTTACTTTTGATTTATAGTGAAAAAGAAGGTGCCGAAGAGGTTTTAACGGGAAAAATATTTGATTACCTTAGAGCAAAGAAACCAATCCTTGCAGTAACTACAAGTAATTGTGGTATAAGAAAATTTTTAGCAAAAATGGATATAGGCATTTGGGCAGATATTAATAGTCTTGAGGATATTTCAAAAAAAATTATAAATATTCTTAAAATATTTAAATCAGATGAATGGTCTGATTGGTGTAAAGAGAATACACTTAGTTCCTCAAAAATAAGTAAATATTCACGTGAATCTCAATATGAAAAGTTTGAAAGATATATTGTCAAAATTGTGAATAATAAAATAAAGGAGTGAATCAATGAAAGGCATAATCTTAGCCGGGGGAGTGGGGAGCAGGCTCAACCCTTTAACTAAAGTAACCAGCAAACAATTAATTCCAGTTTATGATAAACCGATGATCTATTATCCTTTGTCTATTTTGATGCTGGCGGGGATTAGAGATATATTAATTATATCTACTCCACAGGATTTGCCAAAATTTATAGATTTATTCGGCGAAGGTAAAGAGATGGGGCTTAATATCTCCTACAAAGAACAACCCAAGCCAGAGGGGATTGCCCAGGCCTTTATTATTGGAGAGGATTTTATTGGGAAAGATTCGGTATGTTTGATACTGGGTGATAATATATTTTATGGTCATAATTTTTCTTTAACTTTACAGAAAATTGCAGTGTTAAAAGAGGGGGCTTATATCTTTGGTTATTGGATTGCTAATCCTCAAAGATATGGAGTAGTAGAATTTAATGAGAATAACAAGGTTATAAGCATAGAAGAAAAACCTAAACATCCCAAATCAAATTATGCCGTACCTGGCTTGTATTTTTATGATAATCAGGTAGTGGATATTGCTAAGTATTTAAAACCCTCGGCTCGAGGGGAGTTGGAAATAACCGATATTAATTTAGAATATCTAAAGCAGGGCAATTTAAAAATAGAACTTTTAGGAAGAGGTTATGCCTGGCTGGATACCGGTACACCGGATAGCCTGATGGATGCCTCAAATTATATTGCTACCATTGAAAGACGACAGGGATTAAAGATTGGCTGCATAGAAGAAGTAGCCTATCGGATGGGTTATATTGATCAGGGTCAATTAAAAAAAATAATCAATCAATCTCCGGAAAATGATTACAAAAAATATTTAAAAGTAATTTTGAATGAAAAGATAAAATGAAATGAGGGTTATATGAATTTTAAAAAAGGTGATATTGAAGGAGTTCTTATCAAAAGATTAACCAAATATACGGACGAAAGAGGTTGTTTGGTCGAAACATTTCGGGAAGATACCCTTTCTGATAGATTGAAATTGGCAATGTGCTATGTGGCTTTTACTAAACCTGGAGTAGCCCGTGGACCTCATGAACATCTCAAGCAGACTGATGTATCTTGTTTTATAGGACCTGGAAGTTTTAAGATAAAACTCTGGAATAATCGAAAAAATTGTAAAACTTATGGTAGTTTTATGGAAATCACGGGCGGTAGAGATAATCCTATTTTAGTCATAATTCCCCCCGGTATCGTTCATGGTTATAAGAATATATCCGAAGACCTGGGAATGGTAATTAATTATTCGGATAAGTTATATAAAGGTTGGAATAAGGCAGAAGAAGTGGATGAGATTAGGCATGAAGATGCAAAAGATGATTTTTATTTAGATTTTGTTAGTGAGGATAATTTAAAAATGATCTGGCTTATCGGAAATAAAGGAATGTTGGGACAAGAGGTGGAAAAGTTATTAAAAAGAAAAAGATTATCTTATTTGGCCAGTGATAAAGAAGTAGATATAACGGATTATCCAACATTAAAGGAGTTTACAAAAAATATAAAGCTATCATGGATAATCAATTGTTCGGGATATACTGACGCAGATAAAGCAGAAAAAGAGATTAGAAAAGCATTTCTGATAAATCGAAATGGAGTAAAAAATATTTCGCAAATTGCTGATAAAAAACAGGCTAAATTGATTCATATCTCTACAGATTATATCTTTGATGGGAAAATAGACACACATTTATCCTATATAGAAGAGGATGAAACCAAGCCCATTAATGTTTATGGAGAAAGCAAGTTAGCTGGAGAAATAGAGATTAAGAAAACTTTAATAAAATATTTTATTATTAGAACTGCCTGGCTTTATGGAAGGGGCGGAAAAAATTTCGTCTCTACTATGTTAAAACTATTTAAGGAAAAAGAAGAGATAAAAGTGGTCTCTGACCAGTGGGGGTCTCCAACTTATACCGTTGATTTAGCTGAGGTTATTTTAAAGATGATTAATAATGATTCTGATAAATTTGGTGTATATCATTTTACCAATGAAGGGGTTACCAATTGGTACGAATTTGCCAGAGAGATTTACAGAAAATCAAAAAAATTAGGAATAATTGATTCTAATAAGGAAGTAAAGATAAGAGCTATAGAAACGAAAGAATATCCTACTCCTACTCAAAGGCCGAAATGTTCATGGTTAAGCAAAGAAAAAATAAAGAGGGAATTGAGTTTAGATATTAGAAATTGGGAAGATGCACTAACAGATTTTTTAAGTTTTTTGTCATTATAAAGGAAGTGAACTGTGCGGCAATCTCATAAAAAATAAGTGAAAGAGATTCTTATATTCTAAGAGTATACCCGTGGTGCTTTTTTCACTTTCGAGCTTGACTCAACAACCTTCGGGTTAATAGGGAGTACGATTTACGATGAAGAGGAGATTAGAGAATATTTTAATAACTGGCGGAGCTGGTTTTATTGGCTCAAATTTTATCCATTTTATTTTTAGTAAAACTAAATTTAACGGGAGAATAATCAATGTAGATAAACTAACCTATGCCGGAAATTTAGAGAATCTAAAAGAAATTGATAGTAAATTAAAAGGAGAAAAATATTTTTTTGAAAAAGCAGATATTTGTAATTTTGAGAGAATGAAAAGTATATTCAGGGAATATGATATTGATACTGTTTTGAACTTTGCGGCCGAATCTCATATTGATCGTTCAATATTCGTACCAAAAGATTTTATTCAAACCAATATAATAGGTACTTTTAATTTATTAGAAGTTGCCAGAGAAGTGTGGAAAAAAGAAGATTATGGTCAATTATTATTTCACCACATCAGTACAGATGAAGTTTATGGCTCAGTAGAAGAAGGTAAATATTTTTTTGAAAGTACGGCATACCAACCAAATAGCCCTTATTCTGCCTCCAAGGCTTCTTCAGACCATTTAGTAAGAGCTTATTGTAAAACTTATGGACTACCTGCAACTATTTCTAATTGTTCTAATAATTATGGTCCTTATCAATTCCCAGAGAAATTGATTCCTTTTATGATTTTAAATATCTTAGAAGAAAGAACCTTGCCTGTATATGGAGATGGGAAGAATATTAGAGATTGGTTGTATGTTGAAGACCACTGCCAGGCAATTTGGGAGATAATAAATAAGGGAAGAGTAGGCGAGACTTATAATATCGGTGGAGAGAATGAATGGGAGAATATTGAGTTGGTCAATTTTCTCTGTGAAAAGATAGCCAAAATTAAAGGGAGAGATAAAGGTTATTATAAGAAATTGATTACTTTCGTAAAAGATAGACCCGGCCATGACAGAAGATATGCTATAAATTGTGATAAAATAAAGAAGGAATTAGACTGGGAGAGACAGTTTGATTTTGAGCAAGGATTGAATTCTACCATCAAATGGTATATAAATAATCAGGTTTGGGTGGATAGAGTAAGAAGTGGAGAATATAGAAAGTGGATAGAGAAAAATTATAAGGCAAGATGAAGTTATTATGAAGAATAAAAAATCAATTAAATTGGTACACTTTTTCAGTTCATTGCTGATACGAAAGTTGCGAGAATCGTTCTGTTTGGGGAGTCAGACAATAGCCATCTATTTGATTTCTACTTACTGAAGGGTTTTTTATTTAACAAAACTTTAAATTAATGTCTAAGATTGCCAGACTACCTATTTATTTTTTTTGCACCCGGATGATTAATGATTAAGTAATCAGATACTCTTTTTTTAAATATATAAAAAGGAGAAAAGTTGTGAGATATATCGGTATAATCAAATTATTAGTTCTTTGTCTGACCTTGTTATTATTAAATGGCTATATAGTAGATACAGTCATTTCCGAAACAACTAGTGGGAATTTAGAAAACCAGGAGAATACAGAAGAACCTGTAAAGTGGTCTGGTTTAGAGATGTGTTTTGAAGATGTATATGATACTGAAAATATCGACTTTTACTTTGATGAATTACTTGCTAATGGATTTACCCAACTTCGTATACACATGTCAGACGCTTTACATCCAGATTGGGTAGATTCTACAAAAATAACAGCATTAGCAGCAATGGCTAAAGGTTTCGATGTACTTTGGGGGGTTAGTTCACCTAACACTACATTAACTGCTGCAAATTGGTCAGATTATGTAACTGCGGTTGAGGGGTATGCTGCGTGGGCTCAAGCTAATGGAATTTATGAATTTCTAATAGGGAATGAAGAAGAACGGTATAATGATAATACAACGCTAACAGATGCTCAATTAAGAACTAATCTTAGAGCTCTTGCAACTTCTGTTCAAGCAATATTTACTAACGGAGATGTAGGTTATGGCAATTCATGTGAATTTCTCTCCAATTGGATTACCGAAGGTAGGGGAGATATAGACATTGTATCATGGATGGTTTATACGGATGATGAGAACTGGAAAGATAACATAGATGCTATGGTTGCTGCTTTTGGAGCTGACCATACATATATAAATGAATTTAATGTAGACTCTGGTGGATATGTGCATTATTCCGAGGATGAAGCAGTACAGGCAGCAGGGATTACTGAAATGATTGAATATATCAAAGCTTCAGGAATAACCAGAGCATTTTTTTACGAGTGGGGAAGCGGCGAGTTTGGAGTCTTAAAAGATGATGATACTTACAGATTATTATGGAGTCAGGCTCTACTCAATTCAGGGTCTGTAAAATCTACTACTGTTGCAAAAACAACTACTAAATATTTATTACCAGATACAATTGAATATCTTATATCAAAAATAATCAAAAAGTACCAAATGCAGCACTAAATCCTAATGTCATTTCAACCTTGTAACGACTGGTTAACTCGGCATTACAAGGTTGACGAACTCCAGCAGAAGCAGTAGCCAATCATTATTATTGGCTTATAATTTATCTTTTTATTTTTTCTCTCCGATGTGGACAGATATCTGATTAGTCCGTTTCAAGGCTTAGGATGCTAAAACTCGAAATTAATGTCATTATAGAAATAAGGGTTGTCCCGATTCCTACTTGTTCGGCAGAATATAGACGTGCATTTATAATCCAAAAGAAGAAACCGAATACAGCTATCACTCCCCAGACAGAACGATTTTAGAACTTTTTGTATAAGTAATGAAGTTGAAAGAGTGTATCAAAAGTTAGAAGAAATAATTTGCATTTGCTAAGAATCAAAAAAGGCAGAACCACTGAAAAAAGAAGTTCTGCCTTTTGACTTTCTTGGCTTCCCGGGAAGGTCAATAAGCAGAACTTTTGGTATAGTATTTAAATTCCAAATCCTTTAGATTATATTAGAAGCTAAGAAGTCTCCAGTAGTTCAAGTTGAGTTACTAGAACTTGATTTAGTCCTTAAACAGACCCCGGAAGCCACAAATGCTCCTCTTGCCATATGTTTTATTCTGGCATAAAGAAAGTTATTTGACTATCCTAATATTTCAGATTATTCTATAGTTACAGAATGCATTTTTAATTATAGACCCCATTTTTGCGCATTTACTACTTCAGTCTTATTACCAGCGCCTGTTACGGTGATTCCTGTAACTATCATTGGTGGTGCTCAAACTTTAACCCATACCCCGCCGGTATAATTGTATGTTCCTGCTAGTTTGCCTCCACCGTCGTATACTGTCTTGAATCCTGGGTTTGTTCCCATTGTAATTGGATCGGTGTTAATATCTACATCAGCCCCTATGGTAACTGAGGAGAGTGGGTTATAAGCGAATACCTCATAGTCAATACTCGTCAAACTGTTGCCGATGGTGACTGAGGTGAGTTGGTTGGTAGAGAATGCCCTATAATCAATACTCGTCACACTGTTGCTGATGGTGACTGAGGTGAGTAGGTTCTTACGGAATGCACAAGCACCAATACTCGTCACGCTGTCGGGGATTATTACGCTGGTAAGATATTTTTCAAGGAACGCATCAATACCGATATGCTCCACTGCAACTCCACCTATCGTGGACGGAATGAACACATCTAATCCACCGGCTATGTCATAACCAGTTATTGTTCCTGTTGTGCTATCGAAAGTGAAGTACTCTTCTGGTGTTGTTACGGTTGTGGTGGGTAGACAGCCGGTGATGAGAAGGGCTGAAAGAATAACTAAACAGATAATAACAAAACCTTTTTTACTATACATTTCTTATCCTCCTTTTCAAATAAGATTAACCTAAAATCTGCGTAGGAAATATTTACACAGATTTTTTGCTGGATTCAGCGAATAATCATCTTGTTTTCAGATGGTAAAACTTAGTTTTTTAGTTAGCATTTTCTTTCACTCTCTTTTAGAATTACTCTAAATATTGATTTTATCTTTCCTTCTTTAATCCAAAATGCTTATTTTGCTTTTCAGGAAAAATCTACTTTGCTAAAAATATATACATCATATTTTTTAGTAAACAAAAAGACATAGTAAGAAAATAATGCTATTACTTTTTTACTCTGTCTTTTTACCTGAAAGATTCTTCCCAAATAATTAGGAAATTATTCTTTATAAGCAAACTCTGTATTGGTTTTCCTAAGGATTAGGAATTGCCCCATCGGTGCTTCTATAGAAGCTCTCCAGAGTTCTATCCGGCAACAGTCCCTTTGCCTGAAAGTTTTGATGCTTGTGGCATCTTACCCCTTCGGCTCTTTTTCTTTCATGATGAAAAGAAAAAGACTCTCCTGTTACCTTCATACATAATAAAATATTTAGTTTTAGGTCAAATAATTATAGAAAATTGATAGTTAGATGATTAGGGTGTGTTACTTGGTGCGTCTCTTGGAATAGAGAAACGAGTGTTAATCTTAAGATTGATCTTAGATAATATAGCTACTTGTTTTAGTATAATGGTATTATAGATATTCTGCTTTGATAAAAAATACGCTTATTCATTTTTTGATGCACTGTTTATTATATACTACAAGCCTATTCAAAAATCCTTCTTTTTCTGGAAAATAATTCAAAAAAAATAAACAAGCCCTTCGGCTCTTTAAAGCATAAACATAAACTTAAATTGTCTTTATTTATTATATACTACATTTTTTTCAAAAATCCTTCTTTTTCTATAAAAAAATAATAAAAAAGCCTTTCAGCAAAATACCAAAGGGCTGGTAATTTTCTTGACTCCCCAGACAGGGCGATTTTCGCAACTTTTGTATAAGTGATGAAACTGAAAAAGTGTACCAAAAGTTTAAAAAAGTAACCGAAATATTAAAATAGAACAATTATTGCTTTATGTTGTATTAATTACAATTTTAGAAAGAAGTTATGTCAAATGTTGAGACCCCGTTATTTGAAAACTCCTTTTTTAGTTCATTTAGATTTGGATTTTTTATGTATTATTTCTCGGGAGCAGATTCTAAATTACCTTTTTCATCCAGCTTTATTATCCAAAAATCACCTTCGCCTGCACCAAAGGAGAAAGTTTTTCCGACTACCGCATAACCACCATCATCAGTCTGAATGAGAGAATATATCCAGTCATCATCAATTCCACTAAAAGTTCTATCCCAGAGCTTATTGCCCTTACTGTCTATCTTTATGATCCATATGTCAGCTTTGCCTGTACCGTAGGAGGAGGTTTCCCCGGCTATCACATAGCCGTCGTCATCGATCTGGATAAAAGAACGTAGATAATCATCATTACTTCCGCCAAAGGTCTTATCCCATCTAAGTTTTTCATCGCTTGAAATTACTTTTCTTCTTTGGTTCTCTCCACTGATATTAAATCCAATATTTACTTTATCAGTATTTGGAGCAGAAAGAGTTGAAAATGAAAACACTATCAATGCCGTGATTAAAATAACCATAAAAACATATTTTCTCATAATTTTCCTCCTGCTAATATATACCGTATATTTAGTAAAATTCCTTATTTTTTAATAAATCAACTGGTATAGTTTTCAAGATTATTACAAAACTAATTTTTTAAAAAGTATTCTGGACTACATTATTATAAAATAATCATTCAATAATAATTGCAAACTCCTTCCCATTACTTAATACTATATATTTTTCAAAAATCCTTTTTTTATCTAAACAAAACAGCCCTTCAGTAAAAAACCAAAGGGCTGGTTATTATCTGGCTCCCGTGCTTAACATCAGATAAATTGAATTTTTATATAAAGAGTCGTTTGCCAAGTGGTCGTAAAATTTAGAGATTGTTTTTTCATTTAAGTACCTAAAATTATTTTAGAGTTATAAATTAGAAATGAGATTTGAATAATTGTTGTTTTCTTAAATAATATAATATAGAATATCATTATGAGAAAAATAGTACAAGCAGCATCTTTTACATTATTTATTTTTGGTCTACTCGGGTGGTTATATATAGCCGCAGTCGCTTTGGTACGCCCCGAAACTCTAACTATTCAATTAACCCATTTTGCTCCCTGGC
>Ga0209979_1000587_pt1 | contig 47413 bp, 42 predicted proteins | sample AnhtaG_FD_183114 | JGI IMG/M metagenome (GOLD analysis project Ga0209979, IMG submission 183114) | Deep subsurface microbial communities from Anholt, Denmark to uncover new lineages of life (NeLLi) - Anholt_01485 metaG (SPAdes) (version 2) | ecosystem: Environmental > Aquatic > Marine > Oceanic... | reverse complement strand
ATATATTAGACGAAGCCGCTTGATATCTCATCTAACTACCCATTACGTAGCTCTTCGTTACCTGACATATGCCGTATCCTCGCATTTCTAATACTCTCCCCCTCTGCTAAACTGCACATTTGGGCGGTTTGTTCGCTTTGGAGCCATGCTTTGCTCTCCGTTGCGGCGCAGGAGTTATCAGCGTAGAATAATGCTAGCGGATGGTGTCTGCCGCATCTCTGAGTTGCATATCAAAACTGAAAGCGGAAGGTTAAGATGAAGCGAGTAAACCTAGAGGAACTTCCTAAGAGGACATTGATAGAATTGGCAAGAATGTATGCCCGAAATTGGCAAACTCTCGATGGGCTCTGGTTCCGGAATGTTGAAGCTGAATACGGACTTGAGGCTGCTGCCAAGCTGGATCTGAAGAATTGGGAGAAGCAATCTGTGATAGAGGCAGAAAGGATAATGAAAGTCCTCAGATTTAATAAGGATGGGCTTTCCTCTGTACTTACAGTATTAAGTCTCATGAGTTGGCAACTTTCGTCCCCCCTTTTCGAATGCGAAGAAGATAGCCCTCAGAGAATCGTCTTTTATTACTCTCGTTGCCCCGTTCAGGAAGGAAGGAGAAAGCAGGGTAAACAGGAATTTCCTTGTAAGACTATGAAGCTAACACTCCTCTCCAACATTGCCAAGGTAGTTGAACCGAGGGCAATTGTGAAATGCATTACCTGTCCTCCCGATCCTCATCCCCAGGAATTTTGGTGCAAGTGGGAACTTACTATGGAGCAAGGCTAAGCGAGGTTGTCTTCACTCAGTGGGGCACCAACTCCAGGCAAGTTCACACGATTCTCACGGACCGTGAACAATGCAAACGCAGCCCGTCATACGAGCATCTGAGTTTCTGTCTATTTGCCGGGTGTGGGAGCGATCCCCTCTTTCCGAACTTGGCTAAAGCGAAAACCCCTGCATCTCACTCCAGCTTTTCGCGGTTCAGCGACAGGGTGGCCGCCATACATTGGCCGGTGTATTCCTTGAGCATTCGCCGAGCGCAGAAGACGGGCACAACTGAGCGAATCGCCTCTTTGAGGACGCCAATCCAGCCATGGGGCACTCCGCTTCGATCCCGATCGTAGTAGAGCGGCACAACTTGCTCCTCTAGAAGGCGGTAGAGCGCCACTGCATCCGCCTCATCCTCCTCGTCTGAGCTGGCTGTTTCCAGACTATCACCGATTGCCCAACCATTGGTGCCTTTGTAACCTTCGTGCCACCAGCCGCCTCGGCCGCTGAGGTGGGGGACACCATTTAACGAGGCCTTCATACCGCTGGTGCCACAGGCCTCCTCGAGGCGGCGAGGAGTGTTTAGCCAGACGTCTACCCCTTGCACTAGATAGCGCGCCATGTGCATATCGTAATCTTCGACAAAGGCTATTCTACCCTGAAACTCGCGATCCAAGGCTAGAGCATATACTTGGTTGAGTAGATGTTTCGATGAGGAATCGGCGGGGTGGGACTTGCCAGCAAATACTATTTGAACCGGTCGCCAACTGTCCTTGACGATTCGCTTGAGACGTTCGATGTCACGGAAGATCAGCGCTGGCCGCTTGTAGTCGACGAAGCGACGGACGAAACCAACAGTCAGCACCTCAGGGTCAAGCAAGGCGCCCATCGCCACCACCTGCTGAGCTGTCACCTCGCCCTCAGCCCACCTTTGCTGGGCGCGCTCCAGCATTGCGCCCATGAGCTTGCGCTTCAAGACCTGACGGACTGCCCAAAGCTCATGGTCTGGGATATCCAGCACGCGCTGCCAAAGGCTCGCGTCATCGTGTCTTTTCACCCAGTCCTGGCCGAGATACTTTTGGTATAGGCGACCCACTTCGGGGGCGATCCACGTGGGCACGTGAATCCCGTTGGTCACATGTGAAATAGGCACCTCGTCTTCCTGAACTTCTGGCCAGAGCACATGCCACATCCTTCGTGACACAGCACCATGAAGCTGGCTCACGGCGTTGCGCCGGTCGGCCATTCTTAAGGCGAGCGCTGTCATACCAAAAGCCTGATCACCGATGCCATCCTGACGTCCTAGCTTCAGAAATGTCTCCCGGTCGATCCCTAGCGAGTCCCAGTAATTATGAAAGTACTTCTCCACAAGTTGAACGGGGAAAATATCCTGTCCAGCTGGGACCGGAGTATGAGTGGTGAAAACAGTGGTTGCCCGCACCCGCTGGACGGCTTCGGCGAAAGTTGCGCCTCTTTGCACCTCCTCCCTGACCCGTTCCAGCATCATGAAGGCTGTGTGCCCTTCGTTGGCGTGCCAGATGGCTGGCTCGATGCCCAGCGCCCGGAGGACACGCACCCCGCCAATCCCGAGGACGATCTCCTGCTCGATGCGTAGTTCTCGGTCGGCGATGTAAAGGCGGGCGGATAGCTGCCGGTCCTGCGGGCTGTTTTCCTCAACATTAGTATCCAGCAAATAGACGGCTGTGCGGCCAACCCGCACTTGCCACACCCGAATGGACACAGACCTATCGTCTAGCTGAACCTCGGCAAGAGGTCCCTGTCCGCGAGGGGAAGGGATTGGACTAATGGGCGCTTCATCGAAATCCAGCTGCCTGTAGACCTCCTCCTGCCAGCCGCCGGCGGAGATGCGCTGGTGGAAATACCCCTGGGGGTACATGAAGCCAACTCCCACCAGCGGCAGCCCCATGTCGCTCGCCTCCTTGCAGATGTCGCCGGCCAGAATGCCCAGCCCGCCAGCATAGATGGGGAGGGAGTTGTGGATGGCGAACTCCATTGAGAAGTAGGCGACGGGGCTGCGCAACAGGTCAGGATAGTTGGTGGCGAACCAGGTGTCCGAGGTCGACATATCGGCGTCGAGGGCTGACATCACGGAATCATACAGAGTGAGAAAAGCTGGATCGGCGGCGGCCGCCCGCAACTTGTCAGGGCTGATCTCGCGTAGCTGCTTCACCGGGTTGTGACCGCTCATTTTCCACAGCGGATAGTCCAAAGCCCGGAACAGGTCACGCGCCTGAGGATGCCAGCTCCACCACAGATTATGAGCAAGCTCGTCCAGTCTCCCTATGCGTTCAGGTAGCTTCGGACTCGGAGCCTGGTTTACCATACCGTTCGTCATCATTTTTGTGGTATCGCTCTTTCATCGAGGATGATCTTGGCATCCATAGTTAGTACCTCCCCATCTTATTCTCGTTGTCCGCTGCCCTGCCCTTTGGCCAGTCGATCCCTGCTCAGCATTATAGTTGGCGATGCGTAATTAAGCAAACCACACAAGCTTCCAGTCCGGACACGCTCACAGTCACGGGGAAGGGGTCGTCCCTGGGTATTACCTATGGCGCAGGCCATACCCCACGGACGTCTGCTCGCTGCCGCCATTTCTGGTTAGAACCCTTCCTTTTCAGCTCCGCAAGACCAGAGGTTCAGCGCCATCTTGCCAGGTGTCCGATGTAGCCGATGAGCTTTTCTGTCTCGACGGCAAAGGGTCTGATCCGGGTGACCCGCCGGCGACCCCAGGTGACCCATCTTCGAGCCCAGAACCACCATAGGGCGACGGCGATGGCAATCCCCATGAACCCCAACACGGCGAAATAGCCCCAGTGCCAGCTCAGCTCCGGCATGTTCTCGAAGTTCATGCCGTAGATTCCGGCCAACAGGGCAAGGGGCAGGAAGATGGTGGCCACTGTCGACAGTACTCTCATGGTCTCGTTCTGTCGGTTGGCCACCGAGGACAGGTGAGTGGCCAGCGCATTGTCGGCCCTGTCTCGAAGGGTTTGGTTCAGGTCTTCGATGCGCACGATATGGTCGTAAACGTCGCGATAGAAGATCTTGGCCTCGTCCCTTATGATTGAAAACTCGCCCCTGCTCAGCCGATTGAGAACATCACGCTGGGGTGCCATAACCCGATGCAATCGCAGAACGGAACGCTTGAGCTTCAGAATGGCGTCCAGGGTTGATTGCTGGGGGTTGCGAATCACCTCCTCCTCAATGCCCTCTGCAACGTCGCTCATCTTGTCGATGGTAGGCAAAACGTTATCGACCAGTGCATCGATAAGGACGTGGGCCAGAAAGTCTGGCCCCCGTCTCATGGGACGGTCGTTGTGTTCTACCAGCTTGGCCACAGAATTGACGCTGTGGAGGGGGATGATGTGGGTGCTCACCACGAAGTGATGGCCGATGAACAGGCAAAGTTCCGTGGTCGCTACGATGTCTGATTCGGCCGTGTAGTTGATGCCATGGACAATGATGAAGAGGTAATCGACAAAATCATCGATCTTCGGGGGATGGACTAGTGGGCTCACACAGTCCTCGATGGCGAGCTGGTGGAATCTAAAGGTCCGTTCCAAGAACTCGCCGTCTTCTTCTGTGGTCTCACAAATATCGACCCACAATAGTCCCTGCTTCGATTCAAAAGCGGCTCGAACCTCTTCCCCGCTGAGACCACGGCGCAGAGCACCCTCCGGGCTCAAATAGTACGCTGTGAATGGCATGATTCACCTCCTTGACCGCACTTTTGAAGGCAGTGAAACGCCTCCCTGGGTTTGAGACAAATCGACTCCTCAGAAGTTTAGACCGCTATCATGATTTGAGTCAAGATCAGCCGGTTCACCTCCCCTTTGGACAGATCTTACCTTGTGGAACTCTCCTCGCCACCGTCCTCCTGCTGGAGGGGTGCTTCCAAACTTTGTTCGGTAAGGGCCGTCAGCACCTCCCGAGGCAAGGACGCTTCGACCTCAGCCACAGCTTCCGGCCCAATGGCTTCGGCAGCCTCCAAGGCACCTTGAGCAGCTTGGGCGGCGGCCACCTCCTCTGAGAGACCGCTTTGATGGGCTGCCTCCCTGGCTGCCTCTACCGCCTGCTGGGCCGCCTTGCCTATGTCAGCGCCCACCTCGCCCGCCCCCTGGACAACACCGTAACCGGCGCCGCGAATGGCCTCCGCGGGGTCCACTCGGGCCCGGCGCAGGGCGCGCACTACCCCCAGCACCGCCTGATAGGCGAGCTGGCCCACGTCTAGAGGCGCATCCTTAGTGGCATGGATTGCCCCCCGCGCTGCCTGTCGGGCCACCTCAGCGCCGTCTACTTCATTAGCTTGTCTTGCTTTCCACACCCCCACCAGGGCCCCTTCCAGCGCCTTGACGACCCTCGCCGTCGACCTCCGGCCTTGCGCCGCCGCCGTAGTGGCAACCCTGGCCGTATTGGCCAGCTGATGGGCGGTCACACCCAAGGCCACATCCAGGCCAGGGAGAGGTACACGCCTCAATAAGCCGTAGGGGAACTGGGTCAAAAGATTCAGCCCCGGCGCCGAGCTCATGGGTCGAGAGAACTGCCGCATCGGAGCTAGCAGCGCCTCCAGGACTACCTCCCGACTCGCCTCGCCCTCCTCTCGGAGGGCAGTCAAGAAACTCAGGGTAATGAGGCCCAGAACGAAAGCGATGCCGAACAGGAAATCAAAGCCCGCAAGGCTCAGGGCCGGCACCTGGAGGGAACCAGTCGGGTCGCCCCATGTGAAGGTTAGGCCGAGCTGGCGCACGCTGAAAAAGTCGGCAAGACGGCCGCCCAGCAAAGGGCCCAGCCCGTATCCCAGGCTGGTCGCCAGGCCTGCCGCCGCCAGATATGAGGTGGCCTGACCGGGAGGTGCTATCTTCATGCCGATAGTGAAGGTGGTCAGGCTCACCCCTGCGGCGGCGACGCCGGCGAGGATGTGGAGGATAACCAGCAAGGGAATGGTCATGAAGTACCGCTCAGGCATGGTGGTGAAGGTCCAGCCCAGGATCACTAGCAGGTACAGGGAGGCGCACACCGATAGGACCGCCTTGCTGCCGAACCGATCCGCCAGGGGGCCCCAGACCCGAAGGAATGCGATGTTGGACGCCTGGCTCAAGGCAGTGAGGGCGATGACCGCCGAAAGGGGCAACCCCAGCTGCTGAAGCATGTAGACGGCAAAGAAAGGAGTGGCCAGGTTCAGGGCGAACCCCCACAGGAAGAGGAAGCGCAGGAGGCACTTGTAGTTTCGGTCTCGAATTGGGGCTGCCAGGGTAGAGAACAGCGATGGCTTCGGTCCGGGGGCAGACTGCATCAAAGGCTCGGGCATCAGGGTCATGAACAGCGGGCTGGCCAGCCCCAGGGTCAGGGCACCCAGTAGCAGGGGGAAGGTAAAGCCCAGGGCCTCCGCCCCGCCTGGCGCGTGGCCCCGCCAGTAGTCCACAAAGAAGGCGGCTGCTAGTCCGAACACCACCGCTGTCAGGTTGGCCAACGCCTGACGCCGGGCAAAGAAGCGACCGAGGATATGCTGCGGGACCAGATCCCTAACCCAACTGTTCCAAGCGCCGTTGGTCACGCCATTCAGCACGCTCCGCACCGCCATCGCCCCCAGGAGGAGCGAGATCGCCCCAGCGCTGGGGACATCCAAGAAGAGCGGGATGAGCGCGATGGGGAGCCACAGCAACTGCGCCGAAAACCAGGTGGTCACGGCGATGGCCTTGCGCTGTCGAAGGCGCTCCACCAGCAGGATGGTGGGGATCTGGAGGACTTGGCCTAGAAAAGGGAGGGCGGCCAAAATCCCGATCTGGAGGATGTTGGCCCCCAGGGCCAGGGCGAAGGCGGCCAGAAAGCCGCTGGTGGTGATGCTGCCAAAGCCCATGGAGACCATCCCCTCCCAGGTCAGCCAGCGCAGCCCACTGGCCACCTCCTGATCGGAAATGGTGGGTCTGGGTCTAAAAAGTCCTTTGAGCCTCATTGCTATCTAGCGCAACTGAAGGTTACTGAGAGAAAGCCCGTCCCCAGATCATGCCTTTGACCTGGCTTGGGAACAGCTTGCGCCGCCCGCGGATCCAAGTGTGGAAGAGCCTCCCCCATCAGGGGGGGAGGCTCTTCCACTTCTACATTGCCCCGAGCACTACCTACTTCTTAGGAGGGGTCGAGGGCTTGCCCGGTCCCGGCTTGGGGGCTCCCGGCTTTCCCGGCGGAGTTGTGGGCGGCTTGTAGCACTTCATCCTGTTTCACCTCCTTCCTTCTGGAGGCGGACTTCTGCTGATGCAGAGGTCACTCCTTAGACTTCAAGCAGCAACCCTTCCTGAGCGTCTATCTGGGCCTGGGCTTGGGTTTCTTGGCCATTTCTCCTCCCTTTCACTGCATTCAAGGACTCCACTTTGTCATATTTGCACCGCTGGCCACTCTTGTTCCGACGCAAGAGCCCAATTGCCAGAAGTCGCTCGGCCTCTCGACCTCGGACTCTGTGAAATCGAGCTACCCATCCATGGGTAGGATCGGGCAAGACGCCGTCTTCCGTCAGAACAACTATCTCCTCACCACAAGGACAGGGGTCGAGACATCGATAAACACCAGCCTCAGCCCACTGCCCGGCAAAGTATGTCTGGTTCTCCCTCTTCAAACGACTAGGTGGCTTCATCTCCGCTACTCCCCTGAGCCTAACTCGACCGACTCCTGCGGCGATAGCTCGCGCCCTTGGGCCCTGCCGATTAGTACCGAATATCTCGAGAATCTGGCCACCCTCTGGGCTACGCTGCCCACTAGTAAAGCCTTTATTCCAGTTAGCCCCCTGGCTCCGACAGCTATCAAATCCGGATTGAGCGTTTCGGAAGCCGTCAGTATCTCCTCAGCAGGCTCTCCCCTGAGAACCATGGACGAAACCTGGTATCCCTTTTCCCTAAACCGTTTCTTGGTTTCGTCAAGGAGGCTCTGCGCTCTCTCTCGTTCTGCTTCCTGGAGGTCACGGAGAATCTGCTGATCGATTTCCCAATCCCTGGTAAATGCCTTCACCAGGGCAGGGTTCCAAGACTGCATGGCGGTCACCAGGAAGACTTCGCTCTTGGCGGGCAGAGGCAGGTCTAGGAGAAACCGGACTACTTCGTCTGAGTATTTGGAACCGTCCGTAGCGACTAGCACCCGCCTGATACTAGTAGTTTTCTCTCTGGCAAGCAGGACGCTAGCCTCGGCATGTGTCATCACCTGGTAGGCTACGCTTCCCAGGGGAAACCGGGGAGGGTCACCTTCGCCCTTGGCGCCGATCACTACCAGGTGTGCCCCTATCTCACGGGCCTGCTTTATGACCTCTTCAGCGGGTCTTCCCCGGCACACCAGACTTTCAGCCTCGACGCCGCTTGCCCGGAGCGCCTCCACCGGCTTCTTTAGCAGTTCGGCAGCCTTTCGTTCCTGAGCCTTATCTGCTCGCTTCCCCGCTCCAGTCGTAGCCCTAAACATATGAAGGCTGATCTCTCCTAGAAAGGTGTGCTCAGGCACCACTGTCATCACCGTGACCTCGGTCTGTGAGGGAAGCTGAAGTGCCCTCAGTGTCTGGGCCGCTCTCTCCGAATATGGTGAGTCATCAACAGCCAGCAATATCTTCATAGGCATAGCTCCTTTCCTTATTGGGAAAAGACCAATCATTAGTACATGAAAAGCTGGTCCATTATCTTGCTTCTCAGATCACGGGAGGCGATGACCCGGTAGTAGCATTCTGTTTTCTCATCCTCGCTCAAATCGCCCATTCTTATAGCTTTGTAGGCGTTAAAGACCACCTCGCGCTGCTACATCAGGCCTCGGTTGACCAGGTTCACATCCCACATCGGCTTCTGGCTAGCCCACCAGAACTGATCGCTATGCATTGCCCTATCCAATAAGCCCCTGGCGAGATCGGCATAATACTTGGCAGACTCAGCGGTAGCAACTTCCGCTGCTTTCCTCGCCAGGTCCGTGGCTATCCTTAGGTGTTGCCACTGTAGCTGGTGGATGAGGTTGTCCTTTGACTTCCACAGGGGATAAGGGTTGCCCGCCCCTACATCGTCCACGGAGGTGCTCCACGAGGAAGGGCAGGGCTCGACAGCCTCGCCGGAGGGGAATAGCTCTAGCAGCTTGCTCATGGTGACCACTCGGATTTCGCCTGTCTCCGCCACTTCGGCGGTACGTAGCAGTTCGCCATGCTCCTTGGCCAGGTGAGCGGATTGCACTAAGCGGTAAGCTCTGTCGCCAGCCTTCTCAGCAGCAGCTCGGCCTACCCCCAGCTCTTCGATGCTGGCCTCGAGCTCCAGCGCCTCATATACCTCAGCCAGAAAAAGCTCCTCCCAATGCTGTATATGGTAGCCGAAGGTTTCGGCGTCCATAGCCGTTACCACGTAGATGTTCCCTGCCTTGCGCTCAAGCCCTCTCAGGTGGTCAATGAAGCCCTTTGCATCGGTCTGCTTGAAGCTTATGCGGTTACTCAACACGTCGTCGCGGAAGAACACAGCCAGGCTTTGACCATCGGATGATATCTCATGGATTACATTGGTGGGCCAGGCTACGGGACAGGCGAGTCCGCTCACAATAAGCCATCTGTGTCCTGTATCCAAGATCGGCTTGACGATGTCGCTGCTATAGCACATTTCAGGGGAGAAGAAGCCTTGAGGCGAATAGCTCTTGCCAAAGAACCGCCTGTTGGTCTGATAGTTGTGCACTATCTGCCTCAGCATTTCTTCCTGCGGGAGGAGGGGCAGGATGGGGTGATATTTCGCTGAGCCGATGAACTCCAGGCGCCCTTCTTCGGCCAGCTCACCCAGGCCGTCAATCACGTCTGACATCCCGTGCTCATCCAGCAACTCGGTGAGGACGGCGTTGATGTTTACCGTGACCTCAGCATGGGGCAGCTCGTGGAACAGGTTCACCAACGGCCGATAGGACTCATTGCACACCTTTTTCAACACCCAGTGTAGCTGGGTCGGCGGTTGGTAAAAGTGTAATAGCGGCGCCCAGTAGATCATAATGCTATCTTTCAAAAATCTGAGAGGCCTTCTCGCCTCCCATCTAGCTCAGCCCTGCTTGGGCACAGATAACGTGCACTTCCTGGCATCACCCCTGCTCAGTGAGCACGGCCTTTGAACTTTCATGGGATTGTCCCTACCTTGACCGCACTGACTTCTAGGCCCCTGCTCTCTAAGCCAGTTTGCTACTAAGAAAAGCGACCCTCTCCGCCGCCCTCTTTGCTGCCTGGGTTCGGCTTAGCGACTTTGCGAGATCCCTTGCCAGCTTCTCGTCTCCCATTACGTCTCTTACCCAGTTGCTAAAATCCTTCTTCTCCTCATTTGAGTGATAGGCAAAGGTCTCGTCTGTCATGCTTGTCAAAGCCTCCCCAAGCTCTTTCATATCCCTCAATACGCGGCCGTCACAGCACCTGAATACATGCTCCTCCGGCACCTTGGCCAGGAGCCTCTCAGCATCCTGCCTCAATATCCTGGGCATAGTCTGTTACCTCCTTTCATGGTCCTCGGATATCACCTAGAGATATGCATCGAGCGCCTGGATGAAGTTCTTGTACACCTGCTGCATTTCCCAAACGATGCCCGACGGCCCTAGCTTCCACCACTCCTTTGGCGTGAAGTAGGCCGAAACCTCGGCATCCGAGCCCCAGCGGCCGAACCACTGGATAAGATGAAGGTTGTCCGATTGAATAAGCCAGAGGGCGATGTCGATCAGCCTCCGGTTTTTGGTGAGCAAAGCTTTGTTGTAGGCTTGCAGCATTAGCTGAAATACGGCCTGCTGAGCATCGTTACCTAGAAAGAACTCCATTCCTCCCTGACCTGCCCAGGTGCAGGGGAATTGCGGTAAAGGCAGGTGGAAGCTCCGCTCCCGGTACTTCGCTATCGCCTCACTAGGCGTCGACGTGACTATCCGCCGCTTCGATAGCTCGTCAGGAAGTTGTCGCATGAAATCGAAGATTCCCGTGTCTCGGGAGTGATGCTCACCGAAGGTCTCATAGTCCCAGGCCAGCACCACGAAGTCACCCCAGGTGTCCCTTAGCCAGTGGGCGTAGGCATCGGCTAGCAAAGGATAGCCCCACCACCCCTTGTTGGAAAAGCGATAGCCAACATCGTCACTGAGCTGGTAGTGCCGCGCCAGGAGCATCATGTCCTTACCCTTGTGGTAAAGGTGGGTTGGCTCACGCCACTCCAAGACCCAAGGTCGCCCATCGAGAAAGGCACCGCTGAAGCCAAGCCCATCCAAGGCATGATAAATCGCATCAGACATCAGCATCTCGGTGGTATCTGTTACCTCAGGTCTCTTGCCCAGCACCTTCTCCAGGTTGTCGCGCGACCAGGCCATTCGCTTAGCGAACATGGGGAGGTCCAGGAGAGGGAGGAAGCTATGATATGGCTCTACATTGACAAGCTCTACGTTGGGGTGCGCTGCCAGTTGCCGGAAAAGGTCGAAGAGTTTTTTATCCCAGGCATCAGCCTGCCTCAACACAGAGACGGAAAAGCCTATCGAGAACTTCAGGCCCCCACCAGCTAGCTCCAGAAACATTTCCGTGGCCGGATAGTAGCAGTAGGTGGCAACCTTATGAAAGTACTCCTCGTTTAGCTGATCATCGAAGAGGCAGCGCTCGATATCCCTGGAGCCAGCGCCCTTAGGGATTGGCTGCGCCGGGAGCTTAAGTCGCCGTGGTTGGTGCACCACAGCGTAGATAACCAAGTCTTGTGCCATGCCACTTGCTCCAGGTTGCCCCTAGTAGTGCCGCTTCAGCGTGGTCGCCAGCAGTTCGGGGGGAAACTCAGACAGCGCAAATTGCGACTCGGCAGAGGCGAGCCTTCCCCCAAGGGTTCCTTGGATTCGAGCCTGGTTTTCCAGCTTGCTTCTCAAATTCTGCACAGCGGCCTCCCAGGTGAAGTAGCGAGCGGTAAGTCGGGCAGCCTTGCGGATTCGGACACCCTCTTCTGGATAGTCCCGCAGATACATTATATAGCCCACGATCTCCATGGGGTCGCCTGTCTCCAGTACAAAGGAGTTGACAAAGGGGATAGCGTAGTCCTCGCCGGTGCACCCGGTAAAGGCGATCCCACCTGCTGCCATCGCCTCCAGGCCCACCAGGCCGAAAGGCTCGTGCCCGCTATTGGCCAGCACGCCGTCGGCAGCCCGGTATACTACCCGCAGGACGTCCGTCGGTAGATGAAACCTGACATCGATTATGTCAGCAGGGACCGCTTCTTTCAATGCCGCCAGGTAACCGACAGACGAACCTGGCTTTGTCCTCGCCACGCTCACGATGAGGCCCAACGAACGCGCATTTTGTATTACCTCCTGACCATGAGGTTCGATCCCGCCTCTGGCCAGAAGTACCGTCTTCAGGCCCCTCTCTTTGAGTCGGGCTGTGGCCTCTACAGCCCCATTCCAGCGCTTATCGGGGTCCCAGCGAGCTACCTTGCACAGGACCAGATCCGCACCCAGTGCCTCCCTCACCCCAGCAGCCAGCTTGTCGTCAACTTTGCGGAGCAGACTCCTTGGTATTCCGTTGGGAATAACCAAGGGATTCAGACCCATCCTCCACATGACGTGCTTCATGTACCGGCTCACTGTGGTAATGGTGGTCGCGTAGCTGAGCCGGCCCCAGTTAATGCGGTGGAAGGAGAAGGTGTTATTGGCATTCCAGAACATCACCACCTTGTCCCGGAGGCCATCGCTATATAGGATATCGCTAAGCCGACACATGGCCTCCGCCGTATGCCACTCTTCGCCGAGAATCACTACTAACTTCCCCCGGGCTACCGCCGGTTTGACAATGCGATCCTTGACAAACCAGGGTAGAGACTCGCTGAAGTCATAGAGCTTTTCGTTTTCCCCTTCATACACACCCTTCGGGTAATACTTGCTGATCCACTGGCACCACCGGTACAAGACGAGCTTCCCCCTATGTCCTACCTCCTCGGTCTTGAGCTCGGGATCCCCGACGAAGAGCAGGTGGGTACGAAAACCCATCTCCGCCAGTGTTCTCGACAGGTTGTCTACCCGCACCGCCAAGCCACCGGCCAGGGAGTAGCGATCCGGTCCTTCAAAGCAAAGGATCACAAACTCAGTGTTCTCAGGGGTGATGTTTCTCTGCCTCATCACAACTCCTCCTCTATTGTGTTGCTCATGACAGCGAGTCGGTCTTCAGATACATATACTCTCTGAACATTCTCAGGTAATCGGCAAGGTTCCTGGTGACCAGGAAATTCTGTCGCACGTACGTCTTTCCTTGACAGCCCATTTCATCGGCAACTTCGGGATGCCGCAACAAGTACAGGACGCAGTCCACATACTCAGAAGTGGTATTCGCCAGAAAACCGGTTTTGCCGTGCTCTATCTGAAGGGGAATCCCGCCCACATTGCCTGCTACTACCGGGCGTCCCTTCCAGAGAGCTTCTGCCACCGTCAGCCCGAAGCCCTCTCTAATTGACTTCTGTATCACAACGTTGGCAGCCTGCTGGAGGGCACCGACCTCAACATCGCTCAGGTTGCAAAGTATGTGAGCATCCTCATCCTGCCCGGCATGATTAACCGTAAGTCGGTAGTAATCCCCTCCCTCGGGGTCATCGTTTGCCATGGAGCCAGCCATTACCAGCTGCAACTCGGGGACCTCCTTCTTCACCTCCCGGTAGACGTCTATTACGCCCAATGGGTCCTTCCAGGGGTCAAACCTGGAGATCTGGCAGATTATGGGCCGGGAAGGGTCGAGCCCATACCTTGACAGGACCGTTTTCACCGCTTCAGGGCTGGCCCCTCTGTTCTTAGGGCTGAGGGGATCTATAGCTGGCCAAACTGTGAAAACCGGCGGCCCCCCATCTAGGTCTCCATTGACATATTCCTTGCGGGTAAAAACGGCGCCTTGATAAAGCCTTATGAATGGTCGTATGAAATCCCAAACCTGCGGTCTGGCGTTGCTGGTGTCTATGTGGCACCGCCACAGCCAGGTGCCCAAATGGTGATGGCCATTCCGGCGAAGAACCCCTTCAAGAATCCCGGCTGGCTGGGGGTCGTGGACAATGACAAAATCGTAGGATTGATCGAAGAGCTCGGCGTTCATGTCATTATAGCTCAGCCAGGTGCGCTCCATGTCCGCTGTCCAATCGATTGCCATCCCCTGCAAGCTATTGTGCATGGCCTTGGTGACGCTGAAGAAGTCCTCGCTACCTCTAATGACCTGCCATTGGGCGGTCAAACCCAAGTCGTTCATCAAAGGCACGAGCATGCTCAGCATTTCAGCCACGCCGCCACCGAAGGAGGTAGCATTGATGTGGAGCACCCTTGCCCCTTGCAGAGGCTCAGACAGCTCTCTTAACTCCTGAGTCTTCTCCTCGCCGACGACCGGCCGGTAGTCTTCCACAGTCTTGGCAGTGGCGATAACAGATTCAAGCATCGCAGTTGCCTCCCTCCTGTTTGAGCGCGCTGACGATCGATCCTCTGTTCCTGAGATTGGCTATGAAGCGCATAAGCAGTGACAGAGGACTTAGGTAACCAATTAATCGAGAATTGCTTGATGCTCGTGACAGGCCAAGCCATCTGCGCCTTGTTAGATAGCCTATTCCGCAAATAACGGGCAGCTCCCAGGGGACAACCACAAACAATAATGCTAGAAGCTCCATCTACCCCTCCTTTATCCTCAGCCGTTCTCGACTTCCAAAAGTCAAGGCTTGACACCCACCATCGTTTGTGCCATAATATCTGCGTGAACATTCAAGAAATCCGTCGCAAGAAGTATCTCACATGATAGGACAGGCATGAAAATGATTACTTGACCGATTTTGCCAGAGCGACAATGCTTCATCGACAGAACATGAAAGATTCTTCATGTAATATTATGCATAACTTTTCGTGCTTGTCAAGTACTTTGAGGACCAATTTGGGAGGAATTTTTGAAAATGTCTGTTTGGGGTTTTATCACAAATCACGGGCTCGTTTTGGCCGTCATCGCCAAGCATCCGCGCAGCACGGCCAGAGAGATCGGCGACGCTGTTGGCATCACCGAGAGGGCAGCTCACAAGCTCATCAAGGATCTTGAAGGGGAGGGCTACATTACCAAGGCCAAGGTCGGCAGGCAGAACCGGTATGGAATACACCCTGAGATGCCCCTTAAGGGGGACGCAAGCGACGCCGCTGTTGGGGAGCTTCTGGTTGTGCTAGGCTGGAAGCGCAGGAAGAGGCGGGCCAAAGCGGCTGTGGCCCAACAAGGCAAGGGACAAGGGGAGACAAAGCCTAGCAAGTAATTGGTGCATTTGTTTATCTATACCGATAGGCCTGAGCAAGCTGTTCCGAGGCCCAAGTTGGCAGCTATGTGCGGTGCAGCGTACCTGTGATGCAAGGTAATTGTCGGCGTTGCTTATCTTAAGGGGTGTTGTCACTGGAGGAAAGCCATGATCTACTGGGCGCCACTGCTTCACTTCTACCAGCCACCAACGCAACTCCACTGGGTGTTGAGGAAGGTGTGTGATGAGTCCTACAGGCCCCTGATCGAGCTTTTTCGCGAACTTCCTTACGCTAAGGTCACAGTAAACATAAACGCCGTTCTCACCGAGATGCTCTATGACCATGGGTTTAGCGATGTCATCAAAGGACTTCGCGAGCTGGCCAACCGGGGGCAAGTGGAATTCACCGGGTCGGGGAAGCACCATCCAATCCTCCCTCTCATACCCCAGGAGGAGATGAAGAGGCAGATAATCCAGAATTTCAGAACCAATCGGCGCTTCTTCGGAAAGGCCTACTCACCGGAGGGATTCTTCCCTCCCGAGATGTGCTATGGCAAGGAGATTGTCAAGCCTATTACTGACACAGGTCACCGGTGGGTCATTATGAGCGGGGTGGCCTGCCCCGTGGATTGGCCCATGAATGTCGTTCACCAGATTTCCCTCGATGGGGGGAAGCTTGCGGTCTTCTTCCGTGATGACATCCTCAGCAACAAGGTTAGTTTTCAGGACATCGATGCGGGCGGCTTTATAGATCATCTAAAGCAACTTCAAAAGGCTGAGGGAGATATCTACGTTATTACAGCTATGGATGCGGAGACCTTTGGGCACCACATACAGGACTGGGAAAAGCTCTTTCTGGCCGAAGTATACGAAAACCTAGAGCCTGATGTGACGGAGTTAGAAGAGGTGGAGGAAGGTGCTCAGTTAGCTTTGATTTCTGCCAGGGGCCCAGGGCAGACTAAGGTTTTGGCCCAACAGCACGGGGGCCTGTTGCAGTCCTATGAGGCAGCAGAGGTCAAAGAGGTCCAGGCAGTGACTATCAGCGAGCTCCTCGAGCTCTTTCCCTTGGGGTCTGTGATTGAGCCAAGGCCATCTTCCTGGAGCGCAACCATTCAGGACATCGAGGGCGGCGATCCCTATCCGCTGTGGAAGGATAAAGACAATGCCATCCATCAGCTTCAGTGGGAGCATTTGGGAATCGCCATAGACATGGCAAAGAAGGCAGCAAAGGAGGCAGGCAGCGAGTCAAGCAAGCACTATGCCGATATCGCCAGGGCGCTTCTTGATGCGGCTTTCCACAGCTGCCAGTTCTGGTGGGCGAGCAGGAGGCCGATGTGGGATATCAACCTCATAAATAGGGGCTTGGAACAGCAGCGAGAAGTAATCCTTAACGCCTATAAGGCCATAAGCATGAGCGATTGCAGCGATGAGGACAAGACGGAATACTATTATCGGGTGGTTGCCGCCCGAGACCTTAGAAACAAGATCACCGACCAGATATTCATGACTCCCGAATAAGGCGCCGCAGGATGTACTGGGCCAACTTCTTGCATATCTACCAGCCGCCAACCCAGAGCGAAGAAATCGTGAGGAAAGTTACCGATGAGTGCTATCGTAAGCTGGTGGAGATCCTGAGCCAGGCCCCCACAGCCAGTGTTACGTTGAATATCAATGCCTCCCTTACCGAGCAGCTGGATAGATACGGCCTGGGCGATGTAATTGAAGGCCTGCGCTATTTAGCCGAGCGGGGTCGAATCGAGTTTACCGGGAGCGCCGTGTATCACCCCATCCTGCCTCTCATTCCCCGTTCCGAGATGGTGCGGCAGATAGAGCTTAACACCACGGTCAACCGGAAGTATTTCGGGGACGTTTACAACCCCAAAGGCTTCTTTCCCCCAGAGATGTGCTACAGCTATGATGTTGCGCAGGTTGTAGCCGATCTAGGCTACCGCTGGATCATTGTGGATGAGATTGCCTTCGACGGACAACTGGGCAACGCCTCTGATAAGACCCTGTATCAGGTTGAGGGGCTGAAGGATTTCTATGTGTTCTTCAAGGAGCGCCCCTTCAGCGCTCGTATCACCTACGGCTCCTATCCCGATGCCGAGAAGTTTCTGGCCGCTCTTGCCGATCGAATGGGGCAGGAGGGGTATTTGCTCACGGGCACGGATGGAGAGGTCTACGGGCACCACCGCCCCGGTCAGGAAGAGTTACTACGAGAGATATATCTTCGCAATGCTCTGAAAACATGCACCATTTCTGACCTCCTTGAGACCTTCCAGCGAGTGGAGATCGTAAACCCTCTTCCATCCTCCTGGAGCACGTGGGAAGACGAGATGGCGGCGAACACTCCCTACCCTCAGTGGAGCTATCCAGGCAACGAGTTGCATGGGCTTCAGTGGAGGCTCACTGACCTTGCCATCGAGGTCATTGCTAGCATTCCTGCTAATGCTGAGCACCTCGCTGAAGCACGTCACCTAGTGGATGAAGGGCTGCATAGCTGCCAGTACTGGTGGGCCAGTTGTCGGCCGTGGTGGGACACGGGGATGATCGAAAGGGGAGCAACAACCCTCTACCAGGCGGTTCACACGGTGGAGAAGATCATTCCTCAGGGCAAATTCAGCGAACTTCAAAAGCTATACCGCGATATTCTGCAGATGGCCCAGGAATGGCAAAGCACAGGGAAAGCAGAGCATCTGCGTCAGGATTATCTCCGCAGCCACCCACAGGTAGCAAGCGAGCTAACCTTCGGGCCGCAGTGAAAGCAAAATGAAACAGATATGCGTGATCCTGGCCTTCCATGCCCACGAGCCGCTGTGGGATTTGCCAAAGCGTGTCCTCGAGGAACTGGAAGACCAGGAGATGAAAAATACAGTCCTCAGCGAGAACTGGATAGAGAAGCGAAGCCGTGAGGACCGCGATATCTACCGTGACCTTATCCGATTCTCCAAGGATATGGGCGTCCCGGTTACCCTGGAGGCAACGAACGAACTCTTACTCCAGATCGCCAGCTTCATGCCTGATACCTTTGAAGCTCTGAGAGAGGCTTACCAGGCAGGGATACTCTATCCCCTGTACGGAAATGCCCATCATACCCATGTTGCCTTGCTGAGCGAGGAGGAACTCAAAGAGGAGATAGAGCTCAACCGGCAGTTCGTGCATCAGGTGCTTGGAGCGCCAGAGCCGAAGTACAAGGGGCTCTTTCCTACCGAGGGTTCCCTTGATGCCCACAAGCTACGGGCTATCGAAGCGGCTGGCATTGACTATGTTATCTTCCCTCATCTGAACCCTCGCAAGGCTCACTACCTAGTAGAGGGGCAAACGGATGTTAAACATGAGCCCTTCTTCATCGGGGAAAGGCTCATCGCTTTGCCTCGGCACTTCTCCATTTCCCAAGAGATCTGGCGTCCCATCACCAGGATGAGACCCGAAGAGGTCAAGCCCCAGGGCTACCTCTTGGGCCGTTTTCACGTGTTCGAAGAAGAGTACCGCAGTGGCAAGACCGTGAATTTCCCCATCAGCCAGGAAGAGGCGATAGCTGAATACTGCACGACTCTAGAGGGAGCTATCGAGGAGGCACCAGACGGGGGCCTGCTCCTCTACATTCAGGATCTGGAACTAATGGACTTCGGGGACGTGGCGCTGGACCTGATGCAATCTGCCTGGACACAAGTCCGACACAAAGGTGGTATCGATATAAGCTTTGTTACCCCTGACCGATACATTGAGGAGAGGGTTGAGCCACGACGCCAAGAATTGGGTCGGGTGAGGTTTCACCAGATATCGTGGGCACCGGAGATTCGACTGGTGCTGCGATCTGATGGCCACTATCCTCCGCTGAGTGCTGGCGAGTTCCGGGGAATAGACCTTAGTCAAAAGGTGTTCAAGAGGTTGCCTTTCATCTTCTGGGAAACAGGCCGCTATCTGGTAGATGTTTGCAATTCGCTACTCGCTTCCTTTGGTTTCTCGCTGCAAGTAGGAGAGGCAGCGGCTCGGCTATCGAGGGTAGGATATCGCTTTTCTGAGCTTGATGTTGCCTCTCAGGTGGCGCTCCACTCGCGTTTTATGAAGCGGGCATGCAATTGGGGGTGGCGCCCCGATGAGGGTAGACAGAAAAGGCCATTCCTGCACGCCTATCGACTATTTTCCCTGTTGCTAGCTCAGTTAGCACACGGGGAGGTCACGGGGCTATCGGAAAAGAACTTCGAGCCTCTCTCAATGCAGTCGCTGGAGGGTTTGGCCAGGATTCTGGAGATACTGATCGACACCCGCATAGGTTATCTTGAAAGAGGTTTTCGCAGGCTGGAGCAGAATGCTGGCCAGAGCCTGGCAGGCGCCTTCCAAGAACTGAACAGGGCCAGGGCATACCGCAACCAGGCTGCAAAGCATATTGTACAGGCACAACAATACAATGGGAGCCTCGAGGAGGGTATGATCCCCAGCGAGCTAGTGACAGGTCTCCTCAGCGGACTCCGCGACTATTGCAGAGGAGTGTTCATGGCCACCGACTGCCTACAGAGGGCCTGGGGGTATGCATCGGATAACCTCGATCTCATGCTAACATGCATGTACGACTATCTGTACGAACTCTACCCCCCTCTCTTCCCGGATATCCTCGAGAGCACCTCGAGCCAGATGGAGTTGGAGAGGATCAATAACCCCGAACTTGTGTAAGAGAAAGAGATGAAAAGCATATACCTGGGCCTTGCCGTACACAACCACCAGCCGATAGACAACTTTCCTCGGGTATTTGAACGGGCATATCGCGATGCCTACTTGCCTATGGTTGAAGCATTGGAAAGGCATCCCGGGATCCGTCTCTCCCTTCATTACAGCGGTTGCCTTCTCGATTGGCTGCAGAAGAATCAGCCCGATTTTCTCAAGCGCATTGCTAACCTGGCGAGGCGAGACCAGATTGAGATAATGACAGGCGGATACTACGAACCGATCCTTCCCATTATCCCGGACGCCGATAAGCTGGGCCAGATCGCCAAACTGACCTCTTTCGTTCGCGACGAATTCGACTTCTCCCCCACTGGCCTGTGGCTTGCTGAGCGGGTATGGGAGCCTCAACTGCCGAAAATCCTTGCCCAGGCAGGCGTAAAGTGGACCGTGGTCGATGATAATCACTTCAATATGGTGGGCCTTAAGGATCAGGATCTCTTTGGCTACTATGTCACCGAGGATGAAGGACATACCCTGAAGGCCTTCGCCAGCAGCAAGCGCCTGCGTTATTCCATCCCCTGGCTAAAGGTGGAAGAGGTGATTGAGTATCTGCGTTCCCAGGCAACGGAGGACGGGAGCAAGATAATAGTCATGGGAGATGATGGTGAGAAGTTTGGCGTCTGGCCCCAGACCTACGAGCATTGCTGGGAAAAGGGATGGATGGAAGACTTCTTTGATGCTCTAGAGGAGAATAGTTCTTGGCTTAAGACCATCCCCTTGGGTGAGTATGCACAACTTTATAGGCCCACGGGGATGGTCTACCTGCCAACCGCTTCATATGCCGAAATGCAGGAATGGGCATTGCCAGCAGTCAGCTCACGTGAGTTCAGTCATTTAGTGAAGCAGTTAGAGGCGGATGAGCGCTATGAAGTCACACGATACATGCACGCCGGCTTCTGGCGCTACTTCCTGGCAAAATATCCTGAGATAAACGTAATGCACAAGAAGATGCTGCGCGTTCACCACAAAGTATATCAGGCTGGGGCGAGGGCCTCGGGCGATGCAGGTCTGGACGAACTCTGGCGAGGTCAGTGTAACTGCCCTTATTGGCATGGTGTCTTTGGTGGGGTGTACCTAAATCATATTCGGCAAGGAGTCTACCGCCACCTCATCACTGCGGAAAACACAGCTGACAAGATATTGCACCAAGGACAGCCCTGGATCAAATGGGAGATGGCTGACTTTGACAGCGATACCGTGGAGGAGCTGCTGATAGAGGGGGGAGCCCAAAACCTTTACCTGGATCTGGCCGATGGCGCTTCCCTTTTCGAGTGGGACCTTCGAGGGCCAAAGCACAATCTGGGGGCTGTGATGACGCGACGACCAGAGGCCTACCACCAGGCACTCATTGAGTCAGAGCGCAAGCGAAAAGAAGCCCTCGAGGAGCCTACGCGTGAGGGTGTCAAAACGATTCACGAGATTGTGCGGGCTAAGGAGAGGGGCCTTGACGAGCATTTGCACTACGATTGGTACCGACGGGCTTCGCTCATCGACCACTTCCTGGGTGCTGGCACTACGATTGATGATTTCTCCCATTGCACCTATGAGGAGGCCGGGGATTTCGTCAACCAGCTCTATGAGTTCGCGGTGGAAGAATCGGGGCGTTGTCTCACAGTACATTTGAAGCGGGACGGGCATGTGTGGTTCGGAGACAGCTTTTTGCCTTTCAGAGTCGAGAAAGACCTGACGGTGGAGCCTCTGGAGGAAGGCATGATGATAAGATACCGGTTGACAAATACGTCCGATAGGCCGGTCACAGGTAGTTTCGCATCGGAGTGGAACCTGAGCTTGACTCAAGGTGGCCATGAGCACTGCTACTATAGTCGGCGTGATGCCCCGCGCAAGCGCCATCGATTGGCCTCCATTGAAGACGTATCGGGTATAGACCAGTTGTTTGTCAAAGACCCAGAGCTAGGATTTGCTTTGTCCCTCACGATGGGGCAACCGGCAAGGCTTTGGAGATTCCCCTTAGAGACGATCTCAAACTCGGAAGACGGTTTTGAAAGGACCTTTCAGGGTAGCTGCACTGTCTTGTGCTGGATGTTCGAGCTGAAACCAGGAGAGAACTGGGAAGTAGATCTGAGGTGGCAGCGGATTGCCCGCTAAATCAACATTTGACCAATGTGGCACCACCTGAAATTGGGATGGGCATAGATTAGGGTTTCTAAGCCAGCAATCTCGCGCAGTAGGTTCTGCCCAATTCTGCTTTAGCTCACTATTGTTGCACCGAAGTCCATTTCGTGCAGCCATGAGTCAAAAAAAGGGGACGTGGATTCAATCCACGTCCCCTTCATATCTGCTAGCTAGAGCCCCAATGTTAGTTGCTTTGGTGCTCTGGCTTCTGCCTCCGCCTTAGCCTTTGCCCTCTCCATTCTTCGCCTCTCCTGCCTCGCCTTCACCCGCTTGCGGTAGATCCACTCCTTCAGCTCTTTGAGCTGGTGCATCCTCCAATCGTCCAGGCTCTCCTTCCTCATGTCCTCGGGTACCTTCTCCCCCATCACCCTGGTCAAAAGATACTGGTAGATATCCACCCAGTCGGATGCCAGGGGCTGGGCGAGGCTGGCGTTGGAGACATAGGCCAGGGCTTCGGCGTCGGTGGCGATCCCCTCCTCCCCCTTCATCAGTTGAGCCAAGCGTCGCATCTTTATCTCCCCCTTGAGCCAGTCGGGGAGCACATCGGCCCAACTCGGATCAAAGACGATGATGGGGTCCGTCAGGGCGCCGACCAAGGCGTCGATCTGCTTGTCCAGTATTCGATTGTCCAGCTTTATCACCTCCCTTCTTTTGGCTTATCCCAGCCTTCTTTTAGTCCTGCTTCAGGGAAATACCATCGCTGCCAGTCGGCATAGTTTGGGCGGAGCAGCAGCCGACCACAGTTCTGGCACTCCCAAATAGTGTGCCTCTTATTGTTCATGAGGAAGGTCATCTCTTCCCCACACAGGCAAGTGGGCTTCTCCATGTCCTAATCACCTCCTTTCTAGGCACAACGAGGGGGTCCTAATATACCTGTAGGTATATGCCTAAAAGGCTATCTTCAGTTGTCTCGGCTTGCTGGCTTCCCGCTCCTCGATCTCCCTCCTCAGCTGCTCCCTCTCTGCCCTGGCCTCGGCGGTGAGGTCAACGATCCCCTCGGTTTCGGCGCTCACCTTGCCATCCCTGACGCTACCTATCAGAGGCTCATACCACCTGGCGCGCCAGTAAGCATCCCGAACACAATCGGGTTGCACCATCAGCCTGAAGGTTTTGTCTCTCGGGCTTGGTGGCCAGCCGAGCGCCGGTCCGCGGTATAGGTCCTGGTCAAGGTCGAGAGCCTCCGGCGCCCTGTAGCTCTTGCTTGCGGTGTAGAGGTAGCAATCGGCATCGAAGTCCTTGGCCAGCGCCCAGATCCCCTTATGACTCACCCTGGGCAAAAGCGAAAGCAGGGCCTCCGCGCTCTCCAGGAGGTCGGCGAGGGGGCAGTGGTCGATGTCGCCGTAGATGCCCCCTGTCCCCAGGTCAATGGTGATCGCCCCCGGCTTCAGTTTCGCCATCTCGGATCACCTCCTCTCTATTCAGTTTTTGGCGTAGTTTGGGGATTGGGGATCAACGATTTATGGAGTTACCTCCACTCTATCTGTTTCTTCTTCGCCCACCACTGCTCAAGGCTGAGGATGTCGGTGAGGATGTGGACATCCCCACAGTCCACCGTCACCGCGGGGAACCCGCTCTTGTGCTCCTTTATGGAGACCTCGATGCCCAGTTGAAAAAGGGTATCGATCTTCAAATACACCTTTTCCTTTTCCTCCCTGGGCTTCAGCCTGATGTCCTCCCGCTTCACAAAGTCACCTCCTTTCCAGGGCATAGTTCCAGGACCGCCCAGACGCCGATCTGGGCTATTACACTGTAATAAATGCTGTCTGATGGAGATAAGGCTCTGTCCCCGTTGCCTCCACTTTCCCAGGGTTGACCGAGGGATAGAAGGCGCAGAACACGCAATCCCTGAAGGCGTCCTTATCCCCAGCGTAGTAGCGCTCGACTAGCTTGCGCCAGCCAGGGCAAAAGCGATTGTTCACCTTAACCCGCTCCTCCTTGGCTCGGCACTCCAGGCGCAAATATGCCACCTTGCCCTCGCCCCCTGGCGTCCACACACCTTCTCGGTAGGGTCTCATCCCCTCCGATTGCGTCGGCCTATTGGGGCAGGGATGATACTCATACGGATAGAGGCGGATTTCCCCACAGTAGGGGCAAGGAAAGACCTCTCGCTCCTCCACCTCGCCCTGCCCGCACTCCCCGCAGGCGTTCTCGGTGATCAACTCCAGCTTTCCCTCACCGCACGAAGGGCACGCTTCGGGGATCTCCCCACCATACCAGGACAGCGTGCCCCCATCCCCGCACTCTGGGCAACCGTAGGCCGGCTCGGTGAGGGGCTCGAGGGTTCGGCAGACAAGGCATACCCGGTGGCGCTGGCTGTCGAGGCTGAGCTGCTTGGGCTCTTCTCGCCAATACACAGTCTCACCCCCTCTCTATTCAGTTTGTAGCCACAAAGAGAGGGGTGGATCTCTCTTGGGATCACCCCTCTCTTTCCCCGGGGGACTGTACGGAGGGACGGCGCCTGGCCCTACTACTTCCCTTCGCCCCGATAAATCGAGGCTACCTAGTAGCCACACCGTTCAATCCCCTTCGAGTTAAAAAAGAGAGGGGTTATACACCCCACGCACGGGGGCATAACCCCTCTAAAAAAGCAAAAAAGCGGGGTCACCCCCGCTCTTTTGCGTGGCTTCTCTTTTCGGGCTAAACGCTCTGCTATGCTTCGACTGCTACAGGCTCTTTCGCCTTGCGACTGCGCTTCGGCTTATCCTCGGCTTCTGGCTCGGCTACCTCTACCGCTTCGGCAACCGCTTCCGCTTGGGCTACCGCCTTGTTAGGTAGGGATATTGGCATAACCGCAAGGCGATAACCGTCAACGGTAAAGAGGATCGGCGCTTGTGGCGTGTTGACCTTCATCTCGACCATACCCCAAAGCGCTTTGAGCGCTTGTATGAGGTATGCGCCACTGATAGCGGTCTCGGCTTCCCCCTCGGTTTCGGCTTCGATCCGAGCCTCACCCCTATCCTCGGTTGCGGACATAACCAGCGTTCCCTCTTTTATGGAGAGGGTTATCGCCGATGGTGATAGGGCGGACAAACTCGCTCCCGCTCTCATCATCTCCCTTGTGTCAAAGTGGGCAACCGCTATAAACTCACTGGGGATAACATCTTGATAGGCGGGATAAGTCCCGCTTTCGCTCCCCCACTTATAGCGGATCGCCTCGGTTTCAATCACAAGGGCGCTATCCTCGAAGCCCAACCGAACCCTATGCGCCTTTTTCAGCGCCGAAACTAACCCCTTTAGCTCATCGGCGGGGATAAGGGCTTCCCCTTCCCCCACTTCAAAGTCAAGGGTTACATCGGCTAGGCGATAGCCATCTGTTGCTGTCAAGGTTAGCTTCCCATCCCTTTGGGCAAATCGGATACACTTCAAAACAGGGCGATCATCCTTTTTGCCCGCAGCAAAGGGGATAACCCGTGACAGGGCTTCGGCTAACTCCATAGAGCCGAGGTTAGGGAATACCGAGACATAGGGCGAAATCCGAAGCTCGCAAGTATCGGACATCGCTACCTTCTCGGTGATCCACGCTCTAGCCTCAAGGTAACCTGTGTTGCTCCCGCAAACTACCCTCAAGCCTTTTGCGGTAGCCTGCGCTTCGCTAGCACTACCGTTGGGGGTTACCTTCACTACATTCGATCCCCCCAAAGCCCTCAAGTAGTTTAGAAAGCCCTTGCGCCCTAGCTCGATCTCGCCGATCCGAACCTTGGGTGCTTGTGCTCTTGATAGAGCGCCTACAAGCCTTTCCCTGTGGCAAACAAAGCCTTCGCCTGAGCGCTTGCCCTCGATATTAAGTTGTTCCACAAACCCCCCTATTAGAATATGAGGTAGTGGGCAAGGCTACCTCTATCCCCTAGTAGTAAGCGCCCTCTATGCTGCGCTACGCTAGCCATAATTGGCACTCCCACTAATATAATGAATTTGGGGGGTCAAAATGTCGGAAACTAGAATAGTCTTTTTTGCCCCTTTTTGCGCCAATAGCAGAGATAGTCTCTATCAATGCGCTCTAGGGGTATCCCCATCGCCCTCTTGTGGGCGACTTGGATTAGCCTCTTTGGGCAACCGAGTAACCAAGTTCTAGCGTCAACCCAAGCCTCTAGGTCTATCGCCTTATCATCGGCGATAGTGTCTATCAGCTCTATATTATCCCCTTCCCCATCGTCTATTGTGGTATTGAGGCTTATTATCTTCCCGTTGCGCTTCTCGCTATGCCAGTATTCCATCACCACATAGCTAGCAACCCTAACCATAGCTCCCTCGGTAAAGGGCTTATGCCCGTTTCTTTGGGATAGTTCGGCAAGCCTCAAGATGATGTTATGCTTCAAATCCTCTCTATCCTGAAAACTAGCTTTGTGTTGAAATCTCTCGGCAACTTCGCTATACTTTTCCCAGTCTAGCATCGGACTTGCTCCTTTCTGGGCAAGGCTAGACTTCCCCAGCTAGCTATCACCTGGCTGGGGACTTTTTATGCCTTCCCCTTTTGAGGGCAAGCGGTCTGGGCAAAGGCTCAAAGCTATTCGGCTGTTAAGGTAGGGCTTCACCAGAACACCTGGCTAGCCAGCAAATTGAATTTGCCAGCTTTAGGATTGCACAAAATGTCCTTTTGTTCGATTAAAGAATGAACCTATATTCTCATGAAAAGAAATGAGGGCGCTATTTCTTAATGGAAAAGAGAGGGGAATTTTCGATAGATATGAGGCTTGAGGCTCGCCCTTGCCTTGGGGAGACGCTAGCTCTCGCCGTAGAGGGCAAGCAGGGGATTTGACCAGGCGGTATCAGGGGCGGCTCTGCCAGCATCAGTGAGGCGATAATATCTTCTGGGTGGCCCTGGCGGGTAGTGATCCTGAAAGGCCGAGGGCTCTTCCTTACCAGTGAATTCCACCCAGCCTAATCTCTGGAGGTTTGAGAAATAGACGACAAAGGAGTGGTAGCGGCAACCGGTAGCCTTATATGGGATGCGAGCCAGGTATCTTTCGGTCAGTCTCTCGATCTCCTCGGGGCGAATGGCACGCTTCTCACGCTTGGCCCGTCGCTCTTCTTCCCTGGTAGCTCTATCCAGAGCAATCGCCTGCAGAAGGGCCGTCTTATAGTGGTAAAAGATGTCTGCCTGTGGAGCGCCGACATCGGGGTCAATCCTGGGTGATCCATCGGGGCTATTGCCTAGGAGGAACTCCCTAATAAACCAACCGCAGCCGAAGGGCCGTAGAAAACCACCTCTAGCTGGCCTTAACGGCAGAACCACTATGCTTCCTCTTCACTTAACATCAAGAACTTCAACACCCCTTGTCCCAAAGCCTTTCGTACCACTGCCGGAGCTCCTCGCCTGCAACCTTTCTATACTTCGCGGTTGTGTTGAAGCTGGCATGTCCCAGGTGCTCCTGGAGTAACCTGAGACCATCACCGGAATCATCCAGTTTCACGGCATGGACTGCAAAGGCATCCCTCAGCCTGTGGGGGCTCACACCGTGCCTCCTCCCCGTCTCAGGGTTCACCAGATCGGGTAGGCCAGCCTTCTCGGCGCAGTCCCTTACCACCTGCCATGCTCGGTGCCGGTTTACGCCGAAGATGACCATCTTACCTTCTCGAGAGACCGGCCCGCCGCGGCAGATGTAATGCCTCAGCATCTCCAGGGTATCATCATCAATAGGCAGGGTTCTCATCCGGCGGCGCTCCTGCTCTTGTATTAGTGCCTTCTCCACCCTTGTGCCGCACTTGGGGCAGAAGGTATGTGTCTTACCTAGCCGAGCATTACAGTTGGGGCAGAAAAGTCTTAAGCGAGCCTTCAGGTGCTCGATGGTCACCGTACCCCGATCGAAGTCTATGTCCTCCACCCTGAGGGTCAGGGCCTCCGAGATGCGGCAGCCCAGACGGAAGAGAAGGCGGATAAGGAGCCAGTCCCTGAGATTGGTGGCCGCTTTCTCCAGTAGTTCTACCTCTTCTGGCTCAACATATGTCTTCATCGCTTCTTCGTTATCGCCTCCCCAGCCACAATACGATTGACCCATTCACGGTTTTGGCCAAAGGAAATCATCCCTTTGGGAACCAGCCCCACCAGGTCTCACCGCCGCATTTGGTACACTGGATGTGCAGCGCGACAAGACCCGATGCACCGCAATGGCACTTAAAGCGATGCCTGAGGCGGAGAGCAGGAGTGCCGTTGAGTCGGGCCTCTATATCCTCTAGGCCCGTGCTAATTGCCTCCAAGACCTCCACCCGGGTCTCCAGTTCCCGGGTTTGGCTCTCCAGAGACGCTAGCTTCTGCTCAATCGGTGTCACCTCCACAGGCGATGTCGCTGATGGCTGAGGCCCGCTGTTTGCCTTAGGCATCCCCTTTGTGGTCTTTGGCTGCAAGGCGGTTTTCTCGTCCCTCAACTGCCTGCGCGCCCTGGTGACAACAGACTGGGGAAACCCCAGTTCCACGAGCTCCGCGGGCTTCCGCCCCTGCCTCAGGAGGTATTCGACATGCTCTGTCACTTTCATGCTTCACCTCGCTCATGATTTTTGCAGCCCATATCAAACTATTGCCTCGAAAAAATCCTTGCCTCCGAGTAGCCTCTGGCTCGCTATGATTGCCTGGCGTTACCTTCTAGCCTGCTTTTTGAGCCAGGCGAGGACTTCATCTGCGAGATAGACCCTGGCCCTTGTGGTGAGCCTTACGGCGGGAAAGTCCTTCTCTCGCCTTAAGTCGTCGAGCGTCTCTTTTTCTATGCCTAAGAGCTCCAGCATTGCCGCCTCGCTGTAGACCAGATGCTCCAGAGGCAGTCTTGATTCCTCCATCTTGAGTTTCCTCCAGTATCTTTTCTAGAACTGCCCTCCGCCTGGGGTGTATATCCTCGGGGATGGGCTCGTTACCCTTGAGGATGGGGATGACGTCGTCTTCCTTACCCAAACAGAGGGGAAGGGTGCCCCGGCACCTTACCAGCGGTGCCCTAGGTTCCTTCTTCACAAAGTCGTTTCCCCAGGCCCAGCCCTGGTCGATGAAGACACCGCCGAGCCAGTAGCTGCACCTTTTGCCCCCCGAATTTTGGCCACCCTTCCTCGGCCGTCCTCTCTTTTTGCCATTAGGCTCTATCTTCATCCCTTTTCCCACACGCTGGCGTGACTGGCCAGGCGCTGTTTATTTGGTCACTCGCCGAACTCTAGGTATCGGAAGTCCAAGATTGTCGAGGGGTGATGCCTTTGCCTGAACCCGATTCAAGTCGCCTTGGCTCAAGTTCACGTACCCCCGTAGTACCTCCAGGCAGGAATGCCCCATTATTCGCTGGAGGCTGAATAGATCACCCCCATTGCGGAGGAATGCTACGGCACCCGTGTGTCGAAATGTATGGGGGGAAACTCGGACTCCTCTTATCCCTGCCTTCTTGCCGTAGACCTTGAGGATAGCCTCGATTCTATTTTTGGTCATCGGCCTGCCATCGGCAGTGAGAAAGAGCATATCTTGGCGTGGGAGAAGGGGCTTGGGGCGGTAGAGCGTGGTGTATCTCCACAAGGCTTTCTGAACTGTTCTTCCGAAGGGGACGACTCGTTCCTTGGAACCTTTCCCCCAGACCTTTAAACACCTGCCCTCAAGGTTGAGATCCTCCATCTGGCACCCAGTAAGTTCGGACACGCGTATCATCGTATCCAACAACAGCAAGATTATGGTGTAGTTCCGAAACCCTGTGGGGGACGAGGTGTCCACCTGAACGAGTAGAGCCCGGATTTGCTCATCAGAGAAGGTTGGGATGAGCTTTTTCGGTGCTCTCGGGATTTTGAGCTGTGTGAAGGGGTTAGCCTCGATTATTCCTTCAGCCTCCAACCAGGACCAAAAAGCTCTCAGGGATCGCATATACGTGTTGACAGTATGACCTGTGAGCTTGGTATCTTGGGGTTTGGCGTAGCGATGAGCCGCGAATCGATTGACCGACTGCAGGTGTAGGATGAAGCCTCTGATGTGCTGGGCACTGATGTCAAACACGTCCGTTGGGAGGTCATTCGACCTTAAGTACCGCAACAAAGATTTGACGGAGGCGGTGACAAGGGAAACATAATTTGGGCTCTTCCCCTCGCTCCGGGCGCAGAGGCGGTAGCCGTCGATAAGGCTGCCCAGTTCACTGCTATGCTTCCTGCCTATAGCCTCTTGGATGAATTTTTCGATCTCCCTATTAAGCATTGCATCCCCGCAAATCTATCCTAATTCCTGTCTCATTACTCTATAGGACGGTTACCGAGGTGTCAAACGACAACTGCTCCCAATTATTCGACGATTGACGACAATTGTCGCCCTATGGTATAATTACAGGTAGAATATTTGTTACAAGGAGAAGACCGATGGAAAGACGGAGAAAAAGAGAACTGCTTGACAGGATCCTGCAGCTTAGCCGGCAGGGCTCCAGCGACTCGGCTATTGGTCGCCAGCTCGGGATCCACAGGACAACGGTCAAGCGCTATCGAGAGTCTGCCGAAAAGGAGGATGTGACTAAGCAAGCAAGGATTCAGGTTGTCCAGGAAGCTCTATCAAAACATTTCACCGAGTTATGCCAGGTGATTGAAAACATGCGAAGCCAGATAGTGGCGCCTTCTCCAGACTACGCCTGCATTGATGACTTGGGGACACACGGTCTCCACTCTATCACATATGTGGAAAGAGGCAGTGGTGTGCTATGGAGAACACAAGAGGGCATGGGTGTGGAGTTGTGTATTCCTGTGGAGAGCGAGTTCCTGTTTCCGCGCTTAAGGCAGCACACCAAGGGACTGGAATTCTGGAAGCTTTTCCAGGTGTGGAAGGAAAAAGGAGGCCAATACTTGTTAGAGCTTTCCAGCTTCTGGAGGTTGATAAAACGCCAAGCTGAGGAGAAAACGGGGTTAAGAATCCTAACCACGCTCGACGAGCCTGGCTTAAGCCGGCACTTTCCCCACAACATCTATGAGGATGCCTGTGCCCATGCGTTCTTTGGTTACACAGGGTGGGAGGGGTTGGCCTACGAGATAGCGTCTCCGAAACCTGACTGGTTCCAGTTACGACAAGGGGGCACAACACTTGCTTGCTCTTCGATAAAGGACGAGATGGAGCGATGTCTACAGGCCCACCAGGAAATGATGGAAGAGCACCGCAGCTCCGATGAGCGCGCCCTAGAACTGAGAAAGGCTGTGGAAATCTTAGGCCATTTAAAGGAACTGGAGACAAGAATTGCTCCCGAATTGGAGAGGTTGAGGTTGAAGAGGACTTTCCCCGGGCGATGTGACGTCTGTCCCGATTGATTTTAGATAATGGAGCATTATGGCCGACTACGTGCGACGGGCAACATAATTTCAGCCGCAGGTTGATCAGGAACCACATGATTTTCATGATCCCCGCTCCCTGTTGATGTCCGTTATTATTAATGCCCTAGGAAATGAACTGCCTTTGTGGCACGTTACCCTTTTCGCGCGTGCCCTAGCGGGTTTTCCCTACCCTCATCTGGCCCTGAACCCCAGGTTGTCCACAGGGCTCGCTGTAAGGTGAGCCTTCTTAACATCCACATCAGCAAGCTCACAGTAGTGGCGTGTCATCTCAAGGCTTGAGTGCCCCAGCAATCTTTGTAACGAGAAAACATCTCCTCTATTTCTCAGGAAATTCACTGCCGCTGTGTGTCGCAAAGTATGCGGGGAAACCCGAACACCCTTAATTCCAGCCTTCTCGCCGTATCCCAACATCATGATCTCAATGCGGCCCTTTGTCAGTTTCCTGACGTCTTTGGTGAGGAAGAGAAAGTCAAAATTGGGATTTAGAGGCTGGGGACGATAGCGGTTGATGTAGCGCCAGAGGATGCGTTGCACCTCAGCGCCGATGGGGACATGGCGCTCCTTACCGCCTTTGCCCATAACCTTGAGCAATCCGTCATCGAGCCAGAGGTCATCCATCTTGACGCCCGTCAACTCACTCACCCTGAGTGCGGTATCCAGAAGGGTGAGGATTATGGCATAGTTCCGATAACCCTCAAGCGTCGAGGTGTCGATAACGGAGATGAGCTGAAGTATTTGAGTCTCGGAGAAGGTCGGTATCACTTTCTTGATGGGCTTGGGCAGCTTCACCTTGGGGAACGGGTTATCCCTGATTATCTCGTCGGCAACGAGCCAGCTCCAGAATGCCCGGATCGAGCGCAGGTAGCAGTTGATAGTATAGCTAGACAGCCCCCTCTCCTGGGGGCGGCTAAACGGGTGGTTTGAGAAACACCTTTTTTGCTGCAGATAGAGGATGAAGGCTCTTATCTCCTTGAGGCCGATCTGGCCCACATCAGTGGGGAGACCCTCGGACCGGAGAAACCCTTCGAAGTAGCTTACGCTGTTGGTGACAATGTCTATTGTATTCTTGCTCTTGCCTTCACTGCGTGCACACAGTCTGTATCCTGCGATAAGATGCCCTAGCTCTGTGGATGATCTTTGTGCGATTTTTGACGAAGCAAGCACTCCCCCTTTACAAAGGGGGATTTTTGGGCTAAAATGGATACGATTTAGGCGGGTGTAACTCAGCGGTAGAGTGCTTGCTTCCCAAGCAAGACGTCGTGGGTTCGAATCCCATCACCCGCTCCACAGATACAAATTTTGAGGTCGCGCTGCCAAAAGGAGTGGTTCTTGACTACCTGCTTTTAGACCCTGCGGCTTTGCCGCGACATCTTGCTTCCCTCAATTACTTCCTCTTAAGCAAAAAGGTAGAAGGCAGGTCACCCGCCACGTTAGAGTGGCTGGGCAGCTCGCTAAATGACTTCTACCGCTTCCTGGCGTCTACAGGACTTGAGCCTTCCCCAGAGGAGATCCAACCAATACACATCCGCGCCTGGCTGGCTTCACTTCTGTTACATGGAGCTAGAACTTCATTCCGATCAGGGTTGTGGTCTTGCAAATGCCAGAAATGGAATGGAGCTGCTTAACCAAACCCCCTAGTGCGTTAAGGTCTGCCACCTCAATTGTAGCTACGATGTCATACGGACCCGCTACCGAGTCAACAGATTTCACGCCTTCAACTTTCCGGATGCCCTCAATTACCTCGCCCGTCTTGCCGACTTCCGTCTCAATCAGCACAAAAGCCTTCACTGCCATTTCCAAAGCCCTCCTTTCGTAGTTCTTCTGTAAGCCTCGGGGTATATCTCCTTGTACGTCTTTTTCAGTTGCACCTTTGCTCCCTCTCTAAATCCGCCTGACCGGGGTATGGCTATCGAACATCGTATACTTTACGCTATTACACCACGCCGAGCAGGTCACATTCCGATGGATTGTTCAAGCCAGGGTTGGGTCTCAGGACGAATCCGAACCGTCCTATGCAACATGCCTACCTCGGCATTTCTTGACAAGGGGGGTTAGGCCACTCATAATGGTATGTCGGATGCGCATTGGGCTGCTATCAGATACGCATATTCCCGAAGTGGCGCAAGCACTGCCTCCTCAAATAGTGCAAGCTTTCCGCGGGGTCGACCTTATCCTACACGCCGGCGACATCTACGTCCCCTCCGTGCTGGACGAGCTGGAGTGTATCGCGCCGGTGCTCGCGGCTAGAGGCGATGACGACTACCATTCCGCGTTAGCAGACGAGCGTGTCAAGGATAGACACGTTCTAAAGCTTGAGGGGCAAACAGTATGGCTTGTCCATGAAAGTCCATACTATTATCTGTTGGCATCGCGGCAAGCAAGGAACTCTTCGGGACAAAAGGAACATGATAGTCCTGACATTGTTGTGTTCGGTCACGAGCATCGGGCAATCGTGCAACGTCATAGCGGTGTCCTGTTTGTAAACCCCGGTAGTCCCACGTTTCTCAACTACCGCTTTGGCCTGGGCACAGTCGGCATACTCGACATTGGCTCGGGCGAAGCCGAGGTGCGTATTCTCCAGCTATAGTTGAGGCCTGCTTCAATTCGAAGGAATCTGGCCTTTCTCCAAAAGGAAAGCTAGGAGACCGCGTTTCTTTAGATTTTGTTCAGAGACTCGGGCACACATTTGTCCAAAATGTGCTGTGAGGTAACAATTACTCGTTTTGTTACACTCGACCTGAGCGCAGACGAACATTCGAACCCTTGCAGTAATGGTGCATAAGGTAATGCTCAAGCCCTGAGCCACTGGTTGACTGCAATGGCTAGGGTAGATATATTATATTTGAGGTCTAGAAAAGTTCGAGCACCAGTTAAGGAGCAAGGAGCAGACTAATGAAAGTCAAAATTATCGCCCCTAGTTCGGACGAGGTGTCCCCATCGATTCTGTCGGAGGCTAAGTTGATGCCCCACGTGGTGCCTATATACCTGGCGGCACTAGCTCCGGAAGGAGTCGACTTCAAGGTGGTGGACATGGCTTTAGGAGATCCGGTGGACTATGATGAACCCTGCGACCTGGTTGGCATTAGCGTGAAAACCTCCCTAGCTGATGCCGCTTTCAGCGTAGCCGATGAGTTTATCAAGAAAGGCGTCCCCGTGGCTCTGGGAGGACCACACATTACAGCACTTCCACTCGAAGCCAGCCAGCATGCCACAACAGTAGTCATCGGCGAGGCAGAAAACACCTGGAGAGTCCTCCTGCAAGACCTGGCCGGCGGCCAGCTCAAGCGGTACTATGTTGGAGGACCCTTCGATACCGGCAGTCTCCAGGGCAGTGTCTATCACGACCCTGAGTATCCAAGTCTCGCCGGCCTTCCCCACCTGCGCCGTGACCTGCTCCCCAGAAAGCGCTACACGTTAGACTCCATCTTCACAACCAGGGGTTGCCCCTTCGGGTGCAGTTTCTGCCCTGTTAAGTTTCTTAATGGGACGGTAGTCCGGCACCGTCCTATTGAAGAGGTGGTGGCCGAAGTGAATGAGCTCAGGTCAATGTACTTCAACCTGGATGACAGCGCTTTTCCAGCCTACGACCAGCAGTACTACCTTGACCTTTACCGCGAGCTATCTGGCCTTAGACCGAAACGTAGATGGATGGCATTTGGTTCGCTGAATGCCATAAACCAGCCCAACGGCAGAGAGGTGCTGAAGAGGGCAGCCGACAGCGGCCTTATGGTGCTTATGGTCGGTGTGGAGTCAATGGACGAGGGTGGGCTGGAGCAGTCCGGGGCCTGGCGGAAGCTGGGGGCAGCGAGTGCTGAGAGCTACAGCCTGGAGAAGACACGGCAGGCGATACGCGCCATCCAGGATAATGGCATCGTGGTTAATGGCCATTTCGTCGTTGGATTCGACAATGATACGCCTGACACATTCGTGAGGACTCTTGAGTTCTGTGATGAGATGAGCATTATGCCCAGTATCTACATCCTCGACCCGACACCCGGGTCTGCTCAGTACAAGGATTTCGAGAGGGCAGGACGGATACTACCCGGGAAGAGATGGGCCACCTTCGACAGCCTGCACCTCCTCTTCAAGCATCCCACCCTGGGGATTGACGAGGCAGAGGCAACCCTGTCTAAAGTCATGAGGGAAGGCTACTCCATGGGCCGTATCTTCAAACGCATCTGGCACCTCTTTAAGAAGCGCCCCGACCCGTATTTGACCGTGGTTTACTTAATCATGCAGCTCGGCACGAGGAAAGACGTCAGAACCGTGCCCCATCCCGAGTAAAATCCTGCTTTTAGGAGATAGGGTACCAACGACTTTCGCTAACAGAGTACAAATACTCTGTTAAGAGTTGCTTCAGAGTTAACTCTGGAATCTACAGCTGTGGCCTGATACTCTTGAACAACAATGTCCAAAGTGTTCAATACAGCGGCAATGAACGACTGGGGCCAAACATCCTCACAGCTATGGCTCCACTCTTGATCGCAGCCGATTGATAGCTCCGTTCTGCCGCAAAGTCTGGTTCCTGAGCACCCCGCATAGGCTTTCCCCGAAGGCACAATCTGCCCCCGCTTTCCTGGTGAAGCCGTTCAAGGTATAATGCAGGTTGTTGACACCAGTCTCAAGGACGTTGCGCCATGGATATCACTGAATCGATGGATAGTTTTCTAAAACCCGAATCAGTAGCCATAGTTGGGGCGACACGGCGCACAGGCAGAGGCTCCTTCAATGTCGTTGAGAATCTCCTGGAAATCGGGTTCAAAGGGCGAATCTACCCTGTAAATCCGAATATGGAGAGTATTCTAGGCCTCAAAGTCTATCCCTCGGTCACAACATTGCCACTTGAGGTAGATCTGGCAGTAGTGATGGTGCCGCGAGAGGTCGTTCCCCACGTAGTGAAAGATGGCACGGAGAGGGGTATCAAGGCTTTCATAGTGATTACGGATGGCTTTGCCGAAGCAGATGAACAGGGGAAAGCCCTGCAAGCAGAGATTGTGGAAATAGCAAGAGCGAAGAGGGCAAGGATAATCGGCCCCAACTCGCTGGGTGTGATCAACTGCTTCCACAATTTCAGTTCGTCTTGGATGGTCCCCAAGTTACGGCAAAACCCCGTCGCTCTAGTCTGCCAGTCGGGTGGTTTCCTGGAAGGTTTCTCTGATTTTGCTTTGGGGAAAGGCATTGATCTGGGGAATATGTGCGATGTGGATTTTGCGGAGGTGCTGAGCTATCTTGAAAAAGACCCAGAGACAAGAATCATAGCATTGCATATTGAGGGTCTGAGGGAAGGAAGGAGATTCCTGGAAGTTGCTAAAAGGGTTCAGCAAGAGAAGCCCGTATTGGTGTTGAAGACAGGCAGAAGTGAGGCAGCTACTAGAGCAGCAGCTTCTCATACCGGCTCACTGTCAGGCAGGCAGGAAGTACACCGTGCTGCTTTCAGGCAGGCTGGGCTGATAGAGGTGAATACTGTAGATGAGTTGGGAGATATTGCAAAGGCTTTTCTGCATCTACCGCCGCTGTATGGAAATAGGGTGGCTATTCTCACTCCCAGTGGTGCCGGAGCTACGATGACCTTGGATGCTCTGGAGCACTACGGCTTCGAGCTGGCTACGCTACTTGAAAGGACGGTCAATGCCAACAGGGAGTTTTTCCCTCCTTGGTCTCCTCCGCTTAACCCTATAGATATGATGACTGCTGGTGTGCGCCACGGATACAAGATGGTATATACGGCAAGCTTGGACGCTCTTCTGGAGGATGAAAACGTAGACGCAATAGTGTGCATCGCGGGGTTTCCCACCCTTAAGACCATCAAGGCTGCCATTGCAAAAAGCAACAAACCTGTGGTCACCTGGGTTCTGGGAGAGTGGGGGGAGGGTTTGCGCTCCAGGATTAACGAGACTGGTTATCAAGTAGTTTATCCAAGCCCGGAAAGGGCTCTGCGAGCTTTGGCAGCGTTGAGAGACTACTCAGCGAAAAGAGCTCAGTCTAGCGAGCAATCCCTCAGTACGATGATGTAGGACCAGATGGCAAAGGGGCTTGGGTGCCTCTCCTCGATTGGGCTCCGTCAGGGACAGGCAATAGGCTCATTCTGCATTACTAATATGCCCGCTCAGTTGCTAAACAAACTGGCTTTTCGTGCAGGTTCCAAGCTGATTTGTTCACCAACTTTGTCTTAAGACCGCCAAGGAGGATAGAATCAGTGACCTCGCTAGGTGATTCTAGGTCAATGCCCGGGATCCTTGCCTAGATCAATCCTGTGATATATTATGACCTGCAATGCAAAGACCAAATCAAGAGGAGAACATCAGGTGGACTGGGACGCTATCTTACCTATTGTGTTTGGGGTTTTGGTAGTTATAGGACTACCTCTGGCATTAAGGAGCCTAAAGAAGGGTGGTCAAAAGCAGGTAGACGAGCTTTGCCAGGACCTTCAGGGGATAGGCGTAAAGGCATCTGTGCTGCAAAGAGACACCAGCCAAGGAAAACTGGGGCAGAGACGCTCCTGGGGCCAGAAGTCAGCAGGAACTATCAAGCTGACGGAGAGGAATATAGATTCAATAAATGTGATCGGCGTGGCCAGCCAGTATGGAGTCCACTACTTTCTCGACTATCTGGTGAGGAACTACAACTCGATAGGGAGACAAAACAAGAAGAAGACCAAGATGACCAGAAAGAAAAGCTCAGCTCTCAGGGGTACGGTGATTGACATTGAATGGAAGGGAGATGATTCCCTAGCCCAGAAGCTCAATTTCGATTATCAGCTAAAGTACAAACTATTGCAAGCTGCTCCTAAGGGGAGCATTGAGATATTCCCTGAGCCAAAGTATGAATATGCCAGGATTAGGACTACCTATTTCCTGCCCACGCTCGATTTGTTTGAAGCTATGGACATCATTGCTAAGCATATCAAGTCATGGTATTGAATACGAAGAAATGGACGAAGGTCGAAGTTCTGGGTCTTACACTGCTTGGCATGTCTCCTTGTCCGCAAGAAAAGGGGCATCAAACGTCTACACGATTTGACGAAGTGTTCGATGCCACCTGGTGGCCAGCTACCTAGCTTGACAGCCAGCGATAGCGAGTTTAAAATGACCGCAATGGTGGATAGGGGAGATCCCCGATCAAATTAGAAACTACGGAGGGAAATCGGATGTATGATGTTGCCGTTGTGAAGTATGAAAAGCCTTTTGAATCTTTGAAGAAAGCGGTGGATTTAGCCGGAGGTCTTGGAGACGTTTCTGCCGGTTCAAAGGTGGTCATCAAACCTAATATTACCGGGTGGTATGAAGGGGTGGATTTTCCAAAGTACGGCGTTTTAACAACGGCGCGACTGATCGAGGATGTTGTGATCCTTCTGGGAGAATATGGGGTGAAAGATATTACTATAGTGGAAGGTGTCACTGAATCCGAGAAAGGATCCGAGTCACTGCTTCAACTTGCCGCTAAGGGCATGGGACTTGATATCCTATCTGAACGCTATGGCGTAAAGATAATTGATGTACACAAAGCACCTTTTACGAAGGTCACTGCAGGTAACGTGAGGTTGTCGGTTAATACAAATATCCTTGATGCAGATTATGTTATCGATATGCCGGTACTAAAAACGCACGACCAGGCCGTGGTTTCCCTTGGGATAAAGAATCTGAAGGGTGTGCTCAATATGGCCTCCAGGAAGGTGTGTCATAATGCGGACCAGAGTATTGATCTGAATTATCACATTTCAAAGTTTCCAGAGATTGTTTCACCATCCTTTACCATTATAGATGGCATCTATACCCTCGAAAGAGGGCCCCTTCCCGCCGGTAGGGCGCATCGCTCAAATATCATTATTGCCTCCAAAGACCTTATTTCTGCTGACAAGGTAGGGGCAACAATCTTGGGGATTGACCCGCAAACTGTCCCCCATATAACTTTGGTGGCTACAAACAAGGGGCGCCCTACTGATCTCCGTGATGTAAATATCAGAGGGGAGATTGACATTAAGACAGCCTTGAAACCGCACGGCTGGGCAATCGACATACAACTAATTCTCGAACGGCGCGGAATACAAGGTGTCACGTTCCCAAGGACAGATAGTACCCTCTGCACATACTGTGCATATTTTATGGATTACGTAGTTTGGGCTATTCTTATGGCGAGCCTGGATAAACCTTTTGACGACATCGAGATACTCACCGGTAAAATCAGGGAGCCTTCGGGAGCACACAGACATACCTTGCTTGTTGGCCAATGCCAGGTCAAGAAGAATGGCAAGAACCCTTTGATAAATCACCGCGTGGAAATAAGGGGTTGTCCACCCAGCTACAAGGGCCTTGTTGAAGCGTATACAGAACTTGGAGTTGAGCTACCCGGCAATCGTCTGGCATGGACGAAAACGCTGACGGAGATTTACATGAGTCGATATATAGACAGGCCAGAGTTCGACGAGGCATTCTTCAAGATCCGATAGCGGAACACCTACTAATGTCTGCTACCCCCTACGTTTCTTTACCACACAGCGGCGCCTTATGTTGCTAGCGAAGCCTCCCTTTCCAATTCTGTGACTACTTCATGAACGCACACCAGTTCCCTATGTAATCTACCTCAATTGTGCCCTTGCTACAAAAAGCATACTAGTCACTTTGTGACGCTGATACAGGTGCTCGATATGTATAATCCACCTCCTGAGAGTTCCCTAGCAAAGCCTGCCTATCCGTGCCGCCACCTCCAAATCAAGAGGATCAAAGGTGGAACGATAAGCGCTAACCAGAGCGAAAGCATCCAGCTTGCCCCTAAAGCAAAGGAGATCCAGCCAATGACGGCTGACACCACCAAATAATAGAGGGGTATTCGCAAGTGGCGCCACATAGCTTCGCCAATTATAGCACAAGGTTCTTGAACAGGCTTGTCCTCTGGTGCTCCGCTCAGGTTGACAACCTAGCGAGGTCTGCATATGCTACTCGTGCCGGGGTGCTCGATGGAACAAGGAGATGAATATTATGCCATTACGGGAAAAGTGGATTAAAGTCATCTATAAAGCAGCTACAAGTAGTAACCGGATTAGAACTCCTCTCAGCCTTGTAGGGGGACTCTTCTTTCTTGCCCTTGTGGTGCTGTTTATTGTTCTTTCTCTTTGGACGGATACATTATTGGGGCTCCCTAGACTGCTCCCGGCATCAATGAGCATCATTATGTCCGTGCCTGTTCTCGCTATAGGGTCGTTCTTGTGGCTATGGTCAATCCTGCATTTTATCAAAGTAAGGGGAACACCTGTTCCTTTCAACCCGCCGCCTAAGCTGGTTACTACCGGCCCATATGCATATGTCAGAAATCCCATGCTCGCCGGTGTTTTTATCGTGTTGTTCGGGCTTGGTGTCTTATTTGGATCAATCTCTCTTGTTCTTATATTCACCCCGCTTTTTATTCTGCTTAATGTACTTGAGTTGAAAGCAATTGAAGAACCAGAACTGGAGAAACGGCTTAGCAAAGAGTATCTTGAATACAAGAAAACAGTGCCTATGTTTATCCCGCGGTTGAAGATGAGGACTAAGAAATCAAAAGGTTGAGGCAAGAAAGCAGGCGTTGACCTCCAGCGGAGAAAACAGACGAGTTTAACTGAGCCATCCTAGGATTTCTGGCGAAAGGCTGGGGACGAAAACAGTAAGAGGACGCGCAGCCGCAGGATCGTCCACATTGTTCATTCGGGTCACAATGTAGCGTTTTGTGCAATCTTTGCACATGGGGGAGTCCAAGCGTACGGGTTCACCATTCGTTCAGGCGAGGATCTCGGCTGCGAAGAGTTTTGGGTTATTAAGTGGTGTGTGGGGCTTCCTCAGCCTCGCCGAATTCTTCAGGTGAATACCTCCGCATTTGACCCAATGCCGAAGCCATTTCATCCGTCCGTTCGACAGTGATCCTGAATGGCACTGGCCCCATGAAGCTGCAACTCTTGGCCCGCACTTGGTTTCACTCCTCCGGTGTTAGGCACGAGGTCACAAGCTGACCACCGCCAACCTCAACGATACACAGTCGGCAAGCTCCAGAGGGCTTGAGGTCGGCATGATAACAAAGATGGGGAATATAGATCCCGTTTGCGAGCGCTGCTTCTAAAACGGTTGTTCTGCGCCAGCGAGTTTAACGTCTCAGCCAAGGATCCCACCTGATTACCAGCCTGCTGTAAGAGGGATGAGGGAAGTGCTCCTTGAATATACGATAATAGTAGAGTTCCGCTGGCGAGTTGAGCCGGAAGCCAGAGTCAGCCTGGGGATTGCGGTCAAGCTCTTCCCGAGAAACCTTTTGCTCAGCAATCTTCTCGGTGACCTTGTCAATGCCGGCTCCGCTGGCAAAGGGGATTTTAATACGGCTGGCGATACTTTTAGGCAGGTCTGCAGCAAATGCCTGACGCAGAATCCATTTCTCAATCTTATCAGGGCCGAACTGCTTCCACTCCTGGGGAATGTGGAGGCAGAAGTTGGTTACATGTCTATCGAGGAAGGGAGGGCGATACTCGATGCTATGGGCATTGAAGGCACGATCGAGCCTTTGCAGGCCAGTATGGTAGGCATTGGATATTAGATAATCGGTCACTTCCTCCACCTCAGCTTTGGAGCTAGCCTGCTTCAGCTCGTGATAGCCGCCAAGGAATTCATCGGCCCCTTCCCCACACAGCATGCACGTCGCGCCATTCGCGGCGGCGAACTCAGCAGCCAGATAGTGGGCCACAACACCATGAACACAGGAGTCCTCAAAGGATTCCAGGTAGTAAATAGCATCAGGCAACACTCTGCCGAGATCACCCACAGTGAGTAGCTTTTCGTGATGATTGCTGGCGATAAGCCCAGCCATTTCCCGGGCGCGGGGCACATCACCCTGATCGGACATACCAACAACAAAGGTATCGATGTCAGGGCGGTGTTTTGTAGCCAAGAGGGCGATGACGCTGCTATCGAGGCCGCCGCTGAGGAGCGTGCCGTCAACAGCGCCATCTGACATGCAGCGCTTGACCGCTGTCTCGAGCAGCCCCCTGAGTATTTTAGCCGCCTGTTGAGGAGTTTCGAATGAGGGAACAGGGTCAGATGGCTTGGGATATGGCTGGAACCCACCTTTTAGGGTGAACACCTGGCCAGGTGTAAATTCTTTCACCTCAGTGACTACGTCGAGCAGTCCCTTTGCCTCGGAGGAAAAATAGAGCTCCCCATCCTGGTATCCATAGTACAATGGATGCGACCCGATGTGATCACGCACCAGCATCAGGTCGGAGCCGGTGGCTATAGCAAAGGTAAAATCGCCGTCCAGTTTCCGGGGCAGTTCAAGCTCTGATTCTTGGTAGCTGCGGAGCAGAGCTTCAGCAGCGTCGGTGAGCAATGCTTCTCCCTCAAAAAGGTGACCGTCGAGGACGATAGCCCCTTCTCTACCTGTGGCATATACTCTAGCTTCTGCCACAGCCTCCGATTTGAGCAGGCAACACCCCAGCGTGGCGACATTTCCCTCGTTTATCCAGGTGTACACCGGACCGCGATGCTTGAGGCGGGAGAGCATTGCCTCCACCGCTCTTCTATCCTTCGAGGTAGTCCCTGCTATCCCAGCCATTTGCTCAGCCGCCTCTCTTCCCCTGATACGAGGATAAAATACCTGTCATAAGCTCTTCTTCCATAGCAACCTCACTGAAAAAGTTCTCTTACTATCCTTGCCACATATCTAGCAATGGCGGGGTAGGCAGTGAGACCGGGGGATTCTATCCCTATGAGGTTTATTAAGCCTGGCAAGCCTTTCTTGTCTTCATGGGCAATGACAAAATCCCTGAAGGCTTCCTCCGGACCCTGAAGCTTGGGTCTTATCCCGGCAAAGTCGGGCTCCAGGTCTGCAAGTTCAAGGAAGGGAAGAAATCCTTTGACAGACTCGTAGAAAACTTCCTTTTGGGTTTCATCGACCCTGTAGTCTATCTCCTCGGTATAACGAACATTAGGACCGAGCCTCATCTTTCCTTCAAGATCCAAGGTTGCATGAATGCCCAACCCAGCTGGCTCTGGGGCAGGGTAGATAAGCCTGCCTATAAGGCTTCTTTTCTTTGAATTCACGCCAAAGTATTCGCCTTTACAATAATGAAGCTTGTAGCCTGCCTGAGCTATATCTATTCCGGCAAGCTCGGCTACCTTGTCTGAATTTAGACCTGCTGAGTTTATTAGAATAGGGGCGGTAAAAGAGGAAACACCTTCGCGCTCTCTTATTTTTACCCTGTATTTTGTCCCTGCCTTTTCTATCCCTATCACTTCCGAGTTGAAGATAAACTTGACCCCTTTTTCTTTTGCATTCCCGTAGAGAAACCTCATAAGGGCATAGGAGTCGAGAATCCCTGTGGAGGGGGAAAAGAGACCAGCTATTCCTTCTACATTTGGTTCAAGTTTCTTAAGCTCATTTCTTGAAAGGAGCTTTAAATCTTCGACCCCATTTCTTTTCCCTTGTTCATAAAGCCTTTCCACCACTGTAACTTCGTCTTGTTTGACGGCTATGATGACCTTTCCCAGCTTTCTGTAGGCCAGGCTGTGCTTTTCACATAGTTCGTAAAGCAAAATTCTGCCCTCTGCACAGAGCTTTGCCTTGAGGGAATTTGGGGGGTAGTAGATTCCGCTGTGAATGATTTGACTATTTCTACTGCTGGTCTCGATGCCAAAGGTTCGGTTTTTCTCGAAGACAAAAACACCCTTCCCCTCCTGCGCCGCTTCGGCAGCTATCCCTAGACCAACAACTCCGGCACCTATAATAGCAATATCAATTTCTAAAGGCATTTTGAAGATTCACTTTTCCTACGGACTGAGTCTATTCCCCTCTAGCTAGCCCAGGGTCTAACCCGATCTGGAGGAAAGCCAGGGCAATTTCCTTTCCAGGGTTTTATCCCGGCTAAAGGTGATACAGATCATGCGGCAGATGCCACATCCATTGCATCTATACCGTGTCAAGGCAAATATTCTCATTCTTGCCTTTGACTGCGATGGTGATAGCGCCTGCAGGGCAGGCAACCTGGCAAAAGGGTGCAGGGCAATATTTGGCGCATATCGATTTCAGCATCTCTCCTCCTTTATCCCAAAATCCTTTCCACCTCTTCCATATCCGCTTCCATTACATAGGGTATCCCCGAAACATCCGCCGCCTCACGGGTGAGGGCCATGATATCGCCCCGCTCAATGAACTTGACAGCAAACTTGCGACTTCCCGCCATGAGCTGGCGCAGACCCTGGGCAAGCCGCTCGTAATAAGTATAGAGCCCAATAGCCGAAGTCGGAATCTTCTCATAATCTTTGCCATACTCTCTTTTCAGCCCCTCAGCAGTAACAAAGACAGCTTCCCTCGTTTTGCCAAATCGCTGCAGGTAAACAGGAAGTTGCTCTCTATCTATAGCTTCACCGATAGTCTTACCAACCATAACCGCAGCGAGAGGTGCCCTTGCCATGCCTATTGCCTTCACATAGGGAGCACATAGTGCCAAGCCCTTAAATATCTGGTCTTCCAAAACAAACCCACCGGCAAGTACAATGTCAGGCACGTATTCGCCTTTCTCGGCCAATTGATTACAGTATTTATAGGCCAGCGACCATAGTTCGATACCAGGCACGCCCCACTCGTTCATCATCCGCCACGGGCTCATGCCGGTACCACCACCTGCAGCATCAACGGTGAGATAGTCGATTTTTGCCATGGAGGAGAACTTGACTGCACGAGCAAGGTCCGCGGGCCTGTAGGCGCCGGTCTTCAGCGATACGTATTTGGCGCCAGCCTTCCGCAATCGACTGACAGTCTCAAGGAAGCCCTCTTCGGTAACCATACCGACGCGTGAGTGCCTTTCAAACTCAGTAAAGACGCCCTTCTTAAACTCGTCTATCCGGGCAGGGTCAAGCGGGTCGGGGAGAACAACATAGCCTCGTCTCTTAAGGAGTTGTGCCTTCTCAAGGCTCTTGATTTTGACCTCACCACCTATATCCTTAGCTCCTTGTCCCCATTTCAACTCCACCACCTCAACCCCTAGCTTCTCTAGGGCGTACTCCAGTACACAAAGACGGCTATCTTCAACATTTGCCTGCACGAGCATCGTCCCGTAGCCTTCATACCAGTCCTTATATATCTTTACCCTTCTTTCAAGCTCGGGGGACGTTATAACCTTCCCTTTTTTAAAATCGGCGTCTGGGTCCATGCCACAAACATTCTCTCCACAGATGAGCACGGCTCCACATATGGCTATGGCGATGGCGGCACCTTCCCAGTTCACCCTGGCTATTTCAGTCGAGCCCAGGGCGCCGGTGAAGAAAGGAACCTTCATTTGTATTTTTCTGTCCTCGGCACCGATCTCAGCAGAGAGATCGACGGCAGGGAAGATGGCTTTATCCAGGGCTGCCCTATACCCAACCACGAAGTTTCATTGCTTCAACTACACGTTCAACAGCAACCACATATGCAGCCTGTCGCATGTTTACATTGTACTTTTTAGAGGCATCTAGTACTGAGTGATAGGCGATAGTCATTTTCCTATCTAAGCGTTCGTGAACTTCTTTTTCTTCCCAATAATACATGTAGAAGTTCTGCACCATCTCAAAATATGAAACTGTTACTCCGCCGGCATTACATAAGAAATCCGGTATCACATGAACACCATTTTTATACAGAATATCATCTGCCTCTGGTGTAGTTGGCCCGTTGGCTAACTCCGCGAGGATCTTAGCTTTAATGCTCGGGGCATTCTTTTCGGTGATAACACTTTCTAATGCAGCAGGCATGAGTATATCCACTTCGAGCCCCAGCAGTTCTTCATTGGAAATAGGTTTAGTGTCTGGGAAGTTAATTACCGAGGTGGTTTCGGCCTTATGTTCACCAACCGCCTCTGGCCCAAGACCTTCTTTACTGAATATGCCTCCTTTGCTGTCACTAATAGCTACTATCCTAGAGCCAAATAGAGCTTTAGCCAGGCAAGCTGCACCATACCCAGCATTGCCATAGCCTTGTATGGCAACGGTGGCATCTTTAAGGGCTACGCCGCATTCTTTGGCAGCTTCACGAACAGTGTACCAACCACCACGAGCTGTTGCATCACCGCGCCCCGCAGAACCACCCATGCTCAGTGGTTTACCAGTAATAACACCAAATTGATTCTTCCCTGCAATTTTTGAGTACTCATCCATCATCCAAGCCATAACCTGCGGATTCGTATAGACATCAGGGGCAGGGATATCCTTATCTGGACCGATGAACTGGTATTCACCTTGTATATATGCCCGACTTAAACGTTCCAACTCACCTTTGGACATCTGTTTGGGATCGCAGATAACCCCTCCTTTTGCTCCTCCGAGAGGCAGGTCAAGAAGGGCGCACTTCCAAGTCATCAAAGCTGCTAGTGCACGCACCGTATCAATCGTTTCATCAGGATGGAATCGAATACCTCCCTTTGTTGGGCCTCTGGCATCATTGTATTGAACTCTGAATCCCTGAAATACTCTGACAGAGCCATCATCCATACGAACCGGCAGTGATACATGAAGTTCACGCATCGGGACGTGAAGAATTGCATGCGCATTTGGGTCCAACCTGATAATCTCTGCACAAGCGTCCAGCTGTTTTTGTGCAATTTCAAATGGGTTTTGATTTGCCATATTCTTTCATCTCCTCCGTTTCCTCTTTATCTCCTCACTGGTATCCCTCTTTCCTTAAGATACCTTTTGGCTTCGGGTATCGAGATTTCCCCGAAGTGGAAGATGGAGGCGGCCAGGACCGCTGCCGCTTTTCCAGTTGTTACGGCCTCATAAAGGTGCTCCAGTTTGCCGGCGCCGCCTGAAGCTATAACCGGTATAGTTACCGCTTCGGCAACTGCTTTAGTCATCTCCAGATCATACCCTTCTTTGGTGCCATCGGCATCCTTGCTGGTGAGCAGGATCTCCCCAGCACCCAGCTCTTCCACCCTTCTCGCCCATTCCACGATATCGAGCCCCGTCCCTTCGGTCCCACTTCTAATCACCACCTCCAGCCGAGGAAGGCCACTATCCGGCGGATTCTTCCGCCCATCAATGGCAACAACGAGCTTCTCTTTCCCAAACTCCTTCGAGGCTTCCTTTATGAGTTCAGGATTCTCGACGGCAGCGGTATTGATTGAGACCTTGTCCACGCCAAGGTCAAGCAATGCCCTCATATCCTCAATACTTCCTATGCCACCACCTACCGCAAATGGAACACTAACCACATCGCAGACCTTTTTGACCCATTCCAACCTTGTCCTTCTATTCTCAACAGTGGCGAAGATGTCAAGGAAGACGAGCTCATCTGCCCCCTCCCGGCAGTAGGCCTCCGCTGCCTCCATAGGG
>Ga0209979_1000586_pt1 | contig 47442 bp, 33 predicted proteins | sample AnhtaG_FD_183114 | JGI IMG/M metagenome (GOLD analysis project Ga0209979, IMG submission 183114) | Deep subsurface microbial communities from Anholt, Denmark to uncover new lineages of life (NeLLi) - Anholt_01485 metaG (SPAdes) (version 2) | ecosystem: Environmental > Aquatic > Marine > Oceanic... | reverse complement strand
CCAGATTCCGCAGCCCTGCCTCACGAGTGTAGCCGTCGATAATGGCCTTAATGGCGGAATCCTCAAGGTGCAGGTTGTCCTCTGTCAGCCCGTGGTTTTCAAGCTGCTTGGGAATCAGGTGCCGCCGGGCAATAGCCAGCTTTTCCATGTCGGTATAGCCTGGGATCGGGATCACTTCCATACGGTCGCGCAGGACGTGCGGAATCGGCTCCAGCCAGTTGGCGGTGGTGATGAACATCACCCGCGACAGGTCAAAGGCTATTTCAAGATAGTGGTCGGAAAACATGTAGTTCTGTTCCGGGTCGAGCACCTCCAGCAGCGCCGAGGATGGGTCACCGCGGAAATCGGCCCCAAGTTTGTCGACTTCATCAAGCATAATGATTGGGTTATTCGAGCCGCAGCGCTTGATAGATTGGATTACGCGTCCCGGCATAGCGCCGATATAGGTGCGGCGGTGGCCTCTGATCTCAGCCTCGTCCCGCATGCCGCCAAGCGAAACGCGGGCAAACTCACGTCCCATGGCGCGCGCGATTGATTTTCCCAGTGAGGTCTTGCCCACACCTGGAGGGCCGACGAAACAGAGTATCGGTCCCTTGACGTCCGATTTCAACTTTCGCACTGCCAGATGCTCAAGGATGCGGTCCTTTACCTTATCGAGATTGTAGTGGTCATCATCAAGAATCTTCTTGGCTTTCTTCAAATCCAGTTTATCCGTCGTGGACTTACTCCACGGAAGCGATACAAGCCAGTCGAGATAAGTCCTGGATACGGTGTATTCGGCAGAGGAGGAATTCATGTGGGAAAGGCGGTCCAACTCCTTTCTGGCGGCCTGTTCGGCTGACTCCGGCATCTGGGCTGCCTCGATCTTTTTCTCAAACTCTTCAATCTCAGAGCTCTCGTCACCGCCGCCCAGTTCCTTTCGGATCGCCTTCATTTGTTCACGGAGGATATAGTCGCGCTGCGATTTGCCCAGCTCGGTTGCCGCCCGGGCCTGTATCTTCTGTGAAAGCTGCAAAACCTCAATCTCTTTGTTCAGAGCGAGGTAGAGCTTGTTCGTTCTCTTGAGAACGTCCCGTTCCTCCAACAATTCCTGTTTCTGCTCGATGGAGATATTTATGTTGGAGGCAACGAAATCGGTCAGTTTTGACGGTGTATCCTGGTTGATAGCCGACACATGGAACTCCTCGGTGAGATATGGAGCCAGGTCAGCCAGCATCTTAACCTGCTCCAGCATGGCGCGCTCAAGCGCCTCTAACTTGACCGTTTCCTTGACGATTTCCTCAAGCTCCTCCACCTCCGCCGTCATCGAGGGAGCGCCGGAGGTGAACCTTCTTATCCTGATTCGCGCTAATCCCTGGATCAAAAACCGGACGGTGCCATCTGGGAAACGCAGCATCTTGAGAATGTTGCCCGAGCATCCCACGTGGTACAGATCGTCGGGGGAAGGATTGTTCTGCTTGGGTTCCTTTTGCAAAAACAGACCGATGCGTGAGCCGCGCATAAGAGCATCGTCAACCAGACGGGTTTGCTCCATGTCCTGTATCATCAACGGAATGACCAGATAAGGAAACACAATCGTGCCTTTCAGCGGCAGAATCGGCAGGACCTGCGTATCGGTCACTTCCTCTTTTCTTGTACTATCTGTTACGTCTACCACTGATACCTCACCGTTATGTGACTGGTGTGACTCTATGCGTTACCCTTTCTATCGGCAGCGTTGCTCATCTTTTGAACAACTGATTTGGTTGCCGGGTTCATGGGATCGTCACCGCGCCTTAAACGTTAAACCGAAACAGTATCACATCGCCGTCCTGCACCACGTAATCTTTACCTTCCAGTCGCGTCTTGCCGGCTGCCTTCAGAGCGGCTGGTGTCTCGTAGGCGATGTAGTCCTCGTACGCGGTCGTTTCCGCGCGAATGAAGCCGCGCTCGATGTCACTGTGCACCACACCCGCGGCTGCCTGTGCGATGGTGCCTTTCTTGATAGGCCAGGCCTTCAGTTCCGGGCCCTCAACTGTAATAAACGATATCAGCCCCAGCAGGTCGTATGATTTCTGGATCACTTGCTCGACCGCCGGGGCAGCTATGCTCAACTCGTCCAGAAATGCCTTTTGTTCTTCAGCTTCGAGGTCAGCCAGCTCCATCTCAATTTTGCCGCATAAGACGGCAAGCTCGCGTTTGCCTGGCGCGACCAGATGGGCGTACTCTCGATAAATCTCGTCGGTGCGTGAAAGAGTCTCTTCAGCGATATTAAGAACAACCAACAGCGGCTTTTGCGACAGAAACATGTAGCCGCGAAGAAGCTTGGCATCGTCTTCCGGCATATCGAGCTCAATAAGCGGCTTCTCCTGCTCCAGCACCTCAAGCGACGTTTTGAGCAGCTCAAGTTCTCGACTTTCAGACTTGTCGCCGGTCAGCTTGATCTTTTTTGATTTCCTGTCGATAGCGCCCTCAAGCAACACTTGATCAGACAGGATCATTTCATCAATCAGGTCTTGAACGTCGCGGGCTGGTTGCGCGTCCGCCGAAAAGGCATCCACCACCACGATCATAGCATCGGTCTGGCGAAGTTCCGGGCTGATCTCGAAGCCGCTCGACTGCTTGCCCTTGCCGGTAAAGCCGGGGGAGTCGAGAAACTCGATCTCGGCGTGAGTGACCTTGGGCGGCTTGACCAGCTCAGCCAGTTTTTCCAGCCGCTCATCCGGAACCTTAATGACGGCTCGGTGCGCCGCCCGGCTGAAATCCCCCACTGCTTCCTGTCTGCCGGAGGCGGCATTAAACACGGTGGTCTTGCCGGACTGCGGCTTACCGATTATCCCCAGTTTCATATAAGAATAGTATACTACGGAAGGTATGTTTGCAAGGGGTATATTACGGGTGCTATCCTCGCGAAGTAGGTCGGGTTCCGAGTGAAGTCCGGCAACCGCCGGACGAATGAGAAACCCGACAACAGGTTACGAAGCAAATGTCGGGTTTCTCGTCCGTCAAAGGCGGACTTGGAACCCGACCTACGAGGCTTCATAGGTGTTTCCTTATCATAATATTCGTTGCTAATCGATGGGAATTATACTGCAAAAAACTACGACCTTTTAAAATTGATACCGACACTAGCATCTGGTATCATGGCATGCAGGACTTAACCACCATCTGCGTAGGTGAGCTTATAGAAGGTCGCGATTCTCTCCAAAGTCTCTAGGTAGCTGAACTCAAGAAAACGGAACAGCGGGTTGGAATCCGTGAGGTTGCACTCTTCCAAAGAGTCCAGATAGTTGCTACGGTAGTCGGTCATGATGACGTCGTAGTACATGCCGAAGCGAAGGAACACATAGTCACCCACGGCGCGCGCAATGCGTCCGTTTCCGTCTACGAATGGGTGCACCGCCGCCACCAGATAGTGTGCATCGGCTGATAGCTGCAAGACCCGATCAAAGGTGTCCAGTGTGATCGCCTTAATCTTATCGAGTTCTTCATTGATACCGGCGAACCTCTGATGCAACAGTCCCTGCACATGTGAGGCCGATGGCGGGTTGTGACGCACCCCTGAGATCGACACATCGGACTGCCGAAACTGGCCGGCGCCCTCCGGCCAAGCCCGGTCAAAGATCCTCCGGTGCATCCCCAACAGCAGGGAGATCGACACCGGCTCCTGTGCGAGCGCCCGCCGCTCTATATCCTCAAGCATCGACTGCTGTCCCTTGAGGACTCGGTATGCGTGCTCGTATCTCGGAGAGATTTTGAGCCTATCCGCAATACCGGCATCGTGCAAAAGTATTTGCAGAAAGACCCGGTCGATCGATCGGTCCTCGATAACGTTCGAATGGATTGCCTTCAGGCATCGAAGCGCGGTCATGATCTCCCGGCGGGCGTACGGATGCTCAAGCCCCAGGGCGTCGGCTTGGAAATAGAGGTCCCACAGCTTTTGGCGCTCAGCGTGATTGAGGATATGATAGGGCATCGGTGCCTCGCGGAGATATCTGGTTACGGATTCGACAGGTGGCCCACAGCTCTGCTGTGGGTTACCCCTGTTATGGTCGTTTGCCGGCGGTCGCCAGGACATAGGCGTCGGTTCTAAAGTACTTGGAGGCAACCTCACGAACTGATTCGGCGGTAACCTGTGAGAGTTGCTTCAATAAGGTTTTATCATAATCCGGCTCGCGCCCCAGGTATTCGTCCACGCCAAGGTAATAGGCTTGATTGATCCGCGACAGCTTGGCGCTCATCAGACTCCCCCACATTCGGTTGCGCGCTTTGTTCAGTTCTGCCTGCGTCGGTCCATCCAGTTTCAACTTCTCAATCTGGAACGTTATTCCGTCCAGCGCCTCTTGGTAGTTCTCCGCGGCAGTGCCGATAGCGGCATAAAACCAACCGAAGTCCCTGTCGAGAACCGTGCCTGCCCCCACCGAATAGGCCAGCCCCTGTTTCTCTCTAAGTGTAAGGCCGAGCCGATCGGACAGAATTGACGATGCTACGCTGAGCGAGATAGCGTCATCACTGGCGGCGCCGGGTGTGGGTGAACCCATGTACAGCATAATCTGCTCTTTCTCAAGCTCGGTGTGGGCGCTGCGTATGTCGTGCACCGATTCAGGCTGTTCGGCTTGCTGAGAAACAAAACCGGTCTTTGGCAATAGCGCGAAAGTGCTGTCAATCCACCCTGATACTTCTTCCACACTTCTTCCGTTCACGATAGAGAGTATGATATTGTCCGGCGAATAGTACTGTGCGTGATGCTTCTTCAGGTCGGCGACTGTAATCGAGGTGATAGACTCTCTTGTCCCCATTATCGGCTTGGCGTAGGCTTTCCCCTCAAAAAGGGCTTTATAAAAGAGGTCACGAGCAACGTTCCTGACTGATGAGCCGTTGCGGGCCAGCGTTCCCAATATCGAGCGGCGAACATTCTCAACCTCGACCGAATCAAACGCCGGGTACAGCAGCATCTCGGTAAAAAGGTGAAACCCCTTCTCTGCAAACTCATCTATCGTTTCGAACTTCAAGAATGAAAACCGGCGGGTCGTGTAACGATCATCGTAAGGGATCCACGGGTTGTCATACAGAGTCACGTTGGCTCCGATCTTTGACAGGTCGCGGGCCAGCTCTCCGGCATTGCGGGTGACGGTGCCCTTTTCAAGGCAGCGATTGACAAAATCGGTTATACCGGCCATCTCCGGCGGCTCATTGGCGGAGCGATTTTTCCCCAGTACGTTCATGGCAAAAACCCGGCTGTCGGAACTGGACTTGATAATCACCGACATTCCGTTGGCCAGCGATTCCCGGTGGTAGACTGCTTTGTCTACCAGTTCAAAATCGACAGCGTCGGTTTTCGGATATGCAATCTGATGTCCCGTAACCAGATCATGCTCCGGGTAGGTGGTAGTGGCAAAGTGTGCGATGACTTCGTCAGCTGTCAGGCCGTGCGGTTGATAGGGGGCTTTGCCGCTCTGGCCGACCGGTTTGACGATAGTGACAACATAGTCCGGTTCCTCAAGCCACTGTTGGGCGGCGCGCTGGCAGTCGGCCCACTCAACTTGGGCCAGGCGGTCGCCATAGCTTTCAATAAAGTCCCACCCCACCGACATGATTCGCGAAGATATGATAAAACTGTAGAAGTGGAGCTTCTCGGTATAGTAGATATCGTCGCACCGGGCGGTGGTTTTGATTCCCTCTACTGTCTCCGGATCCGCAACATGCCGGCTAATGGCTGAGAGCTGATTTAGCACGGTTGACACGATGGAGTCACTGTTGTCGGGGTTGTCAGTGATTACGGAAATGTCCAATCGTGAAAACTCGCTGTAGGTTGCCAGGTCCACGCCGACGTCCGTCGCCAGCGGGTTAGCGCCGCCTGTAAGAGCCTTCACTAACGGCGAGACCTCATCCATTGCCAGAAACCGGTTTAGCAGGTCCATCGCCAGGTACATCGTATCACTATAATGAGGCGCTGCAAAGGAGAAGTTGATGTATGTTGAGGTGACATTGGCAACGGTGTCAGAGACCTGTTGTCCGACCGGGCCGGCTTTGATTTTCCCCGCCTCTACCAGTTGTTCTTGGGTGAGACGTTCGGTGCCGGTTGTGTCGGACTCATCCGATGGGTTTTCAAAACCGCCGAAGACGGACTTGATCGTCCTTTTCATAACCGGTGAGTCAAAGTCACCGATAACCAGAACCATCATATTCCGGGGAACGTAGTACCGTTTCCAGTAGTCAATCACGGCCTGGCGCGGGATGTTTTCGATAAATGGCTTGTACCCCAGCACCGGGCGGTTATAGTTGGTTTCGGCATGCGCTTTCTGCATAAAAAACGCTTCCGCTGGCGCGCCGGGTGCGTCGGTATCCCGATTGATCTCCTCGATAACAATCTTTCGTTCTTTGGGCAGCTCCTCTATGGGAAAAGTGGAGTTGAAAAGCATATCGGCCTGAACGGTCAGCCCATAGTCGATATACTGCTTCGGCAACAGGACCAAGAAAGCAGTCAATTCCTTTCGGGTAAAAGCATTGATATACCCGCCCAGATCCTGAATCGAGGCGTCCAGCTCCTCACGGGTCAGGGTGGCCGTTCCGTCAAATAAAAGATGCTCCAAAAAGTGCGTTATTCCATTTTCAGACTTCGACTCGTACTTACTGCCGGACTTGACAAAGATTACGCTGGCGACCATCGGTGAACTATGGTTTTCCTTGAGAATGATCTCCATCCCGTTGTCCAGCCGGTACTGTTCGGCATTGCCTAAAACAGGGATTGAAAGGGCCAAGGTCAAAACAACAAACATCCCTGCCGTTTTTACCTTCCGTGGAAAGGACTTGCTCATGGTAATCATCTCCTCACAAAAGTGAACCAAGCGGTTAAACTCGCTATCGTTGTTTTCGATAATATCTATATTAGGGTCTTTGTCGCTGCCTGTCAACTCTGCCGCAAAAAAGTGGATTGACTTGAAGTAAGAATATACTATATTCGATTCCTATTATTATGAATAAAGTGATTGAAAAGACAACCTGTTGCCCAACAATGGTGTTTACCCTCTTTGTTACTGTGGCTTTGGCGATACCCGGCCCGGGTCCCATAGACCTGTCGGCAGCGATTCATGACGGTCCAGTCAGCCAATCCAACGCCTCTGTTGACTGCGGAGCTCAAATCCCGGCCCAGCTGCTTTCGGACCGCGCGCAGAAAAACATGGCGACTAATGGAAAACCGGGCCACGCACGACCGGCCTACCTCGTCCTGCCGCCAATCCTTAAGCCTGACAACACAGACAAGCGTTTCAAGAAACAGACGGTTTCTTATAGAAGGATAATCATCCCATCTGTTTATCAGGACCGGCCTTGTGACGTTCTGACGTCAACCAGCCTCATCTCATCGAACCTGGGCCGCCGTGTCACTCTTGTGGGAGCCAAACCGTCAGGCACCAGCTAACGGAGCTTTTGCCCACCGTCGACAACGCTGAAGGTGCTATGTTTACCTTTTGCGTTGAATCAGTACGATAACAATAATGTCAATAAATTAGAAAGGGTCTTTTAATGTCCAAACAGAACTGGCGCATTATCCTGACTTCGATCTTGGTCGTCCTGGCTTGCTTTGCCTTCTGGCACACCTTCAAGCTGTGGACCATGAGCGATACCGACAAGGAAGCTCTTAATGAACGTGACCCGGGCGCGCTTCTAACTCTCCAGCAGAAAGCGATCCGGCTGGGCCTTGACCTGCAGGGAGGTATTCACGTCGTCCTGAGAGTCAAGATGGAGGAGTTGGACAAAGCCAGCCGGGAGGATGCCGTTGAACGGGCGATACAGATTATCCGTAACCGTGTTGACGGCCTGGGAGTGGCTGAGCCGGTCATTCAAAAACAAGGGAATGACCGCATTATTGTTGACCTGCCCGGCTACACCGATGCCGAGCGGGCCGAGGAGTTGATCGGCCAGACGGCGCTGCTTGAATTCAAGCTGCTGGAAGTGTACGACAACGCCACGCTCATATTGACTAAGATTGATTCGGTTGTACATGAGTACGAAAAGGCCAGAACGGGGACCACGGACGAGGACACCGTTGTGGCAGTTGAGGAGACTGAAGAAGCGGCGGACTCGGTTGCGGAAGGCGAGGAAATCGACATCCTGACGGAGCTGATGGGCGACAGCGCCATTGACACCGCCGATATGTTTGCTTTCGATGAAGAGGTCGGCCTGGACGAAAACGAGCGGCCGATCACCTCTCGTTTGCAAATGGCTCTCTATAACAACAGGAAAGCTACCAACTGGCCCGGTTTTGCGGCTGCGAAAAAGGACCGCGAGCTGATTGACAAGTGGCTCAATCTCCCGGAGGTGCAGAGCCTGATTCCGATTGATGTTCAGTTTTGTTGGTCTACCCGCCCGGAGATACGAAACAACCGGGAGGTGTATATGCTGTACCTGGTGAAGCGGAAGGTACAGTTTCTGGGTAAGTATCTTGAGAACATCGCTCTGGGTCAGGACAGCTACGGCGGCTATGTTGTAAACTTTGCCCTTTCCGGCGACGGCGCCGCGCACTTTGCACAGTTGACGGGCGCCAACCTCGACAAACCACTGGCCATCGTGATCGACAACAAAGTTGAGTCGGCTCCGTTCATTAACTCCAAGATTCGCCGAAGAGGGCAGATTACGATGGGCGGGTCAGCCTCGGTAAAAGATGCCCGCAATATGGAGATTGTCCTCAAAGCCGGCGCCCTTCCGGCACCGGTTGAAATCATTGAAAAGAACGTGGTCGGGGCTACCCTGGGAATCGACTCCATTAAGAAAGGGTTCTTTTCCTCTTTGGTGGGGCTCAGCCTGGTGCTATTGTTTATTGGCGTCTACTACCGTCTGTCGGGTGTCATTGCCGATGTCGGCTTGCTGTTTAACATATTCTTCCTGCTGGCCGTGATGGCCGCCCTGGGCGCCACGCTCACCATGCCCGGCATTGCCGGTATTATTCTCACCATCGGTATCTCGGTGGATTCCAACATCCTGATTTTTGAGCGCATCCGCGAGGAGCTCCGCACCGGCAAAACTGTCCGAGCTTCCATAGACGCCGGCTATACGAGGGCGTTCGTGGCGATTTTCGACTCCCACGTGACCACCCTCATAACGGCCGGAGCGCTGTTTCTTTTAGGGTCGGGACCGATCAAGGGATTTGCCGTCACCCTGTTCTGGGGTGTGACAATTTCGTTGTACACGGCCTACATCATTACCAAGCAAATCTTTGACATTCGCAAAGGGTACCGCACCCTGAGTATCTAAAACGAGGAGAGAAAACAACCATGTTCAGAATAATAGGCCAAACAAACATTAACTTTATCGGTGCCCGCAAGTATGCCTTTGTGCTGTCGGGGGCACTGGTCATTATTGGGATTATTGGTTTCATTATGATTGTCACCGGTAAGGCGAATCTGGGAATTGATTTTGCCGGCGGCGTCATGGTGACCGGTCATTTTGACCGGACGGTAACTATTGAAGACCTTCGGTCGGCTGTCGCGGCAGAGTTTCCCAACGCCGAGATTACTAACCTGAAAGATTTCGAGAAGCCCAACGCCTTTATCATCAAAACCAAACGCCCGGAAACCGAGGCCGAGGGCGAACAGCGGCTGGCGACTCTAATTAAGATCATCGAGAGTTCCTTTGCCGGCAACACCTTCACATTAGTCTCGGAGCACATCATTGGCCCGGCTGTGGGAGAAACGCTGCGCGGTGACGCCCAAAAGGCGATACTTCTGTCGCTATTTGGCATTGTCGTGTATATCTGGATTCGGTTTGATTTCCGTTCGGGAATTGCAGCGACTATCGCAACCTTCCACGACGTGCTGGCCGTGCTGGGGATATTCTATTTGCTGGGTCTGGAGTTCGACTTGCTGATTATAACGGCCTTGCTGACTTTGGCAGGTTACTCGCTGACCGACACGGTGGTAGTGTTTGACCGCATCCGTGAGAACTTGAAAAAATTCCGTACCAAGGGTGAGTTTGCCAACGCCGTTAACTCCTCCATTAATGAAGTGTTATCGCGTACGTTCAACACCTCCCTGACGGTGCTTCTGGTGGTCGGGACGCTCTTTTTCTTCGGCGGCGAAGTACTGCGCTATTTTTCCCTGGCGTTGATTTTTGGCGTGCTGGTGGGTACCTACAGCTCGATCTTTGTCGCCAGCCCGATTGTGGTTGAGTGGGAGGCGCGTCGGCCGAAGCGGTTTAAGTAAAGTTCCATACGATGGAGGACCGGCAGATGTGGACATCTGCCGCCCACGAAACATTGTTCTGGATTAGCGTACGTCCTTATGCGCCAACTCGTCCGACAACAGTTCAAGTAGGGCAGGAGTCCCTGACTCCTGTCCGCCTTCGGCGGATCTCGAGGAGACCTGCCCTACAACTACTACGCTGGGACAAGTCCCTTTTATTCAGATTCCCTTTGACAATGGTGGATAAAAGTGCCCCCGGCACCATCAAAAAAGTGACTTCAAGTTTTCGCTTTCCCCTTTGTATTCCCGCCTCAATGGGCTATATTTCCAGTTGACTTTTTTTGGACGACTGATGGCAAATAGCAACAAATACCGCAAGAACAGGGAATTCCTGCACGTCAAAGGCGCCCGGGAACACAACCTTAAGAATATCGATGTAAAAATCCCGCGCGATACCCTGACGGTGATAACCGGCCTGTCCGGCTCCGGTAAAAGCTCCCTGGCCTTTGACACAATATACGCCGAGGGCCAGCGCCGCTATGTCGAATCCCTTTCGGCGTATGCCCGGCAGTTTTTGGGACTGATGGAAAAGCCCGACGTTGATTTCATCGAAGGTCTCTCACCGGCCATCTCGATTGAGCAGAGGGGCACCCCGAAAAACCCTCGCTCCACGGTCGGCACCGTGACCGAAATCTACGATTACCTCCGCCTGCTTTTTGCGCGGGTGGGAATCCCGCACTGCACCAAGTGCGGCCGGCCGATTGCTCAGCAGACCGTGGAGCAAATCGTCGATTCGGTGCTCAGCTTCGAGGAGGGAACCCGTTTGATGGTCCTGGCCCCGCTGGTACAAGGTAAGAAAGGGGAGCACAAAGAGATCATTGAAGGAGCTCAACGGGAAGGGTTCGTTCGGCTGCGGGTCAACGGCGAAATCGTCGAGTCCGATTCCGATATAGAACTGGACAAGAAGAAAAAACACACCATCGAGGCTGTCGTCGACCGGTTGATAGTGAAAGCCAAGTCCAAGCGCCGGCTGGCGGACTCGGTTGAAACGGCTCTGAAAGTGGGTCAGGGGACGGTTTTGATAAACATCAAAAACAAGGACCTGCTGTTTTCCGAGCAATTTGCCTGCCTTAACTGCAATATCAGCTACGAGGAGCCAAGCCCGCGTCTGTTTTCGTTCAATTCTCCCTTCGGCGCCTGCCCCACCTGCGACGGTCTGGGTCAGAAGATGGAAATCGACCCCACGCTGGTTGTCCCGGATCCGACCCTGTCGATAAGCATGGGCGCTATCCACCCCTGGGGCGGGCCGGAGATGCCCAACTGGTACCGCTACATGCTGAAAGGGCTGGCCGGGCACTATGGTTTCAAGTTTTCCACTCCCTTCAACGGACTGCCCCAGAAAATCCAGCAGGTTATTCTCTACGGTACAGGCAAAGAAGAGATCACCTTTGAGTATGAGCATACCTCCGGCAAGGGGCGAGGTTCGGGGGTGTACAGGTCAACTTTCGAAGGAGTCATCCCCCATCTTCGGCGGCGCCACCGGCAGACCGAGTCGAGCGGGGTGCGCTCCTGGATAGAAAACTACATGTCGATTTCCGCCTGCCCCAGTTGCAAGGGCGCCCGGCTTCGTGCTGAAGCTCTATCGGTCATAATCGACCGGGAAACGATAGACAGCGTCACCGATATGTCCATCAAAGAAGCGGGCAAGTTCATCAAAGACGTTACGCTGAGCAAACGCCAGCAGCTCATCGCCAGGCAGATCTTAAAAGAGATTCGCGAACGATTGGGGTTTCTGTGCAATGTCGGTCTGGATTATCTCACCCTTAGCCGCGCCGCGTCAACGTTGTCAAGTGGAGAAGTACAGAGGATACGGCTGGCGACCCAGATCGGTTCACGACTGATGGGGGTGCTCTATATTCTGGATGAACCTTCCATCGGACTGCACGCCCGTGACAATCGCAAGCTTCTCAACACCCTCACGGAGCTGCGCGACATCGGCAACACGGTTCTGATTGTGGAACATGACCGGGAAACGATAGAACAGGCTGATTTTGTTATCGACCTTGGCCCCGGCGCCGGTATTCACGGCGGCGAGGTGGTGGCCGTCGGAAAGCCGAGCAGCATAAAGAGGTGCAAAAAGTCAATCACGGGGCAGTATCTCACGGGAGCAAGATTCATTGAAACGCCCAAAACCCGGCGCCGTCCCTTCGGGCAGGTGGTCCGTATCAAAGGCGCCACCGGCAACAACCTCAAGAGCGTGGACGTGGAGATTCCCCTGGGGATGTTTGTCGTCGTGACGGGCGTTTCCGGGTCCGGGAAGTCGACCCTCATCAACGAGACGCTGTACCGCATCTTTGCCCGTTACTTTTACTCCAGCCGCACGACGCCGCTCCCGTATGAGAGCATCGAGGGGCTTGAAAACATTGACAAGGTTATTGACATCGACCAGTCGCCCATCGGCCGCACGCCGCGCTCCAACCCGGCCACCTACACCGGTCTGTTTACCCACATCCGCGATTTGTATGCCGGGCTTCACGAGTCGCGGGCGCGGGGCTATCTGCCGGGTCGATTTTCCTTCAATGTCAGAGGGGGACGATGCGAGGCCTGCCAGGGAGATGGCATTATCAAGATCGAGATGCACTTTTTGCCGGATGTGTACGTCCCGTGTGAAGTTTGCAAGGGGAAACGCTACAGTCGGGAGACATTGGAGGTCACTTTCAAAGGTAAAACAATCGCCGATGTTCTCGATATGACGGTGGAGGAAGCGCTGACCTTCTTTGAAAACATCCCCCGCATCAAAAAGAAACTGATGACGTTGCATAGTGTCGGCCTCGGCTACATCCACCTTGGCCAGCAGGCGACCACCCTCTCTGGCGGAGAAGCGCAGCGGGTCAAGCTATCAGCGGAGTTGTCCAAGATGGCAACCGGACGGACACTGTACATACTCGACGAGCCGACGACCGGCCTGCACTTCGAAGACATACGGATGCTACTGGCCGTGTTGGAGGAGCTGGTCGACCGGGGCAACACGGTGGTAGTGATCGAGCACAACATGGACGTCATCAAGACCGCCGACTGGATCATTGACCTTGGCCCCGAGGGCGGCAACGACGGCGGCCGCATCATCGCTACCGGCACCCCGGAGGAAGTGGCTGACAACAAGGCCTCGTATACCGGGCAGTATTTGGATAGGATTCTCAATGATGGTAGACAGTGAAGTAGGGCAGAATATGTGCGAGGCGGATTTCCCCGTCCGCCTCGACCAACTGAGAGTTGGCGCACGAGGACGTACACCGACCACGGATTGTGTGGTACGGTAGCTTAGCACTTTAAAAAAGCTGAGCAGTATATCGAAAATTTAAGGAGGTCTGTAGTGAAAAAGAAAAATAGTTACAAAGGAAAGGGGTCAGACGGTTTTATCTCAAGATATATAAATCGAAAATTGTCGGGAAGTCTATTTACTCCTTTAATTCTAAAAATTTACAAAGACGTAACACCGAACCAAGTTTCCATCTTGAGTTCTATTGTAAGTATAATCGGCGGTGTGTTGTTTTTCTTGTTTCATCCTATTATTGGTGGCATAATTGTTCAACTATCTAGTATTTTAGATGGATGTGATGGAGAAATAGCTAGATTCAAAAAGATGACTTCAAAAACCGGAAATTATTTTGACGCATTTTTAGATAGATATGCAGATTTTTTCATACTACTTGGTGTCTTCTACTATGTTCTTGTTCACGTAGCAAACAAGGCATACTTTGGAATTTATTTTGAATCTCTATTTGTAGTAGTCTTATCCACACTATCAATATTTGGTGTGTTGATGTCTGAATATATGATTCAGAAATCGATAGCTAATTTTGATTACGATCCTAAAAATCATTGGGTATTCGGTGGGAGAAGGGATTTGCGCTTATTTGTAATATTTGTGGGTGGAGTCTTAACCTATTTCAGCCCACTCTTCACATTTCTTGCTTTAGTTTTTTTAGCAATAGAAACTAATTTAAGAGCTGTTGGAAGATTCATTTTGACATTTAAACATTTTTCAAGGAGGTAAACATGAAGATAGGAATGATGTGGCTTGGGAAGGCCGTCAACGGATCTTCCATCCACCTGAAATTAGCAGGGAGGAGTTGACCAATGAAAATTGCTTATGTATCAACTTATCTTCCCAAACAATGTGGGATAGCTACATATACAGATTATCTCATTCATGGTATCAGAAAAGCAGACCCAACATCAGAAGTTAAGATCATTGCTGAGCAGGGAACATCTCCGATAAAGGATGATAAACTTGAGGTGATCCCTTGTTGGGATAGAAACGAGAATTATGTAGAACCCATTATTTCACACACAAAGGGCATGGATGTCATTCATATTCAGCACGAATATAGTATTTACAAATTTGATGATAGATTACCCACTGTGCTCCAGGGATTGGATGAAAATGCTAAAAAGGTAATAACCATCCACTGTGTAAGACCTGCTCAATTCTCTGAAAGAGGGAATGTAGATGAGAATTTTTCCCTAAGAATTGCTAAACTTGCAGATGAGGTCATCGTGCATCTCCCAACCCAGGAAGCAATACTCACTCGGTTGGGAGTACCGTCAAAAAAGATTCATATTATCCCTCATGGAACAGAACTCAGTGATAAGGATAAAAATGCTTCACGGAAGAGGCTCGGACTGCCCTTAGACGCAAAGATACTCCTCATGTTCGGATTTATCAAGAGGCACAAGTGTCTACATATCGTCCTCGATGCCCTTGTTGAGATATTAGAAAAATTCGAAGACATGTATTTATTTGTGGCAGGTGGTCTTGCTCCAACCGCTTCAGAGAAAGATAGAGAGTACGCGGAGTTTGTGGCCAAAAGAATAAAGGAACTAGAACTCGAAAAGAATGTCATCTATCCAAACAAATTTTTCCCCAACGAAGATGTCCCCTATCTGCTCAGAGCCTCTGACATTGTCCTGTTCCCATACTACGAGGAGGACCGGTCTGCCTCTGGCTCGTTTCATCTGGCAATAGGTGCGAAAAAACCCATCATTGCCTCAAGGACACCAAAGTTTGAAGAACTGAAAAATATATGCGATGAGTTACTTGTGCTTCCATATAATGCTTCCGGAATTGCAGGGATAGCTAATCGTCTTTTTGAAGACCAGGAATTTCGGCAATATGTAGTCAATCGCACCGAAGAGTATAGAAATCTTACCTCCTGGCAAGCTGTGGCAACTCAACATTTGCAACTTTACAGAAAAGAGGTGTAAAATGAAATTAGGAATGATGACCACCTGGAACCAAGATGCGGGACCGGCTATTCATGCTGAGCTGGTCGGTAGAAGATGCATAGGAAATTGTAACAAAGTGGTATCCTTACTTGAATTTGATTAAACATAAATCATCAAAGTGAGTAAAGAAGAATATATCCAAAATAAAAGGAGGAATATGATATGGAAGAATACTATTATTTTGTAGCTCACGAATTTGGCAAGCAAGAAAAAGACGATCTTCGAAGATCTATTGAGGAAGCGTTTGAGGGAACAGGCTTAGAAGCTTACTATGCGAACTCGGAGATCAGATCAGGGACTTCCATTCTAGAAAAAATCAAGGAAAGAATTATTGGCCTCCAATTTGGCATCTATGACATAACCACCAAGAGACCAAATGTTTTCATAGAACTGGGTCTTGCAATAGCAGCCAAGAAGCCATTTCATATCATCTGTAAAAAGGGAACAAAATTTCCCGCTGACTTGGCGGGTCTGGATAGAATTGAATATGAAACCTATAAGGAGTTGACAGAACTATTAAGAGATAAGATAGTAAAAGGTGAGCTTGCGAAGTTAGAGCAGAGAAGGACACGGGAGTTGCAAGAAGCTAAAATATTACAAAAATGCATCAAACTATACCAAGCAGAAGAACTATTTCATAGATGGGGCAAGGAGGTTGAAGATAGCGATGCTAGAAATAAGAAGGCATGGTCTGTCATTCCTCCAATGCCCTTGTCGCTTAAGGAGTATGGCCTTGATACTCATATTGTTTACGGTCCTTATGAAAGATTACCAGAACCAGGGTTGTGTAAAGCGATTTTTAAAATAAAAGTTGATGATAATTCTGATACATATCCGATTTTTCGTCTTGAAATCAATAGTGATAGTAATCCAACAATGGTCAAGAAATACTCTAAAGATATAAAAGGAACCGATTTTACTTATCCAAGGTGTTACCAGCTTTTCGAGCTTGAATTTGAGTATTCCAATGAACCCGATATGCAGTATAGAGTACGCATTTTGAAAGAAAAACAAACTTGGATCGATTATATAGCCATAATCAAACTACGAGATCGACATAATAAATGGAATGAGGATAGGAATGGGTATGGAGAAGGCATGGATTGAGATGGGACACAAGCTACAGTTGTATAAAAAGAAGAATGATATAAAAATAGCAATATTGTCGAGATGGAATACTGCTTGTGGTGTGTCGCTTCATGCTGAACTTATTGGCAAAGAATTGGTAAAGAATGGACATAGTTTAACGGTCTTCGCACCCAACAATATAAGGCCTGTAGGGAGAGACGAAGAGTATGTAATTAGATGTTTTAGCGATGAGGGGGAACATACAAAGACCTTCTTTCATCCAGCGCCCTTTTTGGATGCTGATTACGAGATACTGGTTGTGGAACGAGTGGAGTGGGTGCCATTAGAACAGCTGAAGAAAATCTTTTCTGAGATAAAGAAAAAGGCAAAGGTAGTTTATGTAGTGCACGAGAGGAGATTGCCAACAAACCCGCTATTTTATAAATTCAACTGGGACGCTATTGTCTGTTTTGATCAACGGTATAAAGAACAGTGGCTAAAAAGATTTGATGAAGATAAGATTCATATAATCCCCTATCCTACAGGACACTTACAAAACGGAGATAAGCAAAAAGCAAGGAGAAAATTAGATTTACCATTAGATAAGCTCATAGTATTCAGCTATGGCTGGGCACCAGAACTGCATATTTTCCCCGTGCTTCCTGCACTTCAAGAGTTAAATAAGCAAATCCCATTTATCTATCTTATTTTAGCTGACCCGAAGTATATTGCCGCAGACATTCAACCTCTAAATGCCTACGAATTCATAGAGTTAAGATACGAGCTTGCCTCGATAGACCGAATCTATACATATCTTCATGCATCCGATGCATACCTCATCCATAAACAAAAAGAGGAAATACGGAAGGGTGAAGCAGTGGTGCCAAGTGCTATTCTGATGTGTCTCGGTGCTTTAACCCCTGTAATTACATCAGACACAGAATTTGTCTGGTTTTTTGACAAAGAGGTTATGAAGTATTCAAACAAAGAGTTACTTAAGGAACTATTAATTAAGGTATTTAAAGGGGATAAAATTGTTAACCATACTCTAATCTCGGCTGAGGAGTATGCAATTAAGCACTCTCCCCGGAAAATTGCAGGAGAATTTATAAAGTTGTTTGAAGAGCTTTTACAGGAGGTATAAAAAATGACATCTTCTTTGAATAGCACGATTAAAAAATTAGGCGATGGTAAGGCCGTTCAAATGGCATCAGGAGAATATCTTTTTAGGTTAGACTCTTATCCCAAAAATCCCGTGGTAAGACCTCAAGACATCGGTCTTACCTGGTATGAAAAAGACCAGTTAAGAATTGGGGCTGTCTTTAATGCTGGAGCAGAATTGTTTGGGAACAAGGTCATTCTCATGCCAAGGTGTCACCGCAATTATCAAAAAAGGAGTCGTTTCGATGAGGAGCAGGGCATTGAAAGGTATTATCTCGAAAACTACATTTCCGAGATCTGGCCTTTGGTGAGTGAGGATGGCATCCACTTTACCAGATTCAAAAGTGTGGTGATCCGTGCTGATGGCACAGACCATCAGGACTTCACTTATGGGATAGAGGATATTCGCATTATAAAGGACGGTCATAGGTACCTTCTGGTCGGGTGTGGCAAAATAAAACCCCCATTCAAAGGCGGAAACGCAGATCGAATTGCTATTTACTCGACTGATGACTTCGTGAAAATCACCTATCATGGCATGGTCGTTTCTTTCGACTCACGCAATGCAATTCCCTTTTTCGACTCTGTAAACGATCAGCCCTATATGCTGCTGCGTTTCCATCCCAATGTGCACCTCGACTCTCTCGAAGCAGCGATGGATCAGTTGCTTGATCCGGCTAATCACAGTAACGCTTGGCAAGAAATCTACAACCGCCGAAGCCGGAGTCTCCTTTTAGAAGCCGGGCGTTTCCCACACGAAAAGGAGAAAATTGGTCCAAGCACTCAATTGATCAAGACGGAGCGAGGCTGGCTGCTTATCTATCATGCCGTTGGACAGATAGATCTCGCCATTTGCAAACTTTATGGATTATCGGAAAAGATTGAGCGAGGATACTCCGTGTGCGCGGCGCTTTTGAACCTAAATGACCCTACTAAAGTGCTCTGCCGAACCAAATATCCCATCTATATCCCTTCAGCGCCGTGGGAGTTGGGAGGAGACAAACGGTACCCGGTGGATGTGCCGGCGGTTGTTTTTCCGATGGGGGCTATTGCTCGAAACGATAAACTCCTTCTCTACTGCGGGGCTGGTGACAAGTATGTTACCCTTCTCACCTGCAGTCTCAACTCACTGGTAGAATACTTGTGGGCTTACTGCAGATTGTAGCAGCGGTTACCTGAGACAAATGCCGGAACTGCCTGAAGTCGAAATAGTCGTAAGAGGCCTGCGGGAGACGGTCGTGGGGGAAACGATTGCCAGGGTCTGTGTCAATGCGCCCGCGAAGTCAGTGCTTGTGAGTCCGTCGCTCAATTCCGGTGACTTCGCCCGATCTCTTGAAAAAAGACAGATCCTATCTGTCTCGAGGCGGGGAAAAAATATTCTCATCAATCTATCCGGGAAAGTGACGCTCTGGGTTCATCTGAAGATGACCGGCCGCTTGCTTTATGTGGAAAAGTCCCGCCCTGTCGAAAAACATGACCTGGTCATCTTTGATTTCAAATCAACCTTGAAAAAGAAACGAAGTTTCCACCTCCGTTTCAACGACTACCGCCGCTTCGGCAGACTACGTCTGTTTTATGATCATGAGCTATGGGAGCAGAAAGGATTAGCCGACCTGGGCCCGGAACCGCTTGAAATCTCACCGAGTGACTTTGTGACTCTTCTCAAAAAGAGCCAAAGAATGGTCAAACCCGCCCTGCTTGACCAGAGCTTTCTGGCCGGGCTGGGCAACATTTACGCCGATGAGTCGCTGTACTATTCGAAAATTCATCCTAAAAGAGTGACTTCGTCACTTTCGACAGGAAAGCTCATTGAGCTTCACGGTCACATTCAAGAAGTGCTAAAAAGGGCCATCAGGCTGATGGGAACCTCGGTCGACAGCTACCGTGGAGTCAACGGCCGACCCGGGCGGTTTCAGAAGTACCTGAAAGTGTACAACAATGAGGGAAAGCCCTGTCAGCGGTGTGGTACAAGGATCGTGAAGCGAAAAATCGGCTCGCGGTCAGCCCACTTCTGCCCCCGATGCCAGAGATTGCGGTAAATAGGAAAAAAAGTCCTCGTGATCGGGCTCACCCGGCCCGTATCGGTAGCATTCTTCCCCAACAGCGGAGCAAGAGCATTTCGTGACCCCGTTTGAAGTTTTTTTCGGGAATGGGTTGCATTTTCTGCCGGGAATGCTTATATTATCAATAATTATGAACTATGCGGCCGCGCAGGTGTACGCAGTAAGGACGAATCATTAACAATGGATTTGTGCCAATGAACAAAAAAGTAATTATTGCCGCCAACAACATGATCTTTACTTCCAAGATAATGACCATCCTTGATGGCTTGGAAGCCGAAGGGATCAAGGCGGTTCGCTCCGACGACATCTTCGAGAAAGCACAACAGATGTGCCCGGACTTGATCATAATCGATTTGAATCTTAACGGAATTGAAGCCCCCTCCCTGATCAACAAGCTACGCTCTTACGGGGCAACGAGAGAGATCCCGATTGTCTGTTATTCCCCCCAGGTTCTCAAAGACCAGATGAAGGCCGCCAAGACGGCGGGCGCGACCGAAGTGTTTCCCAACTCGAAGATGACTTCCCGCATGACCAGTATCCTGGGCAAGTATATCAACAACTGATTGCCCTGCGATCGTGCCAGTTAAGCGTTAGTTGCCTGATAATATTATAATTGACGTACGACATAGTGTTGCGGCATGGTTATTATGCAAGTATGTCTGGTGTCAATTAGAAACTCATATTAGAGAAGCCTCGCCACCTGGGGAGACAATAAATGTGCCTCTGTCACCGCCATCACTACGCACCAACAAGTAGTACGGATCTACCCCTTTGGGCCGGTCATTTCCTCCGGGCGAACTTTAGCGTCAAATTCATCCGCTGTTAGAATTCCCAGCGCTACCGCCGCTTCTTTGAGAGTTGTATTCTCCGCGTGGGCTTTCTTGGCGATCTTGGCAGCATTGTCGTAGCCGACGTGAGGATTCAGGGCTGTCACCAGCATTAACGAGTTCTCAAGATGCTTCTTGATGTTGGCTTCGTTGGGTTCGATACCAACGGCACAGTTTTCGTTAAACATCTCACAGGTATCAGCCAGAAGGCGGATCGATTGCAGCAGGTTGTAGATCATTACCGGCTTGAAGACGTTTAACTCAAAATTACCCGAAGCGCCGCCGATATTCACTGCCACATCGTTGCCGATCACCTGCGCGGAAACCATCGTCATCGCTTCCGACTGGGTCGGATTGACCTTGCCCGGCATGATTGATGAACCCGGCTCGTTCGCCGGAATGTTGAGTTCACCCAGGCCACAGCGCGGGCCGGAGGACAGCCAGCGAACATCGTTGGCAATCTTCATCAGCGAGCAGGCCAGCGTCTTCATCACGCCCGAGGCCTCGACAATCGCGTCATGAGCAGCTAATGCCTCGAACTTGTTCGGAGCCGAGACATACGGTTTGTCGGTCAGCTTGGCTATCTTCGCCGCAACTTTCTTTGCGAACTTGGGATGGGTGTTCAGACCGGTACCGACGGCGGTGCCGCCCAGCGCCAGCGGATAGAGCCGCTTGAGGGCATCGTTGATACGCTCCAGCCCAAGTGTGAGCGCTTCCACGTAACCGGAGAACTCCTGGCCGAGAGTTAGTGGCACGGCGTCCATCAGATGCGTGCGGCCGATCTTGATGACATCCTTGAAGGCCTCAGATTTCTCCTTCAACGTATCCCGCAGACGGGTGACCATCGGAATCAACCGTCGGTGAATCTCCTCCACCGCGGCAATGTGCATGGCGGTCGGGAAAGTGTCGTTCGAGGATTGGGCTTTGTTGACGTCGTCGTTGGGGTGGATCGGCTTTTTGGAACCGAGCTCTCCCCCCGCCATTTCGATGGCGCGGTTGGAGATGACTTCGTTGGTATTCATGTTGGTCTGGGTGCCGGAGCCGGTCTGCCAGACCACCAGCGGAAAGTGGTCATCGAGTTTACCCTCGATAACCTCATCAGCCGCCTTGACAACCAGCTCCCCCTTTTCTTTGGCCAGCGTTCCCAGCTCCATATTCACCAGCGCCGCTGCTTTTTTCAAAATCCCCATCGCTCGGATAAGCTCCCTCGGCATGCGCTCCCCGCCGATGCGGAAGTTTTTCAGCGAGCGCGCAGTTTGCGCGCCGTAGTATTTGTCCGCCGGGACCTGAACCTGCCCCATCGTGTCGGTTTCGGTACGGTAATTCATAGCATCTCCCAGTCGTGGTTTTGCCACTTTTGTTTTTCAAACTCTTTTTCAACCATTTTGGCAATGGAATATAGCACTTAAACTTGCAGGGGCAAGGGTGGCAGAGCGGATTTTTGCATTGGTGGAACGTTGTGCCCGGCACCTGCCTAATGACCCTGACCCGCCAAGCCGGTCTTCGGCAACAGACCCACTGCTTGACAGGATAAACGGGGTCCAGCTCACATTTTTCGCTTGACATTCAGATTGGAAGTAATTATATTATAATAATTAGTGAAGAATTTAATATAGATAGAAGGTAAACCTGTTTTAAGGAGAAAGGCCATGATGAGGACAAGGGGAGTTTTCTCGTTAGTGATTCTCGCCTCACTGCTGTTCACCTTAACGGCGATGACGGCTTTTGCCGCCAGAACAGCTGAAGAGACGCGGACAGTCGATCCGGCACTCACCAGGATACAGCAGTATTCCTTGCCGGACGAGCACAACATAGTGCCCGGAGAAGGCATAGAGATGCAGAAGACTGCCTTAGGCAGGGCTGCACCGAGCGCTTCGCCGGGTGTGGTCCTTGGCAACACCTGGTATGACTACCAGCGCAACGGCTCCATGCGCCGTATGATTGCCTTTGGCAACGGCCCTCGGGTCCACTTTGTGTGGATGCGCTTGCAGGATAGTACCTTGACGGCTCGTAAGTGCTACTACACATGCTGGAATGCTTCCACAGGCCAGTTTGACTGTGGAAGCGGTTCGCCGATCGAGGATGACGAATATGCCGGTTATTGTGTTGTCGGCGCCACTGGTGACGACCGGGGGATCACCGGCGGGCACAATAACCCGGCTGGAGAAGCTGGTGTCTATCACAACCAGGCCTGGTGGGATGATACCCCTGGTGTCTGCCAATTCTTCGTCACCTGCCGGGTCCCGGATACTTTGGGTAACGACTGTCAAGCTGACACAGACGACGACGGCTTCATTTGGCCGGCAATGTGCTGGCAGGAAGGGGCGGATACCATCCTGCACGTGTTTGCTCAGGAGTCCGAAGGCAGCATTCTGGCTTACTTCCGGTCACTTAATCCCGAGGATCTGCCTTGCACCTGGGACGAAGAACACTTCTACTGTGTTGACACGGTGGATGACATTGCCCAGGATTGCGATTGCACTGATGAGGGTAAGGTGGCGATAGCCTGGACGGCCAACCTGCCGTTACCCGGCGACTGCGACACCTGTTCCTACCAAGGTTCCCAGCGGGATAACGATCTCTACGTGCAGGTTTCACATGACGCGGGCGTTACCTGGGACCCGCGGATAAACGTCACCCGGAACGTTGATGGTGAAGACGGGTTCCGTCCGTTCACTGACCTGTCGGTGTTGATTGACAGCAGGGATAGTGTGCACGTTGTCTGGAACGCTGGGTATTGGCCGTCGGCTGCTGACTTCCGTTGCCGTCTTTTCCACTGGTCTGGAGTTGGTTTTTCGAAGGACCCCAACGATATTAACACGATACATAACGCCGATTGGGTTATGGACGAGTGTGCCCCTGGCGCCTGGAACTTGAACGCCTCCAAGATGACCATCTCCGAGTGTGACGACAAGTTGTACATTTTGTTTGTGCAGTACAACGACTCCAACGCCGTTCCTGCCGTCGTGAATGACTGTGCGGTCGAAGGTAGCCCCGGCGGCTACGGTGGCCGTGCCAACGGTGAGCTGTACGTGTGTGTCTCCGATAACTGGGGTGATACCTGGGATAAGGCCCGCAACCTGACCAATTCTCGCACTCCCGGCTGTGAACTTACTGCTCCGGGACTTGGGAATTGCGATAATGACAACTGGCCCTCGATGGTGAAGTTCGGCACTGACTATGACGGCAGCTGGCCGGATAACATAGTTGATCCCTCTAAGCTCCCGGATTCCCCCTATGTCGGCAACTGGTACCTTGACGTTCAGTACGTCAATGACAACTATGCCGGCGGTATTGTCCAGGGTGAGGGCTTTTGGACACAGAGCGACATGAAATGGTTCCGCCTGGCCTGCGTGGAGCCTATTGAGGAAGCTAACCTGATTGCCAATCCCCCGAAAGTTGGCTATCCGACCTGGACCAAACATGGTGTTAAAAAGGATAAGACCGTTACTCTCGAAAACATTGGTAACTGTGATTTGAGCTACACGGTAATCAAGTTCGAAACGACGCCTCCGCCTGGCTGGCTGAGCGTTTCTCCAACAGGTGGTACAATCGTCGCTGGCGGCAACGATCCCCTGACCGTTGGTTTCAACGTTGACGGAATTGTGAACGCCCCGGGCACCATTGTACATCTCGTGGGTAGCTTGTTCGTCGACTGGCAGGGGATTGGAGAGCTATGTCCGCCGAATGCTGACGTGAGGAATGTCGTCCCGTTCGAGTGCTGGGTGACAGATACGCTGTATGAGCCGTTCTGGGATACTATCCACACCGCTTGTACGAAGCTTATCGTGGCCAATACGGGGAACTTCGGCAAGGCTGGTATCGGCCACGTTAATATGGACTATGTTGATGCCGGCGATTGCGACAACACCGCTGATGTCTATATCTACGACGGCTCACCGGTTGTCGGCTACGTGGACCCGGTAAGTGGTGACACCCTTGTCAACTTCTCCATATTCAACGTTACTCCCCTTGACAAAAAAGGGTTTATCCCGCTTGGCGATCATACCCCGACGACCGACATGGGCGAGTACGAGGTTTTTGAGACCGGCAAGTTCGTGACCAACGACTCGCTTATTGCCATCGAGAAGATCTGGTATGCTCCCAAAGGGGATACAGATACCTGCAGTTTCGTGATCCAGTGCATGAAGATCTATTTGAACGACACCTTGGCAGTTCCGCCCATTGATGTGCGTATCGGCGAAGCGATCGACTTTGATATCCCGGCTGATACAAATTCCCGCAACCTCTCCGGTTTCGACTGGGACTTGAGACTGCTCTGGCAGCAAGGGTCTGAGGAAGACGGTGCAGGCTGCCAGTCTAACGCTAACCGTTGGGGCGGTATTGACTTCCTCGAGGTCTACAAGAACGGCAAGCTGATAAGCGACGCACCATACGGTGGCTACATCAAGGACAATGAGACATACATCTATCCGGAAGGTGGCTTTCATCCGGATTCGCTGTACAAGTATATGGGTTACAGCGGATTTGATGGACCTTCTGAGGATAACGTAGACCTGCATATGGTCATGATCAAAGTATGTCTCGAGACTCTGCTGAAGGGCGACACGATCGTCATCTACGAGGAGATCGTCACCCACCAGAACGGAACCTATGATGACTTCATAGACGAGGTCCTGGCGAGCAGACAATGGTATGAAGACCATATCAAACCAATATCAACAACCTGCTGCAACCACGACGGTATTCGCGGCGATGTTGACGGAAATAGTTCGCTCAACATTGGTGACGCGGTCTACCTGGTTCAGTACATCTTCTTCAGCGGTGATCCGCCTTCATGCGAAGATGACCCCGGTGTTTTTCCTGAGGGTGATGTTGACGGAAATGGTTCGCTCAACATTGGTGACGCGGTCTACCTGGTTCAGTACATCTTCTTCAGCGGTAGTCCCCCTGCACCATGTCCGTAATGGTGAACTGACCGGAATCTCGGATTCCTTCTGATTGATCAATTCGGCCATCCCTGCAACCGCGGGGGTGGCCGATTCTTGTGTGCCGGGCATGTAGTGTCTTTTGGAGTTGTAATACCAAGTTGCAACCATAAGTATAAAATACACTCGTGGTTGGCGTACGTCCTCGTGCGCTAACTCCTCTTGGGACGCGGCGGACGGGAAAGCATACAATTATACCATTTTGAACGCAACTTGGTATTAGTCGGGGAGAAGATCAAAAAAGAGGGGACTTGTCCCCTAAATATCCGCCAAGCCGGTGGGGCCCATCAGTTCAACAAAAGCCTGCAGGAGAGCTTCGTCAAACGTCTCTCTCATCGAGAACATAACCTTCAAAGCCGGGAAGGACTCCATCGCTTTCTGGTAAACCCGCTGGGTGGTCATGGCGTCAAACGCATCGGCAATCGCCACCATCCTGGAATAGACGTGCATTTCATCCAGTGACAGGCCGCTGGGATAGCCGTCGCGGTCGCCGCGTTCGTGGTGTTGCAGCACCGGGTAGTACGACGGCGCCGCCAGCTCGTCGGTTTCACTGAGAATGTCAACTCCCCATTTGGGGTGTTTTTTCATGATTTCGAACTCTATCGAGTTCAACGTTGAGCGTTTGTTCAGAATGCGCTCGGAGACGCGCGACTTGCCGACGTCGTGCAAAAGCGCGCCAGCGCCCAGCTCGTTGAGGAACTGTTCCTCGTTATACTCCATCTGTCGCGCCAGGGCAATGGAAAAGGTGCAGACATTGACCGAATGGGTATACGTGTAGTAGTCGAAGGAAGTAATCTTCAGCAGATTCAAAAAGGCGTCGCGCCCTTTGAGGATGAACTCAACCGTGTTGGTTACCAGATCCTTCGTGCGGCGGATATTCTCACCGTAAGTGGGATTATCCAGCACGTCCTTGACCAGGTTGGTCGAGGCTTCATACAGGATGCCGGCCTTTTTTTCCTCCCGAATGTCGGGGTCTGTCAGAACCTTGCCGAGGTTCTTTTCCATGTACCGTTGATATTTTGCCCTGCTTTCGCTGGAGATATACAGCCGCTCAACCTTGTTTTCCAGAAGCTTTTGCCGGGTTCGGTCGGTAAAAGGGAGATCCGCCGAACGATACAGGACAAGGCTGCGGTTTATGTTGATGTAAAGGTCAAATTCGAGCACAGTGTCGACCCTCAGAGAGTCGAGGTAAACTGGTATGAATGGTCTCTCCAGGTCGGTTTTGGCAGCCATCGAGGCCATTGGTGACGATCCCTCTCTGCATCTACACTGGTCAAGTGTTGTGCCCAGTGAGTTTAGATTTATCCATACTTTTATCGGCAAAAAGGCGCTTCGGGATTAAAAAACCCTCCGGCTGGACCGGAGGGTTCCGTAGGAGGGATGTTGGGAGAATCGGCTCCCATCAGGAGCCGTAATTTCTTATAGTCATCAGCACCGACTGCAGCGAGCTGGTGATTTCTGTCAGAATCTTGGAATATCTCTTCAGCAGCTCCGAGTACTGCCAGCGCATCTGGAAAGCTTTTTGGGGAAAGTCAAACAACTCCAGCAGAGTGGCCTTGTAGATTTCGTCCATGTACTTGATGACGTAGTAGGGATACTCCGGGATATTGCAGTCGCGAACTTCCCCTTTGCTCAGCCGATCCCGGTAGACCTCCACCTTCTCCAGCAGCACCGTCCCAAAGCACCAGGGTGTCATGACAATGCCGAGATTCGCGCCGTCGGTATAAAACTTGATGATGGCTCGCAGCAAGAGGTCTACGACAACCCCCTTGGCCCGGTAGTAGGAGAGGGTTTCGGTCTTTTCCAGGGGAGTCTGCTGGAGTTTTTCAGTTAGCGAGCTACGCTCGGCCTGGGCCTTGGCGTAAGTCATCTCAAGAAACTTGTAGAAATCTTCGAAATAGACCTTGGTGCTTTCCGACAGGGACATGATAAAGTATCCCCTGTCGTCCTTGCGAACCTTCGGCTCCTGTGTCGATGCCAGCCTTGTCAGCGAAAAACCTCTTTGGTATCTACCGTCTAACATCTTTTTCCCGCTATCCTTCTCAAGTCCGATACCCTTGATAGCATAGGTCATGCCGCCCTCTGGAAATCCCCCTCCTGATACAAGACCGGAATGTTATCTTGTTATAGGAAAGCAGCTTACGCGCGATTGTCTGGGTCGGTTCCTTTCCGCTGAACCCGTCTGTCACAAGAAAGGAGCCCCGCCATGTATGTCGCTCGGTTCAGGACTATGTATCGATATGCAGACATTTTCCGGTAGCCTGCATCTTTGAAATTAGCCCGATCTCCGTATCGGCCTGAATCCGTTCTGAGAGAATTAAAATAATTCCCCGAGATTACCGACAATCAAAGTGTTCCGTCATGTTGGCTAATAACAGGCACTTGGAGGGGAAAAATGGGCCATCGACGAATGCGCTCCATGAAGTATGAAAGAAAAGGGAGGAAGACGCGTTCCGGTAAGCTTTTTCGCAAGAGAGAGGAAAGGATAGATATCGACAAATCCAGTGCTGACCGTCAACGGCGCCGTGCCCTGAGAGATAAAAAGGAGTGGCTCGATCTGTTGGAAGCGGAAGATATGGATGAGGCTACCCAGTTCCCTGCCTAACAGTTTCCCCTGCGCTCGAGAGGCGCTGAAAACCCACTGACAGACGAAGAAAGTTGTCGCGCCCCCCTGAAGCGCGCACCCGGAACTGTCCCTTCAACAGCAGGAACTTATGACGGGCTCGCTCTTTGTCGCCGGTAACCGACCAAATCCGATATACGGGCCTGCTGCACATTTTCGTTTGACATCCGTCTATCCCTTGTATAAGTTTACCAAGATTGCGTAATAATCAGAATTTTTCGGAGGAAATGCGCTTTGGAAAAGAAAGCTATATTTGAATTGAATGCCGTGGTGAGAATGGCCGGTATGCTCATCCTTGCCCTGCTCTTGTTTGCCGGTTGCGAGGAAGACGGCGAAGGCCCCACTGAGTCCATAAGTTTGGCGTGGGATCGCCACTACCCGATGCTGGAGGGCAACAAACTCCGTGCGGTGGTATTTGCCAATGAGAACGAAGGCTGGATAGTAGGTATGGAGGGGGTCATCCTTCACACCAGCGACGGCGGTAACAACTGGTCCCATCAAGAATGCGGGACCAAAGAAAACTTGTGGGATATTACCTTCTTTGATACTGATACCGGCTGGGCGGTTGGAGAGAATGGCACGGGACAGTATGGGACGCTTTTACGCACGACCAACGGCGGGCTTGTCTGGATGGCTACCCAGTTTGACACTATCTCTGGTGACATCTACGGTGTCGCCTTTGAGGACGGCCAGAGAGGTTGGGCGGTCGGCGAAATCGGCACCGTTGTGCGGACAACTGACGGCGGCAGAAGTTGGAAACGCTGGACAAGTAGGACAGATGAAACTCTCAGGAGCGCTTTCTCCAGAAGCCCTTCCCTTGAAGGAAACGAGAGGAACCTGTGGCTGTTGGCAGTCGGAGATGCTGGAACTGTTGTGCGTATCTGGGAAGACAGCGATTTCATAGGCCAGTCATTGGACACAATCGACACTAACGACCTGCGGGCAGTTACTTTAGTGGATTCCACTGGTTGGGCGGTCGGTGAAAATGGAGCCATTTGGCACACCACCGACGACGGTGTCACCTGGTCAGAGCAAACCAGCGGTGTATCCGAAACTCTCACTGATGTGATCTTTACCGATGCCATAACCGGATTGATAGTTGGCAGCGGCGGGACAATTCTGTCCACCAGCAACGGCGGCGAGAACTGGGCGGTGGACACAAGCACTACCTGGCACAATCTCTTCGGGGTTTGCTACGCAGGTCAAACCGAGGCCTGGTCAGTGGGGTCCTTAACGATTTTGCACTCAACCGACGGTGGGAGCGGTTGGTCAGCCGAACCGAGTGGAACAGCTCCATACACCACGCTGCAAGACATTACCTTCCTCAACGAAGACCTTGGCTGGGCGGTCGGAAATGCCGGCACTATATTGAAGACTGCCGATGGCGGTGATACCTGGGAGTACCAGAAACGCGAAAGCGTCTACAATCTCGCTGATGTGTGGTACTACGATGTTATGTTTATCGACAACCTCAACGGATGGTGTGTTGGAGGTAGGGGAGAGGTATCCCCTTCCACCGGTTTACTGCTGCATACTTCCGATGGCGGCAGAAGCTGGTCGGCACAGAGTTTTGACTCCACACAGTGCCTGTACGGCATAACATTTGTAGATACTGTCACCGGCTGGGCGGTTGGCGGAGACTGGGGCGGCAGCCACGTTAATGCCATTGTGCTCAGAACAACCGACGGCGGTCTTAACTGGGAAGAGTTGACTGGCAACGACCTTCCCACACCCAACAAGTTGGAGGCCGTCACCTTTGTCGATGCGCTCAACGGCTGGGTCGTCGGTAGTAAGGCAACAATTCTACGCACCACCGATGGCGGCGCCAGTTGGGAGAATAAATATGCGGGCTTGGAATGCGACTCCTGGGAATGCACCTCCTGGGACGTCGACATCCTCAGTGGTGACTCGACCTGTGTTGACTCGATCTGTGTTGACTCAACGATCTTACCCACGCCAACCCTGTACGCTGTTGCCGCCATAGGTTCCTCACACTGCTGGGTGGTAGGCAAGCAGGGGGCTATTATGTACACCGGTGACGGCGGCACAATGTGGAACCAACAGTCTTCCGGGACCACTGAGGATTTGTGCGCGGTCACCTTTCTCGACTCTACCACCGGCTGGGTGGTCGGAGATGAAGGAGTCATTCTGTACACAGATAACGGCGGCACCTCCTGGAGCATCCAGCCAAGTGGAGCCTTCGGGACCCTGCTTGGCGTCGCGGTCATCGATCGTGACTACGGCTGGATTGTCGGAGGAGATAAGGAAGGGGATAACATAATCCTCCTTTCCACTTCAACAGGAGGCAGGTAGTCCCGTAGGTTGTAGCCCAGACGGTAAACATGTTGCAGGACTTGGCGCGGCTCCGGGCGGTCATATGTTGCGCCCGTGGTCACAACAAGTAACTACTGTCTTAACTGAGGGTATTTTTCAACCAACTTTTTCACATACATACTGTCCAGACCTTTTTGAAGGGCACATTGATAGGCGCGAGCAGCTTTGTCAAAGTAGCCCTTTTCTAGGTAGTTGTCCCCAAGCGTCCTGAAGTAATCAGCCGGAACTCCTTCAATCGATTCCAGTTTTTCAAAATATGTAAAAGACTTGTCAATGTCACCACGATAGACATAGAGATTCGCCAGGCTGTACAGGGGCTTGTCAAAACCGGGGTCATACTTGACGGACTGGATTAGCACCTTCTCAGCGCGCCGGAATTCACCCTTTCTCAGGTACGTCGTGCCCAGGTTATTCAGAACTATAGGATTGTAGGGATTGAGACCATCCGCAATTTCTAACAATGTCTGAGCTATGTCATTCTTGTCCGATTCAAGAAAGCATACTCCCGCGATAACGTAAGCATCGAAGCAAACCGGATCCGTTTTAATCGCTTTTTCACACCAGTTGATGGCTTCAACAAAACGCCTTTGCTTGAAAAACGCTCTGGCTCTGTTAATGTGCTGCTTTTCCGGGAAGTCTCGCATTGTCTTTTCTATCTCAAGCTGAGCCGCCGCCTCGTCTCCCAGTCGCTCGTAGTGGTTTATCAGTAGGAGTCGAGCGGATCTGTTTTTCCTCTTATCCAAGCAGAGGTAGTCCTTAAAGTGAGCAAGAGATACTTGAGTGCTGGTCTGACTGATTACCCGGGGAATAAGTGAAAGAAATCCAACCAGTATTGCCAGAGTCAGGATGGCAAGATACTGTTTCTTGTCTTTGTAGTAATCCAACAGGATGTAATAGGACAAGACTACCAACGGTATGCCGCAGAAGGAGAATAAGTCCCAGTCACGCGGCATGCCAAGCTTGGGATCAAGTATAAAGATCGCACCAAGGGTGGAAAGCATGAGAACCATCAAATAACGATACTCCCTTTGTCGGAAAACCTTCTGCATTGGCGAAAAGAGCAACGTTGCCACCACTATAGGCAAACTAGGCAACAGTAAAACCAACAAGTTGAAATAGTCCAGAAGGTGCTTAAAAGAAAGCAGGGTGTACCCCTCGACGGTGAATCGATTCTCGAACAGCGGCACGAACGCAAAGCGGAAAAAGTAGTTGGTCGAATAAAAGTAATAGAAGAGCGATGCCAAGATTACTGCCGCGATCACTCCCAGCAGTAGTTTCGTTTTGCGGTTCAGTCTGGCAAGAGTGTTGCCGAGCTTACTCTTTGCCACCAAGAGATAGATGGCACTTGGAATCAACGTCACACCCAGAACGTGAAAGAATATCGGCAGTACTACCACGGGCAAGATCAGCCACCTGTTGATTTTCCCCCTAACGACTAATAGACCCATCAGTGAATACACTGCAACCGAGAGGACAAACAGGGAGTAGTTCTCAACGTAACCGAAAAACAACAGCATATACCCGCTTGATGCCAATCCCAGCCAGAACAGAACCCTGTCAATGGTTCGGTCAAACAACCGCTTGCTCACCCAAGCCACAGCAATCAGAAATAACACTCCGGCTGAAATCGATACTATCTGGTAACTTAATAGCGCGCTTGCCCCTCCAGTGTCGCCAACAAGCGATTTCACCCATAGATGAACTAGTGCCTCTCCCCGCTCCGTTGGTTTGATGAAAGGGTTATCAGAAGTCAGTAGAGATAAGATTTGATACCCATCCCCAAGAAAGTGCGTCCTGGCGCGCAGGAGATAAAACGCCAGGCCGTACAACACTGTCAGGCTGAATACGATGATGAAGTACTTGCTGCTCCTATCAGCGGACACCTGATTGTCGTCAATATCCAATTCACCACGCCTGAGTACAAGCCGCATGACAATTGGAGCTACGGAGCCTATGGCAAAAAGAATGAAAGGAACATAACCTGGGAAGTACGCCCACCAGTTGACACCCCAGAGACGATGCTCAGGAAAGAAGGAGGCCGCCAGGAAAACGACCAGAACAGCATAGTAGGCGGCAAAAATTGCGCTTTGCCTGACAGGTGCGTGGGTACGCTCAGCTTTCATAGGTCACTGCCGGATTTTACCCCTCCAGTTCCTTTATTCGGTTATTTATGTGCTGCCATATCTCCGGCCAGGATTTGTCAAAGCCTGCCAGCTTGTATTCCGAACGGGCGCGTTTGAGCAGCTTGAGGCCTTCAGCTTTTCTTCCCTGAGCAATTTCGATCTCAGCCAGATCCTCGCAGGCCTGCCCGATGGCGGAATGATTTTCGATTCGCTCCGCCCAGGCCAGTACCGGCCGCAGCCACTTGCCCGCCTGGTCATACTTGCCCAACAGGCGGTAGGTCATGCCTACGTGGTAGTCGGCATATAGCTTGGCAACCTCACCAGAGCAGCGCCAGTGATACTCACGCGCTTTGAGATAGCATTCGAGGGCGGAATCATATTGCTTCATGTCGTAGTAGGTTCCGGCCAGGTTGTTCCACAGCGGCCCCAGCCAGCTCTCCACGTCGCCGGCCTCGGCGGCCTCGATCCCACGCCGTCCCCACTCAATCTGCTCCTCGGGCTTTTCCGCGACAATGGCGATCATATGCGCCGCGTCGACCGCCCGTCCCCATAGAGCGTTGCTATTGCAGTAGGTATACATCTCTTCAAACGTCTTCCGGGCAGCTTGAAGGTCATCATCTTTCCATTCAAAGCGGCCCCGAACGCCCAAATAGCGCGACCAGCCCATCGGGTCGCTGTCGGTTACCTTGGCCTCGGCCTGCTCGAGCCATTTGCGGCCTTCCTCCTTTTCACCGAGTATCAGGTGCATACGCGCCACCTGCGAAAGCGCCTCAACTTCGACCGAACGATTGAATTCCTCTCTGGATTTCTCCACAGTTGATTGGTACTGCTCCAGTGCCGCCTTATAGTCACTGGACTGGAATGTTTCATCGGCTTGCTTCAAAAGTGCGTCGGCTGTCATCTCGCTGGTTGTCACATCTGCTCCTTTCTGTTGAACTTCGATGGCGTGGAGTGTACAGAAAGGAAACAACAGGGCAAAAAAGGCTGCTTTTGTTGGCATCCTTCCTCCTTATGGTTTTGGTGGAATATAGCAGATCGGGCCAGTATTTCCAATTGTCCAGAAAGGACGGTCGACGTCTACTAATTCCATTTGACCGGCGGAATCGATACGCTTATATTCAACCGCTAAAATAAAGTCGTGCCGGAAAGCCGGCACGTGGTTGTAACCTCTTCCACAAGGACCATGTAATAGAGAGAAACCCATGCGTGCACTCATAACAGGAATAACCGGACAGGACGGGTCATACCTCGCCGAGCTCCTTCTGGAGAAGGGGTACGAAGTTATCGGTATGGTTCGCCGCGCCTCGACCGAGTCGTTTGACCGTATCGACCACATCAGAGACAAGATCACATTTGCTCAAGCTGACCTGCTTGATCAGTTGTCGATCATCACCATCATCGAGCAGCACCGACCCACCGAGGTCTACAATCTGGCCGCCCAGTCGTTTGTGCCGACCAGTTGGGACCAGCCGGTGCTGACCGGCGAGTTTAATGCCCTGGGTGTAACCAAGGTGCTGGAGGCGATCAAGCTGGTCGACAAAAAGATTCGCTTCTACCAGGCATCATCGTCGGAGATGTTCGGCAAGGTGCGCGAGGTCCCCCAGACGGAAAAGACCTCCTTTTATCCCCGCTCGCCCTATGGCGTAGCCAAGGTGTACGGCCACTGGATTACAGTGAACTACCGTGAGAGCTACGGTATTCACGCCAGCTCGGGGATACTGTTCAACCATGAGTCACCACGAAGAGGTCTGGAATTCGTCACGCGCAAGATCACCGACGGCGCCGCTCGTATCAAGCTGGGCCTGGCCGACAAGCTGGCGCTGGGCAATCTTGACGCCAAGCGAGACTGGGGTTTCGCTGGCGACTATGTGAAGGCGATGTGGCTCGTGTTGCAGCAGGATGAGCCGGATGATTATGTGATCGCAACCGGTCATACCCACTCCGTTGAGGACTTCGTGAAAACAGCCTTCAGCCATGTCGACCTGGATTACAAGAAGTACGTTGTTACCGATCCGCGCTTTGTCCGACCGGCCGAGGTTGACCTGCTGCTGGGTGACTCAAGCTACGCCCAGAAAAGACTCGGTTGGGGACCGACCGTCACGTTCGAGGAGCTGGTAAAAATGATGGTCGACGCCGACATCAAACGCTATACCCAGAAAGCGCAGGGAACGCAAGAGTAGAACGATGCCCAGGCCAACGGCTTTTATAACCGGCATCGCCGGTTTTGCCGGTTCATATCTGGTAGAGGAACTGCTTGCCTGCGGGTACCGGGTCTATGGCGGTCTTTATCCAAGCGAGTCCACGGAGAATCTGGAGTCGGTGATAAATCGCGTGACGCTGGTCAAACTGGACATCTTGGACGCCGGTAATTGCCGGGCGGCGATCTCCACCTTCAAGCCGCATTTTGTCTTTCACTTAGCCGCTCTCGCCTCGGTGGGACAGTCCTTTGAAAAGGAGCGCCTGACCTTCCGTGTAAACTTCGAGGGGACGTTGAACGTGTTACAGGCAGCGAGGCAGGTACAAAATCTAAAACTAATGATATTTGTCAGCTCCCCCGATTGCTATGGTATCTTTCGTCCGAAAAACAAGACGCTCACCGAAGACCAGCCGCTAAACCCGATAACACCCTACGGAATCTCCAAGGCCGCCGCCGAACAGGCAAGCCTGTTTTATTTCCGCCAGCACAATCTGCCAGTCACAGTGGCTCGCTCCTTCAACCACAGCGGTCCCCGGCAGAATGAGAATTTTGTAATTCCGGCGTTCTCAAAACAGATTGCCGCTATCGAGGCCGGTCTCCAAAAGCCGGTCCTGTCAGTCGGCGACCTGTCAGTGAGACGCGACCTTTCCGACGTTCGGGACATTACCCGCGGCTACCGCCTTCTGGCCGAAAAGGGGAAGCCGGGTAGGGTGTATCATCTTTGTTCGGGGAAGGCGGTATCGATACAGAGAGTCCTGGACAGTCTGCTGAGGCTTTCCTCGAAAAAGATAAGGGTCAAAGTGGACAAATCACGCTTAAGAAAAAGCGACATCCCCTTCCTGCGGGGAGACAACCGCCGGGCGGTTCAAGAACTGGGTTACAAGCCCCGATATAGTTTGCAGGCAACCCTAAAAGACACTTTAGATTACTGGAGAGAGAAAATTCTCGAGGAGCCAATGGCCTGAGGGCAACAGCAGACGGGATACGAGTGAAATGGCGAGAAAAGGTCCCAGCAAGAGCAAAACCGACAACCAACTGATAGCGAAGATCAAGGACCGAACGGCCCACGTCGGGGTGGTCGGCTTGGGCTATGTGGGGTTGCCCCTTTCGATGGAACTGGCTAAAGCCGGTTTCAGGGTTACCGGTTTTGACATCTTACCGAAGAAAATAAAACTGCTCAAAGCCGGCCGCTCAGATATCGACGATATTCCCAACGAGCTGGTCAAGAGCATGATTGAGGCCGGCCGCTTCAAAGCGACAGCAGACTTCCGGCAAATTGCCAAGATGGATACCCTGTCTATCTGTGTACCGACCCCGCTATCCAAGACCAAGGACCCGGATGTCTCCTATATCCTGGATGCGGTCAACCAGATCAAGACGTACATGAGGAAAGGGACTCTGGTCGTCCTGGAGTCAACCACCTACCCCGGCACAACCGAAGATTTGATTTTGCCCCTGCTGGAAAAAAAGGGTATGAAAGCGGGACAGGATTTCTTTCTGGCATTTTCCCCGGAACGGGTCGACCCGGGTAATGCCGAATACACCACCAAGAACACCCCCCGTGTAGTGGGAGGCATAACTCCAACCTGCACTCGCGTGGCTAAAACTCTCTATGAGCAGTCTCTTTCCCATATCTACACCGTTTCCTCCACCAAGGCGGCGGAAATGGTCAAGCTGCTGGAAAACACCTTCCGGTCGGTCAATATCGGGCTTGTCAACGAGGTAGCCCTGATGTGCGACCGGCTGGACCTGGATGTGTGGGAGATCATCGATGCCGCCGCCACCAAGCCGTTCGGTTTTATGCCGTTCTATCCCGGGCCCGGGTTAGGTGGCCACTGTATCCCGATCGATCCCCATTACCTGTCATGGAAACTGAAATCGCTGAACTACTACGCCCGCTTCATCGAACTGGCCGGCGACATTAACAGCCGAATGCCGGAGTACGTAGTCGAGCGCATCACCGGTATGCTCAACCGGCGTTTCGCCAGAGCGCTTAACAAAACAAGCATCCTCGTTCTCGGCGTGGCCTACAAACGAGACATCAAGGACGTGCGAGAGTCTCCGGCGCTTGATGTCATCAAGCTGCTGGAGGACAAGGGAGCTAAGATTTCCTACAATGACCCCTATGTCCCGGAAATTGACTGGAACAGGTCAAAGCACAAATCACGTAAACTGACCAGGGGGTTAATCAGCAAAGCCGATCTGACTATCATTCTTACCGACCATTCCCCCTACGACTACCAGTGGATTGTCGACAATGCCAGGGCTGTCTTTGATACTCGTAACGCCACCAAGACGGTCAAGAAAAACCGCAGCAAGATCGAGCTGCTGTGAAAGTCGGGATCATTATCACCCTATAGTGTCCGCATAGAACAGTAGGTCGGGTTTCAAATGGAACGAAGTGGAATGAGAAACCCGACAATAACATCGACAACTGGGCTCCATTCGGAAGCCGACCTAAATCGCAAGCTTCAGCATGGCACTGCGAAACTTATTCCTGTCGGGCCTTAGATCGTCTAATGGCAAGTATAACAGCCTCTTGATATGGAGGTTATAAAAGGAGAGTTGAGACATCATTGATGCCTTAACGTCTATTAGTTTGCGAACTTTCCCATCATAAAAGACCTTGCAGAGAGCCCATTCTTTTTCTGGATCAGGTTGAGTTGTATGATCTGTTAGTGGTGCGATCTCCTCAAACTTAATCTTATGCTTTAACAACGCTAGGTTTCCTCTGTCGACTTCGAAAGTCTTCAGAATCTCGTCAAAGTCCCGACGTTGATAGAGTTTGTTATCAAGAACGTTGTAAGATCCTGAGCTGTCGGTATTTTTGGAATCGGAGGGTAATATCCTTTCAGAGAAAAGCTCAACTAACGGTTTCCGGAACAAGAGTGCCTCCTTGACTGCCTTGTCCGTCTTTGCTCTTGGTCTCCATTCGCACATTTTTGCCCAGAAGTAATCGTCGTTGAACCGCAAAAAGAGCTGCGTGTCGTCTATTATCCGCTGCAAATCCTCCTTCGATGAAATGACCTCTATGTTTTCGTCATTCATCATGTGGTAATAGGCATGCTTTGCGAGGAGTTCAAATCCCATTATTGTCTTATGATAATAGATATTGTATAGGAAATACCTCGCCGTGATGAAATGCTCAAGGGTATGGATACCGTTGTAATCGACGTAAAACTGTTCAGTTTCTACATCGTAATTGATGTTATCTAGCAAATACTTCAGGTCAATACTGCCATAAGAGACTCCTGTAAACAGCGAATCCCTCAGAAAGAAGTCAATCCGATCAGCGTCTATCGTACCTGTAATGAATTGGCTGTACTTGTAAATATCGAAGTGTGCCTTGGTGAAAATCTTGCCTATTTCATTGTCTTCATTAAAATTGCCCAGTGCCTCCTTTAGATCTCTCCTGCGTACCAATAGCTCCATACCGTACTTCTCATGTGAAAATCTCTTATCAAGTTCAGCATTTGCGGTAGAATCGAGATCACCAAAAACTCTCGTCTGACGTATAGTGTGTTGTGTTTTTTCTTTCAATGATGAAGTCGGCTCTTCCCCTAACTTCCGTTGTATTGGTTGTTCCATTGCATGAGATAAAGGTAGATGTCCCACATCGTGCAGAAGTGCAGCCAGCCGTATCTTTTGCTTTTCGTCGTCTGTCGAAAACGGAAGACGTTCCCTACGACATTTCTTTTTGTGATTGTTTTCGATGGCCATGAGCATTTGGGAAGCGATGTGAAGAGCGCCAAGTGAATGCGCGAATCGGGTATGCGTGGCGCCAGGGAAAACATATTCTGCAAGCCCTAACTGCTTTAGACCACGAAGACGCTGGAAAGATGGCGTATTGATGACAGCTAATTCGGTTTTGGAAACTTTGATCGATCCATGAACCGGATCGTTGATAGTCTTATACTCAAAGTCGATATTGGCCAAAGTAAGAGCCCCTCATGAACGCACCTTATTCCGAATTAGCTCATACTTATCCAACAGATCCCATGCGGCGTTGACTTGTTCATCCGAAAAGTTGCCCTTGCCTCTTTCCAGGAGTTTCTTCTTGATATTATCTTTGGTCACTCCACCGGGCAAGAATCCAATGTGCTTCAAGTAGTGGATAGAGGCTGCTAGTTCAAGGAATCTTGGCAGATCAGTACTCTGTCTTTCTCTTTCAAACTCCCTATATTCTTGCAGTCGCTTCTTGGCTCCTTGAGTCAATTCATAACCCAAACTCTGCTTTTGGACATCTTCCTTTTCTCGTTCAATTTCGAAGGCGTCTTCAGTAAGGGTGGGGCAGTAAGGGCCATGAACATACCAATTGTACCGATAGCGCAAATCAACTCCAAAGAACTGTAAAAGGTAAATCCGTTTTTGTAAGGTCAAGCGGTCATCGAAACCATTCAGCTTTAAGCCACCAAACTCGTCTAACAGTATGCTTAGCAATATCTTACGTCTTGTCATGCTTTACCACCTATGTTTCTGAATCTTAGTCTTCCTTTTGAGGCCTCATTATTAACATAAAGTCCATCTCTTCTCTTGGCAATCACTTTCTGCAACTCCAGGTAATCCAACAGTGGCTCGCTATAATGTCAACTTAAAAACCACTGCAACGCTGTCCGACTGCAAATGGGCAGACAATAACATCGACAACGAATGTCGGGTTCCTTACTCCATCCGCCTTTGGCGGATTTCGCTTGGAACCCGACCTACTTTACTACCTTACTTGCCGCCCAGGATCATTTCAAACTCAATCTCATCCCGAAGCGGTATGCCGCGCTGGCCGATTTCAGGAATAGATGGTTTGATTTTGCGCGAATGAGCCAGGGCGTTGACATGGACGGCCGCTATTGTGAACCCGCGCCGCTGGTAAAAGCGGATTGCATCCAGATTGTCGTTGGTGGTGATGAGCCAGAGGCGTTTGCAGCCCCGGGCCGTTGCAACCTGCCGCACCTTTTCCGTCAGGGCAGTGCCAACGCCGGAGAACTTTTCAAAGGCATCGAGTGTGACCATCTCACACTGATCGCCGATTATCTCGAAAGTGACGAAGCCAACCTTCCTGCCTGAATCATTCACAGCGTAGAAGCCCTCGATCTCAGTGGGATAAACTTTCCTGCCGCGCGTAACGATAAAATCAGCACCCCCTCCCCGTAAGAACTCAAGCACCCAGTCCTTGTCAGCCTCGGTAACAGGCTTGATTTCGTAATTCATATCTGTTACTTCGTACCCCACCTAACAGGTGGGTTTATTCGCTCGACGACCTTTGCATGGATAAGGACCCACCCGATGGGTGGGGTAATATATGACTCATTCAGGGATTAACTCCATCGATAATAAAGCTGGCGCCAAGGTACAAAAGAAAAGCGGCGCAGCCCAGAATAAGAATCTTCAAGCCTTTGCCCATGATCAGGTTTTTCCCTCGCCACAACAGGACCGAGACCACCGTGTACCACACGAAATCGGACATGATGTGTCCAAAGTAAAATACGACTGGCCCGATCACTCCAAACTTGAGCGACTTCACCACAAACGCCAGACCGGTCGTGGCCCACCAGACAAACCAGTACGGGTTGGAGAGAGTGGCTACGATCCCTTTCCCCGCTAATCTATGCTGGGACCGTCGACCCCCTTTCTCTGCTTCGTAGATCACGCGCTGTTTGAGGGCATCGTATCCCATCATCAAGCCCATGACAATCAGCGCCCCCCCGCCTACTACGCTGATGACCCTCGCCAGGCCTTCATTCTCGGCCAAGGCTACAAAACCAGACGCCAGCGCCACCACCACGGCAATTTCGGCTAGGGCGTGCCCGATGGATATAATGGGGCCGGTCTGCCAGCCGTGGCGCGGGGTTTCGGCAATATCGACGGCCAGCAAAGGGCCGGGCATCATCGCCCCGGAAAAGCCGACACCAAACGAGAGGAAAAACAGTGTGACGAGTTCCATATGGCGATTTAACTCTAAAGATGCGAAAGGGTTCCCGCCGGTGCGACCGGTCCGATGTGACGCATTTAATGCCCCGTAAACTCCGGCTTGCGCTTCTCCATGAATGCCTTCATCCCTTCGTTTTTGTCACTGGTACAGCACGTCTGGCCAAAATTGGCCTTTTCAAGATCGCACCCGACGGAAAGAGTGATATCAAGCCCCCGGTTAATGCACTCCTTGCCCAAAGCAACAGCAATCGGTGGTCGGGAGCAGATCAGCTCAGCCATCTCCATAGCCTTTTCCATCAGTTGTTCGGGAGGGTAGACATCGTCCACTAGCCCGAAGCGGTGCGCCTCCTCAGCGTCAATCATCCCACCAGTGAGGATCAACTGCATCGCCTTGCCGCGCCCCACCAAACGGGGCAACCGCTGCGTGCCGCCGTAGCCGGGGATAATGCCGAGAGTTACTTCCGGCTGGCCAAACTTGGCCTTTTCCGATGCCAAGCGGATATCGCAGGCCATAGCCAGCTCGCACCCGCCACCAAGGGCAAAGCCGTTGACTGCCGCAATCACTGGCTTGGGGAAGTTCTGGATGGTCTTCATCAGGTACTGCCCGCGCGCCGCCAGGTCGGTGCCGCTGCGGACGTCAAGGTCAGCCATTTCGGGGATATCAGCCCCGGCCACAAACGCTTTTTCGCCGGCTCCGGTAATAATGACGCATCTGACGGCATCGTCAGACCAGTAGTAACTGAACAACTGCTGCAGTTCGCTGACCGTTTCTTTGTTGAGCGCATTCAAGGCCCGTTCACGATTGACCTTAACAATCAGAACGGCGCCCTTTTGCTCCACTACCAGGTTTTTGTATTCAGGCATGATTTAACCCTTTCACAACAGATTGACATCTATAATTCTATCTTGAAATTCCTCTAATGATCCCCGTGCGCGGCGGACGTCCTCGTCTGCCGCGACCTCCGAGGTGTTGGCGCACGAGGACGTACGCCAACCACAAAAACTGCCTCGAAATGTTTTCTCCACTACTTCACCATCCGCTCCATCCTCAGCCCGGCTGTATAGTTAGTTGTACTCACCAGTTCAAAACCGGCCTTGAGATAACACCCCAGAGCAACCTCGTCGCCGCTGAAAAAGTTCAGAATCACTTTGGCCACGTTTTGTCTCTGGGCCGCCCTTTGATAGAGAAGCTCTAACATCTTTGTCCCGTATCCTCGGGAGCGTTTGAAGGGGGCGACAATCAGATGGGCAATTTCCACCGCCAACTCCAGCGGCCTCTCCCATAGTTCGCCATAGGCCACCGGCTTGCCGGACGCAAAAAGAAGATAGGATGAGATACCCTCTCTCTGCCAGGAGTCGATCAGATCATCAGCTGGGGGGAATTCGGTTCCTCGACAAAGATTGCGGTAGATCTCCTCGGAGTCTATCCAGGAGAGGACGACCTTCGAATACTCCGCCGTGTACGGAACAATATCAGCTTTGACGCGGGTGGACTCACTCATTTTCAACATCTCGAGTTTGCAACGGCCCAAGTATACAACAAAACCCACAATAGAGCAACAGGTACTGGGGACGAGGCGCATCCTGCGCGAGCAATAATCAAAAGGTGATTTGTCCCCCCACCCGTTTTCTCCCTTGCTTTTTGGACGCGAAGCGCCATTTATTGTGTACTTATAGCAGCGAAAGGTATCCGATGGTAAAACAGACTCTGACCAGACCGGAAGAGATCAAACGCGTTCTGCCCTTGTTCGGCGGGCGTCAACTGCCGCTTTCGCGTCCGCTGATCATGGGCGTTCTCAACGTGACGCCTGATTCGTTTTCTAACGGCGGCCACTTCTTGGCTTTTTCGGACGCTGTGGAACATGCTTTGCGTATGGAGCAGGAAGAAGCTGACATTATTGATATCGGTGGTGAGTCCACCCGGCCCGGCGCCGAACCGGTGTCGGCGGAAGAAGAGATGGAGCGAGTCATACCCGTGATTCAAAAGCTCAGAGAGCAAACCGATATTCCGATTTCCATCGACACCTACAAGGCCCAAACTGCCGAGGCCGCCCTTGAGGCCGGTGCGGACATGGTCAACGATATTTCCGCGCTGCGCTTTGACCCTGACATGGCTGAACTGATAGCCACCAAAAAAGTGCCCCTGGCACTGATGCACATGCTGGGAACGCCGCGCAACATGCAAAAGAATCCTCACTACGACAACTGCGTGGAAGAAATCGCCCGGTTTTTCAAAGAACGGATAGATTTTTGTATAAAGAACGGGATCGATAAATCGAAACTCATTCTCGATCCGGGAATTGGTTTTGGGAAACGGCTTTGCGATAACCTTGAGGTCCTGTCCGGTTTGCGCAGTTTCAAACAGTTCGCGCTTCCGCTGCTGATCGGCGTCTCCAGAAAATCGTTTATTGGGATGCTTCACCCGGTCGACAGTCCGGCCCACAGGCGGCTGGGAGGGTCGCTTGCGGCGGCAGTGGCGGCAGTAATTAACGGCGCCGATATTGTGAGAATACACGACGTGGCCGAAACAGTTGAGGCACTAAAGGTAATTCAGGCCATCAGGGAAACGGCATGACTATCTTCCAATTCGATTTCATTCGCTTCGGCCTCAAGGATATGCTCGATGTCCTGCTTGTCTCATTTATTATCTATCAGGTTCTCAAGCTGATGAAAGGAACCCGCTCGGCTCAGATAATTATCGGTCTGTTCCTGATTTTCGGCGTGGCGTTTATTGCCTACTGGTTTCAACTGGAGGGGCTTACCTGGTTGTTTTCCAATCTGGCGACTTTCGGCCTCATCGTACTGGTCATTGTTTTCCAGCCGGAACTGCGAGGCGTTCTGGCTCAGCTCGGTCAGAGCCGTTTGCTGCGGCGGTTTGTCACCCTTGAGCGGAAGAAATCGCTTGGGGAGGTCTCACGCACGGCGTTACGGCTGGCAGAGCTTCATTATGGCGGCCTGATGGTTATCGAACGGCGCACCGGCCTGCGCAATTTCGCCGAGTCCGGCAAGGAGATGAACTCCGAGCTTTCGTGGGAGGTGTTGGTGACTCTCTTTACACCGTACACTCCGTTACACGACGGCGCCGTCATTATCTCCGGTGAATACATTGTGGCGGCGGCCGCCTCGTTGCCTTTAACCACGAACCTCCGCTACCGCAAGCTGTACGGGATGCGCCACAAGGCAGCCATCGGCGTCTCAGAGGTCTCCGACGCCGTGGTGGTGGTAGTCTCGGAGGAAACCAGCAAGATTTCAATTGCCTACAACGGCATCCTTGATTCGGATATTGCAAAATCAGAATTCAGAGAGAAACTGTCCCAATACCTTGCTAAGTAGCTCCCCTTATGCAGCCTGTGACTGCAACATATTATGACCAGCATCCTCAGGTTCATTATCCAGTCTTTGTGAGAAACCAAGTGCTGGTTAAGCAGTGACAAAAAGAAAAAAGTCAAAACAAGCTGGCAAAGAGCCGCAAGTCGGCCATCCGGCAAACAAAACCTTCAGACACCTCGTGGTAATTCTTCTGACGGGTGTGGTGGTGCGGCTGATCTATGATGCCAGCCTCTCCGACAACATTTTTCTTGGCAATTACACTCTGGACAGTCTGGCTTTGCACACCTGGGCCACCATGATATTGACCGGGCAAACGGAGAATGAGGCTTTCTTTCGGGCTCCTCTGTATCCTCATCTTGTAGCTCTACTCTACAGAGTCTTCGGCGTTTCGCCATGGCCGGTGATCGTATTTCAGAATCTACTGGGCTTGCTCACCGGCGTCATCAGCTATTTGTTCGCGAGACGGCTGTTTGGAGCCACAGTAGCCCTTGGGGCGGCCCTGCTGGTCGTTGCCTATCCCACTCTCATCTTTTTTGAAGGGGAGACAATGATCACCACTCTGGCCGTTTGCCTGTACACCCTGGCAGCTTACCAGCTGCTACTGGCCCTGCGCGAACCTACCGCCAGGAAAGTGGTTGTAGCCGGTGTTGTTTTCGGGCTCGCAGCGATAACCCGTCCGACGATTCTGCCGCTGGTGATCATATTCCCGATTGCTCTTTTGGCCAAGCACGGCCTTAGCTCCCACAAGAAAGCCGGAGCCAAAACCCTGATGTTCGCGGCGGCGCTTATGATTCCGATTCTGCCGGTGACTCTCACCAATCTCATCAAAGGAGGCGAACTTATCCTCATCTCAACCCAGGGCGGCGCCAACTTTTACATCGGAAACAACAAGGCAGCGGATGGTATTACCGTTGATGCCCTGGGGCCGCTGCTTCGCGTCGGACCATACAGAGATAACATCTGGACTTCATCCGTAGATGAAGCGGAGCGCCGCACGGGAAAAAAACTGACCCAGTCCGAAGTCTCATCATTCTGGTACCGGGAGGCGTTCAAACACGTCAAAAATGATCCCGGCCGAGCCATGCGGCTATTGGTGAAGAAATTGTACCTCTTTTGGCACGGTCAGGAGATTTTCAACAACAGACCCGTCTACTTCGCCGGCCAGTACAGTTGGCTGATGAAAGGGCTGGTCTGGAAAAAGATCATCAACTTCCCTTCGGGGATTCTGTTTCCGCTCATGTTCCTCGGCTTGATACTGGCTTTTGTCAAAGGGCACGATGTGACGGCGCCGGCGCTCTTCGTTCTGTCATTTGCAGTAGCTGTCTCCGTGTTTTTTGTGTGCGCCCGTTTTCGGCAACCGATAGTCCCGCTGGCTATTATCTTTGGCGTGTTCGCCTTGCATACGTTGAAGACGCAACTATTTAAGAATAGAAAGGCCTTCGTTTTCTCAGGTATTATCCTTCTGCTGTTGATCGTAGGATTGAATTGGGGGGGTAATGTTGATTCAAAGACGAACTTATCGCAGTTTCATGCGGCTATCGGAACCGCCTGCGTCAACAAAAGGAACTACACTAAAGGCATTACGCACCTTGAGAGGTCCCTTCAAATCTCTCCCCGAAACCTCGGCGCTTGCGAAGCTCTCGGACAGGCATACCTGTCTTTAGGAAAACTGGTCCAGGCCGAGAGAGTCTACAGACAGGGGCTGGAGCACTTCCCCACTCACCCATCGTTTTGCTTCCACCTGGGAGTAATATACCAGAAAAGAGAAGACCTCGAGAAGGCCAAAGAGCACTATTATCTTACGTTAGAGTACTCCCCTGAGTTTGCGCCCGCCCTTTTTCAGTTAAGCTCCATCTTCGAGCAACACAATCAGTTCGACTCGGCACTGTATTACTATGAGCGGCTGGAAAGGGTGCAGCCTTACGACGAAAGGTTGAAAGCCAAGATCGAAGAGTTGAAGCGGGCTCTTGAGGCTTCTCAGTGAGTGCCGGAATGCTTTCCGGTTTTGCAAGGCCTTAAATCCGACAACGTCGGTGACCTGGCGCTGAGAAATTGCCAATGAGGCTGGGGCTGTCTTGCCCACCCCCAAAAACTCTTTACAAAAACTGCCGATTAAACTAAAATATATTGTTGTGCAATAATCTGAGAAGAATTAACCCTCCGTTCCCACGGCCTAGTGGTGGCAGAGGCCTTTGACGCAATCTTTATGGCTTTACCAACTCTCGTTGCAGCAGAAACTGAAAACCGGTGGCCTCAGTGAAAAAAAGGAAAGCAAAAAAGGCTGCCAGAAGGTCAAAAGCCGATCGTTCAGCAAAACCTTGGGTCAAACATCTTGTCATCATCCTAACGGCAGGTATCCTGGTCCGCCTTATCTATAACGCAAGTCTGACTGACAGCATTTTTCTGGGAAACTACATTCTCGATAGCCTGCATTTTCATACCTGGGCAACCAAAATACTGGCTGGGAGAACAGCCGATGTCGTCTTCTTCCGCGCACCGCTGTACCCCTATCTGGTGGCACTGGTTTACAAGATGTTTGGCGTATCACCCTGGTCGGTGATTGTATTCCAAAATCTGCTGGGATTGCTCACGGGCATAGTGAGTTATCGATTCGCCAAGCGGCTTTTTGGACCGAAGATCGCATTGTGGACGGCCCTTGTCGTGGTGGTGTATCCTACCCTTGTCTTTTTCGAGGGGGAGACGCTGATCACTACCCTGGCTGTTTTTCTTTATACCCTCACAGCCTACCGGCTGCTACTGGCGGTGCAGGAACCCACTGCGAAAAACGTGATCAAAGCCGGCCTTGTCCTTGGTCTAGCAGCGATAACCCGGCCGACAATCCTGCCGGTAGTGGCCATATTTCCGGTGGCCTTTCTGGCCAAGTATGGTATTACCGCTTTCAAGGAAGGTATCACTAAGACCCTGACACTGGTAATCGCATTATTTATACCGATACTGCCCGTGACTCTTACCAACCTCGTCAAGGGTGGAGAGTTTGTCCTTATCTCGACCCAGGGTGGAGCAAACTTTTACATCGGCAACTCGAAAGAGGCGGACGGCATTACGGTCGTTGCACCCGGACCACATCTTCGCATCGGGCCATATAAAGACAACATCTGGACATCATCAATGGACGAAGCGGAACGCCGCGCCGGCAGAAAACTGACGCAGTCGGAGGTCTCTTCATTCTGGTTTCGTGAGGCTTTCAAGGACATCAGAAGTGACATAGGGAGAGCTCTGGGTCTGTACCTGAAGAAGTTTTACCTTTCCTGGCATGGCCAGGAGATTTTTAACGAGAAGCCCGTGTACTATGCCGGTGAGTATAGCCGACTGATGCGGACGCTTGTATGGCAGAAATTCGTCAACTTCCCTTCAGGGATCTTGTTTCCGCTGATG
>Ga0209979_1000585_pt1 | contig 47446 bp, 32 predicted proteins | sample AnhtaG_FD_183114 | JGI IMG/M metagenome (GOLD analysis project Ga0209979, IMG submission 183114) | Deep subsurface microbial communities from Anholt, Denmark to uncover new lineages of life (NeLLi) - Anholt_01485 metaG (SPAdes) (version 2) | ecosystem: Environmental > Aquatic > Marine > Oceanic... | reverse complement strand
TAGCTATCCTGCGCAGCTTCCCCTTCCTCGACGTTTGTCCAGTTGAAGCTTTCAGGCTGGTACTGGAACAGGAACGAGCCTTCCAGCTTGTTTCCCCCGGCTTTGGTGACCACGTTCATGAAAGCCGACCGTGCATTCCCGTACTCGGCAGAGGCTCCGGCTGTCTTGACGTCAACTTCCTGGATCGCTTCGTAGTTGAACTGGGCGTAGGAGGTCCCGCTCATGGAGTCGTTGATCTCCATTCCGTCGATCTTGATCTTGGTCTCGTAGGAGTCATCCTGGTTGTGGTGATCCCAGAAATAGTCCTCTCCCGGCTCCAGGTTACGGGTGATGTTCCCGGCATTGACCAGAGGGGAATCTCCCCATCCTCCTGAAACTCCTGGCAGGGTTTGCCAGATATCCGAGAAATTCATCCGCGGAGCGATCGGCACGGTTTCTAACATCTGGATGTTTACGTTGTAGGTTTTGCTTGAGCTTTCCGTATCAATGAGGGGCGCCGCAGCCGTGACTTCGATGTTTACTTCTAAATGCCCTGGCTTCATCGTAATATTAGCAGTCGCCGTCTGTTGAACCTGAACGCGGACTCCTCTCAACCAGCAGGTCTCAAATCCCTCCAACTTGGTACAGATGGTGTATTTGCCTGGGGGAAGATAGAGGAAGCGGTAGGAACCTCTGTTATCGGTTACAGCGGCTCTCGGTGTCATCAATGTGGCACTCTCAATCTCGACGGTCACTCCCGGCAGAGGTGCTCCACTGTCATCCGTGACAAAGCCTCTGAGTGTCCCTGTTGTTTTTTGTGCTTGGAGCATGAACGGGAGAACGAGCAGCATAAGCCCGAAGATGAGGCAAAAAACTTTGATCTTATTCATCATTATTCCTCCTTTATTTGATTTTGTTAGAATAGTAAAAGTTTTTAATGTATCAGTTTGGGCACCTCCTTTCGACTCTGGATTGAACTCCAATTTTATCCAGATTCACCATCGCCCAATCCTTCGTCATAAATTTAGTGTTTATGTGCTAAATCCCCTAACATTTAACTGTAGTAATAAACAAAAGTTTGTTGTGAAATCAAGCTGTAGGCGAACACAATCGTTTGGCACAAACGTTTGTTTCATTGACATAATGTTTTCAAATTTGTTATTCTTTGTCAAGAGAAAATTGAAAAAATTTTAAAAATTTGTTGCACTCGACGAGAAAATCCGTTATTTTTGTCACTAAACCCGAAAATGTTAGCAAGATTTTACGCTGAAAAGGCATGAAAATTTAAGGAGAAACAACAATGAATAAAAACCTTACTCACAGTCAACATCAAGTATCAAGGCATATTTATGGGGTCTTGACTACAAAACTCCTCATTCTTATGGTTATCCTTTCTTATTTTGTTCCGTGTTCAGGGGCGACCCAAGAAAAAAGTTCTCATGAAGCGGTGGTCATTCTAAAGGACGGCCCTCTGGGTAAGTCGGCCCAGTTCGGACTCCAACAATTTCTGTCCGCCTTGGATAAGAAAGGTATTTCTTACTCCCAAAAGGAAGCTGCAGATGACAAACCATCATCACTCCTGCTAGTAGGAACACTTTCCGGTTCAGAAAGGATCAAATCTCTCCATAGACAAAAAAGGTTGGAACTCAATGAGGCAAAAGAAAGCCTCTCAGTCAAACGCCTTGATGATGAGGAACAGAGAATCCTGGTTGTGGCTGGGTCGGATGACCGGGGATTGATGTATGCACTTCTGGAAATGGCCGAACAGGTCGATTTTTTAGAGGCAGGGCAGGATTGGTTTGATACCATCAAGGAAATATCGGAAAAACCGCTTGTTCCCGTACGGAGCATGGCCATCCTTCTCCACAGTGAGGACTGCGAGAAAGACTGGTATTATTCCAAGGAGCACTGGCAGGAGTACTTTGCTATGCTCGCTGCCAACCGATGGAACGCCTTCAACCTGATCTTTTCCCACCAGACGCCCTATCTCTCTCCACTTTATGCTTTCCACGTCAAGGTCGAGCAGCATCCCGAGGTCAAAGCCAAAGGATTGACCGAAGAGCAGCGGATAAGGAATCTCGAGATGCTGCGGTACATCAGCTCGTTAGCGAAACAGAGAGGAATTGATTTCACAATCGGTATCTGGCAGCAGATTGCCTGGGAAGGCAAGCATCAAGGCTCAAAGCAGGAGAGCATGGTGACAGGCCTCACGCGGAAAAACATGCACAGCTATACATACCACGCACTGCTCAATCTGCTCAAAGAATGCCCGGACATTAAGGGTGTCCAACTGCGGATCAACCACGAGTCCGGTATCGACTACGACGAACAGACTGAATTTTTTAAAAACTCTGTCTTCAAAGCCATCAAGGACTGCGGCAGACCCATCCAGCTCGAAGCACGAAACGTAGGCCTCTTGAAAGAGACTCTACAAGCAGCCCTGGATATGGGTCTTCCCACGCGGGTGAGTCATAAATATTGGGGGGAACACATGGTTTTTCCCTACCACCCAACGCGGATCATGTGGACATACAGCTACGGCGACTGGCTCAAGTATCCCCAACGATACCAGAATCTTTATCAAGTCTGGAGCCTCGGATCCCATCGGCTCCTTCTCTGGGGAGATCCCGCTTATGTCCGGAGGTTCGCCCCGACAACCCTTTTTCAAAACGCCAGCGGCTTCGAAATATGCGCTCCCCTCTCCCAGAAGGGTTACGGGAATGTGCCCGGTGCCTGGAGGATATTCCGTGATAAAGACAGGGAATACTACCAGTGGGAATTCGAGCGCTACTGGAGCTATTACACTCTCTTCGGACGGCTGAACTACAACCCTAAGGGGAGCGATGAAATTTGGATGAGAGAGCTAAGCTCCCGTTTCGGAAAGGAGGCCGTAGCCGCTGTCGCCGAGGCTTATCGAGCAGCAAGCCGCGTTATCCCCCTCATTCTAGGCCACGCCACCTCAGACTATAACATGTACATCTGGCCCGAAAAGGATATGGGCGGTTTGATCAATTTCTACCTTCACTTTCAGACTTTTAACGAGCCACGGATCAGTAATTTCATGGAATTCATCGAGAATCGTTTGGGAGGCAAATCTTCCGCCAAGCTGACGCCCGAAGATATGGCTCAACGGATGGAAGCCACAGCCGCAGAGGTTGAGGACTCTCTTCGGCAGGCTGATGCCTTGGTGTCCGAGACAAACAAGGAATTCTGGGCCACCAAAAAAGATTTTCAGATTCTCTCAGGCATGGCTCGCTACTTCGCGCAGAAGATTAGGGCAACGTATAAGCTGGGTTTTTTCTACAAACTACACGATTACTCCCTCCTGAAGCAATCTATTGCCCATGCTGAAAAAGCTCTGGACATCTGGAAAAAGCTCTCGGCTGTTGCCGAGGAAATCTACTACCCGAATCTCATCATGGGTCCGGGAAGTATTGGGCACTGGAAAGACAACATTGTTTTTACCGAGAATGACCTTGAACAAATCCGGCATCAGGAGGAGCTCTTCAAGATTTTTAAGAATTTCGACTTCGGCTTTGATTTCGGACCCAAAGCCTATACCAATGTGACAACCATTTACACCCCCTGGTACACTAACTTTTACACAATCGAACACCGGTTTATGGGTGTCCATCCCCACAGCCTGTTCAATCCCCAGCAGGGATTCGGATGGAACGGAGAGGTCGCCCTAAAGGCGGATCGGCCACAGAGAATCCCTCGATCGGTCTGGCGAGCCTCCAACCTGGAAAACTTGGATAAAATTCCCTCCCGAACACTGCTTTCGGATTTTATCCAGGGTACAGATCCTGCAGTTTTCCGTATCGATCTTCCGGAAGGCCACTACCAGGCTACACTCGTCATAACTGATGAAAGCCCTAATCCCAAGGAACACGGGCCGATGAGTGTTTCAGTGATCGAGCGGTTTGGTGAAAGACCCATCATCGAAAACCTCTTTGTAAAAAAAGGAGAGATGATCGTCAAGCGGTTCAATTTCAACATGGTGGGCAGCCGCTACAGCAACTTCCGACTCAAGCTCAGCGCAGCTCCGGATGCTGATTTTATCCTCAACGGGTTGACGTTTACGAGAGTAGAACCCCACATCGCCCATCTCCCCTTAAGTCGAGCTTTGCCAGGTCAAGATATTAATATCCAAGCCACTGTGACCCTTCCCCCTCAGATCCTGCAGCCCGTCAAGGACAGTTTGTCTATCGCCCGCGGTACTATATCGACCATAGAGCCACCAGAGAAAATCAAACGGGTGAATCTTTCTTACTCTGTAGACGGAGGGAAATCCTTCCAAATCGTGGAGATGAAGAAGACTGATGATTTTATTTATACGGCCACGATTCCAGGCGAGGCAGTCCAAGAAGGAGAAATCCATTATTTTATCGAAGCCGCTGATTCCATCGGCCAGGTCGTTCATGTCCCGCGCAAATCTCAAGAGGAAACTTTTCAAGTCAAAGTGACTTCGGACAGGTCGCCTCCCGATGTCGTCCATGACCCGGTACGGGAATGGGATCCTGGAAAGCCTTTAGAAATAAAAGCTAAAATCTCCGATCAATCTCTTATTGAGAGGGTTCTCCTTTACTACCGGCCAACCCGTCAGGCTATGGAGTATTCCGTTGCGACGATGGAACCCAAAGGTGAAGCCTTGTACTCAACGACGATTCCGGGAGAGGCTTTTACAACCGAATTCGACCTCATCTACTATTTCGAGGCCATCGACGTGTACGGGAACGGCATTTTTTATCCGGATCAGGAAAAGGAAGATCCGCATATTGTCATCAAAATAAGAAGATGAGCAGAAATTGCCGCTCGGAATTAGGAATGGGATGATGTAGCCTTCATACCACATAATCTACAGCTCTTTTTCAACCCACTTCAGTCTAGCGCAGCGCATCCCCTCGAGGGATCCCTGCTTCAAGGCGAAAATATAGAACTGGCCTTCGTAGAGGACGATTTCGGGAGCGGCTACGGCCAGATGTCCGATAAAATACTCCTCATCCTGGTCGATCCCGAACATTTTCGGATTGTTGGAATAGTAAACACTGGTCTGAGGAACACCGCGGTTACGGATGTCATCCTTTTCCCGGTCGTACCGTCCGTAGGTCTGGGTTTTAAAGAGATAAAAATCATCTTCTCCAAGTTTGACCACATGGGGACATTCTGATGACCCAGAGCCTGTGCCCGACTGTCCGCCGAAAGAAACGATCTCTGATTCACTCCAGCTCTTGAAATCTGTGGTTGTCCGGACAAAAACCTGTCCTGTTAAGACCTTGTCTTTTCCCTCGGCACGGGCGGTGTAGTAGGCATACCACATGCCTTGATGCTGGAGAAGCATGACATCGCGGGTATGGGCCTCCGGCCCTTCCGTGAACATACCTGTCTTGCCGTTCTCTTGAATGACACGTGTGAAATTCTTTCCGTCTTTGCTTACAGCATGACAGATATTCACCCAATCTCCGTAGAACATATGGTAGGTATCGCCGACTTTTATCACATGAGGGGCCTGGAGTCCGCCAGGCGTTTCTCCCAATTCAGGATCCGCATCCATGGCAATCCCCATCGGTTTCCAGTTTTTATCGGTTAGCTTTTCTCCTTCCCATCGGTAAAAAAACCTGGTTTTCCCTTCTTTCCCCCCAGCTGTTGTTTTTCGGAAGCAAGACCACATTTGCCAGGTGCCATCTGAGGCCTGCCAGACGGCAAAATCAACGGGTTCCTGCCTTTCGGTGGCGTATTTGTGATCCATCGGGTTGCCGGTCACCTCCCACCATTCGCCCTCGATTTGTGGCATAAAAACCTGCTTTGTCTTTTCGCCTGGTTGAACTGCCAAGCATAAAGTAAAAAGCCAAAGGATTGCAATCACTCCCCGTCTTGCCATTGTTATCTCCTCATCAAAAAGGCCATTATTTCCGGTTCCTATGTTAAGATTGTCTTTATATATGATTGTTTGTCTTTCTTTTCTTTATTTAAAATATTCCAAATAATCGAGCCAACACCAGAATTTAATCATACATTCCTAATCATGCTGAAGTCGCCAACTGCGGCCGCACGGAGAATCGGTCCCATGTATTTGTCGATCATGTCCTTGTTTAGAGGAACTGGCATATTCTTTAACTTCATCTCAAGCTGTGGATTTTTTGCTGCGGTAAGCGCTCTTTCGATGTGGGCCTCGCTAAATCCCTGGATTTCACCCAAAGTAGCGGGAAATCCAACCCTTTTTGCTAAATTTATCATGCCCTTAGCCACTGCTACGGCCAGCTCTCTTCCCTTGAGGCCTGAAATCTTCTCTTCTATTAAACCATATTTTTCATAAATCCTGCCCAGTATCTGGAGCTGCTGTTGAATGGCAGGACCAAAAAAGGCGGTGTAATAGGGATTCATGATGGCACATGCCCGGCCATGGCTCAGTATATCGACCAAGGAAAAACTGGTAAGATGAGCACCACTTGTTCCACCAATCATGATGGCGTATCCTCCCAGATCGGTTCCTAATCCCAGAGATTTCCGGGCATCGATATCCCCTCCATCAGCCACCGCTTTCTCCACAGAACTTATGATCAACTCGATACAAACCTCAGCAATTTCACCAATTTTATCAAAATCCTCTCTTTTTGCTCCGTAAAACACTTCTAAACTATGGGCGATGCCGTCAAAGGCTCCGTCTAAGGTGAACTCTCTGGGCATTGTTGTTGAGAGCTTGTAATCGAACAGGGCTCTCGGAGGCACAATGGCTTCATCGACAATCAATTTTTTTTGGGCTTTATTTATATCAGTGATATTAGAATATTTAGTCAAATGAGCCGAAGAGCTTGAAGCTGTCTGAACCGCGATCAATGGAGTCAGTGTTTTCCCGTAGGATCTGAGCTTCTCAGTGACTTTCCCTGTGCCGAAGTAATCTTCCACATCCCCGCCTAATGTGGCGATCACATTGGCAGCTTTGCTGGCATCGATTCCAGATCCTCCATCTGCTACAACAATACTGTCCGGGTTTGCTTTCGAAATCTCCTCTGTAAGCCTTGAAACATCTTCCCGTGGTGCATTGGGTTTTGCACTGTCTACAGGACCGATTATCTTGATATCTTCTCTTCTCAAGCAAGTAATAATGTTCTCTAATTCTACCTCATTCCACTTCCCTAAATTCGTAATCAGAAGGCACTGCTGACCGAAGGGAGCTGCCAATTCACTGATTCTATCCAGACAATCAACGCCAAAAATATATTTATCCCCCTTAAAATCATTCAATAGTTTTTTTGCTTTTTCCTTCAATTCTCTCATTCTTTTACTCCCCTCAGGAGATTGTTCTTTCTTAAACATTCCATTTTTAAGAGCCCTCATCTATTATTTTTGCTCATACCTTTCCGTTTAAGCACCAGCTTTGCTGCACGAACAATATCCTGGCATGACATGCCGTACTTATCGAGCAATTGATTATAATCCCCCGATTCTGCGAACACATCGGGTATGCCTATCCGTTCAAGCGGAGCCGGTATTGAAGAGCCAAGGACTTCGGCCACAGCCGAACCCAGTCCCCCAATGATATTGTGCTCTTCAATCGCCACCAAAGCTCCAGTCTCTTCCGATGCTTTTGTGATTGCCTCGCTGTCTATGGGCTTTAGGGTATGAACATGTAGAACACGGCACTCAATCCCTTCTCTTGCCAGTTCGTCAGCGGCACTCATTGTTCTTTCTAACAATATTCCGGTAACCACCAGTGTTAAATCTGAACCTTGTCTTAAAACATTTGCTCTTCCTAGTACAAATTCATAGTCCTCATCAAAAAAGACAGGAACTTCGTTGCGACAGAGTCTGAGATAGATGGGGCCTTGAATGGATGCAATACTCCTGACCGCTTTTTTTGTCTCTACGGCGTCAGTGGCTACGACCACCTTTATATTCGGCATGCTTCTCATGACAGCTAAATCGAAAACAGACTGATGGCTGGCACCATCGTAAGAGTCTGACAGTCCTCCGTAAGAGCCTATGATTTTGACATTCAAATTGTTATATGCAACCGAAGTCCTTATCTGTTCAGAGGCCCGAAGGGTAGCTAAAAATGAGAATGTATTGGCAAATGGAATCAATCCCACCGAAGCAAGTCCGGCAGCTGCATCCATCATATTGGCTTCCTGGATCCCAAAGTTAAAGAATCTATCCGGAAATTGCTTGGCAAAGTAGATGGTTCTTGTCGAGTGGGCGACATCACAGTCAAGGACAACAATATCTGGGTTATCTTTTCCCAGCCCGAGAAGTGCTTCTCCATAAGACTCCCGCATGGACACCAGTTTATTCATCTTCTCCACCTCCCAGTTCCTTTAATGCTCTCTCATATTCCTCCTGAGTGGGAGGCTTTCCGTGCCATTCATGAGTGTTTTCCATGAAAGAGACACCTTTGCCTTTTATTGTATTGGCAATAATGACCGAGGGATCTTTTAAGTTCGCTTTCGACCATCTCATACCTTCCAAGATTTCCTCGATGTTATGGCCATCGATTGTTTTTGTTTTCCAATTGAAAGCTTTCCATTTATCTACAAGAGGCTCCAACGGCATGATCTCCTCAGTAGGGCCGTCCAGCTGGACTCTATTTCTGTCGACAATAGCGGTTAAATTTGTCAGCGAAAACTTGGCCGTCGCCATAGCCGCCTCCCAATTTTGTCCCTCGTTTAATTCTCCGTCTCCCAGAAGAACATAGACATTGAAATCCTTCTTTTTCAATTTCGCTCCGAGAGCCATCCCCATCGCGACGGACAGTCCATGGCCTAAAGAACCTGTGGAAATATCGATTCCTGGCACTTTGTTCATACAAGGATGACCCTGAAGAATGCATCCGGTTTGTCTGAGATCACTAAGGGCTTCGGGTTCGACAATGCCTTTCAAAGCCAGTGCAGCGTAAATAGCAGGGGCACAGTGTCCTTTAGATGGGACAAAACGATCCCGGTCAGGCCAGTCGGGGTTATCTGGATCAATCCTCATTTCACTGAAATAGAGCACAGAGACGATTTCTGCCACAGAAAAAGATCCACCGAGGTGTCCACTTTGAGCTTTGTAGATCATCTCCAGGACATTTCTTCGGATTTTGTCGGCAATTTTTTGTAAATGTTCTTTTTTTTCGGGTGTTACGCTTTCCGCCAAACTTTCACCTCCTTGCCAAATCAATGATTATGTTAACAATGTTTTCAAATAGTTAGCAGCTCGCCTTGCAGCCTCATCTGGAGTGGGATGCGGTAGAATCTCTGCGGTCACATATCCCTCGTACCCTGCTGCCTTCAACACATTGATAATATTGGGGAAATTCAAATGGCCCATACCTGGGGCCAATCTGTTACTATCGGCAAAATGAATATAAGCGATGTGGTCTTTATAGTTCAAAAAGGTTGCCTCGAGACTGGATTCTTCGATATTCATATGAAAGGTATCAGGCATGATCTTTATGTTGGGCCGGCTGAGCTTACTTATGACCTTGAAGGCCTCATCTACCCTGTTGATAAAATTCAGTTCGTAGCGGTTCACAGGTTCTACGGCAATCACAACACCCTTCGGCGCTGCATATTGAGCAACAACATCTAAAGAATCTAAGAATCGGTTTTCTGAAATTTCATAGGGTTCACTGAGTTCTACGGGCCCCCGAACTCTACCTATATTAACCATAGAACCAAAGCGCTCAGCCAGGTCAATCAATATCTTTATGCGCGTAATGGCCTCATCACGAACCTCCTTATCCGGGCTGGAGAAACACAATGAACCCTGGGCATACACTTGACCTGAGGAAATCATCGGTATGTCTAGATGGAATTTCTGACGAAGATCATCAACGGCCTCAACTTTGATCTGGGAGGAATCTAAGAGAGCCAGTTCTACACCATCAAAGCCCATATCATAGGCCTTCTTCATAGATATCTCTATGTCATCCCGGAATACAACAAAAGCCGATGGAAGTGCCTCTTTGGGAGCAATGGCAATCCCTAGCTTCATCTTGTCCTCCTTTAGGAAAAAATCAGAAACTTTCAGCCGCTATGTTTTTCAACTTACAGAATTTTTTCAACTCTGCAGAAAAATCACCTGCTACGCCATGGATATGGTTGCTTCCGAGGTTTGGTATCAACTTCTCAGGAGAAACAGACAGTTTGACGAATAGATGCGGCCATGCCGGGCATGTTTCATCTAACTTTTCGATGGGGAACTTTTTCACCTCGCCCGAAAATATGGTCATATGGTACTGGCCAGCTTTTCGGAACAGCCTGGCAAAAGTCATTTCGCCTTCTCCTGCGATATATCTCACATGGCAGCCGCTCCCTCCATACTTTTCGATGACCGGAACCAGAGAGACTTCCTTTAAGTTCTCTGAAGGATTTTCTGACTGCTTGGCATACCAGGTAGACATGGCACCGCAATTACATAAGACCATGATATCATTTTCAGAATCAAAGTGGCGCAAGTCTGTAAAAATGACAGGCTTTCCCGATAGTAGTTTTAAGATCTGCATAGTTAGGGCGGCATCAGCATCAGCTTCACAGGAAAAGACTAAAGGCTCCTTCTTGCCATCCCAGTCGTAGGGATCATTCATGAAGGCAGCACTCAAACACTGCGTGAAATAGTATTCACTCATTTCGTAGTGGCATTTGACAGCGACAAAGTCTAGCTGTCTTTCCTCAATGATACTTTTGGTGGCATAGTAATTTCTGATCTGATCCTTAAGCGACTCCTGGGTTAATTTTTTTGAATCGAACTCAATGGATTTTACATTTTTTTCCAGCCAGTGGAAGGCATGATTAATCCTTTCACTAGTGACTTGCGACGATCTTCGGATTATCTCTAGCTGATCAATATGATCAACATCTATCCCAAAAAGGGAACTATAGATATCCGGGGCAGCCTCTCCAGTAACCATACCTATGCTTCTTCCGCCTATCAAACCCAAAACGCGGCCTCTCAGCCCGTTGAGGGCATGGGCTGTCCGGCAGAAAACAAGCAGTTTATCCGTTACGTCTTTATCATCTAAGGATCCGTAAACTTTTTCGCAAGGAATGCCAACCTGCTCAAGGGCGTTGGAGGCGCCAAGCATTCCTCCCAAACCAGGCAAACCACCGAAAAGAGGGCTGAAGGCCAGAAATGGTGCCTGAGCAAACTGACAGGCTATCCGGACAAGGTTGGGAAAGGCAAAGACAGGAACATTGAGGATTGTGCCATCCACTCCTTGAGCGGCAACAAAACGGGCTTGTTCTCTTGCCTGTGCATGTTGCCAAATGATTTCCTTTCCAGAGATAACCTTAATTTTTTCTGTATCTTCAAGTTTTTTTCGGATTTGGCGAGCTGTTTCTTCTATAATAGGAGAGAGATTTTTATGGACCCTTTCTCTTCCATCAGAGAAGGATAAAAGGCCTATTCTTATCATTCTAAACCTCATTTTAATGTTTAATTCATCTATTCATACCTGGCGCGGTGAAATACGGGGCATCATGAGCATAATCAATCCAAAAGATATGGGATGCAAGAAGCTTACCGTGATAAAAATAGGTACATAGCTGGCATAATGGCCTAGGATATAACCCACTATCATGGCAAAAATCATTGCCCCGAAAGAGCCGCTGGCACCGATCAATCCAGCCACCGAACCCACCGTCCCCTGGGGGTATAAATCAGCCGGAAGTGTTTGTATGATAACCGACCAGAATTGGTGCCCCAAAAAGGCCAGACTGATAAATACGATAGCCAGGCCTGTCGGGGAAGGAACAACAAAGGCAGCAGCAGGCATTAAAGCAGCACTCAGGCCTAATGCCACTTTGCGGGAAGCGTTTAAGGTCAAACCCCTTTTTATGAGAAAACTGGAAAACCAGCCGCCAAAAAGGCTGCCAACTCCGGCTGCTGCATAGGGAATCCAGGCATAATATCCTATCTGTTTTATGTCAAATCCCCTGGTATCATGTAAATATTTTGGAAGCCAGAAGACATAAAAGAACCACACTGGATCTGTCAGAAACTTCACAGTAATGAGACATACAACTTCCTTGTGAGAGAACAACTTAAACCATTTGACTGTTTTTATTTGTCTGGCTATATCTCCCCTGCCTTCCTCTTCCTGGCTTTTCCGAATAAGCAAGGATTCTTCTTTTGTTATTCTTGGATGCTTGTGTGGGAGACGATATGTAGAAAGCCAATATATTGCCCAGAAGATACCAAATGAGCCACTGATGATAAAAACCCATCGCCAGTTTAACAATACAACAATCAAGGCCAAAAGGGGGAGAGCGATGACAGAGCCAATAGCAGATCCTGTATTAAACATCCCGAAGGCAGTAGAACGATCTTTTGCCGGAAACCACTCAGATACAGTCTTAGCAGAGGTTGGAAAACTCCCCCCTTCTCCCCAGCCTAACATGAAGCGGAAAATGGCTAAACCGAGAAAGCCGTTCACCAGACCTTGAGCCATACAGGAGAGCGACCACCAGGCCATCATCAACGCGTAACCTAAACGCGTTCCCAGCCAGTCTGCTATGCGCCCTCCTCCTGCATACATGATGGCGTAAGACAGCAAGAACAGACTGTTTAGAGCGGCAAACTGAGACTCTGAAATTGAAAATTTCTGCTGCAATTGGGATATGACCACAGGCAGAGTCATGCGGTCCAGGTAGTTTATGGCGGTGGCAATGGTAAGAATTATAGCTACCCGCCATCTGATGTTGCTAGTCTTTCTATCCCCAATCAAGACTGGTTCTCTCATTTTCAAGCTCACTTAAAAACTATGGTCTGATGATCACAAACTATAATTACTCGATATAATATGCAATTCAAGGTTTTTTTACACCAGAGGATATTGATGATTTTCATGAAAATGGTCTCCATTATATTTGGATGATTTTGCAAGTGTCAAGAAAATATCTCAGAATTGGGCTTCAATCTCTATTCTTTCGCCTGTTTTTAATACACAGGATTTTTTCCATTTTACATTTATCCTGTTCCCATCTTGAATAAAATCTGTCTTTAAAGATTTATTTCCTAAGCGAACCTGAAGTGATTCAATTTTCTCATCTTGAAGGCTTGGAGGCAAATGAAAAGTAAACTGCTTGAGATTAAGCTTCCCTAATGCAACTAGTAATTCGATTTCTTCTTTCTTTCCATTATCTGTCTTCTGAGAATATTGTCCCCAGCCAGAACCCGTGCTCCAGAAACAACGGAAATTCTCCTGATAGATCTTGGGGTCAAACCCAATTCTCATTTCGGGCCCAGAATAAGTATATCCAGATAGAGCCAACAGAACTCCCCACGAGGCCATGGCGCGTGCATAATGGTTTCCACACTCTTCCTCATTCCAAGGATTCCGCTTTCTTCCATCGTATCTGTCGCGGATGGCCCTGACAATACTCAATCCTTCCTCGATTAGGCCTTCATAGATCATATGAGAGGCGACTTGATATTCGATTCCAGTCCAAACCTCATCTGAATAACGAAATGGGACATGAGGCCGGCTTCCTTTCGGCCAGGAACAAACAAGCAAGCCTTTCTCAGCTCCAAGAGCATAAATCCGCTGGATGTTAGAATGATTGCGGAAATTTGTCAGAAAATTGTAGCGATAGATGGAACGGAGAGCGGTCTTTACCCGCTCTTCAGGAAGAAAACGGTCTAAGCCGGCCACCATGGAGAACCACTGACCCAAAATCTGATCAGAAAGACAGCCCGTTCCATACTGGTATTTTTCCTCCATCACTCTATCATATCTCTGGATAAAATATTCTCCATTCCAGAGGAGTTCATCGAATTTTTTTCTTCCTTTCTCAAAAATCTCTTTATAGGCCTGTACCGCTTCCCTGTCTCCCATAGCATCTGCCATTTTTGAGCCTGCAAGGAGAGCTCCTAGATAAATACTGCCTATCATACTGTTAGGACCGTGAAACTCGATATCATATGTATTATGCTGAATACCTTCCATGATGCCATCTTTATTTTTATCCCAGGAGCTTCAGGCATACTCCAATGCTTTTTTTGCCTGAGGCCAGATTTTTCTCAGAAAATCCGTGTCTCCTGATATTTGCCAGTCGCGATAAAGGGAAATGATCCTTCCCATCTGTCCATCTGCAGCTGGAGCGTGATTCCAGTATCTACCTTCTCCTAGTGGGAGGGTTGTTCGAAAAGCCATATCTCCGTTGGCTTTAACATTATTGAGAAAATCTGTCTTGCGCATAGATCTTTCTAAACTCGGAAAAAGGAAGGCCAGGGATTGCGCATAGTTCCAAACATGCGTGCAGTTGAGAGGACAACAGCCAAAGGTTTCATTACAACCTTCGAATCCAAAAAAACTTCCATCTTCCAGCCAGAAGCAGGTTGGTGTGCGTATGATGGAGGCCTGACTGGAGATAGCTTCGAGAACATACGGTGGTAGAGTTGAAGAAAAGAAAATTTTGATAAATCGTTGAGTTTTCTCCTCTAGCTCAGGGAGATTCCTAACTAGATATTTAGCAGCCTCCCATGCGTCCTTAAAACGTGTGGAGTAATGTGTTTTGTAAACTTTTCTCCTTTCTTCTTTAAATCGATCAAACCATTTATCTTCCATATAATTTGTCAGGTTTGGAAAGTGCCAGGCAATAACAAAAGGAATGACAATCTCTTCAAAAGGTCCTAAAGTCGCTATAATCCCGAAAGACCCCATATCAGTTCTCCCATCAGGGGAAAAGCTGACTTCATCCAAGTCTTTGAGTCGGCCATCATCTTTAAAATCGTCCCAGAAGCTCTGACGTTCTTCAGCCCATCTTCCTCTTTTCCAATGGGTTAAATAAGTGATATCTTTCCAAGGAGTAGCCAGAGCCATGGTACCAAAAGTTGGAGAATCAGGCTCTACCTTTTTTGAGCTAAAGAATATGCCTGAAAGATGATCGGTTCTCCTGAGTTCGTTAACATTTTGGCCGAATTCTTTGCCACTAATGTCTCTGAGTTGCCTTAGCCCATTAAAACCTATGGGATTCATAATCGAGCCAACTACAGTCACTTTTGCTGGCTTGGAGCTTATGTTTTTTATACGATAGCGAATAATGAAAGCGGGAATTCCAGACTCTTCAGGCTTAAGGGGAATTAAAGGGTTAAGAGCCTCGAGGAAGATAGAAAGAGGAATTTGGCTATCAATCAATTCCACTTGGGCGTATGGATACTTTCCACGAAAAAGGGCCTTTTCCATCCGGGGAAGGCCAGGAACAAATTCCCTTCTCGCTCCATGGCCAAAATCTTCCCTGAAAGGAGGGGGCACTGGCCCTTCAAGAACCCGAACAAGAGGACTTTTCCCTTCTTGCTTAAAATAAAGAGCAAAAAATGTAAAGGGAAGGTTAATTCCTTTTCCGGGCCTGTTAAAAATTTCCCAATCCCGGAGATTTCCACGTCCTCCAAGAGATATGGTACCCGTACCAATTCCTCCTAAAGGAAAAGCAATTTCGTTGAGATGGGTGCCTTCGAATATTCTTTGCTTGCCGAGTCGAAAAAGTTGCTGGTGGGAATAAGCTTTTTTTGATCTGTAGGAGAGATCTGCAGGAACGAATGTTAAAATTAGAAAGATGAGTCCTAGGGAGACGATAATAAAGGTCCTGAAATTGTTTCTTCTTGGCATAACTTTCTCCTCTTTAAAATAAGGGACATTTAAAATAAGGAACAGGTGACTTTTTCCTTGGGATTTTCCCTCGATAAAAAAGAGGGTTCCTTTTTATCTAGAAAAAGTAGCCTGTCCTCTCTCACACCCTTTTATTTCACAATGTGGAATTTTGTCTGGCGGCCATCCAGGAATTGAGTACCGTTTTTGGTAAAGGAGATGATCTGTTCCAGACCCATGCGCAACTCTTTTCCATCCCATTCCGCAATGGGATAAGTCACACTCAATTCAGCTGTAAACGTACTGTTGTAGACTAACTTCACCTCACCTCTGCCGCCTGTATTAACCTGTTCCTCAGGTAAACCGATCAGAGGACCCGGTTCATGAAGGTAGTAACCGACTGAATGAGAGTAGATCCTCGGCTTTTTAATCCCCTGCGCACGCGCCGATTTAAGAATATTGTTAAGAAGCTGGTTGCCGGTCAACCCAAGTTTAAACTCGCTGCAGAAAATATCCTGAAGCCTGTTTCCTTCTGCCATGACCTTTTTGAAGGTTTCAGGAACATCTTTTTCTCCCCTCCGCAGGACATATGCCCATTCTTGATGATCGGTATGATAACGCAAGTAGATGACTCCAACATCACAATGAAGAAGGTCTCCCCGCCTAATAGTTTTGTCGTCCTTTCCATACTTTGCGATCATATCCGGATGCCGACCGCGGATGGAAAAGGAAGGATTGAAGGCTTTCTCGAGGCCGAAATTGGCGGCCCTCTGCCAGTAATAATAAATAAGATCGTCAACGGTGGTCACCCCGGGAGTGATGACTTTGGACGAGTAGGTCTCAACGATGAGCGCATGAGCGATCTGTACGGCCCGCTCATACAGGTCGAGTTCCTCCTCGAGCAGCGTCTCCAGCCAAAGCATACAGAGTTCCTCAGCCGAATGTAGGCGGTTTACATATTTCTCATCGATAGCACGGGTCAGCCTTTTTTTCAGGGTGGCACTCAAGCCGTCAGCCGCCCAGATCACCTTGGATTCGTTGATTCCGATCTTTTGTGGATCCCGCTCCCGGATGATCCTGGCCAAACATTCCCAGCGTGTTTCTTTACCAGCTCCATAATCCCAGGCATTTTCGTGAAATCCCCGCATGTTCATCCGAGAAACATTGAGCCTTTCTATTCCTTTATCCGGGCCCCTGTCGTAAAAAACGAGGATCAGATTCCTTCTGTTCCAGGTATCCATCGGAATCATGGTTCTAAACACAGCATCAACATTGTCTTCCTGAGTCAGAATGATCCACATGTCAAAACCTGTCTCGCGCATGATCCGGGGAAGCAGGGTGTCCAACCTGAGCATGGTAATCCGGTTGACGGTTTCTACCTGCTCCCGAATACTCGCCACCTGGGGGAACTCTTTACTCAGGACAAACTGGGGTAAGACAGCAAAGATGGCAATCCAATAAATAAAAAGAACTTTTTTGAGTCTAATAATCATAATCCTCCCTCCCTAGAGAATTTAAAACCTGCAAGCTCAAACTGAACTAAGCTGATCTAACGATATCTTAGTTCTGTTCTAATTCGAAAACTTCAGAGTGGCCGCCTGTCTCAGGATCACCAACTTTGCGGAGGATGATCCGGAAATTCTTTCCGCTGTACGGGGATAGGTCAACTGTCACGGCACCTGACTGAGGAGAAATCTTTTTAGCCAGAACAGCAATATCCTTGTTCGTCTTCGTTTCAGGGTTGATCTGCTGCAGGCAGATAGAGACCTTTGCGGTCTTATCCTTTTCCCATTGTCCCTTCAGTGTCCAGGTAACTTCTGTCTCGTTCTTGGGTCCCTCCAGGCTCACATCCTTGATGAAGCATATGTTTTTAACCGAGATGTTATGCCGAGCCAGTTTCCACAGCTCTGGTTTATCGAACCGTCCCTGCAGATTGTACCTCTGATCCCCGCCGCAGTTGTTGTCCACAGCCAGCCTTTCATCGTACTCAAAATCCCTGTAAAGAGGTTTGAATAATGCAGACCCAACATTGAATACAATTCGCTTGTCCTTGAGATGTCCCTTTGCGGCCCTGTTCATGTAACGCCACTGAGATCTTATCGGAGGGGTCGGATCGTAATCATTGAAGTCAGGTCGGGTGGGCGTCCCATCGAAACAAATCCATCCATAATTGCTCCCCAGCCAAACCTGTGTGTAACGATGTCCGCTGGCGCATGTGGCGGTTTCGTCCGCATCCAGGATTCCATTTCCGTTAGAATCCCATGTTTCCGGGCCATGTTCATAACCTGTTCCCAACCATCTCGCCGGAATTCCCAGATAGCGCATGGCTCCGGCAATCATGACACTTGTGCCCGAGCAGGCGATAATCTGGTTCTTGTTATAGTCCTTTCGAGAGAGGTCTATCTTCAAGTTTCCCGGATTAGCATCGTAGTGCTTCCGATCGTAATCAACAGCAGCCGGTTTTCTCTTAGGCCGGCCGGGGTAATAGTAATGATCCTGGATATACTCAAGAACGTTACGGGCCGCCCAGTAGGGATTGTCCATATCGGCCGGCACTCCGTATTTTTCCTTGATGTGATTCCTGACTCTCTCGAAGAAGCTATCGTATGTGTCTTTATCTTTTAAATTGAAGAGATCAGGATCATCGGCTAAGTAATTCGTTCCTTTCAAGGAAGATGTGTTTTTATTGACCCGGTGAGGATAGATGAATTTGCGGTAAGCATTGGTCCAGATGTCGATTTCGTATTTCGAGGAATAAGTATGGGCCGGCGCACTCGCGTATTCGACAAGGCCCATATACTGGCGGCTGGAGACGTCACCGGCCGGGTCATAGGTAAATTTTTTGATCTTTGCATTGGGGACTCTTGAGAGATCCATGATTTTCTCTGTCTCCGGCCAAACACCCTGGTTGTGAAGCTGATCATAAGAATAAGGCCTCGAATAGTAGTGATAAACCTTACCTGGATCAGCATATTCCCCCTCTGGCTCAGTCTTAATGGTCATAATAAGGTGCCGAAGGATATGAGGACCTTCACAAAAGGCATCCAGATTCTTGGTCACGTTCACTCGATGAACTCGATCTGCCCCTGATACGCTCTCCGAAACCCAAAGGGCCTCTTTGCCAAAGGCCAGACCCCAATAAGGATGATCCTCCTCAGCTGCCGTCGGGCGATCAAAATGAAAAAGCCCCCGTCCGGTTCGGGCATCTGCACAATAGATGTAATCGCAGCCGACTGTACTCCAGAGATACCTCGCTCCTTCAAACTCCATTGAGGCCAATCCCCTTGACGGCAGATGTCCTGAATCGGGCATGTGTCTGATGAACTCGAGCTTCCTATCATAAGCCTGGTTCCACTCCAGGTGGATGATCCCTCGCTGGACACGGAGGTTGCGGTCTTGATATCCCGTGGCATCGAAACTGACGAATATGTTTCCGTTTTCATAGGCGATATCCAACAATTCTCTGTCGCCGACGCGGAATGTATACAGAGACAAGTTCACATTTGAAGCGGTGCCATCAGAAACGTTATACCTCCAGAGCTGGGATTTAACTTCTTCTTCTGAGTCATCCCAGTTCAGAAAATAAAAAATGCTCTTATCGTTCTCCAGGGTATAAGCCAGTCCTCGCGGGTTTACGATAGGGGTGTCATCCACATCCTTGGGCAGGTCATAGATCTTTAGGTATTCCAGCTCGTCCCTTCCCGTTTTCAGGTCTTGATGCCATCGATAAACAAAAATCTTCCCACAGCGGTCAAGCACAAAAAGTCGGGGAGTATCATCAGAAATATCATCAAAGGCCAAGCCTCTGATGTCCTGATTTTCATCGGCTAAAGTGTAGACGTTCTCGCTTTCTCCGATAAGCGGTGCTTTTTTTGGTGTGGAAGACAGCGCAAAGCCTACCGCTGCGATGAACAATATACTTATAAGAATTCTAAGGATTCTCATGATTCCCTCCTTCAAGAATCTGTATTCATTTTACGATGTAAAACTTAGTCTGACGGCCATCCAGGAAGTAGGTGCCTTTGGGGGTAAAGGCCACGACCTGCTCTAATGCCATAGGTAGTTCCTCACCACCCAGTTCAGGAACTGGACAGGTCACACTTAATTCTGCTGTGAATGTGCTGTTGGGAACCAGCTTGACTTCTCCCCTGCCGCCTGTATTTTCCTGCTCCCAGGGAAGGCCGATCAGTGGACCGGGTTCATGCAGATAATACCCGATCGAGTGAGAGTAAATCTTGGGTTTACAGATGCCTTTTTCGCGAGCTGTTTGGAAGATGTTGGCTAAGAGCTGGTTACCGGTGAGTCCCTCCTTGAATTCTGCGCAGAAAATATCCTGGAGCTTGTTCCCTTCGGCCATCACTTTCTTGAAACCTTCAGGCACATCGGTTTCTCCAGGACGGAGAACATAAGCCCATTCGGCATGATCCGTGTAATAGCGCAGATAGTAAATCCCAGCATCGCACTGAAGGAGATCGCCGCGCCTGATAACCGTATCGTCTTTCCCGTATTTTTTCAAGATTTCTGGGTTGCGAGCCCTTATCCGGAACCACGGCCATGCGTAGCGTTCAAGCCCCAGATCCGCAACTCTTTGCAGATAATAATAGAGAAGATCATCCAGGGTGGTCACACCTGGTGTGATCACCTCACTGGAAAATGTCGCTTCAATAAGAGCATGGGCCACCATCACAACCTTTTCGTAGAGCTCCAGGTCTTCGTCAAGAAGCGTCTCCAGCCAAAGAGTGGTGAGTTGTTCTGAAGAATGCAATCGTTTCGCATATTTAGGTCCGATGGTCTTAACCAGCTTATCCTTGAGGGAGATAGACAGCCCGTCAGCAGCCCAGATTACATCCGCCTGGTTGATAGCAATTCTCTTAGGATTTCTCTCCCGAACAATCCTGGCCAGACAATCCCACTGACTTTCCTTTTTTTCGTTGTCCCAGGCCCTGTAATCCCAGGCATTCTCATGCAGTCCCTGCATTTTGGTCCGCGAAATATTCAAGCGCTCGACTTCGGATCCCGGCTCCGGCTGGTACAAAACGAGAATCTGAGTGATGGGGCACCATGTATCGTAAGGGATCATGGTCTTGAACACAGGATCGAGATTATCTTCGTTACAGATGATAATCCACATGTCAAAACCTGTTTCCGTCATCACTCTTGGCAGGAATTCATCCAACCGCATCTTCGTGATCTTGTTTATGACGCTGGCTCTCTCTCTGACGCTCAACACATCGGGAAAATTTTTGCCCATTGAGAGCACCGGATGGGAAAAGAACAACACCAGCAAAACAGATACAAGACTGAATTTAGTGAGTTTTTTCATTTTTCCTCCTCTTTCCTCTTTATTTTTTTAAGGATATTAAGAATATCCATCCTCTGCTCATTTCCAAGTCGTCTTATTTATTCTGGATTTTCCTTCTTCTTTCCACAGTATCTTGCTGCCCACAGCAGCTTGCCGTGGGAATCATACTTGAGGGTCGCATAATCGAAGTCAGACTCTCCTCCATAGCTGTAACCGGTCACATAAATGTTCCCCTTGGAGTCTAAGGACAAGGCTTTTGCCTCGTCTATGCCGCCAGCAGGACCGTTATATCTGGATGCCCAGAGTTGTCGGCCATCAGGAGCGTACTTGATCATGATGTAATCCCGGCATGTCTCCTCGCCCAGGCTGTATCCTGCTACTACCACATTCATGTCAGAATCTAAGGCAATGTAATGAGCCACATCTGCCCCATTTCCCGGCCCGTTATACCTTGCCACCCATATCTGGTGGCCATCCTTATCATATTTTATGGTGGCACAATCCGAGCCCGTTCCCGACCCACAGCTCTTTCCGGTAACATAGACATTTCCGGTATCATCCACGATCAAGTCCAGGGCCTCGTCAACGCGCCTTGCCGGTCCATTATATTTGGCAATCCATCTTTGGTTTCCGTTTGAATCATACTTTATAGTAACATAGTCGTACTGCTTCTCTCCTTCATAGCTAAATCCTGCTACGTAGACGTTCTGGTCAAGATCCACAGCGATGGCTTTTGCCGCATCGAAGTTGCTCCCAGGACCGCCGAATCTGGCCATCCACACCTTCTGGCCATCTGAACTATATTTCAATGTTGCAAAGTCGTAGGATGTCTTACTCGTTCTATCTATGCCTGTCACGTAGACATTCCCTTCCGCATCGATAGCAATCGTTTCACAGATATCATCCCTGTTTCTAGGCGGATTGTACCTTGCCACCCATAAGAGCTGTCCGTTGGGATCGTACTTGAGGATGAGGAAATCATGCTCTGTTCCCTTCCCAAAGCTATAGCCTGAGACATAGGTGTTTCCGCCATCATCCGCGGCTATGGCATAGGCATAATCGTCCCGGTGGGCTGGGCCGTCGTAACGGGCTATCCACAACTGCCTTCCTTGCCCATCGTATTTGATGGTGGTGGCATCGAGAGAAGTTCCCTTTCCGCTGCTGTGTCCTGAGACAATAACATTCCCCTCGAAATCAATGACCACAGCCTGGGCATAATCCGTTTTATTGGCTGGACCGTTGTAGCGTGAAACCCAGAGCTGATTACCATTTTCATCATATTTTAAGGTGACATAATCATAATCGGTGTCATCACTGTAACTGTATCCCGTCACATAGACATTTCCACTAGAATCAACCGCAATACCCTGGGCGAGGTCCATAGTACTCGCACAGTTATAGGCGGAAGATAGCTTGAGCTGATCATTTTCTCCAGTCCAGGACCGACTCAGACCGGTAAAAAAAACCAGCAGAGAAACACATAAAAATGTTAAAATCAATGCTGGTTTCAACAGGTTATTCCTACCCTTAATCATTTTTCTTTGTTTAAACCGGAGATTTATTATCCCTATAATTTTTTCTGAAGTGCTTTCACTCTACCCATCAGCCTTTACTCACAAGTCTGGGTCTTTCAATTCTTTTCTCAATTCTGTCAAGCGCCTTCTGAGTTGGTTAATAATAGGTCTGTATTGAGAATCATGGATAAGGTTATTCATTTCGTGAGGATCGTTCTGGAGGTCGTAAAGCTCAAACTCCTGTGGCTCTTCAAAATAGTGAATGTATTTCCAGCGCTCTGTTCTTACACCTCTGTTTTTCCGCCCGGAATGAGGCCCGGGATATTCATAATATTCATAAAGGAAATCCTTGCGCCATGCGGGACGTTTCCCTTCCAGAAGTGGCCTGATGCTTCTTCCATCCATGTCATCAGGTATTGGAACACCAGCTAGATCCAGGATGGTTGGCGCTATGTCTACGTTGAGTACCATTTCTGATTTGATTGCCGCTGATTGGACAAGCTTTGGATACTTTATCAGCAGAGGAACACGGATGGACTCTTCATACATGAACCGCTTGTCAAAGAAATGGTGTTCACCGATAAAAAAACCATTATCCCCAGCATAGATGACGACCGTGTTGTCTTCAAACCCGAGTTCCTTGAGAACATCAAGCACCCGTCCTACGTTTTCATCAACGCCGGCCAGGCAGCGGTAATAATCTTTGACAAATGTCTGATAGTCTGGAATATCGGCAAAATCACCTATCTTCATGTTGGCATTCTTTACAGCATCCGGCCGCCCTTCATAGTCATCGTCAAAATTAGGAGGCTTGGGAATTTCCTCATCCTTATAGAGGTCTTTGAACCTCTCAGCCGGATGGAAGCTTCTGTGCGGCGCCTTGAACCAAAGAAGAAGGCAGAAAGGCTTTTTGTGATCCTTTTTAAGATATTCAACAGCTTTATCAGCGAGAATGTCAGTAACATGTCCTTTGTATTCCCTTTCTGGGCCATAATTTTCGGCTATTAGGGGATCATAATATCTCCCCTGACCTCTGAAGCCAAATTGATAATCAAAATGTCTTCCCCTCCCTAGGTCAGTGTTGTGCCATTTGCCCACAAAGGCTGTCTCATAGCCAGCTTCTTTCAGCATTTCAGGAAAAGTTCTGTGTCTTAAAGAAAGGGCCAGGCCATTGCGGCGTACATCATGATTATGTGCATATCTTCCGGTCAAAAATGAGGCTCTGCTTGGACCACAAAGAGAGGTTGTCACAAACATGTTTTCAAACCGTACTCCTTCCTTGGCAATTCGGTCCATATGGGGTGTCTTCAGGATTGTGTTTCCGGCGCAACTCATTCCATCCCAACGCTGATCATCCGTTAGGAAGAAAACAAAATTAGGTCTTGATTTCTTTCTTGTGTGACAAGAAAAAGAAGCCAAAGAAAGGGCTGTTCCTATGAAACCTGCAGAGGAATACTTGAGGAAATCTCTTCGAGATAAAACTCCTAGCCTATTCAGCTTAGGATTATTCATGAGTTAATTTTTATGCACAATCGTTTGGCACAATCATTTGTTCTATGCATATAACGAATGGCCCACTCTTGTCAAGAGAAATTGTGAGGGAGTATATGAGTGGACTTTTATAATACTTCCATGTAGAAATCTTTCAAGCAAGATGGCGACAAAACAAATGATAAACAAGCTCTGAATTCAAAGTTAATTTCCGTCCTTTTTCTTTATTTTGGGCTCCCAGTTTCGAGACCGCGATCCGCGCGATTTCCTCTCTTTTGTCGGTTTATGAGTAATGTCCCGTGGTAAACTGCTGATGTATCCAGGAAATCCGAAGGCAACGTCCTTCACCTCAACCAGCCATGCATCCGGTAGCTTGCCTTCGACATAGCCCTCATAAAAATTCCCATCCTTAGGTTTCATGATCTCGGGATACCACATCAGGTCCCGCCAGTAAGGCACATCATCACAGTAGACATACCAGACCTTGACCTGGATGAGTTTGTTCGGGGAATGAATGCAGGCTCGGAAGATTGTTCCTTTTTCCGTCTCTTCATGACTCAAATCACTGATCTTGGTGATAGGACGCCCGTCAAAAATGTGCGCCACCCACATCTGCCAATCCATAAACTGCTTTTCTGACCTGGAGCCGTGCCGGTAGTTTGGGATGTACTCGATTGTCCATGGCCTCTCCATCCCTTCCTGAATTTTACTGATGTTAAACATCTCATAACCGTCTTCGTTTGTTGCTCCTATGTAGAAAACAGGACATTTGACATATTTCTGCGTGGTAAAGGGCTTGACAGCCTCTGGAAATTCCTTCCTCACATACAGCCTTTCACAACCCATGAATATCACACTTGCAATTCGATCAGAATCCATGGCCGCCGCTGTGTAGGCATAATAAGCCCTCTTGCTGTGTCCTCCTATAATGGCTCGAATCTTTTTTTCTTTGAATAAATCAGAGAAAATATCCAGTGCCTGCAAGTAAGGAATGGCCGAACGGATAAAATCGTGATTGCTGGGATTCTGCGTCTCGAGGGCCAGCTTGCGAAAGTAGCGCAGCCACTTTCCTTCACCATCTTCTCCGTCATATTCCCCTGGTAATAATAGATCCATGGTCGGATATCCGGTCCTAGCCGCAATCGGCTCGGCGTAATTCCCTTCCATCGTATCATCACCGAACCGATGCGTGACGATAACCACTTTTCCCCTACGCTCTGGCTTTTGATAAACTTCTGAATCAGCTGGCATGAAAATGACTCCTCTGTGTCCCATCTTGTTCCCTTCGATAACCTGGCTGGTAAAAGCAACCTCGACTCGCCTAAGATTCATAGAAGGATTGGTGTTTGACCGCACAATCTTATCCTTCTCTATGGAATATAAAAACGGAGGAAGTGTTTTTCCTATATATTCCCATATCCGTTTTGGTGTTGGCATCCGAGAAATCTGCTTAAATTTGTGATCATAAGCGCCGATCATCATGGATATGGGAAAATAAAAGACAAGGACGGTTATTGAAATTTTGAATCGCCTGTTCATTTTTTTGACCTCAAATCATTTAGGAACCCTAGGCTCCCTAAGAGATAAATCATTGGTGCTTCTTCAAAATATAGTAACTTTTATAATCCAACAAAGATGAAGAACTAGGGCCAAAATGACCAGCGTTACCTTTTATTTTATGATATGGTACTTAGTTTGGCGGCCGTCCAGATAAAAAACGCCTTTCTTGGTGAAAACGATATCCTGCTCAAGCTTGAAACGCAGTTCCTGGGCGCCCCATTCCGGAACAGGACGGTCCACGCTCAACTCGACCGTAAAACAGCTGTTAGGGACAACCTTAACCTCTCCACGAGGACCTGTGTTTTCCTGTTCCCAGGGCAATCCAATCAGTGGACCGGGCTCATGCAAATAGAGCCCGACCGAGTGCGAATACACGCGGGGCTTTTTTATCCCCAAGGACTTGGCTTTCTGCAGGATGTTTGCCAGCATTTGGTTTCCCGTCAGGCCTTCTTTGAATTCGCCGCAGAAAATGTCCTGGAGCTTGTTTCCTTCCGCCATGCCAGCTTTTATGCCGTCGGGGACATCAGTCTCTCCTCGGTTGAGGACGTAAGCCATCTCCTGGGTATCTGTATGATACCGCAGATATTTAATGCCTACATCACAATGAAGAACATCGCCCCTCCGGATGATCTTGTCGTCCACAGGATATTTATCGAGTAGATACGGGTTCCGTCCCCTTATACTGAAAAAAGGCCTGAAGGCCTTCTCAAGCCCGAGATTTGCCATCCTCTGTCTGTAATGCCAGACCAGGTCGTCTGTAGTCGTCACACCAGGAGTGATGACTTTATTAGAAAACGTCTCAGCGATGAGGGCATGAGAAATGGATACAGCAGCATGATACAAATCCAGCTCTTCATCCAGAAGCGTTTCAAGCCACAGTGTGGCGAGTTTTTCAGCCGAATGCAAACGTTCAGCGTATTTGGGCCCTATCGTCTGAACCAGTTTCTTTTTAAGCGAGACCGTCAAGCCATCTGCGGCCCAGATCACATCAGATTCGTTGATGGCAATCTTTTTAGGATCCTTTTCCTTAACAATTCTTGCCAGGCACTCCCATTGACTCTCTCCTCCGTGTTTCTTGGTATGGGGTGGTGTCCAGATGGTTTGATGTAACCTTTTCATCTTTGTCCTGGAAATATTCAATCTTTCCACTTCTTTTCCAGTTCCTGAATCGTAGAAAACAAGGATCTGAGTGATGGGGCACCATGCATCATAAGGAACCATAGTCAAGAAAACCGGATCGTAATTATCCTCATTACAGACGATAATCCACATGTTAAATTCGGTCTCTCTCATGAAACGAGGGAGCAGTTGATCAAGCCTCATTTTCGTGATTTTATCCACCGTGGCAGCTCTCTCCTTCATGTTCATCACCACAGGAATCTCTTTACTATGGGCAACAAACGGATGCGCAGAGAGTGATATCAATAGAAACACGATAAAAGCTTTTTTAATTGTTCTGATCATTTTTCCTCCTTTCTTCCTTAAATCTGAGTAAAAATAGCATGCCTTAGCCATATATTATTTCGTCCGGAGTAGAAATTCATCTCCAAAATGGTCGAGCATGCGGTTGTAGGCTTCAGCCGCTGCACCGTTTCCCCAGTCGTAGATCGTAAACACTCCCATGCCCTTACCTTCTGGGCTTGTTCTTCCTCCGTGTCCGTAGTTCTCCATGGTGAAACCGTAATCCTCGGGACCGAAGAAGGGATGTCTCTTTTCCCACTGCCTTGTTGTCTTCGGGTTTTCCGGACAATACATCATTACGAATGAGGAACGGAGGGCAGCCAGTCCCCTCTGAATGTACTCTCCTATTCCCAATTCGATACCGTATCTGACGATGATCTCTGCAAAAAGGCTTTCTCTCGAATCAAGCCATTCTCCGTCACAGTTCATGACGCCAAAACCGCCGAGCACATTGACATACATGTAAGGCGGTTGCCAGGAAGCCTGGGTCATAAGCATCTCATCCAGGACACGCTGGCCCAAACGCAGGTACCGAGGGTTTCCGGTCGCCTCGAATGTTTTATACAAAGCCTCTGCTGTCCAGAACATCGAAAAATTGCATTGTTTGTACATGTTGTTCCTTGCGACTTTCTTCCCTATGAGATTATCATTCCCGTAATTGGAGCTCGACCAGTAGGTCTCAAAATCCTCCCATCTTCCCGCAGGAACAATCTCTTGACTGACAACATCGATAGCTTTTAACGCTGCGTTTCTGTACTTTTCAATTCCCGTTATCTCTGACAGCTTAAGAAGAAAAGTCACAGACATCGAGGTCTCAGCCGATTGATCAAGAATACCGAGGGGTTTAAAGGTCTCCTTATGGAGCCACCCAGGGAAAAAGCCATCTTCATCCTGGTGCTTGAGCAGGCTTTCTGCATAGGTTCGTGCAAATTCAAGCAATCGCTCATCCTGCTCCAATTCTTCATACCAGCGAAGCATGAGTAGAGCTGTCCAGCTCATGTCCAGGATATGATAGGGGGCCATACGGCAGTCCCTTATCCTGGCTTTTCCTGGAGGTCGATTCACCGGGTTACGGTTTGAGTTTCCCCAAAAAGCTGTTTTCCATCCCTTGGAACGGTTGTATCTCTGGCCGTTGATTTCGACTGTCTCCATTTCGGTTGCAATCACCGTATCAAAGAAGCCACTCTCTACAGGTGCTGCAAGTGCCAATTCTTTTGTCATGAGTGCCTTTTGGAGAAGATCTTTTTGTCTTGTGCGGCGGGCATAGCGGTAAAGGCCCGAGGCAGAACGGAGGGAGCTGAACCAGGCTTGATTCCAGATAGAACGGAATGCCCTCTCGTTTATCTCTCCCGGATAATTGGGACTCTGGGTCACATTGACGATAAAGGCGGGTGCCCCTACCTTCTTCCCTTTCCATTCAAACTCCTGCCAAACACTCTCTTTCCAACTGTGGAAAGCCCAGTTATAAGTATGTTTCACATATGGTTCTAAATCAGGCTTCAGAGGAAGTCCGGACACGAATAAGGGACGTCCCCAGTTTTCCCACAAAAAGGAGAGCGGTTTCCGCCATGGATTCTGGATATCCTCTTTATCTGAGGAAATAAAAACGAAAAATCCGACTTTGACCTCGCCTTCAGGATAAACAGCACCTGGCTTTCTGGAATAAAATAAGCCTCTTTTGACTTCATAATCGCTCATTCCCAAAATAAGGATATTGTCCACTGCATTCAAATCCATGTACCACCGGGCAGGAGTTCCTCTTTTCATGAGATCAAGGTCAGGTATCAAAATGAGTGACTTTTGATTAGAGATGGTGATTAGAGCTGGTGAACGAAAACTGTGCTGGTCAATGATATATTCATCTGTGGGAGTTAAGTGGGGCGACCAGTGAAAATCGGGACGGAAAGCCGGTTCAATACTCAGCCGCCAATCGTCCTGGAACGTCTGTTCTCTTAAATCGAATATCAGTCGAAAACGGAAAATATTTTTCCCATATTCAATCATGGATATTTCTGGTTCTCTACCGCCTAATTTAAGGCAGGCAATCCGTTTAATAAAGGATTTAAGAGAATCTGGAATGTTTATCTGGATTATTTCTCGCTCTGAAACCTCTTTTTGATCGAAGCGCCCTGATCCCAGATTGCTTTCCTGGCTACAGTACATGGCTAAAAGCAGAGCCATAAACAGGAAAAAAAACGATTTCAATTTATTCATCAGAACCTCAGGATTCTCCAGATTCCTCCATCTCCAACACCAGACAGTCGATTCCCACCTTATGCCCTTCCGAATCAGGATTTTTTGAATTGATTACAAACTGAAAGACATTCATCCCCTCTTTTAAGGAAACACCTGAGAAGACAAACTCTCTTGGGGGCCAGATCGGCCTGGTCAAGTCATCGGTTCTCAAAAAAGTATCAACCGGCTCTCCTACTGGGTTCCCATTGACAACGAGCTGAACTTTTCCATAGTCGGGTGCACGCACATAATACATTTTCACAGTATATTTTCCAGACCATTTAACTGGCACAGCGAGCGAAAACTCCCCCTCCCCGCCTGAGTCGAAAACAAGCATATGATCACCGCTGAGATTGGGCATAACATGCTTGGTAGTGGGTCTGGCGCCGGGCCCAACCTTGCTTGAATACTCAAGAACACCCAGGTCCTCCGCTTCGAGAGCGCCGTTGACATACCAGCGTCCTTTAAAGGGATTCCAGGGATCATTCGATATGATCCGATTAAGATCAGGCCACCGTTTGTGAATCCTCTTCTGATACCAGAAGCCAACACTGGAATAGTAATCCCGGCCTGTATTAGGCCAAGGGCTGATCCATGGCCAGTGCTCGATCTCAAACTTAAAGGATTTTCTGAAAGGGATGGGGTCCATGATATGAAAACGATAGGCGCTCAGACGATCGCCTACTTCTCTTCCTTCCAATGCCGGCACCCCATGGTAGAGGTCACTGAAAATCCTGAAGCCCCAGGCATCGCAGAAATAATCCTCGGTACCCGTACCCGCAAACGAGATCTTTCCATCTACGGTTATGACATCGTCACCTTCACCAAACCAGCCGGGTGTCCTCGCTCTGTGTCCCATGACCACTCCAACAAAGTGGCCATCTCCCTCAGCTTCCAACAGTTTAACCTGTTTTCCCCGCTGTGCAGGATCGGTTTCCTGGAAACGGGCATGAAAATAATGAATATCTTTGATTGGTCTGCTGAAGACCCGATAATCGATGTAATAATAAAGCGAGATGGTTTTCTTTTTAAGATTTTCTTCAGAACGTGTGGCGCTCACCGTGATGCGTGCCGATTTGTTGAATGGCATATGCCACCAGCAGTTGCGAGACCGACCCTGAGAAGACACTTGTATAGGATAGCTATTTATATTGGCGTCGATTCCCATCGCCACACCGAAAAAGTCCCCGATGGGAGCCTCAACACTGGGGTGATGGCTTCCCTCCCAATAAAACCTGATGATGAGGTCACGGCCTTTCCCTCGAATGGTTGTCCAGATATGGGTGATGGCGCCAGGCCCTTCAATCTCGGCAAGAGTCACTTCTTCTCCGCTCGTTGGGATCCAGAAATTGTCGCGGGGTCCTCCTTTGCGGTTGAAGGAACTCACTCTGGAAGCAGAATAGCCTTGATGTTTTGAAAGCAGAACAAAAGGATTAAGCGCCAATCCTGCTCTTGAAGGAGGAGGCACTGGACCTGGCTCCGGGAGAGGAGAAAACTTTTTCTGTGCTTTCACGCCAAAAAAAGAAAAGATGAATACCGCAAAAAAAATCAAAATAAGAGATAATTTCTTTCTAGTCATTTCTATCTCCTTTTTGAACGCTCAAGAGTTTATCTCCATCTGTGGATAAGCCTCTTATAGCTTTCTCTGTCATCACAAGACATCCGGCAGGCAAAAGATCAACCCACAACTTCTTTGAAGACTCGCACATAATTTCCGCCGATTATTTTTTCGATGGTCCGCGCCTTGTATCCTTTCTTATGGAGAGCCTGGGCCAGATGCAACAATCGCTTGGGATGGCTCAATTCCGGGATCCGCATATGCTTAATTTCCCAGTCCAGCTGAGGGTAGTCCTTCCGCCTCCTGTCAAAACTCGCATTGTGCCGCTGCACCTCGTCCGGCCTCATTGCAGACATATCCACGGCATCTTGGTCTGTTCCCATGGCCACATGATCTTCCCCGGCAATGTTTATCACATGTTCGACATGAGCTAGGTAGTGGTCCATGGAGATCGTGGGGTCCTTTGTGAGCCAGCCGCTCTGATTGTACACGCAGAACACGCCGCCTTGCTCGGCCATGGCCCGGATGTTGCGGTCGCTCACATTTCTCGGATGAGGACAGAGCGCATAGCAGCCAGAATGAGAAAATATCACAGGCTCTTTAGATGCCGTAATGACATCAAGAGCGGACTGTTCACCGACATGGGAGAGATCCACTATGATTCCCATTTCATTAAAGGCTTCAACGACCTCATAGCCATACTTGCTCAGTCCGGCATTCGACGGCTCCCAGCATGAATCGGCAAGGTAATTGCGCCGGCCGCCGATCAACTGGATCTGCCGCACACTCATACCGTAAAAGGTCCTGAGCTTTTCAAGATCCCAGCCAAAGGGCGCAGCCATCTGGAAATTGTAGATAAATCCGACCTTCCCCGAACGCTTGGCCTCTTTGAGCTGGGCGATGTTTGTCACTTTAATAAATACATCGGAGTGATCAGCGACAAAGGTATCCCATTCTCTGATCATTTTTTGGGCTTCGAGGAATATGCAGTCAACGGTCCTCAACCGCGACTCTCCTGAAACCATGTTCATGGACAATGCTGTGATCCCAGATGTTCTCAGCGCTTCGACCTTATCCTCGGTGAGATAGGTCACATAGGATCGCAGGGGGGCTGCACTAAAACACATGGCATCTATTGTATAGGAGCGTTTGTAGGTGGCCTCGGCCGACTCAGATGTCTGCATTATCGGTTGGCTCTTTTTTGCCGATGCCCGCATGGCCATTGCACTCGCACCCAAAGTGATCATGAACTCACGCCTCTTCATCGTAACCTCTCCATTATTTTTTTTTCTTTGGTTCCCAATGCCGGGAACGGGAACCCCATGATCGCTTGGTTTCCGTCTTCTTGCCTGTGATGTCCTGTGGCAGGCTAGAGATATAGCCTGGAAATCCAAAGGCGATATCCTTGACTTCAACTAACCAGGCATCGGGCAGTTTACCCTTCACATAGCCCTCGTAGAAATCGCCGTCTCTCTTGATCATAAACTCGGGATACCACACAAGATCGCGCCAATAGGGTTCATCGTCATTGTAGACATACCAGATCTTGACTTGAATAATTTCGTTCGGTGATTCGATGTGTGCCCGGAAGAGAGTACCTGGATCAACAGGACGCCCTCCCCAGGTGAATCCTTCATCCACTTCCTCATAAGTGAGTGCACTGATTCGCGATAATGGACGCCCCTCAAACACATGCGAAACCCACATCTTCCAATTCATGAAGTGCTTTTCAGACATGGAGGCATGGCGGTAATTCGGGATATACTCGATCGTCCACGCACCGCCCATGATCTCCTGGATCGTGTTAATGTTGTACATGCGATAGCCGTCTTCGTTGGTCGCCCCTAGATAGAGCACCTTGGCCTTTACCCAATTTTTTGTATAAGAAGGAGAAACCGCTTTCCAAGGCAAATCCCTTGTACTCCCCCAGGTTGATTCATTGCCCATATAAACCACCCCGACTATACGCTGTGGGTCTACGGCAGCCGCAGTAAAGGCGGATGTGGCTCTCTTGCTGTGCCCACCGATGATGGCCCGGATTTCTTCTCTCTCGACTCTAAGTATATCTGCCATGACATCGAGAGCGCGAAGATAAGGTATTGCCAGGCGAAAATAGGAGTGGTCAATGGGATCTTGGGTCTTTTTACGATATTCTCTTAAAAATCCGATGGAAATTTCACTGCCATCCGAACCGTCATATTCTCCGGGCACTGGGCAGATCATTGTGGGATATCCAGTGCGGACGGCGATAGGCTCTCCATAATTTCCAAGGAAGGGGTCTCGCCAGGGGCCGGTGGCCAATCCATCCCAACTGCGTTGCCCCACGATCACCACTTTGCCTCGCTTCTCCGGCATATTGTAAACCTGGGGATCAGCGGGCATGAAAACCACACAGGGATGCCCCCATTTTTTGCCTTCTATTTCCTGGCTGTAGAACTTGACCTCGATGCGCCTCAGCTTTTGATTGGGATTTGTATCGGAACGCACAATTTCATCTTTTTCGATATCGTATTTAAAGGCCGGGAGGGATTTCTGACAGCGTTCCCATAGCTGTTTTGGTGAAGGCATAGAGATTTCCTGTGAAGACTCTTGGACAGCTGCCAGTAAAAGCGTAGAGGCACATAAAAATCCCGACAAAATCCACGATAAAGACTTGACTATCTTTGGCATCAAAACTCCTTTCCCCAAACTCTGGCCATCTTTTCAAGATAATCAGCAAACCGCTCTCTTGGTATTTCGGTCCTTGCATCTATCAATACAGCCTTCTGGCTTCTCGAGATCGGAGTAGGGCTTCCGACGACAAAAAGAGAGGATTCAAGGGTTTCTTTATTTGAAAATACGAAGTGGGATGAAACACTGGGAAGACAAAGGCTGGTGAAGGCAGATACAGGAGCAGTCACTTGAAAAACGGCATGACGCCAAGCGCCAGCCGGACAATCGATATCGATTCTATTTTTCTCTTTAATCATCCAACCGGAAGGAACTTCTAGGAAAACCTTTCCTTTAACTGCAACTTCTGTCTCGTTATGCATCAAAATAGCGATGTCTGTCTCTTCTTCTGGATAGATGACCCTAAGCTCATCTCCTCCCACTTGGAAGCTGAACTTCCCAGGTATATTTGGATTGATAACCCAGATCGGACTGGACCAAGCCTGTCCACCGTCTTTCTGGAAGGCACGGAGATAATAGTAATTTTCACGCCGATAGAGTGGATCTCTATCTACCCACTTCTCTTCATACTCTAGGCTCTGCATGTTCCACTGGCGGATGATACGGCCATTTCGGAAAAGATCAACCTGTACCAGAGGGGTAGTGCCTATCACTTTAAAAACAATCTCTCTTTCCTCTCCTTTCAGAATGAATTCTTCACCCATGAAATGGCCATTGACGCGGACATCTAAAAACATGCGTTCTCCATTGGTGGCATAAGCACGGCGCGCTCTAAGATTGTTAAAGATATCATCCCGCTTGAGTGTTGGCGAGAAAACAGCGGCTAGCTGCCGGCCCCCATGATCACCACTAGCAATAAATCCCCAGCGCATGCCACGTGCTAGCCCATCATGAATGAAATGTCCGCGCACACGAGAGCAATCATTACTCAGAGTTTGATCGCTGAAACATCCTTCGTACTCGTAGCTGCCTCGCGATTGAGCAATCTCGATCAAAGGCACCATTTCAGGATCATAATAATTCCAGGAAAGCCAGGCTACCCGGCGGCTGGTATGGTGAGGGAAAGTAAAGACATTTTCCTTCCCACTTGTGGTTTTTCTTAAGGCTTCCCAGAGTTTGAGCGGCGTATTGTAGCGGGGATCACTTGCGCTGAAATAATAGTCGCCCTCTCCCACATCCCGAAATACGGCATTGTAATGCCCTCGATAGAGATTTCCTCCTCCATCAAATTCACTTGTCCACTCAAAGCCGGTAAAAGTCACGAATTCGTGGGGTTGGTTGTGCTTCTCTGCCACTAGCTGTGTCACTTTCCAGTTGTGATCATTGAGGTGCTCAGCATGATCGATGGTGCACATAAAATTCAGACCCCGTACGTAGCGCGAATAATGCTGATTCTGATCTATTCTTCCGTTCCAGAGACCACAAGTTGAAAACTCGCTATGTTGATGAAGATCACCAAAGTAGACTCTAAACTCCTCCCCCATGTACTCAGTCTGGTAGTGCGGAAAGACAACCGGATCAGGCACCGGTATTGTTTTCTTTAGTAAAGGAATCAACTCGGGATTCCCTAATTTTGCATCTTTCGGCATAGAAGCGACAGCGATGGTGTCATGGGCGTCGAGGAGCGTCCAGCTGGGCGTTTCGTTGTATGCCTTTTTCTTGCGGAAATGTTGCGCCCAGGCCGTCCATACCTCTCCCTCAAGAGACTCTGCTATTGGCATAAGAGCTTTATAATTATGCTGTTTAAGCCACGCCTCGCCATGGTTTCTCCATCCATCCGGCCCTAAACTTTCACACAGAGGAAAAAAGTTTTTAAAGGGCCTAGAAAATCCTTTGATCGAACGGGATAGTAGCCAAACCGTTCCCTTTTTTGAACACAGAATATTGGGCATAAGCCCTCTGGCTGGATCAGCTGGCTCTTCCGGTTTCCACCAATTTTTCCCATCTGTGACCTTTACTACTCGGGAAGGATCTTCCACAATGTAGCCTCGATCGAGCAGATAGACGGATTTGTTCTTTTCCATCATTGTTCTTCGGCTCAAATCTAGATCGCATTCCAAAGCTTCATAGACGATCCAGACACGGCCTTCTTTATCCACAGATATTCTGGGATTCCTGTTCACACCTTTACCGCTGTCCACAACAAGTACAGAATGATTGCCTCTATCGATACGCTTTAGAAGAACGGATTGATATCCGTATTGTGAAGCTGTCCAGCAAAGCCAGACTTCCCCATGAGTTCCTGAGCTTAGCTGTGGATGGGAATAGGCAGTGAACGTCCCCTTAGGCTTGAAAAAGAAAGTCTTAGTCTTAATCTTTTTGTTTTTATCTGCGGTCAAAGAAAGAATGACAATACCTTTATTCTGCTCCCAAGCTATCCAAAGCTCATTACCATCAAAAGCAGCGGTTGGATTGGTGCCTAAGCCAAGAGCCTTGGGCTTATCCCATCCTTGCTCTCCTTTTTTTACCTGAAAAATTTCCCATCGGATGCCATCAAAAACGGTATAAACCAAACGAGGTTTCTGGGCTGACCCCATGGCCCATTGCGGCTCGAGCTGATCTGTCTGTGATGGGTCTGGATACTCGATAGAAGTCCAATGATTTCCTTTTCGTGAGCAGACTGCCAGACGGAATTGTCCGTTTTGGTAAGAACACCATGCAAGCCAAAGAGTTCCATCTTCTGTAAAAGTAATCGCCGGTGAGTCGTTTCGGAAGTTCTCTGGGACTTTTATAAAATCGATGTCTGGAGGCTGGCTAAAGACAAAAGCCAATACAAACAAGCACAAATAAGGAAATGCAACATATCTCACCTTTCTCCTCCGAGAGAAAACGCTTGATGTGTGTCTCCCTCTTCTTGACTCCTATATATCAATAATATACACCGATAATAAAATACAAAATATCTGTATTGATCTTCTAATCGAGGCGGTATTTGTCCACGAGGATGGGGAGAATTAGGTGATGATCAGTGTTGGGAACTTCGTTGATTTTATTGATAAGAAGGGTTACAACTGAATTTGCGAGTTTTACAAGGTCCTGGTTGGCACATACAAGTGGCCGTTTGAATATATCACAATAACGGCCGATATCGAAGGCTGCCATCAAGATGGACTGATTCGTTTTTCTTTCATGCTCCTGGACAATTTTCATGGCACCAAAAAAAACAAGGTTATTGACACAAAAAACTGCTTCCACATCACACTCTCTTTCCATTAAAATCTGCATCATGTTCTCACCAGATTCAGTGGAATATCCTTGAAACAACACAAGGTCTTTATCTACATTGAGAGAGTTCTTGCGGAATGCATTCTGATACCCTTCGTACCTGACAGAATTGATGTAGGTGTCAGGAATTCCTCCAAGAAAAGCTATGCGTCTGTACCCAAGATTAATCAATTCTTTGGTCATGCGTTCTGCTGCCAGTGTATTATCGCTTGTCACCCAGGGGAGTTCTGTATTGTAGAATATGCGGTCAACAAGGACGACAGATGTTTCCTTGCTGATTTTCTCAAGATAATTCCATTCTTGGGTATGAATGGGAGCCAAGACTATTCCGTCTACCTTCCTGTCGACAAGAAGCTTAAGATAGAATTCTTCATTTTCTTGAATCTCATTTGTATTGCACAGAATGTTGCTATAACCGTGTTGTCGTAGCAACCTCTCTATCCTTGATGCAAGCTCACCAAAAAAAGGATTTTGGATATCAGAGACGATGAGACCAATAGTCATGGTTTTCTGCAATCGAAGACTTCTGGCCACAATATTAGGACGGTAATCCAGCTTTTCTGCTGTCTCTAGTATGATCCGACACGTTTCATTAGAAATTCTGAATTCCTTGGCCTTTCCGTTAAGCACTCTGGAAATTGTGGAGTAGGAAAATCCCGTTATTTTTTTAATTTCCTTTATGCTCATTCTACCCCTCAAGAATAATGAATTTTGAACAAACGTTTGGCACAATCATTTGTTCTATGTTATCCTTACACTTTAGTTATGGCCTTTGTCAAGAACATTCTCCAAAATAATAAATATAAATTCAATATAGATCCTCAAATTTTTTTATTTTGGAGGCGAATTTCTTAGAAAGATTTCTTACGTTTCAATATATTGAGTCAAATTTAATTGTTTTAGTCAAATATTGAAGACCTCAATTTTGTTTTTGGGAAAAAGAAATGGTTTATGGTATGATTGACCTGCGTCTGACACAAGATGCCTCAATCTCACTTCTTCGAACCAAAATTCAGGAAAGGAATCGCTAATACGAAAAAATCATGCTAGAAGGCCCCAATAATACTCTTCTGGAGATGAAGCATATAGGAAAATCCTTTTCCGGAGTCAAAGTTCTGCATGATGTCTCCTTCGACTTAAAACCAGGTGAGGTCCATATTCTGGCCGGCGAAAATGGAGCTGGAAAGACGACGCTCATAAAGATCCTGGCCGGTGTCCACACCGACTACGAAGGCGAAATTTGGCTGGAAGAGAAGAGAGTACTTTTTAAATCACCCCATGAAGCTTCACTGCAAGGTATTTCTGCCATCCACCAGGAAATGTCACTTGTCAATTCTATGACAGTGGCAGACAACATCTTTCTTGGGAGAGAAAAGACACACGCCAATTTATGGATGGATTATCGCGCACAGTACAAAGAGGCTCAGGGTTTAATGGAACAGTTGGGTATCGAAGTTGACCTTTTTCAGCCTATAGATAATTATCCAGTATCTATTCGTCAGATGATTGAGATCGCCAAAGCTTTGGTCTATGATGCACGCATCATCATCATGGACGAACCGACCAGCGCGCTTAACGATGTTGAGGTTTCTCGACTTTTTGAGATTATTGAAAATTTAAAACAGAGAGGCTGCGGGATCATTTATATCTCACACCGACTGAAAGAGATCTATAGTATTGGCGAGCGAATTACCGTTCTTCGAGATGGAAGATACGTGGGGACCTCAGCAACTGCGGAACTTGCGCCAGAAGTCCTGATCCAATGGATGGTAGGAAGAAATATCAGCCAGCAATTTCCTCCCCGTGCTTCAACCATCGGTGATAAGCGGCTAACTGTCAAAGAGTTCTTTCTTGCAGATGCTTCCAGCTCTAAGAGATGGACAGTGGAAGATGTCTCTTTCGATTTACATGCAGGTGAGGTCTTAGGTATTGCAGGACTTCAAGGCTCGGGCAAAAGCGAACTTCTCAACGGGCTCTTTGGTGCCTATGGCAAAGCAACTCAGGGAAGTATTCGGCTAGATGGCAAACCTTTTCATATCCGAGCTCCCAAGGATTCGATCGAACAGGGATTGGTCCTTCTGACAAATGATCGAAAGGACACTGGCCTGATCCCTGCTATGAATGTTGTTCGTAATGTTTCATTGGCCTCACTTAAATCTTTTTCTCCTCGAGGCTGGATGCAAACTCGGCAGGAGGAAGAGGCAGTCAAGGAAGATGTAAAGACCTTTGACATTAAAATTCATTCCCTTGATCAAGAAGTGCAGACTCTCTCTGGAGGAAACCAGCAGAAGGTCGTTTTGGCCAAGTGGCTTGAAACCAGGCCTAAGGTTTTACTCTTGGACGAACCAACCATAGGCGTTGATGTCGGCGCAAAACACGAAATCTACGCCTTGATGAACAAATGGACTTCAGATGGCTTAGCCATCCTCCTTATCACCTCTGAGTTGCCAGAGCTTCTGGCCATGTCCGATCGCATTATGGTCATGCACCGCGGAAGAATCACTGCAGAATTCTCACACGAGCAAGCTACTCAGGAAAAAATCATTCAAGCTGCCATGGGAGAAGGGAAAGTTCATTGAAAACAATCGCAAAAACAAATAGCCAGGTTTCAAAATTAGGAAAATGGTTCCGTTCTCCCTTTGTGCGGACATTTGCCGCGTTGGTATTTGTTCTTCTTCTCGGCCTAATTTTCCATGCAGATGAAGCTTTTTTTAAATGGGAAACACACCGCGATATGCTCAGGCACATATCCGTCTTTGGCATCCTGGCCTGTGGCATGACTCTGGTCATCATCACGTCAGGCATCGACCTTTCGGTAGGCAGCATTCTTGGGCTTACAGCTGTACTGTTTTCGATCTTTTCCCTCCAATTAGGCTGGGCTCCTGGGCTGGCTATTCCGGTTGTTCTCCTTGCAGGTGCTGCCTGTGGTGTGACATCTGGAGGCCTAATCGCAAGATTCAAGATCCAGCCTTTCATTGCCACCTTGGCCATGATGATATTCGCTCGAGGAATGGCCAAGTGGGCCTCAGGTGGACAGAAAATCTCAACCGCCGTGCTTCAGCCTGACGGAACCTATAAGTATGTGGAGGTTCCTCCCATCTTTAACGTTCTCAATTCCAAGATATTTGCTGAAAATGTTGCTGTTGTCACTCTTATCTTTTTTTTCTGTATTCTTATCAGTTGGATCATTCTGGCTAAGCTCCGCTGGGGCCGGCATATCTATGCCATCGGAGGGAACGAAGAAGCTGCAAGGCTATCTGGAATACCAGTGATCGCAACTAAACTTCTGACCTACGGCCTGAGCGGATTCTTCTGCGCTGTGGCCGGTATCTGCCAGGCAGCTCAAGAACTTCAGGGGGATCCTGAGGCAGGGATGACCTATGAGCTTACAGCTATAGCCATTGTGGTTATCGGAGGGACAAATCTCATGGGTGGAAGAGGAGGCCTCGGGCTGACATTCATCGGGGCGATGACAATCGGTTACCTTGAAAAAATACTCAGCATCAACGCTGTTGGAGAAGAGAGCCGGTTGATGCTTACAGGTATTATCATCATCGGAGCGGTCTTATTCCAGAAATTTCGGAGATAAAAAGGAGCAAGAGAAATGAAAAAATTCATAATACCATCAACTCTATTATTTATAGGTTTATTCGTGATTTATGGATGCGGAAAGAAAGAAGAAAAATCTGCTAAAGAGACTGACATTGTAGAAAAAGTCAAGCCAAAATGGACAATAGGTATGAGCCAATGTAACCTTGGCGAACCGTGGCGGGTTCAGATGAATCTTGATATCAAGAATACCTCAGAAAAATATCCTGAAATCAAGGTCATCTTCAAAGATGCTCAAAACAATTCTCTTAAACAAAGAGCTCAGATCGAGGAGTACAGCAGCGCAGGTGTTGATTTGATAATCGTTTCGCCCAAGGAGGCAGCTCCTCTAACTCCACCAGTGGCTGCAGCATTCGATAAAGGCATTCCTGTTATCGTGCTTGACAGGCGTGTGCTTGGAGACAAATATACTTGTTTTATCGGAGCGGACAACAAAAAAATCGGGAAATCAGCTGGTGAATGGATCGTCAAGCGTCTGGGCGGTAAGGGTAAGCTTGTTGAACTCAAAGGACTTATGACCTCCATCCCAGGTCAAGACAGACATTCGGGTTTTCGCAAGGGAATCAAGGGCAGCGATTTGGAGATTATTTTTGAAGCAGACATGAAATGGCTCGAACCTGAAGCGCGCAAGGAGATGGAATCTGCTTTGGCTCGTTTTCCAAAGATTGGCCTGGTTTATGTTCACAACGATCCTGGAGCACACGGCGCTTATCTGGCAGCAAGGGCAGCAGGTCGGGAAAAAGATATTATTTTCGTTGGCATAGATGCTCTGCCCCATGAAGGGCAGATCTATGTCAAGCAGGGCATCCTTGAAGCAAGCTTCGAGTATCCCACTGGAGGAAGAGAGGCCATAGAAATTGCACTCGATTTATTAAACGGAAGAAAAGTTCCCAAAGAAATCACCCTTTCCTCCAGAGTTTTCACTAAGGAAAATATAGATCAAGGTGGCCAATGGCTGGAAGAAAAATAAGGAGCAAGGCATAATGAATTGCTATGCTTTAGGTCTGGATTTCGGTACGGAATCCGTACGGGCCTTGGTGGTAGACTGTCAAACTGGCGATGAGATTTCTGAAGCCGTTGTGGACTACGAACACGGAGTCATAACAAAGAATTTACCTGGTTCAGATGAGACTTTACCTCATGATTTTGCCCTTCAACATCCCCGAGATTATATTGATTCTTCCATTGTTGCTGTTTCAAAGGTCCTCAAGGATGTTTCTCCAGACGAGATCATAGGAATCGGCATTGATTTTACAGCCTGCACGATCTTACCCATCAAAAGCGATGGAACCCCGATGATGGAGTTCGACCAATTCCGCAACAACCCCCATGCCTGGGTGAAATTGTGGAAGCATCATGCCGCTCAACCAGAAGCAGATAGGGTAAACCAGATAGCGCACGAAAGGAAAGAGCCATTCTTAAAATATTATAGCGGCATCATTTCCAGCGAATGGATGCTTCCTAAAAGCTGGGAAATCGCCAACAATGCCCCTGAAGTTTATGAGGCTACAGATATTATCATTGATGCCGGTGACTGGCTGGTTCATCAAATCACAGGGCAATTTTGCCGGAATGCTTGTGTAGCCGGTTACAAAGGCCTCTGGAATGCAGAGATGGGCTTTCCCTCAAAAGCTTTCTTAAACGCATTGAACCCGAAATTAAAAGACCTGGATGAGAAGTGGTTAAAAAATATTGTCTATCCAGGACAGCGAATAGGCAGTGTCTCTGAATCCTTCGCTACACAAAGCGGTTTAAAAGCTGGGACTCCAGTGTCTGCGGCTACTATAGACGCTCACAGCGGAGTTCCAGGAATGAGCGTTTCCGGCGAAGGCCCGATATGCATCATCATGGGCACATCTTCCTGCCATATGGTTCTTTCAAAAAAGCTTCATTTCTTCCAAGGATATGCAGGAGTCGTCAAGGATGGTATCATCCCTGGGTTTTATGGCTATGAATCTGGACAATCGGCTATAGGAGACATCTTTGCCTGGTTCGCCAAAGATTTTCTGAAACCAAATGGAGATCCCTTCCAGGAAATCTCAAAGAAAGCTTCTGTGCTCAAGCCGGGAGAATCAGGACTGGTGGCTCTCGACTGGATGAACGGCAACCGCAGTGTCTTGATGAACGCACATCTGACAGGTTCAGTTGTGGGACTGATGCTGGATTCAAAACCGGAGGAATTCTACCGGGCACTCATCGAAGGCACGGCCTTCGGATCAAAAATCATCCTCGATGCCCATAAAGAGGCTGGAATTGCATTCAATGAGCTGGTTGTCTGCGGAGGGCTGGTAAAAGATCCTCTGATTATACAGATCTATGCTGATGTGATCGGCCTTCCGTTTAAGGTCGCTGCATCCAACCAGGCGGTGGCATTGGGTGCAGCTATCTTTGGAGCAGTCGCTGCCGGGAAAGAAAATGGGGGCTTTAACTCACTCGATAAGGCTATATCATCAATGACCAAATCTCCGCTCAAAACCTATCTGCCCGATAGCAGCGCAAAGTCTGTCTACGATAAACTATTTATTCTATATCAGCGATGTCATGACCTTTTTGGTCGTGAATTTCCAGATATCATGAAAAACTTAAAACAAATAAAAAATCAAGTCCATGGAGGATATCTATGAATAAGGTTGTTGATATATACCTTCCTCTAGATAGTCGGAATGAACCGAATGCCGAGGTTTGGCCAGTGGCAATGAATCAACTGAAGGAACTAACTCAAGTTATCGAGAAATGCGGATGGGAAGCCAATGTGCTCAACCCAGATAAGCCAGTGGCGAGTGTGGCCGAAGGGATGCAGGTCGTCAAAAAAGCAAAAGGCGAAAGGTTTATCAATTTCATGGCTGGTTGGGCATATCCTGATTTTTCCGTGAGTCCCATGTGGCAGCTTCGGCATGATGTTCCTATGTTAATGCTCGGCAGTGCTATCCCAGATTTTCCCGGAGCTGTCGGTCTTTTAGCCACAGCAGCAGGAACAGAACACGTCGGCATCTCGACAAATCGCCTCTTTGTAGAGAACTTCGAAGATCATTATAGCTACTCAGATGCCATCGATAGTTTTTTAAATAAAGGCAGTTATAACCCCGCTTGTCCTGAACCTATCGATATTTCAGTTACAGAGGCACATCGTCTAAAAGCAAAAGAAGTCATCAATCAGCTTAAAGGATCCATTTACGGCGCTGTCGGACCTCGCTCTATGCAGATGTGGAACAAGATCTCTGAGGCGGATTTCTTGAAATATTTCGGTATTTCAAGGGAAGGTTTTGATGGACTCAGGCTCCTAAAAATGACAGAGAAGATTCCAGACAAAAGAGCTGAAGAGGCATTGAACTTTCTGATCGATAAAGGCATGGATATACGGTTGGGAACCGATCCGAAAAAACATCTGACCAAAGATATGGTCATTTTCCAGATGAAAGTCTACTTTGCACTGCTTGAACTTAAAAAACAATTCGGTCTCGATTTCCTGGGAGTCCAGGATCAGCTTGATTGGATAGAGCATTACCCATCTACAGACTTAACTTTAGGGATTTTAAACAACAAGCTTCGACCAGAATCTGACGGTAAAACCGTGGTAGCGGCTACAGAGGCAGATGACGGAGCAGCCATCACCATGCAGGTTTTAAAACTGTTGAGCGGCGGAGAGCCAGTCGGCTTTAATGATTTACGCTATTGGAATCCTCAACAGGGGCTTTATTGGTTCGTTAATTCCGGAGCCCTCGCTCCCTATTTTGCCCACGGAAGCCATGACTCTCTAAAGGAAGCATGGTCAGAGCGTCAAACCTACATGTACTTCAAACAAGGAGGAGGCACCTGTTCAGTCATCGTACAGATTCCTGGGGTAGTCACTTGGGCCCGCTTCTCCTACCGCAATCACCAGTTGTATCTTGCCGCCGGGCGCGGTGTAACCGATGTTCCCACCGAGAAACAATGGAAGGAGCGCTCTGAAAGATGCAGTCCGGATTGGCCTCACTGGTATCTTAAACTTTGCGGAAAGATAGAATTGAGTATTAACTCTAATCATCCTATCACAGTGCTAGGTGATCATTTGGGCGAGTTGAAAGCAACCGCTGAAGAATTAGGCATTCCGTTTGAATGCAAAGACGACCGAACTCCAGAAGATATAGAAAAATAAACTAGAAAGTCAAGAAACATTATAGAGGCAAGAAAGATGTTATTGTTGAGGGCAGACAATTAACGGATCTTTAAAAATAATGAAGATACAGAAGTTAAGGGGAGATAATGTTTGATAAATCATTGATTGTCAAGCCGACTGGAGCCGACTGCAATTTTGATTGTGATTATTGTTTTTATCTTAAGAAGAGTGAGCTGTATCCTGAAGTAAAGAAACACCGGATGTCTGTTGAGGTATTAGATGAGATGATAAGACAGGCTATGCAGTCGTCGGGGAGGGAAGTGAGTTTTGTTTGGCAGGGCGGAGAACCTACTCTGATGGGACTTGATTTTTTTAAGGAAGTAATCGAGTTTCAAAAGAAACATGGGGAAGGGCAGATTGTGTGTAATGCTTTTCAAACGAATGGGTACCTTTTGAATGAAGATTGGGCAAGATTTTTTGATGAATATAAATTTTTGATCGGATTATCTATTGATGGAGAAGCTTGTGTTCATAATCGTTTTCGACGCACGGCAGGAGGAGAATTAACATTTAAAAAAATCTGGAGGAATTTAGAATTGCTGAAACGATTTAATGTCGAGTTCAATGTTCTTGCAATGGTCAATCAAGAAAGCGTGAAATATCCTGAAAAGACTTTCAATTTCTTTTTGAGAAATGAAATAACTTACATGCAGTTTATTCCTGCCGTAGAGTATGGCAGTAACGGAGAAATTGCAGATTTTTCAGTATCTCCTTCTGAATATGGGGATTTTTTATGCAGGATATTTGATTTATGGTACAACGATGGACAACCTTACACTTCAGTACGGGACTTCGATTCACTTCTTTATAAAGAAGTCTATGGAATGAGCAACCTATGCATATACGAAAACCGGTGTGGACAACATGTTGTGGTGGAACATAATGGAGATGTTTATGCTTGTGATTTTTTTGTTGAGCCTCGCTGGAAATATGGAAATCTCATGGAGACTCCTCTCCCTTCGCTTGTATCAAAGGAAAAATGTAAGGAATTTGAGAATCGAAAAATGATTTCACTCCCTGATTGTAAAGATTGCAGATGGCTTGAGTACTGTTATGGCGGATGTCTGAAGTATAGAGATTTAATTAAGAGTGAGCCAGAAGAAAAATTTTATTTCTGCGAGTCTTATAAAGCTTTTTTTCCGTATGGTATTCCGAAGATTAAACAATTGGCGAAGAAATTAGAGGATTTGAATAGATTTTATGGAGATAATAGTTCTAGAAATGTCAAGAAAAAAATAGGAAGAAATGACCCCTGTCCCTGCGGCAGTGGATTAAAATACAAATACTGTTGTGGCATTTAAAAATTCCCGAAGTTTTAAAAGGGATAGAGACAGTAAAAAAACTGCCCTGAAAAATAGGCAATCCCGAGCTACTGGAAAACACTGTCTTTTTTGGGCAGCTAACCTTTCCTTGGCATCCTCGACCTCAATTATACCAGGACCAGTACCATTTTAATTTTTCTTGGATTCCGGGATGTCCAGCCCGGGGATTATTCTTTTTAAAAAGGAGCTGGGAGACGAGTTGAGTTTGGATGGAGCGAAAAACTACCACATCAGCGGTGCCGGCCGGGGCAGGGAGAGCTATGCAATGCGGGCGGAGTCGCAAAAGCTAGTTGTCGGAGATGTTGTTTTTTCTGATCAGCCCGTACTTATCCTGCAGAACGACACCTTTCACGGTTTCCCCACGGACGGTGTGATGGGAAACACGATTTTCGGGCACCACGCTGTGTGTTTTGATTTTGAGAACAAAATCATCACGCTGATGAAAACTGGCTCATTCAATCCGGACTCTTCGTGGGAGATGCTGGATATGACCATCAATGACCACGGGATCCCCTTTATCAAAGCCGCAGTCTCAGTAAGCGGAGAGAAGAAGATTCCCCTCCATGTCTATATTGACAGTGCTTCCAGAGAAACGCTGGAGCTTCTAGTCAGGCCGGATCAAAATTCACTCTTCCCGAGAATTTGGAGACGCGCTACTTGGGCCGGGGCTTGAGCGGGGACGTCACCGGCTTGTTCGGCCGGGTGTGATGCTCCAGTTGGGTTCTTTTGTGCTCAAGGATGTTCCCACCACTTTTCCCAAGGCCGAGATTCGCTCCCGACAGCCTAGGGCGGACGGCATCATCTGCAACAACACCCTTCTGCGCTTCCATGTGGTTTTTGATTTTTCCGGGGAAAAGCTCTATCTCAAGCCCAACAGTTTATTCAGCAAACCCTTTTAGTCATAGCAAACAACCTGAAAATATCTCTGTCCAGATCGCTTTCCGTATAGACTTTCTCAGAGTCCGCCATATTTCTTAAACCAAGCAAGCATATTGAGTATCTTGGAATAAGGATGACATAGTTTTATTTTTTCCAATGGGAAGGGACTAAGATGCTGCGACTATTCTTCCGCTTCAGGCGTTCGCTTCTCTCCTCCCTCTGTTTGGCTGCGGTGAAAGCTCTCCTGAAATACCTGAAGTTCGTTACAGGAGAGGAGTTGATGCCAGGAGTGGTTGCCGTAATCCAGACCTTCGGGGATCGAATCAATTTCCACCCCACATTCATGTGCTCATCACCGAGGGGAGGGACGGCTCTAGATGGTGCCTTCCACCGTATCTCCAACTTCAATGATGGCCTCATTCAACAACTCTTTACCTGTGAAGTTTTCTATCTTCTGCTTGCTGAAAAGCTCATCGGTCTCTCCCTTGTGCAGAAGATTCTCTCCTGGCGGCATACTGGATTCAACGTTCACAGCAAAGTCAGAACCCGAGACAGAAAAGAGACTGAACGCGTAGTAAATCGCTTGGGGTCAGGTCTTGTTTTTTGCTAGTGACCCCAAGAAAAGAGGCAAAAAGCAAGACCTGACCCCAATTAGGAAGCTTTTTTTAGGATTGCTAAATAGTCTTCGACTCCTGCCTCTCTAGGGTTAGAGGGATTTGAATTATTCTCGAAAGATTTTTGGGCAATTTCAGGAAACTGACTCTCTTTTATGCCCAATTCCTTGAAGGAAGGAATATTCAAAGAGATGGACAAGAATTTTATCATCTGGATCAATTCCCAAGCTGCAGCTTCGTTATCTTTCTCCTCAACTCCGGCAATCTTAGCTATTTCAGCATAGCGATCTTTGGCGACCGGAAGGT
>Ga0209979_1000584_pt1 | contig 47446 bp, 43 predicted proteins | sample AnhtaG_FD_183114 | JGI IMG/M metagenome (GOLD analysis project Ga0209979, IMG submission 183114) | Deep subsurface microbial communities from Anholt, Denmark to uncover new lineages of life (NeLLi) - Anholt_01485 metaG (SPAdes) (version 2) | ecosystem: Environmental > Aquatic > Marine > Oceanic... | reverse complement strand
CCTGTTAGCCGTGGGATACACCATGGACTTCGAAGGTGACTATGGTCTTGTCCCCAGGGCATGCACCATGTCCTACGCTATGGAAAGTGTCAATCACTGGCTGTTTGTGCCGACCGACGCTATGTTGGTACCGCATCCGGAGTGGCAGCTTTCTTCATGGAAGGCTATGGAGTCGGTTCACTCCTGGCAATTCCCTGCTGGCTGCAACCTCTAAAATCAGGTAGTCAGGTGATTCTCCTGGCCCCCTTCTATCGGGAGGGGGCTAGTTGTTATAATTAGGGAAATGAGATTATTCAGATTGGTTATTCTGTTGGTAGCGGTGGCAATCGTTGTTTTCCCTACTGGCACTGCTCTGGCGGAAGGAGCCAATCCAGAGATGGTTTAGCCCACCTCAAGCCTCCGATAAAGCTTCAAGCTATCCTCGAACTTAGCAACCCGAATTTTGTTCCCTGCATGCTCGCAATTGTAGCTGTGCAAAGCTGGGGAAATTGTACCTGCGTCTAGATGGATAACCTTACAATTCACAAGCCCGTACCCCCTTTGGGTTTTCTTTTCTGGCATGTAGACGGACACGCTCGGGAGCGTAACAGGCCTTACAAGGGAGGTGTATTAGGGCTATAATTGGGATGACTCAGAAGATAGCCACAGGCAGAAAGCGAGGTAAGAGTGACGGCTATAGTTGTCGCAAGCATTATTCTAATTGTGGTGGGATGGATTACCTATATGGGTTTGCGGCGTCGCCCGCCTAAGAAAGGGACAGACCAGTCAAAAGCTAAGGAGAGGATTAACCTAGAAAAAATAAGGTTGGGATTCAGAGGGAGGCCTTTTTATCAGTTGGTAGAATACCATTTGCAACGGCAAAGGAACGCTGACGAATTCAAGTATGCAATAATTGGAACAATAAAAATCCTTCCCCTATCTGCACACCCTCTGGTTGAGCCTTTTATTGACCGGTGGAACAACGCTGCGTCTGACAAAGAATTCTGGCGCACGGACACCTCCGAAGTTTTTTCTAGAATTGTAGATGATGCTAGGTCAGTTCTCCAAAGAGCTGATGCTGCGACCGATGATGAAACACTGTTTAACATGTTCCAACTCGTTACTCTGACTTATGCCCACTCTGCATCAAACGAAGCAAATATGCGGAAGTTTATTGGCATGCGAGAGTGAAGTTATACATATCTCTCGCCATTAGCCGTTTACTGCCTTGACGATGTGCGTTTCGGGTTGGTTGGGTATATAATTCAAGGCAATAATGAAAAGGTGGGCCACTTTGCTAGCTCTGATAGTGATACTGGCAGGCTTACTCCTATCAGGTATTTCTGATGGTAGTCCCTCGATTGCTGATACCAGCATTCCCGATAATGAGACAGCCAGCAGTGTGAATCAAACCGATAGTCCCCTTTCTGCAAATGCTACAATTACGATAATTATGACAACTCCACCTTTGCCTGATGAGTAGCTGAGCTGCTGGATTTGGCGACAGCAACTGGCGAAAGTAATTAAGGAATGAGCCAATGAATGACAAACCAAGCAGTTTAGGAAGTGATCTCTTCATCGTTGACAACAGTGACCAGTACTGGAAAGTTCTGCGTTACCTCCATGATTGGTGCCAGCTCTCGCGAACTATTGATATCGCTTCAGGCTATTTCGAGATTGGGTCACTTATAGCGCTTGACGGCGAATGGCAAAAAGTCGATCAAATCCGCATTCTTATGGGCGACGAAGTCACGCGCCGAACGAAAAAAGCATTTATTGAGGGCTTGGAACAGGTCAGACACCGGTTGGATTCCAGTCTTGAAACTGAGAAGGAACATAATGATTTCTTGATAGGAGTTCCGGCCATCGTTGAGGCTATCCAGTCTGGCAAAATCCAGTGCAAAGTATATAGACAAGACAAGTTCCATGCCAAAGCGTACCTAACTCACGCCCGGCAAGAAGTAATCGGATCATTCGGCCTAGTCGGCTCCTCCAATTTCACTTTGCCCGGATTGAGTAAAAATGTCGAGTTGAATGTTCAAATCACAGGTCGGCAAGTCAACGCACTTCAGGAGTGGTATGAAGAGTATTGGGACCGGGCTGAAGATGTAACACCTGAAATTCTCCGTACCATCGAACGTCACACCCGCGACTACCTTCCGTTCGACATCTATTGCAAGGCATTGCAGGAGTTCTTTCGCGGTCATGAAATGACTGAGTCAGAATGGGAACGCGCTGAATCTAAGATGTTCCCCGAACTTGACCAGTACCAAAAGGAAGGCTACCGAACCCTCATGAAGATTGCTCGACAACATGGCGGAGCCTTTTTATGTGATGGCGTTGGCTCAGGAAAGACCTTCATAGGGCTGATGGTAATTGAGCGACTTGTAATGCATGAGCGAAAGCGCGTTGCACTATTTGCTCCAAAGACCACCAGAGAGGATGTCTGGGAAGAAGACTTACGTCACTACCTACCCCATATAGGTGGAGCAAGAGGAGGCGACTTCAGTAACCTTTCCATTTTTAGTCATACTGATCTTGGACGTAGTGGTGACTATCCTTATCGATTTCAGAGGATTATGGAGTTAGCTGACGTAATCATAATAGATGAGGCCCATCATTTCCGAAACCCAGGAATTAAAGGAACTGGTGAGAAACAACCATCTCGCTATCGTCAGCTATATGAACTCATTGACGGACTTCATGGACCGAAACAACTATTCTTACTTACGGCCACACCAATCAACAACCGACTTGATGATTTCCGACATATGATTGAGCTATTCTCTCGCCAACGTGAGGATTATTTCAGGTCAATGCTTGGTATTCATTCACTACGTGGTCATTTCGTCAGAATGGACCGCGAATTGGCTAAGGCTATCGAAGCCATGGAAAGTGATGTTGCGACAATGGAGACAAATCTAGCAGAAGCTGAAAGTATCCTTCTTGGTAACAATCTTTTCCGTACGCTTGTTGTTCAACGTAGCCGTGCATATATCAAAAGGAGCCAATCACAGGATAGCGGAACAGTTACAATCTTTCCAACACGCGAGCCACCGAAAGTTGTAGAGTACTCGGTCAGGTCCACCTATGGTCGTCTTCTAGAACTAGTAGAGCAAGCCTTTGCCAAAAAGGATCCATTATTTGTTCTTGGAATATATTATCCTTTGGCCTACTATAAAGGTCCTGATGATAGCATTGATCCGTTTCTTGAAAACCGTCAGAAACAGGTAGTTAGACTAATCCGAATACAGTTTTTAAAGCGCTTTGAAAGTTCAGCTCATGCATTTGAACGTTCCTGCGATAGATTGTTGCTTAAATTGCTGTCATGGGTCACTAAGCATAGTGAAACTGAAAGCGAAAGACGCCGTCTTGAGCGATGGAAAAGACAAAATGCGGAGCTAATTAATTACGTACAGGAGCGGCAGCTTGAACTTTGGGGTAAAGAAGAGGAGGAATACGATGAAGATATAATCACCCCGGAAATGCTCGAGCATGTTGAATACCTTTCACGAGAGGAGTATAGAGTTGAAGACATCCTAGCCGACACGTACCTGGACTTGGATCAGGCCGCAGTATTTCTAAATGAACTCCGAAAGTTTGACCCTCGGCACGATAGCAAGCTCAAAGCTCTAATCAGGCTTCTACAAAATGATCCATCTCTTAAGGAACACAAAGCCTTAATCTTCACTGAGTTCGCTGAAACAGCCCGTTACCTCAAGAAACAACTTAGCGATGTAGGTATTGCTGGTATTGAACAGGTCGATAGCGGTACCAAACGAAATCGCCGCACAATTATCCGCCAGTTCGCGCCATACTACAACAACTCGACCAGTCATGAGTTGGCTGAAGAAGGCAGAGAAGAAATCGGCATCCTCATTTCAACTGATATTCTCTCTGAGGGTCTGAATCTTCAGGATGCGACGCGACTTATCAACTATGATATACATTGGAATCCCGTCCGATTGATGCAACGTATTGGGCGCGTAGATCGCCGAATGAATCCTAAAGTCGAGAACAGACTTATAGCTGATCACCCAGAACAAAAAGCCCTACGAGGCAAAATAGCCTTCTGGAATTTCCTACCACCTGATGAATTGGATGGCTTGTTACGACTCTATACAATCGTATCAAATAAGACTCTCCGTATCTCTAAGACCTTCGGTATTGAAGGGAGGAAGTTATTGCGCCCTGAGGATGATTACGATGCTTTGAAGAATTTCAATGAATCTTGTGAGGGCACGACGACACCTATAGAAGAGATGCGCCTAGAATACCAGCAATTACTCAAAGACAATCCTGATCTGGCTGCTAAACTGGATAATATTCCTGGCCGTGTATTCTCTGGTAAGAAACACCCCACAAGTAATGCGAGGGCTGTCTTTTTCTGCTACAGGCTTCCCAGACCTGACCATTCTCTTGCCGATGACGATGGAGAGTTTCCTTGGACTGATGAAGCCGGCGAAACAAAATGGTATCTGTACGACTTAGAGGATGGCAAAATCTTCGACGAGCCTACAGAGATTGTCGATGTGATCCGCTCAACACCAAACACACCTCGCGAATGCTGTATTGAGCAGAAAACATTGTCTGAAATCCGGGGTAAGATAGAAAAATACATCAAGAACACTTATCTAAAGAAAGTTCAAGCACCTGTGGGTGTGAAGCCAAAACTAAAAGCATGGATGGAGTTAAGCTAGGGGAGTATAGTAGGCAGTGAGTGATATAGACCGCGAGCGTCTCCGAGCAATCAGGACTTTCCCTTCACTGGTAGCGTATCTTCGTGATGAACTTGATTGGCCAATAGAGTCCGAAGATTTTGATGATTTGACGTTCGACTACGAGCCCGAGGAGCTGGGTTTAGATCCAGGCATTGCTGCTAAAATCGAGGAGATAAAACAACTCAGACCGTTAGCGTCAAATCAGCCGTGGGGAATATTCTTCATCAAGTTTGAACCAAAACGTCTACCTGTCGTGGTTCTACGCCGTATCCTCGGCCAGCTCGTCTTCAAGAAACGTGCCTCTGCCAAGCGTTCGGAACAGGCAAGCTGGCAACTCAACGATTTACTATTTATTTCCGCTTACGGCGAAGGCGAACAGCGCCAAATCAATCTGGCCCATTTTGCAGAGAGCAGGGAGTCTGGCGCTTTGCCTACTCTTAAGGTTCTGGGTTGGGATGACGCCGATCGAGATCTCAAGATTGACTATATTCGTCATGAGATGCAGGCGAAACTGCGTTGGCCGGAAGATCCTAGCGACCTTGATAGTTGGCATGCGACGTGGGCATCTGTCTTCACACTACGACATCGTGAGGTCATCACAACCTCGAAGATGCTGGCAGAGCAACTCGCTGAACTTGCAACCGCTGTTCGTGATCGGGTCAACAAGGTCCTCTCGTTGGAACATGAGAACGGTCCACTCCGACGACTGCTCAAAGCCTTCCGTGAGGCTCTAGTCCATGACCTCACGGAGGATGGCTTCGCCGACATATACGCGCAGACAATCTCTTACGGGTTACTTTCCGAAAGGCTAATGCCGAAACGAGATGGGCGGGAGCCGCTTGGCCTCGGTTCGTTGAAGGTGATGAATCCATTTCTTGGGGAGCTTCTTGATGACTGCCGCAAGGTCGGGCGCAAGCGTGGTCTTATAGACTTCGACGAACTCGGCGTGGGCGAGGTTGAGGACCTACTCAAGGATCCAAACACGAAATACCACGACATCCTCCGAGACTTTGACAATCGCAACCCTGCGGAAGACCCTGTTATCCATTTCTATGAACACTTTCTCCGAGAATACGATCCCAAGCAACGCATTCAGCGCGGCGTTTTCTATACTCCAAAGCCTGTTGTTTCTTTCATTGTCCGTTCCGTTGATGAAATCCTCCGCACCGAATTTGGCCTTAGCGACGGTCTCGCCGACACTACAACGTGGGGTGACATGCTCAAGCGTCACCCTGACATGAAATTGCCAGAGCATACCTCCGTGAGCGATCCCTTCGTCCAGATTTTAGACCCTGCGGCTGGTACCGGAACCTTTCTTGTCGAGGTGATCGATGTCGCCCATAAAACTATGACTGCCAAGTGGGGAGAGCAAGGCCACATGCCCCTCGAATTTAACAAACTATGGAACGAATATGTTTCAAAGGATTTGCTCCCTCGACTCTATGGCTTCGAGCTAATGATGGCACCTTACGCGATTGCCCACATGAAGATCGGCCTTAAGCTCCTTGAGACCGGCTACCAGTTCCAGTCTGACCAGTGTGCCCAAGTATTCCTTACCAACAGCCTTGAGCCAGCTCAGGACTTTTCCGGCATATTCGAACAAATGGCTCCCATTCTTGCCCATGAAGCTCGCAGCGCTAACAAGGTCAAAGCCCAAGTGCCGGTTACCGTAATCGTTGGCAACCCACCATATGCTAGCAGTTCGGCCAACCAAGGAACGTGGATAACAGACTTGCTGAAGACCCGCTTGGCTGAAATGCCAGAAGCAGGCCACTACTACGAAGTAGATGGCACACCATTGAGTGACCTTGGCGAGCAGAATACTCGATTCCTTTTGGACGACTATGTCAAGTTTCTTCGCTACGGGCAGTATCGTATCGCACATTCTCGATGCGGAGTGCTCGGATTTATCACGAATCATGGTTACCTAGATAATCCAACATTTAGTGGGTTGCGGCAATCGATGCTCGTGACCTTCCCATATGTTGATGCATTCGATCTACATGGCAGCCTGATTAAGCACGAAACACCCCCCGACGGCAATGTTGATGAAAACGTGTTTGCTATTCGGCCAGGGGTCTCCATTGGTCTATTTCAACGACCACCAACTATATACCACAAGGCTGGATACCGCGTTAGGTATTCGGACATCTGGGGTACACAGGATCGGAAGTTCCTGCACCTAATTAACAACGATCGGCATTCTGTGACTTGGACAACAATTGACTTCACTGCACCACAATTCCGTTTTGTCATTGACCGTACCGGTACGCTCCCTGAATACAACGCTGCATGGGAAATCAGGAAGGTGATGCCCCACTACGCCAATTGCGTCATAACAAAACGAGATACGTTTGTCGTTGATTTTGATAGAGAACCGCTTGTGTCACGCATATGCGAATTCTTCAGCAGTAATGTACCAGATTCAACTCTTCGTGCCCGATATGGGCTCGAAAGTACTTATGAGTGGGACCTCCCGTCTGCACGTGGCGGAGGCTGTTACGACCCCGAACGCTTGATTCAATACCTCTATCGACCATTCGACCGACGAATTCTGTACTATGATGAACGTTTAATCGCTCGTCCAACACGAAAGATAGTAAATCATGTTTCGCCGACAAATCCGATGCTTATTGTGGGTCGGTCTGGTGCCGCAACTGGTGGCAATTGGTCACTTGCTTACGTAACTACAAGCGCTGTGGACTGGAACATATATAGACGTGGAGGAGGAACAACATTCCCTACAAAGCTGATGGAGTATGGTTCGGGAACGCTAATTGGTCGGAACCAATGGGTTCCAAACGTAGCCATCGATTTTCGAAACGCGGTGAAAAGTTGCCTTCAATTATCGTGGTTGGACGATGGCTGTGGCAATTTGCTTTCCGGGGGTACAGTCGGGCCTATAGACGTATTACACTACATCTACAGCCAGTTCCATTCACAAACTTACCGAGATCGCTATTCCGAATTCTTGAAAAAAGATTTCCCACGTTTTTTCCTTACTGAAAACCTTAATCTTTTCCGCGCCTTATGCCAACTTGGAGCCGACCTTGTTGCTCTCCACTTGCTGCAAAACGACTACACCGCTGCATCATGGAACCAGCAGGAAGATGAAAAAGGCCCACTGACAAGACCAATTAGTAAATTCATCTCAGGGGGCAGTACTGATGTCGACAAGGGTTATCCCAAATGTAGGGATAGTAAGGTTTTCATCAATGCCGATTCTTACTTCGACAGTGTGCCAGGAGTGGTATGGAACTTCCACATAGGTGGCTATCAGGTCTGCGAGAAGTGGCTCAAGGATCGTGGTCCGAAGAAGGGCAAGCCTGGTCGTGTGCTAGGAGAAGAAGATATCGCTCACTATCAGAAGATTGTCGTTGCCCTGAACGAGACTATTTGCCTCATGAGAGAGATCGACAAGGTTATTGAGGAACATGGTGGCTGGCCAAGTGCCTTTGTTACAGGTTAGTTCATTGCCCCGGAATAGGACTTCCTATTTTTAGGTCTTTTTGATCACACAAAATAGCGGTTTGTTCACTCCAGAATAGCCCACTGCTCCAACGTTGTAATTACATTCCGCAGGGGCAGAGATACATTACTGCAACTGCCTTGACAACGCAACTTGGAATACCAGTGGCATAGGGATATTGTTTTTGGCTTCCCATTACCCAATCCCAGCCTCTTGTGCAATATTAATCGCCAAAATTGTAGAAACTCATCCGCCTTTCGAATATAATAATCCCATCAAAGAAAGGAGTGAAAATATATGCGTTGGATAATAATAGGTGCTGGAATTGGTGGGCTTTCCATTGGCACGCTGCTTGCAAAAGAAGGAGTAGACATTTTGGTATTGGAAAAAAATGAGATGCTAGGGGGGAGATGCACGAGTTATGAAAAGAATGGATATTTGGTTGATTTCGGACCTCATATCTTTACAAGAGGTCCGAACGGACCTGTTGGGGAAATATGCGACAGGATTGGGAAAAAAATACATTGGAACCTGCTAAGAGATCCCAGACCTATCTTTAAGTTTCCAGATAGGGAGTTTGAATTTTCCCCAAAGGGCCTTTCAACCGTAGTGCCAAAAGAAGAGATGAACAAGGCTGCGGAATTGTTTACGAGCTTGCTCGAAATGCCAGATCATGAAATCAAAAGCCTAGATCATGTGGATTTGAAATCTTGGGTATCAAAGTTTACTGAGAACAAATTCATTCATTCTTACATTCAAGCAATCTGCGCTCCAGCCCATGGCCACCTTTATGATTTTGTATCTGCAGGGGAATTTGTAAGATGCCTTAGGGAGCTCACTACAGATAAAAGCTCCGCATACCCAAGCGGCGGATGCATTTCCATCCCAAAAGCTTATGCTGATGGGATTGAGGAAATGGGAGGGAAAATATTGCTCGGGAAAGAAGTGTCTAAAATAATTATAGAGGATGGCAAAGCAACCGGGGTGGAAACAAAAGAAGGCGAATTCTTCCAATCCGATCTTATCATAAGCAATGCCGATATTAAGCACACCGTCCTTAATCTGATCGGAGAAGACTATCTTCCAAAGGAATATGTTTCGAGGGTTAAAGAGCTCAAGTATGCTGGATGCGGTTTGATACTAAATTTAGGCTTAGCCAAGAAAGTAACCGATCAAAAATTCATGTATTATTCTCCCTCAGAAGATGCAGATGACTTTTTTCGAATGTGGTTGCCTGAGGAAAGAGAGGTCCCGGATAGAGTAGGAGGGTTAATAGCTTTCCCAACAAATTTCGACCCATCTCTTTCCCCCAAGGGAAAACAGCTGCTTTCCTGGGTTTGCGCAGTTCCCCCAAAGCAAGATTGGAGGAGAGTTAGAGAGGCATCTCTTGCATCTCTCGAAGACATTTTTCCAGGGATTTCCAAGTTAATTGAGTGGGAGGAGGTGGTCACTCCAGATAGAATGAAGGAGTTCGCATTGGAGGAAGGAAATGCGATAGGAATCGCTCAAACTTCTGATCAGGTGGGCGAAAAAAGAATCACCCAAATCACCCCCATTGAGAACCTATATTTGGCAGGGGCAGAAGCAGGTGGGCATGGAGTTTGCACAGAACTGGCAGCAAATAGTGCATTAGAATTATTTGAGATTTTGAAAAGGAAGTTTCTATAGTAACGTTGCCACAAGAGAAACAGAGAAATTTTCAATACCTACGCCAACACCAGAGTTAGAAGGGGAAGTTCTAGGATTTGAAGCAATATTCGCAATTGCTGGACTATTGACAGTAGCATGGCTACTTGAGGGGGACAAGTAACCCAATAGATGTAGCCTTCAAGACTAGTTTGCTTTTCCCACTCTTAGCGATTTTCAGTTGTAATCAGCAAGATTACCCCCCAAAACTCCTAATTTCTCCCCTAACTGAAACTACTTATTTCCTAATGAAACTCCTTACCAATGGCAAATGGCTATCACCTTTAGTCTAGCTATTACCAGTACAGATAATATCTCCAGCCAGTCCGTCCGTACTATATAGTTTAGCTTGGCAGTAGCTTTTGGGGGCAAGCCTCCGATAAAGCTTCAAGCTATCCTCGAACTTAGCAACCCGAATTTTGGATTGCGTATTTTGTGACGCCTTCCCCTGAATAATTGGAAGGGGTGTGCCTTTGGGTTTGTTGACAGAGTACGAAGTAAGGGATAATATAATCGAGCACCGCACACGAATAGCCAATAAGAAATTGGTAGATGCTTTCTTCACAACTACATAAGCTTGGCAGTTGGAGGTGAAAGAAGACGTGTCTATTGAAGCGAAGCGGAGGGTTAGATGAAGAATAAGAAAGGGTGGCATTCAATTCTACTTATAGGCTTGGTTGTTCTATTAGCTAGCCCAATGGTGGCCTGTGGAGAGCAAGTACCTCCATCATCCCCCACCATAGGCTTGAACCTATCAAGCCTTAGTTTCAGTGCTGAGGAAGGTGGAGCTAATCCAGCAAGCAAGACCCTAAGTATATCAAACTCTGGTGGTGCAACTTTGGATTGGTGGGTATCCGATGATGCCGATTGGCTTAGCCTGTCACCTACTAGCGGGACTAACACCGGGGAAATAGAAGAAGTAACAGTGTCCGTGGATATCATGGATATGAATGCTGGCAACTATACTGCCAACAGCGCAATCTCTGCCTCCGGAGCATCGAACAACCCTCAAACAATAATAGTGGACTTAAGTATCGTAGAAATTCCTCCCGAGACTTTAAGTGTCCACTTTATTGATGTAGGTCAAGGCGATGCTATTTTAATTGACCATGGTACGTATGAAATGCTGATTGACGGAGGAAGGTGGGGAGACTGTGCTGACTATATACCAAGCTATGTTGATGGTGTCCTTGAAGTGATGGTGGCTACCCATCCCGATGCAGACCACATAGGAGGTCTTAGCAATGTATTGGATGCTTTCGATGTAAAAGATATCTGGGTCAATGGAGATACGGCCTCTACCCAGACCTATATAGACTTCATGGCTAAAGTGAATGCAGAGGGTGCAGAGGTGCATCAGGCACAAAGAGGAGACCAAATTAGCCTCAGCACGTTGACCTTTGACGTTCTACATCCTACGTTGCCTTTGGGCTCTGACATAAATGAAAACTCAATAGTGCTGGGACTCTCCTTTGGGCAAGTGGACTTCCTATTTACCGGCGATGTTGAGAACGGAGCCGAGGCTAGCATGGTAGCAGCAGGCCTCATTGATGACATTGACATCCTAAAGGTAGCTCACCATGGCTCTAAGTATAGCTCAACAGCAAGCTTTCTTAATGCTTCACAGCCTGAAATAGCCATCTATTCCGCTGGAGCAAATAATTCCTATGGGCATCCTGCGCCTGAAACAATCACACGCCTATGTGATATCGGGGCAACCATCTATGGGACTGATGTCCACGGAACCATTCTAGTGACAACCAATGGAACAACATACAATGTGCATCCCTCGAATGCTGTACCTCCGGTGGTTTGTTCGATAACTCATAACCTCACCATCTCGAGCACATCTGGTGGTAATGTGACCACACCCGGAGAGGGAACCTTTGGTCCCTATGACCATGGGACGGTGGTGAACCTTACCGCCACACCTGATGCTAACTATACCTTTATTAACTGGACCACCGCTAATATGAGCGAGATAGCCAATGCTACTGCGGCATCGACTACAGTAACCGTGGATGAGAATAAGACGGTAACGGCCAACTTCGCTGAGGTAACCACTGCCACCCTGGAGGGGCATGTTAGTTACCTTTCAAGGGGCACCAACAATTCCAGGTGGGCACAGCCGTTTCTGGTGAGGGCGTTCGAGCCTGGCAATCTGACCAACGAGCTATGGAACGGCACTGCCACCACCAACAATACCGGGGTTTTCACCATGAGCGGTCTTACTCCCGGGACCTATGATATCGGGATTAAGAACTGGACTGCCTTGAGCGAGCTGGCCACCAGTGTAACGCTGAGTGCCGGTAACACCACTGTGGTCAACTTTGGCACGACACGTGAAGGAGATTCCAATGGCGACGATGTTGTTGTCATCCTGGACTTCTCCCTGCTTGCCGGTGCCTTCTTGACAACGCCTGCTTCCCCCAATTGGAATGCCAATTGCGACTTCGATCGCAATGGTGCAGTGGTTATCGTGGACTTCTCTCTGCTTGCCGGCAACTTCCTCCAGGCGGGACCCCTGCAAGGATATTAAGACGTACCATATCCCGAGTGGCAGCTTTTTAACTGAAAGGCTATGGAGTCGGTTCATTCCTGGCAGTTTCCAACTTAGCCCACACTAAGCCCCCGATAAAGCCTCAGGCTATCTTTAAACTTAGCAGGTCTTCTATTTAAGGTTGGTTGGGTATATAATTCAAGACGATGACGAAAAGCTTGGCTGTTTTACTGGCACTAATGGTCATATTAACAGGCTTACTCTTATCAGGTGATAGCTTGGCAACAACCGCTGATACCGACATTCCTGATAATGAGGTAGCCAGCAGCGTGAATCAAACCGATAGTCCCCTTTCTGCAAATGCTACAATTACGATAATCATGACTACTCCACCTTTGCCTGAGGAGTAATTCAGCCAATGGATTTGGAAAGACAAAACTGGAAGGACTTCCTCCTAGAGCATTATAGCCAGGTCAACCAGCACTTAAGAGAATGTGACCGAAATAGGAATATCATACTCCAAGTTTACTTTGTCATATTCATAGGAATGCTAAGCTTTGCCTACAGTACTACCACAGACTGGCTAAAGATTATCGTGCCTGTATTTCTTTTTGTCTTCGGTCTCTTCATAGCTCACTATGTTACATATGCTCGTGCTTGGCATTGCGAGTATACCCGTGTTGCCAAAGCTATTCACAAATCATTTTTGAATACCGACCTTCGTCTGTATAATGCCGCTAAGCAGATAAAAGAAGAAGAAGAAGAGAAGGAACGTGGGAGATATTTCAACCCAAGAGGTACTGAATTCATCATTGCATCTGTGGTGTGGCTTTCTATGACTGTGGAAATATTCCTATTTTCGTATGAAACATTACTCCAGCTTCCCCATAGCAGTTTGTCTTCACAATTCCTAGCAATAATATCATTGATAGTCATGGTGGGCCTTTTAGGGTTTACTATCTGGAGGTATAAGCATCACTTGGATAGACGACAGGATGAGTTTCCTGATTCCTGGTGTATATTGAAAGACGATAGATTTAAGAAAGCTCAAGAGGAATAAACTCTTAAACGAGAATCTGCTCGTCTTTGTTTTGTTAGACTCTTTCCACTGTAAGAAGAAATCATTCGATAAAGCTTCAAGCTATCCTCAAACTTAGCAGACCTTCCAGCAGTATCCCTAATGACCACGCCAGTCATCAACATCAGGATGACGTAAAGCGTAAACGAAGATTGTTATCATGACAATCAAGCATAGAATAATATCAGGCCTCACTCCCTACATGATACCCGAAACTCTCTGCCTTTGCCTGAGGAGTAGCTAGGTTAGGTCGTAGGTAAGGAGGGCTAAGGAGTGAGAAAAGGGGTGGTTCTTCACTGGGAACCAGAAAATGTAACTAAATATAACTAAAGTTAACTAAGCACAACTTGACAGAGTTGAAGTAGGGAATGATATAATCGACTACCGCACAGGACTAGTTAGCACGAGATTTGTAGACGTTTTTCTGCCAAGTCATAGGCCTGGGAGTTGGGGGTGAAAGAAGGACACTGGAATCGTTGTTTGATAGTGGCTAGTGGTGGCTCTTTGCTTGAAGGCATGTTTTTCGGAAGGAAGAGGCTAATCCTCTTAGCTATTCTTGTGGGCATCTTAAGGATAGAGAGGAAGTCCCCGGAATTGGGGAATAGAACTCTAACAACTGAATAGGGATAGAAAAACAGCCCGAAAGGGAGAAAGGAGAAGAAAGTGAAAAGGATTCTCGTAGTGGCAGCAATTTTGGCTGCGATGCTTGTTTTGGTGCCAGGAACTGCTTTCAGCGCTTCAGGTACCTGTGTCACTGGAGGAACGGCTTATTTGAACATTGCAGATGCCCTTGCCATTGTTGCTGGAGTCCCTGGCTATGAACAGGCTTATCATGACCTCCAAGACAAGCTTGTAAACGGACGAGTGTATATCGATCCTGACCTTGAGGAGATTGCCAATGTAGACTGGAACGATAGAATAACTATTGACGAGAGTTTTGTAGTAATCGCAGACTATCGATGGGATCTGGAATTGCCGGGGGATTATGAGTCAGCCCTTACGCTGGCGCATTTTCTAGTTCACGAATGGAAACACGAGCAACAATCTCTCGTCTGGAGAGGAACGTCTAATCTGTGGGATATTGTGGGGGGTAACCCTATGGAACGAGAGGCATATATCGAGGAGATCACTTTTATTGATACTCTCATCAGGCAGATGTTCTCAGATTTAGCTGCTACCAATTTAACGCTTCCAGAACCAGAGCTTATCCAAAGACTTCGCAGACTCGAAATAGCTCTTGGTGAAAAGATTTCTTCTATCTCTTCGTATAATAATGAAAATGCCCCGGCTTATGGGCCCATTCCTTGGACAAATGCCGACAGGGACTTCTTCGATGGGATAAGGGACGGGATTAGGGATTTACGCCTTCTGGCAGAAGCCGGTGAGCCTGTGCCACTCGACCGCTTTAATGAGTTAAGAGAATCCTATAACAATCGAGAAGATGCAATCGAACCAAAACGGCTCGAAGCGCTCCAAGAAGTACAACAAGAAGCACTTCAAGCTATAGAAAAGATTGAGCAGATTGACTCAGAAACAATTGATCCTACAATACCTATCTGGACACCTATCGGCGACACAAACAAAGCATTTATTGAAGTATACAATCCGTCCCTTCCCTACCCAGGGAATATCAGTATGTATGCACCAAAAGGGGAGTACTTGTTTCTATTTGAGTCGGTTGGTGGCTTCAAAGCAGTAGGTGGCCCGGTTGGAATCGAGCCTTCTGGTCAAACTTTCGGGCCCGAAGAAGCGAGGATCACGATCAAGTATAAACCTGAAGCAAATCCAAATAATATTGATGTTTACTATTACAAAAATGGTGTTTGGCAAAAAATAACCATGGGGAAAACAGTAGATGGAGTAAATCGAACGATTTCGGTTTTGGTAGACCATTTCATAAGCTTCGCGGTACTTGAACCTCCTGTCGGTGGCATTGCCGAATTCCCCCAGATAGAGGAACCAGGGACTGCTATCCCTGATTTATCAGATCACAATTATGGTGCTTTGGCTAGAATAATTGTTGGTGCAATAGTCGGCACAATTATCCTAATCAGTGCAGTTTGGTATGTCAGGCGACGACGAACTAAAGCCATCTGATAATAGCTGTTAAAGGTCCCAGACAGGATTAGCTAACTTGCGAAGTTCCCGACTGGGACTTTTCTTTTTCTATTGACAACTATTTCCCCGAAATTATAATGAAAGTACAGTTCAAAAGCAGCGCCTTAACAAATAAGTAGGGATAAACAAAAACAGCCCGAAGGGAGAAAAAGTTGTGAGTGGGGAAAAGCCCAAGAAGCCTTTCAAGAAGGAAGTATCTCCAGGTGGTCATTTTAGCCAGGCGAAACAGAGTCGTGGCCTTTGGAAAATTGCAATTTACCTTCTGGCAGCCATTGTAATTTCTTCAGTAGCTGTTGCAATCTTCCTTGATTTCTCTCGGCCAGGTGAACCAGAAGTCCATAAAGCTGCTTTGGTGGATCATTTAAGCCTGACTTTTCCCAACCAGCGTTTTATCGACAACACAACTGAAATCTTGGAGCAGGCAGGATATACAGTAGACTACTATCCTGGTGAGGAAGTCACCGTAGACCTTTACCGCGACCTTCCCACCCATCATTACGAGTTAGTTATCCTGCGGGTTCACTCCGCACGATTTCTATTACCTAATGGAACACTTGTAGATGACGTCGGCCTTTTTACCGGTGAACCATATAATCCAAAAAAATATGTTGAGGAAGAAAAGGCAGGATTGGTGGGCAGATTTTACTACTCCAACACCAGCTCACCATACTTTGGAATAACACCGAGCTTCGTTGCGTGGGCAATGGAGGGCAAGTTCGAGGATAGCACAGTGATACTGATGGGTTGCGATGGAGTCAGGTCCGACACGATGGCCAATGCTTTTATTTATAAAGGAGCAAACGCCTTCGTAAGTTGGACTAAACCCATCTTAGCCAGCTACACCGATGCAGTCACCGAATCCCTGCTTAAACATCTCCTCATTGAAAAACTTCCATTGTATGAAGCTATGGAAAGGACCATGGAAGAGGTCGGTCCTGACCAAATCTACGGAAGCCAACTAAAGGTAGTGTCCAGGCAAGAGGAAGATTAGGTTAGGTTTGCCTGTTGCTGGTGGTATAATGTAATTCATGATGAAAAGATTGTTAGTTCTGTTAACTCTCCTTGTCGTGATGGCAGGCTTATTCATGCCGGGAGATAGTAAGGCATCAAATAATGAGGTAACTAGCAGTGTAAATCAAACTGATAGTCCCCTTTCTGCAAATGCTACACTGACGATTACTATGATAACTCCACCTTTGCCTGAGGAGTAAGTGACAAGTAAGGAGACTAACGGGAACGAAAATGAAGAAGGCATTATTAACTTTGGTGATAATAACAAGTATTGTAGCTGTCGTTTCGACTGGTTGTGCTTTAACGGGAAATATAGCAAAGGTTGAGTGGATAGGGACAGGGCCTGTCTATGGGCACCTAACGGTTAAGCTAGTTCCAACAGATAATGCAGAAGCTCACGTAAGATATACAGTTGAATTGTGGGAAAAAGGTAAGCTTAGGGATGCTACAGGGCATGTAATCTGGTCTCAGCCAGAGTTAAATGTGCACACGGCCGCCGTACTCGTCATTTATGACTTCAATCTTCACCTTTCTGCCCTTCACGGCCACGATGACCTCTCTCAACGTAATGCTTGGAGATACATTAAGTTTGTCACAGAAGGTTCTGTATTTCCAGCATTTGTTGATTTGCTTTTTGTCCATTCCCGCTACTGGTAAATTGGTATTGGCAGAGAGTACTTGGCCAGCGTACTCCGAGTCACCAGCTAGCTTGAATCTCCACCAGGCGCAAGCCGCTTGAGAATCGGCTATGTAAGGGTCAATGTCTTCCAGTAACGCGTCATATGTTGTCTCGGGAACGACTGGAAATTGTTCAACTTCACTACCCGCCATCGGGGTATCTAATAAACTTTCACCATTGGACATTAACTAAAATCCTCCTTTTTACTTTGTTCCTCACTCGTTTTTCTAGGTAGGGGTACGAGTTTCCCTAAACCTTTGCATAGGCATCACCTCCTTTTATCACTATATTATTAAGTTATTGGATTTTGCCATGAATGAACCTACTCCATCGCCTTAAACTCCCTATAAATCTCCATATTGCCCAAAGCTACCAGCAAGTAGCGAGAAGTCCACGATAGTCACTGCATTATCGCGATTATAGTCACAATTGGGATTACCAGGAGGTGATGTCAAGAAGCAACTGGCAAGCAGAGAGAAGTCCGTGAGCGTCACAGCATCACTATCATTGGAGTCACCCTCTCGAGTAATGCCAAAATCAACCACTGTGGCTCCTCCGTCAGTGAATCTTACACTTCTCTCCATCTCACTCAGGCAAGTCCAGTTTTTGATTGCAACATCGTAATATCCAGCGGGAACTCCATTGATGACGAAGTATCCATAACTACTGGTAGTAGCACTTACAGGTGACCAACTCATCTCGTTGTCGCCTTGGAAGAAGCGAACATCAAGTGACTCTATCCATCTATCATTCGGAGGGTTGCCTCTGGCATAGAAACTAACTCTTCCTATTAGCCCTCCGTAGCTACTTTCCTCCCTAGCTACCTTTGGCACTAGTCTGAGGTTCGGGTTGCCAGTAAACTTGAAGCATCCGTCACACATACTCCACTTATCGTTGGCCCAGTCAAAGGCCTCTTGTACCGTCCAACCTTGACTCATCTTCTTGAGGAATTCGTCTTGCCACCACCAGTCTAGAGACGCTGAGCAAGATTCTCTACAAGGCAAAAAGTTCATGCGATATCCACCAACAACTGCTGTGCCAATATCGAAGCCTTTCCTGAATTCATAGGAAAGCGTACCTGGGCCAGTCTCTGCCATAGTGTCACAGCTCATTAGAAACGTGAAAGGCATCCTTGGGTAGTATTCAATCCAATCGTGGATTTCATCAGCGTATGTAATCCAGCCAGTCGAGTATATGTCATAGCACCCATTTATAAACCTGTCTTCAGCGCCGTGAGCTACCACATAGAATATTGCCACCTCATCACTTTGAATCTGGCTCTTAATCTGTGCCTCGGTAGGATATACTATTCTCTGAATTGAATATCCCATATCTTCGAACCGCATCTCGGCATTTGCACAATACAAAACCCAACTTCCAGTGCATTCTACTTGGTCCCAAGGTCCTGAGCATACAAACCCTTCATACGGTGGTGGTGTCCCGTAGCCCAACACTTCACTATTAGTAGCGTCAACAGCAGTGATGGTTATATGGTCGTACTTGTATCCATCCACTGTTTTCTCGGTGTTGTTCCAGACAACCCAGCAAGGACTCGATGTTGGTTCCATCCCGTGGAACCTTATTGATTCTGGGTCGATAAAGTACAAGGTAGCAGAACCACCACCAGCTATGTCTTCCGCTTCCTCTCTACTGATTATCGAGAGTGGCTCGTCTGGCAAATCATCTCGCCAGTTGAGAATACTACTCTCAATAAGTTCTTCGGTTTCTGCATCGAAAATATGCACTTTCCGGTCGAGCTCCACGATAGCACCATCTATAATTCGGTGATGCCAATAGACTACTCTGCCGTGCCTCTCAAGCTTGGCAAATGTTAGACTGCTATTCTCGCATTTCCCGAGAAGTTCATCCTCATTTGCAGTAACGAATGTTTCAGCACTACAATAAACTATCCTTGAGGCCTCCATAGCTCTTTGGGCAGTCTGGTTTATGGCAGTCTGATTCACAGTTTGATTTGCACCAGTTGCAACTAAACTACTATCACCTACCACCACCCCAATTAGCAACACACTAATTGCTATTAGCATTAGTTTTTTCATATCCACCTCCATTTCTCATTCTCAGTTAGCTAACAGAGTAGGATACGAGCACCCTGGTCTCCTCACCTGCCCAAGTATCCCTATCTATCATCTTCACATCTGATTTCACTACAGTTGAGTTGAACCAGTGCTCCGCAGTATAGACGCCAGGGCTTGCAGGGTCGTATGCCACTATATGATAGCACTCGAATACCCCCGCGGGCACGGTGACAGTTTCCACGCCAAGCACCTTAGACTCCCTCTCAACAATTTGGTCCAGAGGACCAGCTACAGTATGCACTGAAGAGCTCCAGGTCTTTCCAGTGTCATATGGCCACCCATATTCTTCAGCATAAGTCCAACTGATAGTAGATGGTAATCCAGGAAGCTCTACGATATCCGAACTCTGTTTCAGATATTCCATATGCTCCTTGCTGTTCCAAATATCGGCCGTCTCGATGTGTAATGTCAGCGGCATATCGGCAGCATCGCGAGTCGCCTCAGGAACGAAAAAACCACTGAGCTGATAAGCAGCTTCTCCTCCAACCATTATTTCATCTACCATGGTGACATTTAATTCGTTAGTGTCTTGTTTAGTGTTACCGTCTGGATTTGCGTAAGAGCAGGTATATACCCAGTTGTCGCCAACAAACCAGACTGGCACTACCTCAGTTCCATTCCTAACTCTCACAATAAGGCTCCTTGTCACAGTATCACTAGGAGTCGAGATAGTCACGGTATATGAGCCCTCACTTGTTGCATCGTAACTAAAGCTGACATCACTGCTTTCTCCGCCAGCCAATGAGTTGACAGACTTACTATCAGTGTAACTATTGACAACTAAGCTAACAACACAATCGCCAGGCACTTCGCCCACATTGGTAACAGTGGCAGAGATAACAACCGTGTCATTAACGATAGCCGTTGATGGCGAGACAGTTACACTGGAAAGCCTGAACTCAGGTGGCTCATCAGGCCCGCATGCCGTCAGAAAACTTACTGCTAGTAACAAGACAAGTATCAATCCAATAATCCTTTTCATTTCTGTACCTCCTTTCTTTTGATAATTCATTGCATTAAAATTTTATACTTCATTTATTCATATCTCCTCCATCTCCTAATAAAGAGAATCACAGCCACGATAGTAATAACAGCTATGATTGGACAGATTATAAGCCAGTTGTTGAATCCCAATGGTGGAACTACAGTGAAGGAGCCAGTTAATCCACTAATACTCACACTATACACTCCAGCGTCCTCTCTCATAGCACTAAAGCTAACAATTTGACTCTCACCAGGACCGATACTCACAGTCTTACTGGTCTCTTCAACGCCACCTATCTTCAATACTACAGTGTAATTCCCTTCCATTTCACCAGTGTTAGATACTCTCACTGCAATCTCTACTGTCTCGTTAGGAGAAATTTGCTGCTGAGTAATGGAAAGATTTGATACGGAGAATATAGGTGCTAGTGGAGTAATAACACCAGTAATGGCGAATGTGGAAGATGCGAGGTGGTCGATTGAAGTCGTGATTGTGTTGCCTACCTCATCAACATCGCATATCAGCCCTATCCAGTTAGCAGGGTTACTAGGGCAATAAGAAATTGCCAAATCTGATACTCCTTCGGGAAGAGAGTCATAGCCTAGTGTTAGCGTGATGTTCTTACTGAAGGTGACACCAGAACAGTTGTATTTAGGCTGACCACAGGCACTAGTCCTGTAATTGGCTGTGAAGTTGTAGGCTGAACCGATTAGCACTGAGCCGTTTGGCATTGGGGGCGGTTCTTCCACTAACCTCATTACCAGTCCTGCTGGTGCTCCATCAATATCCTCACAAATCACTTTGGTATAATAGTCAATTTCAAGGGAGTGGATATTGTCAGGGTCAGATGCCACCACATCTTCGTAGATTTTGTCGGTGGAGCATGATATTCTCACTTTGGTTATCTCCCCTAGCATATCTATATTGAGGTAACAGGCTCCACTTCCGATAAAGCTTCAAGCCATCCTCAAACTTAGCAGACCTTCCAGTAGTATCCCTCAGTCATGCCCACGCCACTCATCAACATCAGGATGACGTAAAGCGTAAACGAAGATTGCCATCAGGATAATCAGGCATAGAATAATATCAGGCCTCACTCCCTACATCATACCACGAAGTCTTCACACGATATTCCTAAACATTGGTTGTTGGTGGTATAATGTAGCCTAAGATGAAAAGACTACTCGTTCTCTTACCTCTTGTTGTGGTGGTGGCAGGTTTGCAAAGTGAAAGGAGGTGTTGTAAATGTTTGGGCGAATAAAGAAAGGTGAACATGTAGTAGGCATGAAGGCAGTATATGTGAAAGGGAGAGTTTTTCGTAGGGGACCTCCTCTTGTGAGAGGGTTTTACTTGGGGAAGATGAGGGAGTGGTATATGGTGCGTACTAGTAGAGGCAAAATTTATCTTTGTTCCGATGTTACGAAGGAATAGTAAGTGAAAAGATTACTAATTCTCTTAGCTTTCGTTGTCGTGATAGCTGGCTTGTTCATGACGGGAGGTAGTAAGGCATCAATTGCTGATACCGGCGTTCCCAATAATGAGATAGCCAGCAGTGTGAATCAAACCGATAGTCCCCTTTCTGCAAATGCTACCATTACGATAATCATGACAACTCCACCTTTGCCTGATGAGTAGTTCAAGACAGCAGATTTGGAGAGCTTTGAAAAAATATCAAAGGAGATAGGACAATGAAGATAATATCAGTTGCAGCATTAGTAATAGCAGTTATTGCTCTTGGTTTTGGTTGGGTAGCATGGGTGAAGGTGGGCGAGTTGGAGACACAAATGACACACGAGAATAGAGAGATAGTAGGAGAGGTGGAAGCGCTCGGAGGATGGGGAGGAGAGTTTATAGAGTTAGAGAGAGGTCAAACCATCGAGGGTTACATATCATTTGCTTGGTTTAGTGATAGAGAAAATGCAGAGCGGTTTGTTAAGAGTCTGGTAAACATTAAGGAGTATGGAATTATGGCTATACAGCCAGAAGATGATGGGTGGCAAATTTATCGGAAGCATCCATGATTACCTATAAAGCTTCAAACTATCCCCAACCTTACTATGCCTTCCGTGTGAAGTTGTCTGGGGGTATAATTGAAACTAAGAACCCGGGATAGTTAAAACAAAGACTCGGCTGGAGAGCATGTGGAGCGTTCAGAGTCAGTTGAAACAGTAAAAAAGGTTAGAGGTTTCAGAACTCTTCCAAAGAGCCAAAAATACCTTGTTGTTGTAGCTAGCATAGTCGTTCTCTGCATAATAATAGGTTTTGCAAGGGCGCCTTATCACGGAGCCCTCAAGCCTCTATCTCCAAGTAGTTTGAGCATGGAAATAGTTTATGATACAGGTTCTGGGACACAGACAATTTTAACTACATACCCTTGGAGTATAGACAGCGATGGAATCTTAGTAAGTGGCTACTGGACGCCAGTTCCCTTCAGATGGAAATACCATAATGAGACGATGAAAATTAGCCAAAACAGGATAATTACATATAAGGTGATTAGATAGCCTCAATCCTCCGATAGAGCCTCAAACTATCCTCAAACTTAGCAGACCTTCTAGCAGTATCCCTAATGACCACGCCAGTCATCAACATCAGGATGACGTAAAGCGTAAACGAAGATTGCCACCATGACAATCAGGCATAGAATAATATCAGGCCTCACTCCCTACATCATACCATGAAGATTATTCATTGCCGAAGCTATCTGCCTTCGCCTGTTAAGCTCGCAGAGCTCAAAATCAGCCTGGCAGGTACATAAGCTGACCGCCTTTCCTTACCTTGGCATTATTTTCACCACCATGTGCCTGGATATCTGGCTGCTGTAGTGGTTGTTTGCTAGATTACATCAGAAACGGCACCTTGATATTTTCGTATCGCCAGTAGAGGTGGAGATAGATAACCTGTCTCTTGGTGAAGTAACTCAATTCAACCTTACTATTCGTAATAAAGGAAAGTGAATGTCTCCGTGGAACCAATACTTTTTGGCTATTGACAAGACACGACTTTCGTGTATATTATTATGTGTACATTGGTGGGGTTGACTTAATCGAACTAGTAAATATTTGCTGTTAACATTTAGGAGGTGAGAAAATGACTGGTACTGGTGCTGTTATAGACCAAAACAGAATATATACTATGAGTGATGAACAGGCCTTCTCGTTTATTAGTGAGTATATGAATCACTATGTTAGTTTTATCGAGGGTGTCAAGGGAGGGCTTGAAGATTACCGACAGGGTAAGCTAAGACCTTGGCCAGAAATAAAAAAAGAATTGGGGTATGCCTAGGTATCAGCTTACAAATTTTGCAAGTGGTGAATTAGCAAAAATGCGCCCGGACGACCAAGGCGTAGTTGTCCGGGTGCTTGATATTTTAGGGAATGCCCGCGATTTGCGTGATTCTTCCAAGTTAGACTTAGCTTTACCCCCTGAGCAGGGTAAGACAGTATGGGGAGTTAGAATGGGGGGGGTTTGGGTTGCGTTTATCGAAGAGGATGGCGGCAGTTTAACGATAATACATTTGACGATGTTATCCCGTTTTCGGTAGGATAATGACTAACTGAGTATCTTTTTGGAGGAACCATTGTGGAAAAAGCAATTTCACCGCATCCATTGCTTGAATCTGTAAGGGAAGCTTGTAGTGCTGCACGTGTCAGCTTTAAAGAGGCAAAGAAGCTTCTTGAAAATTTTGTGGACACAGATACCATCATAGACTACTATATAAGTCAGGGGCCGTTTCCGGCTAGGCAAGACGTGCTTCTTGATATTTTTGTTCTATCACCGTCATGCTTATACAATATAGACATGAGAACGTCTGTAAGTCTATGCCATAGGCTTTTTCTTGCACAAATGTCGCTGATTGAGTCAAAAGTGGAGGTGGAAGAGGATGGCGAATATTATATTGTTTACTGCTTCTTTGTGGGAACGCACGACATCATACTACGGGAAAAAGTAAGCAACCGGTACAATGCAGAAAAGTTTTGCTCGAAGGTAAAAGATGCTGTCGTTGCCATCCAACAATTCAAAAGTTAGCACCGATAACAAGAGGACAGCAGGGGAGGTGAGCAGTGGCTAGCGAAAAACCAAAGACTACCCAAATTATAGAAGAAGAAATTGCTGAGCTAAAAGACGCCGTACACAAAATACGCCACAACGAATTAGCTCATATAGAGACAAGGCTCTCAGATTTGGAGAGCAAAGTAAGAATGCCATTAACGACATTATATCTTATTCTCGCGTTTATTATATTCATCATTTCTGTAGCGGTAATTACTCTACCACCGCCAATTGGATGGAGTGTTGCTGGTATAGGCGGTGTCATTGTCATTTTGACTAGTTTGGCTATCTTCAGGATTATTAAAACAAATCGTCGTGAATGACATAGAAGAAATACTTCGAGCCCTTACACCAAAATTGACCCGCTGGGATTGTATTTCTCTGTGCATAGTTGCAGTACTAGCATGGGTTACAGTCAAAGGCTTTGCACTGCTATCTGGTGCTTTTCGGGAATTACTTATTCTGATCGGTGTGCTTTTCTCTATGGCCATAATTTTATGTTTTCTCGAACCAGCTTTGAAGCGGTTATGGAGTAAAAAAAGATAACATACATTGCTTCTTCGTTGCTTGGCAAGATCACTGGCTTGTGGTTCATCATAGTAGTCATTTAGAAGTCTTCTCTTTTCTTTGGGTCTCATACCTTTCCTCCTATTTGACATAATTCTATGGTAGATTTCAAGAAAGGGGAAATTTACTTGTCAATGTCCTTGAAAAAACTCCTGCTCCACGGGTGAAATATCAGCGAGTAAGGTGGAATCCGTGAAGGTGAAAGGATACTCACTGCGGGGGTTTTGTCCGGGTGAACGAGAGTTATAGCAAGATCCCCGGTTGTCTTCGTCGAAGCTCAAATTCGGCTCCATTTTTTGTAGGAAATTTCTCATGCAAGAGCCGCCCGAGAAAGACCCACGGGGAGGGCTAATTCTCAGATTTTGTCCGAGTTCGCTAGAAGTTTTCCACTTTGCTCCAATTCGATTTGCTGCCCTAGTAGTAATGCTGGTTAATCACCTGGAAGCGCACCAGACGTACCAGAATCAACGAGAAGGGCTTCAACCATACTGGCTACAGTAATAATCTCCCCATTGAATACTTGGCTAGCACTGCTTCACGCTCAAACTGAAGTTAAAAAAGTCACGACATTTTAGCGACGGAATTAAAATGACGCAATGTCACCAGATGGTATTTTACGAACAAAACGGGTTTTTACCCGATGATAGGAAAGTCCTAAATTACACGTAAAATGACGCTTTGACCTTTTAGCATAGGGTTTTCAGTCCGCTGCTCTACCACTGAGCTACCTCGGCGCAAAACACTACTCCAAAGAGGCATAATTAGGATAATGCACAACTAAATCGATGTCAATTACTCTATCTCGGGATAGGCCTGTTGACCAGTTCAGTGAAAACAGCCTGGGCTAATTCCTGCAAGGAATGGCTTGATTTGCTACTGCGAGGATTTTGAAGCAATGGTGTAATGGAAATTCTTTTCTGCTCTACCGCCCAGGCATCACTGCCCAGACTTGCCTCACCTATTACCTTGTCCTTCAAGATGATATAGCCTTCACTTTCACCACTTAACACCTTCTTTATCTCACCGCCGTGGCTTTGCTTGCCTAATTTTGTAACCTCTATTCCCCTTATCTCCTCCAGAGGTAAATTAGGTAAGTTGATGTTCAGCAAAGTTTCCCTGGGTAAATCGCCTTTCTTTACCCTATCCGCAAGCAGAGCAGCTAATTTAGCAGCAGCTTCGAAATCTGACCCCTCAAAAGCATCCACTGAAACGGCAAAAGATGGAACACCGTGAAAAGATCCCACCAGAGCGCCAGCAACAGTGCCCGAAATGAAAACATCATATCCTATATTAGGACCTTTATTGATGCCCGAGACAACAAGGTCTATCTTCCCGGGGAATAAAGCCCTGAAAGCTATAATGACGCAATCGACTGGCGTGCCATCGGTAGCATAGATTCCACTCCCCATCGCTTGTGGAAACACCTTCACAACACGGCGCAAATTAACCGAAGTGCCCACTCCACTCTGTTCACTCTGTGGAGCTACAATCACCACCTCACCTACTTTGCGAAGTTTCTCTGCTACAGCCCAAAGACCAGGAGAGTCAATTCCATCATCATTGGTAACTAATATTTTCATAAGTGCTCGCTGGCTATCAAACTTCTGAGTAACTATCTCAGTAAAATAATTGTGCTTTGATTATCGGGCTATGTCAAGCTTGATAGTTGTTGCAACTAATGTAAAAATATGCTTTATATTGCGATGCACCCAACTAGTGAAAATAAAACCCTAATTCAGTGCGACTTTGACGGCACTGTTACCGAAAAGGATATCAGTTATCTGATATTACACACCTTTGGCAACGGGGATTGGAAGAAACTAGTAGCTGACTACCGAGAGAACAAAATATCGGTGGACTACTTCAACAAGCAAGCATTCGCTATGGTGAAAGCCAGTAAGGAGACTTTGACCAAATTTGTGAGAGAAAAAGCAAAGTTACGACCTGGGTTTAAGGAGCTAATCGATTACTGCCATGAACGGGACTTCCGCCTGGTCATTGTAAGCAATGGTCTAGACTTCTATATCGATATAATACTCGCTGATGCTGGCATCAGAAACATTAAAGTATTCGCCGCACAAACTAAATTCTGCCCCGAAGGTATTAAAGTTCAATATATCGGACCAGATGGCAATCAAGCAAACGATGGGCTTAAAGAAATATATACCAAATTGTTCCTGGCGGAAGGTTATCGCCTGATATGTCTGGGAAATGGTGTCTCCGATATTTACCCGGCACGGTTAGCTCACCACGTTTTTGCCCGGGACGACTTGCTTTCACATTGCACCAAAGAAAATATTGCCTGCACACCATTCAACGACCTTAATGATGTGGTCGAAGATCTGAGGCTACTCACTCAATCTCATTCAAATGCCTGATAGTTACCTCTCCTTACGTTTGTGATATAATTCTATCTTCATTCATTAGATTTTTGAGGCTGGAAGAGAGATAATCAACAGCAGAGATTAAAACAAGCCTGCGGGAGACAGCACTTTTATTAATAAATATGCAAGATGATGCGCTTCACAAAAAGGGAACTTGTTTGACAACAGGTAAGCTAGAGGCGTAAATTTATATTTAACCTTGGAGGGATAAAAATCTACGCTATTATTGAAACCGGGAGTAAACAATATAAGGTAGCCCCTAACGAGAAGATAGAGGTTGAGCGCCTGAACATACCTGAGGGGAATACCGTTGACCTAGACAGTGTATTGTTTATTAATGATGATGGAAATGTAATCATAGGCAACCCTACTATCAAAGGTGCCAAGGTAAAAGCTACTTCCCTAGGTGAGTTTAAAGGAGACAAGGTTATAGTATTTAAGTATAAGCCGAAGGTTCGCTACCGGCGAAAAGGAGGACACCGGCAAATTTATACCAAATTATTAATAAATAAAATTATTAAACCGCGGGGGCACAAAAATGGCACATAAGAAAGGCGGTGGTAGTACACGCTGCGGCCGCGACAGCCAAGCAAAGCGTCTTGGCGTAAAGAAATTCGGGGGGCAGCAGGTTCGCGCCGGGAATATCCTGGTTCGGCAACGAGGCACCCGTATCTTCCCAGGAAATAACGTCGGCATAGGCAGAGATTACACCCTGTTCGCTCTGATAGATGGCTTTGTAAAGTATGAGCACGCCAATAAATACAAAAAAAAGGTGAGCATCTACAAATGAAGGATAAGATACACCCCAAATATTATGAGAACGCTAAAATAACCTGCCTTTGCGGCAATAGCTTCACCGTGGGTTCAACCAAGCCAGAGCTTAGAGTAGAGGTATGCAGCAAGTGCCATCCTTTCTACACTGGGGAACAAAGAATAGTGGATACTATGGGAAGGGTGGGACGGTTCAAGAAGAGATATAGAATAAAAGATTGACGTAGAGCACTTGTTCAACACCCTTAACAGAACTACCTAGTCCAAGTCTTGGTTCTCCAAAAGTCTGAAGTCCGTATCATTTCGTAAAAAACAAGTCCGATTGCCGGCATGGCAAACCGGACCCGTAGGCTCCGCCTGGACAAGAAGCGTATCACTGTCGCAGTCCTTGATAATGGACTTCATCCTGAGGAAATTGCCTGAAGTTTCCCCCTTATGCCATAATTCCTGCCGACTGCGACTATAGAACCACACATCACCACTCTCTATCGTTCGAGCCAGCGATTCTCTATTCATATAACCCAACATCAATATCTCACCATTCCTGGCATCCTGGATGATAGCAGGAATTAAACCTTGAGAATCAAACTTCAACATGTACCTTCGACCTCCTCTTTTCATCATTGCGAGCCAAAGACATGCAATCCGTTAGAGATTGCTTCGGAATTACTGTGTCTCGCAATGACCTAGTGATGTTATAGCCTCCCTTAAATCAATATCGCCAGTATAGAGGGCTTTGCCAATAATCGCTCCTTCCACTCCAACTTGCTTAAGCCTTTTCAAATGCTCCAGCTTGGAAATTCCCCCAGCAGCAATCACAGGAACATTTATTCCACTAACCAGCCTTCCTATCATATCAAAGTTAGGCTCAGTCAAAGTGCCATCCCTCCGTATATCAGTAAAAATAAATCGCTTAACTCCAATGTTTACCATGTCTCCACCCAACTGTAAAATATCCACCACTGTATCCTCCCGCCAGCCATGGATGCAAATCTTGCCGTCTCGAGCATCAAGACTCACCACTATCGCTTCGCCAAATCGGCTGCATAGTTTCCTTACCATCTCGGCATTTTCTACTGCTGATGTGCTTAAAATAATACGTCTTACCCCCTTCCGCAGTAACTCTTCAACCATGCTCTCTTGTCTGATGCCACCACCAAATTGTATCGATAAACCGCTCTCCTTTATTATTTCTTCAACTGAATCTATGTTCTCTGGCTTGCCTGCAGCCGCTCCATCCAGATCAACTATATGAAGCCAGCGCGTGCCTTGAGAGCCCCACTTCAAGGCTACTGCTAGCGGTTTTTCACCATAAACAACCTGTCGACGGTAATCACCCTGATAGAGCCGAACACACTTGCCTTTCCTGATGTCAATGGCAGGAATTATTTCCATCGCTAACTATTTGTAAGCCAGATATTCCTTTCCCAATAATTCTCTGGTCACTATGAGCTTCATGACTTCAGTGCTTCCCTCAGCTAGAGTATAGGAGCGAATGCCCCTCAAAGCACGCTGTTCGGGACAATCCATAGAATAGCCATAGGCACCCTGCCATTGCATCGCATGATTGGCAGCATCGAAAGCCCACAATGGAGCCAGCATCTTAGCCATAGCGATAGCTCCGCTTACCTGGAACCGGGAAAATCCCCCTTCCTTTTGCTCCTTCTGATACATCCATAATGCTTTATAGGCTAATAGCCGAGTTGCTTCCAACTTAGAATAGTCTTCAGCGAGAACAAATTGCAACCCTTCATAACTGGCAATGGGACGACCAAAAGCCTGCCTCTGTTTCATATAATTAATGCCATTCTCTAGGGCTTTACTCGCTGCACCAACGCAAACCAAGGCAATAAGACCACGGGCAAACTCAAATCCCTGGTTCACCAGATAGAAACCTTTATTCTCTTCACCGATGCGATAATGTTCGGGAACAGTCACATTATCCATATAAAACCCACCCCAGGAAATCCCCTCCCTCCCCAGTTCTTCAGTATAGCGCATGGTCACTCCGTCAACAGCCTTTATAGGAAAGAAAAACAAGGTCATCCCGCGTGTTCCCAACTCGGGGGTGGTCTTGGCTAAAGTGACAAAGCCGCCTCCATATTTCTCTGCCTCCCTAACGCCACTGATGTAACCCTTTTCTCCACTTACGATGTAAGTGGAGCCTTTTCTCACCGCCGTAGTTTTGCAAGCGGCAACATCTGAGCCGGCATCTGGCTCAGTTACTCCAACACCTACGAAGGCCTCGCCCTTCCGCATTCTGGGGAACACTTCTTGCTTAACTTCCTCACTCCCATACTTATCCAGAATGTAGCTCCAGGCACATTGAACCAGGAAAAATGTCGGGATAGCACAGCCCACATCCGCCTTGCCCAGTTCTTCAGCAACAATTCCTGCAGCTACCGCCTCCAGTCCCAAGCCACCATATTCAGGTGAAATACACATGCCAAGTAAACCCATCTCGCTTAGTTCTTTAATCAACTCCTGCGGGATCTCCTTCTTCTCTATCATCTCAGCAAGCCTAGCTGAAATCTTTTCCTCACCAAATTTCCGCAAATTAGCCCGCAGGATTTCCTGCTCTTCGCTGAAAGTAAAATCAATCATCTGAGACTACTCCGTTCCTTGCAATGACGTTGTGCAATTTCATCCTATAATACAGTAGATTTAAGCTACGAAGCAACTCATCCCCCTATCCACATAATTAAGGATTGACGTGCTCGCAATGATATATGGGGCTTTAACATGACTCAGAAGTACTGGAAAGGAACGGTTGTCAAGCAAATGAGATTGCCTGGTGCCTACTCAACATAGAAGCTGTCTATCCAGTCCGGTCTTGAGGGCTGTTGACCTTGTTCCAGCATCTCCTTCCACTGCTCGTCGGTCAACCTATCATTCATAGGCTGCTTGAACTCATAATAACTGAGGGTAGGTCCAGCACCAAGGACGATGCTGCCTTCAGGGATTTTATAAGCAACCAGCGCAAGGTCAACATAGCCTACCCCCTCCTCCAGGACCTGCCCCGAGTTAACATCGGTATGAACATCAGCGACAAGCGTGGTTTCCTTGCCTTTCGCTTCAAAACCAGTCACTATAAAACCAATCTGCTGACCAAAATTCCTGATAAACTCATAAGCGCCTTCGCTCAGTTCCTTACCCTCTAATTCATCCTTGGAAATGGTAATCAGCCTACCCAGGATGTTTTCCAGGCTCTCCAGCCTTGATTCTTCCTCATCGCTCAAAGCACCAAGTTTGTCCAGCCCTTCTCTGGTCATCGCGGTGAGCGAAAGCAGGCGATTATAGAATTCAGGAACAGGCTCCACATAGCCCGGCTTCGGTGGCGGTGGCATAGCTGACCCTCCTCCAGTATAGCTCTGCTTGGCATACAAAATAGTGTCGTGCCGAAGCTCAGTCCACGATGCCAGTGCGGTTTGCAGTTCTTTATCCTGCCATGCTTCGGTCCGCATAAAAGCAGGATAGCCTTGACCAAAGTCTTCAAGCAAAGGCTTCAAGGAATAAAGCCAACTCCAGTAAAGATTGCGGTTCCAATCTTCTTCGCTGCAGGCGGCAAATTCCTCTTTGAGCTCGTTTAGTTGCTTGTCATAGCTGGTATTTTTTCCCTGATATTCGGTATCACCTTCAGTATCCAATATCTCATAAGCTCGCTCTGAGCCGAGAACTGCCATGACATCCAATCCTCTGGGGAAACACCTGCTGGGACCAATGGCACTCATCCCCATGGTAAACGGCTCATCATCACCAACATACATACCCACAGCAGGAAAGACTAAATTCTGGAACATATAGGAGTCAGGGACAAATCTCTGCCCCATAAATCTCATCCCCTTGGTACTGCTCAAACATTCGTAGAGTTTCTCCTTGGTCACCGGGGGATAAATAACACAAACGCCGGAGCCACCATAAATCTGGGGATTTCTCATTTGAGCTAACTCAGCCTTCAGATCGAGCAAAATTTCATCGTCAGCAAGCTGGTTAACATCGAAATCAGTGCCCAAGATTTCCTCCATAGCATCAAGATATTCATAGGGAGTAAGGTCATCAGCAATGCCTACAAAAAATGAGGTAACCGAGTAAATCCGGTCCCATACATCCCAGCAACTGGTGAGATTGCCTTGCTGTGCTTGCAATGACACACTGGGCAATTCGGCTGAGATAAGCGATGCCTGAATTGTAGCTATACGAGCATCTTCCTCAGTTATCAAAGCATCACCCCCTCCCTTGAGCAGGAAGGCCATCCTGCCATACCACATCATTGTCTTGAAGTATCTCTTTAACGCCTCGCTTCTGGTGTAATGTCCCCGGGGAACATACTGGGAATAGTCCTCACAGTAGCAACAAGGACTAAAACACTGGCAATCACCATGGGAATTAAATATGGCACTTGGCCTAAAACCCTCATGTGCCTCGATGTTTTCAATTTCCTCATTGACCTCATCAACCACATAGGAAGGAATGGTAAAATTAACCTCCTTCAACGGTTTGAATTCCCTGGGTTCTTCCCAGTAATACTCTTCATTCCATTGCTCTATTTCCTGCTTTACTGCTTCCTCATCGTAGCCTTCGGTTGGCGTTTGCAACAGACTCAAGGCAACGGCGAAATAGGCAACATTTCTCCTCGCAGCCTCCTTTAGACCGGCATCGTCGAAGGATTCATAATCCTGCATTGCCCTATCCATCATCGCCAGGCTCATATCGATAAGCTCGTCAAAGAACTCCTCTCCCTCCAATCGCTTTAATATCTCATTGAACTGGATGTGGTATAGATGGAGTAAGGTATCTGAAGTAACAAAAATGGGTATTTCCCGTGCCTTCAATGTCTTATAGGGCTGGACGACGTCATCTCCATGCCACGGAATAACCACAAAGCCATTTTCCTGCAAAAGCTGCTTTTGACTTTCGGTTAGATAGAAAGTGGCTTCCACCTCCCCAAAATTTGTCACTTCATTTAAATCTAATGGCAGTAAGTAGTCAGGGGCATTAGGAGATATAGAGAGTTGCTCAAGTTCATAACAATCCCCCATGATAAATTTAGGATTTAATATCTCACCCCTTGCTACCGAAGGTATAGAAAATTGAGTGGATATAGCACCAGGTGGGCATCCACTAACAATAATAATCCCAACAAGTAACAAGATGCTGAATATCCTGACCATTTTACCCTTCATAGCCGCCTCCCTTTACCAGCATAAATATGCCCACCAGGGCTTTTGCTCGCTGATTATCTCTCCAGTGCTGGCATCCACTTCTACCACCATGTCTATCTTCGTGGATACCAATCCCAATAGCTCCTTGTTACTTATGCCCTGAACCTCATATACCGCCTTATCATCAGCAGCCTTGAGTTCAATAGTGTAACCTGGCTCCAGGTCGGTCACCACTTCTTCCGGCATCACCTGCACCGGCAATAGCCGGTAAGCATTATCGAGGAATAGCTGCGAGTCCTCGATTTTCAATTGGCACTCTGGAGATATTTTGACTATTGCCGTTACATTATCAACCTCAATTATCACTCCATGAGTAACGTTATTAAACTGCAAATATACTAAATGGGAACCAGGAGCATCTCCATTAAGTATGGATTTAATGACCGTCCCCGAATTCAGCTTCTCCCCATCAACCCGGACTATGAATTCCAACCCAGCAGTACCAACCTCCAGGGTAGCTTGGGGGCTAAGCGCGAAATATTCAAGCTCTCCAGAAAGAGGTATAACCACCGTTTTCCGACCGATGACTTTATCCTGATATCGGACAGCAATATCGTAGAGCCCTGGTTTCAAGTTGACTATCTTAGCCCAAAACGGTATTCCACCCAGACATTGAATGCAGATACCTGGTTTTTCCTGTGCAATGATATCGACATTTATAGTTGGTTGATGAGCGAAAGTAAGGGGTAGATTCAACTCTGTTCTAAGCTCATAGCAAGGCGTAGGGGTGACAACCGAGCCACGAATTACAATTACATCATCCGAAACTCCTACAGCAGCCTGCGATTCCTGTCTCGAAGCGCAGCTACCGGGACCATAGTCGAAAATAAGCTGAGCATCAAGCGGCACTCTGGTTATCTTTAAATCTTCAGTCAAACTGGCTAAGTCCCCATGATAGCTCACCGCAGTAAGCCAGGCATTACTCCCAAGTAATTCGGCAATGCTCTCATCGATGGAAATTAGCTCTTCCTCATTTACCTCAAACTGAATAGGCTGAGTGCCCTTCCCGCCATAGAACTTCCCCACCTCCATATCCTGGGGTAATGTGCTCCCCTCAGACAAGTCATATAGACTCACCGGCTGCGGTGTAAGCAAGAACAGGTTTATATCCGTCCACCCCTCAGCAAGGGTGGAGATTTTAAGGGGATAATAAAGGAAGTCGGTGTCGAATCGATATACAATCGGCTCGATGCTCTTTGGCTTTGAGGTTACCTCAATGAGGTCGAAAACGAAGTACTTCATATTCTGGTCCAGGTAGCTTGCCACCACTGATTCAAGCTTTGGCGATGAAATCTGCTTCTCAATTCCAGCACTCTTCAGAAACTCCTCGGCCCACTGGATAAGCTCAGCGGTATCATCAGCTTTGACCACGGTGATGTCATGAGCACCAATTTTTTCGTGAAAGATTATCTCCACCCCTCTTCCCGGAGGTCCCATCACGCCTATCTCCTCCTTAAACCAATCCCACGAAGTAACGGGAAAATGCTTTTCAATTAACAGGTTAACCTGTTCGAAAGAAGCAAAATCACCCTTCCTTATTTCGGGCTTTGAAGGCAACGGCAAGAGCTCCAAAACCTGGCTATCATCACTGGCGGTGACATCAGTAGATAGAATCAATGTTTCTTCCTCACCATTCCAGGCAATAATCGCTTTTTGCCCCGGGCCATAGACCGAGACATCACTTATGGGGACCATCCCCCTGTCCGCCAGAGCTACTGGCGCTAAAGGCAAGCTAATTAAGCTAAGAAACATAACCACCTGCAACGCTCTAAATAAGTGCCTCATTTTCTCCCTTTTACGTACTACAACGAAAAACCTGGGTGAAAGTTCATCCTCTATAACCCAAGATATCCTCTAATTTTCTAGCCTGTTCCACTCGATAATTACCAACTCTGGTGCGGCGGACTTCCACCACAGTAGCACCAACGGCTAACTTCGTCCCAATATCATGAACCAGGCTTCTAATATAGAACCCTGAAGAAACATCGCAGTCAAAGGTGAAATACGGAAATTGGAACTCACCAAGCTTGAGGGAATAAATGCTAACCTTCTTAGGCGGCATTTGCACGCTAACGCCTTTCCTGGCCAGTTCGTAGGCTTTATGCCCGGCTAACTTTTTAGCAGAAAAGGAAGGGGGCACTTGCCAGATCTCACCACGAAATCCTTTCAGCACTTCCTGTAGTTCCTCCTTTGTTATCGTGGCATCGCTTTGCTGCAGGATTTTCCCGTCACAATCAAAAGTGTCAGTCTCCACACCCAACCTGGCTTTCACCTCATAACTCTTGTCCAGCGTTAGAAATGAGGAGGCTTCTTTGGTGCGCCTGCCCATAAGAATAATCAAAAGCCCTGTAGCTATGGGGTCTAGCGTACCTGTATGGCCAGTCTTTACCTTCAACTCCTTCCTTATTAACTCCACCACGCGGGACGAAGTAAGCCCTTTAGGCTTATCCACAAGCAAGATGTCATCCATTGCAATTAGTATTTTAGTATAACCCAAAACAAAGTTCATTTTCAGTTTACGCGAAATAACCGCACAAAGACGCCAAATTGCCGGTAAAGTAGCCTTAACAATTAAGCGGTGGCTCCAATTTACGTGACGTAACTTGACGCAAACTAATAAAAAAGCTAGGCTATTACCTTAAATTTACGAAGGAGACTAATAGATTGAGATGTCGCGGCATTAGAGGTGCAATTACGGTGCCTGATAATGATAGAGAGGATATTATGACGGCAACGAAAAGATTGCTCAAAGAGATACTTCGGGCTAACGAAATTGAAATTGATGATATAGGGGCTATATTCTTTAGCACTACACCTGACCTGAATGCCGAATTCCCTGCAGCAGCAACAAGGGAGCTGGGATGGCCACAGCACATTGCCCTGTTTTGCGGACATGAGATGAACGTTCCTGGTGCCTTACCTCATTGCCTGCGAATTCTGATGTTGATAAACACCGAAAAGAAAGCTGAAGAAATCGCCCACATCTATTTAGGGGAAGCCAAGAAATTAAAGGAAGCCAAACTAGAGGTATCTGGAGGCAAAGCATGATCATAGTGATGAAAGGGAGCTGTAAGAAAGAAGAAATTAACGCTGTTGTTCGCCGCATCGAAGAGTATGGGCTGAAAGCGCACATCTCTGAAGGTGTGGAGCACACCGTAGTCGGCATACTGGGACAAATCTTTCCCGAACTTCAGGACAGGATGGAATTGCTTCCCGGCGTAGAACAAGTTATCCCTATTAGCAAACCTTACAAACTTGCCAGCCGAGAGTTTCACCCCCAAAATACTACAGTGAAGGTAAATGATATCACCATTGGTGGTGATGAAATAGTGGTCATAGCTGGTCCCTGTGCCGTAGAGACTGAAGAACAACTGCTGAGCACGGCTCTGGCAGTCAAGGCAAGTGGCGCCAATATATTACGTGCAGGCGCCTTCAAGCCAAGCACCTCCCCTTATCACTTCCGTGGACTGGGTGAACAAGGACTCAAATTGCTGGCGAAAGCCCGTGAGGAAACGGGAATGCCTGTAATCACCGAGGTAATCACTCCGAGTGATGTTGAACTGGTAGCTGGTTACGCTGATATACTACAAATTGGAGCACGAAACATGCAAAACTTCATCTTGCTCGATGAGGTAGGGAGAACAAAGAAGCCAGTGATGCTTAAGAGAGGCTTATCAGCCACCATTCAGGAATGGCTATTAGCTGCGGAATATATCCTTTCTCAAGGGAATGAGCAGGTTATCCTTTGTGAGCGCGGCGTGAGAACCTTCGAAACTTATACCCGTTATACTATGGATGTCAGTGCTATACCGGCTATCAAAAAAGTTAGCCACCTGCCAATCATTGCTGACCCGAGCCATGCTACAGGAAAGTGGCATCTGGTAACACCGGTATCACTTGCTGCTATAGCCGCTGGAGCTGATGGGCTTATGATAGAAGTCCACCCTAATCCCGATTTGGCACTTAAGGATGGCGCACAATCGCTCACCTTCGATAATTTTGACAAACTCATGTCTCAAGTAACACAAATAGCTCAGGCAACAGGTAGAAAATTAGCCACTAGTGGCGTAAAGGCAAGTCCCTGAAGCTTTTATGACCATCGAACAAGAATTAGCAAACGTGGTACCCCATGAGGAAACAGTCCTCACCATCGGCGTTTTCGACGGCGTGCATGAAGGACACCGCTATCTAATTGAAAAGCTAATTCACCAAGCTCAAGAAAGAGATTTACTTAGCGGAGTAGTTACTTTTCACCCCCACCCCCAATCAGTACTGAACCCCCAAAATCAATTGCCTTGCTTGATGAGCTTGGACGATAGAGTTGAGGAAATCCGCCATCTTGGTGTAGATTTGATTGCTTTGCTATCCTTCACCCCGCAGGTAGCAAAACTCTCTGCGAGACAATTTGTTACCCTGCTTAGAAAATATCTCAAAATGCGTGGTCTGGTAATCGGGGACGATTTCGCCCTTGGAAGAGGACGCCAAGGAAATGCCGAAAAACTTGCTGCACTAGGGAAGGAAATGCGGTTTTTTGTACACATCGTGTCACCGTTCACAATCGATGGCGAAACAGTAAGCAGCACTCTTGTACGTCAAATACTTACTCAAGGAAATATGGAAAAAGCGAGAAAGTTAATGAGGCATCCCTTCAGCATCAGCGGCAAAGTCATCACCGGCGATAAGCGGGGACGTGCCTTGGGATTCCCCACCGCCAATCTTGACATAGGTTCACAGCAGGTACTGCCTGGCAACGGAGTCTACGCATCAATCGCCCACGCAGATGGTGAACAATTCGCCTCAGCAACAAATATAGGCATTCGTCCCACTTTCGGACAAGGTCGAAAAACTGTGGAGACTTATCTGATAGACTATCATAGGGAACTATACGGCAAAGAACTCAAGGTAGAATTCATCCGCAAAATAAGGGATGAGCAGCGGTTCACTTCTCCCCAGGAGCTGAAGTTTCAGATTGAAAAAGATGTTGAAAAAGCAAGAAAAATCGTGGATAAGGAAATGAAATGACGGCTTCAAAATTTGAGTCATTGCTAACACGCGGTGTGGCTGAAGTCACTATCGAACAGGAACTTAGAAAGCTACTGGAATCAGGGAAACGCCTGAGGCTTAAACAAGGATTTGACCCCAGTACTCCCGATATCCACCTTGGACATGTAGTTGGATTAAGGAAATTACGCCAATTCCAGGAACTGGGGCATACAATTATTCTGATAGTGGGCGACTGGACAGCACGGATTGGAGACCCCAGTGGACAGGTAGCTACCCGCCCTATGCTTTCGCAGAAGGAAATAGAGGCTAATACCCAGACCTATATGAAACAGTTCTTCAAAGTAGTAGATAAAGCTAAAACGGAAGTGAAATGGCAAAGTGAGTGGTACGATAAATTTGGTCTGAATGAGGTGATTAAGCTTACCAGTAAATTCACCATAGCCCAGCTTATGGCGAGAGAAGACTTCAGCAAAAGGTTTAGTGCAGGGAATCCTATCTCCCTGGCTGAAATGCTCTATCCCTTACTCCAGGCTTATGATTCAGTGGTTATTCAAGCCGATGTTGAATTTGGCGGCACTGACCAGAAGTTTAACTGCCTGTTGGGTCGAGAACTACAGCAGATGAGCGGACAGCCCCCCCAGCAAGTCTTCCTCGTGCCTCTCCTGGTTGGAACCGATGGTAAACTGAAGATGAGTAAAACCTTCGGTAATCATATAGGTATCGACGAGTCCCCCCAGGAAATGTACGGCAAAGTAATGTCAATTCCTGACCATCTTATTATCGATTACTTCCAGCTAGCAACTGATGTCCCTGATGAGGAAATCACTGAGTTTAGGGAACAACTGGGCTCCCATTCCACTAACCCGATGATACTCAAGAAACGATTGGCATATGAGATTGCGGCTCAATTCCACGGCGTTGAATCTGCCAGGGAAGCAGAAAAATATTTTTCCACGGTATTTCAACAAAGAAAGCTGCCAGAGGAAATTCCGGAATACGCTTTCATTTATCTTGCTGGCACAAGTAAGGGCACAGCCTCTGTTAGTGGTAATCTCAGGGTAGAGCACAAGGAGTTCCGTATTGACATTGCTCCTACCTTAGTTAAGGAAGGAATAGTTAAAAGCAACAGTGAGCTCAAGCGCCTTCTTGCACAAGGAGCAATCGAGCTGGACGGCAATAAAATAAGCAACAATATCATCGATGCCCACAACGGCAGCGTTCTCAAGGTGGGGAAACGCGACTTTGTCAGGATAGCGATTGAATTATCTTCGGGAGGTTTATAACATGCAGCTACGTATACCAGGACCTACACCATGCCCGCCAGAAGCTCTTCAAGCAATGAGCCGTCAGATGATAAATCACCGCGGCAAGGAATTTGGCCAGCTTCTCCAATCGGTAACGGTAAGGTTGAAACAGATATTTCAGACTAAACAAGATGTTCTTCTACTTACCTGCGCTGGAACTGGTGGGTTAGAAGCAGCTATCGTCAATACACTGTCTCCAGGCGATGATATACTGGCTTGCTCTTGTGGTGTATTTGGCGACCGCTTCGCTGACATCGCTGAGCAATATGGCGCCAAAGTAAATCGCCTCAACTTTGAATGGGGAACCCCGGTAGACCCGGAAGCAATACGCCAGGCTTTGAAGTCAAATGCCAACATCAAGGCAGTTATGGTTACCCATAACGAAACCTCCACCGGCGTAACCAACGACCTGGCCAGCATAAGCGCAGTGGTCAAGGAATTTGACAAGCTATTTCTCGTTGATGCTGTAAGCAGCCTTGGGTGCATCGACTTACCCACAGACGACTGGCATTGTGACGTGGTAGTAACCGCTTCCCAAAAAGGATGGATGGTTCCCCCTGGCCTGGCAATGATTAGCGTAAATGAGAAAGCATGGGAAGCTTGTTCACATGCTAGAATGCCACGATTTTACCTCGACTTCGCTAAAGCCAAGGATTACCTCCAGAAAGGACAAAACCCGTGGACGCCAGCCATTTCTATCTGCTACGCCTTGGATACTAGCCTTGATTTAATGCTGAATGAAGGGCTACAAAATGTATTTGCCCGGCATAAGAGAGTAGGCCAGATGACTAGAAACGGCATAAAATCTCTGGGATTAGCTCTTCTTCCCAATGAAAGTTGCGCCTCCAATACAGTTACTGCAGTCAATGCTTCAGACAAGCTTGATGCGCCTAAACTGGTCCAAATCCTGAGAGAGGAATATGATGTAGTTGTTGCTGGAGGTCAGCGTAAATTGTCGGGCAAAATCTTCCGCATTGGTCACATGGGGCTGGTCACCGAAGATGATATTAAAATAACATTGGAAGCAATAGAAAAAGCTTTGCCGAAAGTGAGGTATTAACCTAGATGAAAATCTTAGTCGCAGACCCTATTGCTGAGCAAGGAATAAAATTTCTCGCTGAGCATGCTCAAGTTGATGTCAAGCTCAAATTAAAGCCTGACGAGCTTAAAGCGATAATCAACGATTATAGTGCACTCATTGTCCGTAGCGAGACGAAGGTATCCGCGCAGATAATTGAATCCGGGAAGAATCTAAGAGTCATTGGTCGTGCAGGGATAGGGGTGGATAACATCGATGTTGCTGCCGCTACCAGAAAAGGCATAGTGGTAGTGAATGCTCCTACAGGCAATACCGTGTCTGCCGCTGAGCATACCATCGCTCTCATCCTCGCCTTAGCACGGAACATACCCAAGGCTAATGCTCAACTGAAGTCGGGGCTATGGCAGCGAAGCAAGCTAATGGGCACCGAGATCAGAAACAAGACTTTAGGAATTATTGGCCTGGGGAATGTTGGCTCCGAGGTAGCCAAACGAGCTCAAGGATTTGAAATGCGGGTTATTGCTTATGACCCTTTCATCTCAGCACACTATGCCAAAACTAGAAAGATTGACCTTGTTCCTTTAGAGGAGTTATTTCAGGAAGCTGACTTTATTACCCTTCATACGCCATTGACTCAAGCTACCAGGAACCTAATCGGTGCTGAAGAAATTGAAAAAATGAAACCCACAACTTATGTTATTAATTGCGCTCGGGGTGGTTTGATCGATGAAGAAGCATTATTCAAAGCGATTGAAGAAGGTAAGTTAGCCGGAGCCGCCTTTGATGTCTTCAGCACCGAGCCAGCAACGGATAGCATCCTTTTTGAAAGCGACAAAATAATTGTCACCCCACATCTTGGTGCCTCAACCGTTGAAGCACAAGCAAATGTCGCTAAAGATGTTGCTGACCAGGTTTTAACAGTCCTTCGCGGAGAATTCAGCAAGTATGCCATCAATATGCCTTACATCTCCCCGGAATTACTGCCACTGCTAGAAGGAGCCACGTTAATTGGCAGCTTTGCCAGCCAATTAATGGAGGGACCAATTTCTGATATCCATATCAAGTACAGCGGTGGGATAACCAATTATGATTTAAGCCCGGTAAAGGTATCCTTTATCAGTGGATTGCTCCGACAGATGACTGACGAAAGAATAAATTTGGTTAACGCTAATTTTTTCGCCGCCCAGCGTGGTTTGAAACTTACTGAGGAAAAAGAGTTAACCTGTGCCAACTACCCTAACTTACTCACCCTGAAGGTTAATACAGATGCAGGCACTACTACCATATCAGGAACAGTTAGAGATAGTGAAACTCACATCGTTCAAATTAATGACTTCTGGGTGGACATAATACCTGTGGAAGGCTACCTTCTACTTTGTGACCATCTTGATGCTCCCGGCCGTGTTGGTGCCATTGGAACCGTGTTGGGTAAAGCTGGCATCAATATCAGTGCAATGCACTCAAGCAGACAAAAAGCGGGGGGAAAACAGCTTACGCTTCTGGCTTTAGATGAACCACCGACTGCAGAGCAACACAGGGAAATCCTGGCGTTGCCCGATGTTTATACTGCTAAACTGGTTAAAATATAATCACCAGAGAGGGTTGATAACTAACCCGGCAGGAACTTTGGGGTAAAAGTAAGTCGATTTCCTTGGCATTCTATCACCGGCATCAGCAATGGCTTTAACCACCTCTGCTTTGGGTAACGAGGTGATGAAGGCTAATTGATAATCTCCTTCTGTCACTCTTCGATAAGCTTCGTCAACATCGGCGGTATATTCAATATCATCTCTGCTGGAGTCAATTCCCAAAATCTCCTCCAGAATAAGGTGATTAAGAAGACTAACACTAAGTTTCCTATAAGCCTGGGAGTGAGCTTCAGGCATTGCTTTATCAATAGACACATCCGGGCGTTGTCTTAATATTATTAGTGAATCATCCTCCAATCCCAAAACTCCTAAAAGTGCGCCTTCCTCCTCAGCAGATTTTAGTTTATGGAAGATATTTTCAGCTAGATTGGCCTTGATATCTGATAAAGGATTTGTCTCCACTGTAAAGAAATCCTGGTTCGTTAGCCAACGGATTAGTTTAGCTTTGGTATCAGGTGATATGCCGCGTACCAGCCTGTGGATAGGCAAAACAACAAGTCCCGGGTCGGAAAACTCAACCAAGGACATCATTATATAATTAAAAGCTTCCTTCCCGGTTGGAGAAGAAAGCTGTTCAATCCTTTCCCGTTGATATGCTAACGCAGTCTCATAACGATGGTGACCATCAGCAACATAAAAGGGTAAGTCAGATAAAAGATCACTGATTTGGCGTATTAGCTGAGGCTCGGTTATCGCCCAAACGAGATGACGTTCACCAGAATCAATTAAGTCCACTGGCGGGTTATGCTGTGACACCGACGAAAATATCACGGCAATCTCCTTGTCCCTGCCCTGATACAGAGTAAGGATGGGACTGGAGGCAGCCTGGCAAGTTCGTAACAGCTCAAGTCTATCCCGCTTGGCTTTGGTAGATGTCTCTTCGTGAGGATATATGCCTTCACCCCACGGCACCAGTTTAACCCGGGCTATTAGTTCACGCCGCCTCCTCCTCCCGTCATAGCTAAAATAATGGTCATGGAGGTAAAAAGCAGGTGAGCCATCCGCTTGAAGAACCCCTTCTCCAAGCCAGCTTTTCAAGGTCATCGCAGCATTGTCATACTTAGACCTACTTTTGGCACTACCTGCGGATGGCTGGGCAGGAAGTTCCAAGCGAATCACATTGTAATCACTTTTCTGGTAATAAAGTTTCTGTTTTGCGGGAGTAATCTCATCATATGGTGGACAATTGACTACTCCTAAATTGGAGACCTTTTCCTTTTTGTATCGTATGCCACAGAATGGACAAACTTCAGCCATCCAAGAATCACCTCACGCTTTATCTAAAAGTGGTTATCCTGTTTATCACCAGAATCCCGAGTTAGTATTATGTAAACAAATTAGGCTTGAGCAAGCAGCTCAGAAACTATCTCGCTTACCGCCTTGCCATCAGCTTTACCTTTAAGCTGGGGCATAAGCTGCGACATAACTTTACCTTTGTCCATCTCCCCTCTTGCGCCAACCATATCAATTGCTTGCCGTGCTGCAGCTATAATTTCCTCACGACCCATTTGCTTGGGAAGATACTCTAAGACAACAGCCAAGCCTGACTCTTCCTGAGCTACAAGGTCACTGCGATTTCCTTGCTTGAAAGCCTCGATGCTTTCTCGTCGCTGCCTCACTTCTCCGCTAAGGAGGTCAATGATTTTGTTATCATCGACAGGTTTTCGTTCAGCAATTTCAGCATACTTTATCCTGGATATGAGCAAGCGCAGTGCGGAGATTCGTACCTTATCCTGCTGCTTAACTGCTTGATACAGATCCCCCCTTATTTTCTCCCCCAGCGTCACCTCATTCCCCTTGCGGTTTTTCGCCTCTTTGCCGCCTGTTTCCTCTTCCGCGCCTCGCTCGGTTTCACAAAAAACTTTCGACGACGAAACTCAGCTAAAATACCGCCTTGCTGCACCTGCCTGTTGAATCTACGCAATAAATTCTCAAAGCTTTCACCAGAGCCAAGCCTTACTTGAGCCATATCGTATCTATGCTAGCCTTACAAATGCTACATTGTATTAGTTACGAGCTACCCATGTCAAGGAATGGACAAGTAAGAAATCCATTTCATCAATGCCCATAATGCCGCCCAGATGGGAAAGCAAAGGCTAGCTCAAGTCCATAGTTACGATTCCGGCTTTGATAGGATTATGGACTTTAGGCATGCCAAGCCATGAGAGCAAAAAATGACGTCCCTTACTATTCTACTTGTGACTCACGAGCAATGAGCTATATCCTACCCAACAACTTTTTACTGCTCGGCCTTTACCCAAAAGATTATGGCGTAGCTTCATTATGAGCAATCCAATCAGCAAACTCAGGAAGCATGGTATATCTCCAAGTCTCGTCATCAAGTTTTATAGGGCTCGGTTTCCTTGGGTAGAAACGCTTTAGCTTATGTCCAACTGACGATAATCGGCCCGCTAAACCCCTTCCCGATAGACCCAGTTTATTCATTAGATCATCTCGGTCATACCCCTGTGGTTTAGTAGCAATTTCTTTAAGGATACGCTGCGCTTCTGGCATAAGACAATTGAAAAAGCCTTCAACTTCATCAGGTAGCCAACTAACAAATGGCCTTTGCTTCTCCACCGCCCCTGCAATTTCCTGCAGTGCCCTTATTACCTCCTCCGATGTTCCCTCAATAGTTATTGTAATGCGTTCCATGTCTTACCTCCTAACTTTAGCTAACACTATTGTAGCATCTGGCATAAGACTTGTCAAGAGGCTATGTAATTACTATATAGTCTTTCCTATAGCAGAGTATTTCTATCTCTGGAGAACAGCAGACTTAACACCATATTATATTTCATCTTTCTCTCCTCACCCTTTCCCTATATATTCTACTTGCCAAGGCAATCCTAGTCTATTTCTCCACTTTCACCCACAGTTTCTCCCCGTCCGTGATAAACTCAATGGTTCCATTCTGGGAAGTTAAGTAGACGTCGTCTTCACCCAGCCTTCCTTTCAGCCTCTCCACCACCGCGGGGCTTGGATGCCCAAAAGTGTTGTTTGCCCCTACTGAGATTACCGCTATTTGAGAGTCAACTACAGCTAGAAACTGCGGTGTGGCGGATGTCTTGCTGCCATGATGGGCTACCTTAATCACTGTACTTTTCAAATTAGCTCGCTGTTTAATGAGCTCAAATTCTCCTTCCCATCTGATATCTGCGGTAAGCAAGAAACTGATTTCACCCCAACTCAGTTTTAATACCACACCATTGTTATCCACATCAACACTGGTTCCTTCGAAAAACTGCTCAGGTGGATTAAGCACTTCCATCTTAATGCCTCTGCCTAAATCGATTTCCTGCCCCGCTTTAGCCATATCATGCTTGATTTCCTTCTCCTCAACGAGCGCGAGCCATTCTTGATAAACACAGGAGTTATAACAAACACCGGGCTCGAGCACCTGCTTCACTTCATACCTTTGCAGCACTTCCACCAGTCCAGTAATGTGGTCAGCTTGAGGCTGCGTGCATATCATTAAGTCCACTGTTCTATCCCAGAAGGGAAGTTTCCGGCCTAACTCCAGACTTATTGCCTGAGGGCTAGGACCACCATCAACAAGTATATTCTGATGATCGGGTGTTTGTATCAAGATGGCATCTCCTTGCCCCACATTAAGGAAGGTCACATGAAGGGTATCATCCGGCGTGGTGAGAACTACAGCCCAGACCAGTATCGTCACTAATAAAAGAGGAAGAATGAGCCACTTCAGAAGCGAATGTCGGGAGAATTTAGCCATCACTGACTACCTCCCTCTCCCTTGAAAGCTAACCTGGAGAAGATATCGTTCAACTGCTTCCTATAATTAAGCCATGCCACAACTATTGCAAATATGATGTAATATTCCCATACCAACCACACAGGGATAGCGGATACCTGAAAAGAAGAGAATGGCAAGGCATCAAAGCCCTCAACTACCAAAAGCAAATAGGTTAAGAATAACCAGGCGACCCAGCCTAAAATTTGAGATGCAAATACGGCAAATAATCCCACAAAAGCAACCAACGCAGAGGCAACGATGATAGCCGGCAAAGCAGGCAGAGAAAGGAACGTGGCTGGAACACCAACCAGTGAAACAACGTTGAAATAGTAGGCTACAAGTGGCCAGACTGCGATAATAGCCGCTATGGTTACCGCAAAGCTATCCACAAAAACATTACCGATAGCTATAGCTCTGTCCCTGTATTCAAATACCTTAGCAACGCCTTTCCTTCCCCAACTCTGAAGATAAGGATAGAACAAAATAAGCCCAAGCATTGCCGTGAAGCTAAGTTGGAAGGAGATGCTCCATAGAATTTGAGGCTGAATACCCACCATCACCGCAGCAGCAAAAGCCAGCGCAGTAATAGCGCTTCGCTGCCTTCCTAAATATTCAGCCAACAAGAATAAGCTGCCCATCATGGTAGCGCGAATTACCGGCGGATGCATTCCAGTAAGCAAGGCATAAATCCAGATAGCAATAAGGGTAAGCCAGATATATATGGAGCGCTGTCTTCCAAAAACCAAAGTTAAAAAACTGAGGAGAATGCCGATGATGATAGTGATATGCAAGCCAGAGATAGCCAATATATGGGCAGTTCCTGACCTTGAGAAAGCTTGTGTCACAGAATAAGGTATGTTGCTCCTTATGCCAAGCAGGATACCCTGAGCTAACGAGCCTTGTGGCTCAGGCAGAGCTTTAGTCAGAGAATCAGAAAGCCTACCCCTGAAAGAATAAAGCCATTGCAAAGGTTCAAAACCTCTTCCTTCCTCCAGAATCTCTATCTTGGGGTAATAACAGATAGAGTAAATTCCCTGATGTTCCAGATAGCTTTTGTAGTCAAAATCTTCAAACGCGCGTGGTGTCTCTAATTCTCCGGTCACCCTGAGTATATCCCCGTAATGATACTCAGGATATCTTGATACTCGCACCAGGACAGCACCCGAGACCGCCTTCTCTTCATCCTCCATGCTTATCTCCTTGGTTGAAATGGTTAACAGACAATATCTATCTCTAACATCGGGCTCCTCTGCCACCATCCCCTGGATTTCTACTGTCCCTTGCTCATTGTAGGAGCAAATAAAATGTTCATCTACTCGAGGTAAGCTTGATGGGAAATAAAGGATACCTCCAGTTAAGGCAAAAAGGCACAAT
>Ga0209979_1000583_pt1 | contig 47688 bp, 53 predicted proteins | sample AnhtaG_FD_183114 | JGI IMG/M metagenome (GOLD analysis project Ga0209979, IMG submission 183114) | Deep subsurface microbial communities from Anholt, Denmark to uncover new lineages of life (NeLLi) - Anholt_01485 metaG (SPAdes) (version 2) | ecosystem: Environmental > Aquatic > Marine > Oceanic... | reverse complement strand
GATGTTTGTGGTGATACAAGTGAGGTTGAATTGTTGAATTATGATGTTAAGACTACATGGTATTCGGGAAATCAATATTATGAACGAGATGGCTTTTATCATGATATTCCTAGTGATGCATCTTATAAGAGATATGAAGTAACTGGTACTGTGAAAAACATAGCTGGTGAAATGTTGCATAGAGTAGAGATAACTGCTAAGTTTTATGATAGCAACGATAATTATTTGGCATCAGAAGATAGTTGGACAAATAATCTTGCAAATTCGTATACTTATGATTTTTATATTGAGTATTCTAGCAGTTCATATTTTGAAAATATTGACCAAGTCGAATTTGAGTTTGAAGTATCATAGATATATGATTAAAGTAATTAAACATCTCTTGATAGATTGAGGGAGGAAATGGACAACGATAACCAACATTTCTATTGCAACATCTGCAAAAAAATAATCTCAAAAGGAGCGTTCATGTATTCCAAGGATAAATTTGGAAAAGCTCTTTGTTTGGAACATCAAAAGGAAGATAAAAAATATAAAAAAACAACGATGGGACTCGACAAACATACTAGAAGAATTCAGGATCTTGTTAAGAGCATTCATAAAGATGAAGTACACACAACTGAGGTAGAGTTAACAGATATAAAGGATTGGATTAACTCCGATATTGATACTTGGAAAAAAGTGTTAAATGGAAACAAAAATGAAGAATACATCGTTTCTTCAAAAACAAGTGATGAGCATGAAGATGAATAAACATCTAATAATACTTGGAATAGCTGTTCTGCTTATCTGCGTTGGATTGAGTGGTTGTTTAAAACCAGAGATTAATGTCCAAGAATTAGAATTAGAAATTCATAATCTTATTAATGAAGAAAGAAGAAAAAATGGTTTATCAGAACTAGAATACGATTATAATTTAGCTACAATTGCAAGAGGACACAGTAAAGATATGGCTAAAAGATTTTACTTTAGTCATTATAGCCCTGAAGGAGATGGTCCGACTGAACGTGCAATAAAGGCTAACTATCCTGCCTATAAGGACTATGGTACTTATTATACAGAAGGTATTGCAGAAAATATTTGTCAGGATAATATGTTAGATTCAGGGTATGATATATGTTTTATACCGTTGAATGATTGGAACGATAAAAGCGAACTCGCAAATTCAATTGTTGATAGTTGGATGAATAGTTATGGGCATCGTCAGAATATTTTGGATTCATCTTATGATAAAGAAGGTATAGGTGTGGCTTTTGCTATTGGTAATGATGTATATGTAACACAAGATTTTTGGTAAAGATTGAGCAGATGAAGAAAGACATCTCTTGATAGACTGAGGGAGACAAATGGGAGAATCTGATGAGAAGTCAGTAAAGGACAAGATAAATTCAATAATTGATAGACATAGAGATACTAGTCTTGATGGTTATCTATTTGAAAGGGGAGAAAATCCAATTTATGGAATTTATTAAAAAGCTAAACCAGAACGAATTGATGATGATGAATACAAAAAAGCACTAATGAGAGGAGAGACAGATAAATCTGCACGAGCAAGAGCAGTTATTAAAGAAGAGCCAAAAGATGCTAATGATAAAGAGGATGTTGAGGATGAATAAGCATCGTTAGCTAGAGGGTGAAATGGTAAAAAGATGTCCTATATGTAATAGACAATTAGATGCCCTAATACCCTATAATTGTAAGCGATGCGGATTACTATATTGTAACAAACATAGATTACCTGAAAATCATCATTGTTCAGGACTATCTCACAAAGGTAATATTAAGGATTGGATAAACGAAGAACATAAATTCAAAGACCAACCTGAAGAGAAACAATCTACCGAAGAGATTAGAATAAAACATTCTAACCAAACAAGACATGATAAACAAAGGGAGAATAAACGAGATAGGAGATACAAAAGTTATGGGAGTAAAAAAAGTTATAGTTTAAGTTCAAAAATAAAATATCGTTTAAGGGAACTTAGAAGAAAATTTCGAAGGAAAAGACATTTTAGAACAGGAACCTCAGGAAGAATAATACTTGCTTTATTTGTTCCTCTTATCGTTGGATTGGCAACTATATACTTCTTAGAACCAGGGTTATCATTATTATTTCAAATTACTAGTTCAGAAAATGCTCTTCTATGGTTGTTAATATTCTTGATAATTCCAGCAGAAGTTAATTCATATGTGCCGTGGATTGCATGGATTGCTAGTGGATTCGTAGGTGGATTGATATCTGGGAGAGTTTTAATTCCCTTTATATCAATGTATGTTCTTTCATGGGCATTGCTTTTTGTTGTAGGTGGAGAAACCATCAATCAATCATTTGCGATGTTTGGTGGAATTGGAATGAATCAAATTTTATTCCAGATGTTGGCAATTAATTTCCTCTATTCCATTTTTGCTTTTGGTTTTGGAGGATGGATTGGTGCAAGTATCGGTGGTAGATAGAAAAACAGGTTTTATAAGGGAATAACTCGATTTCTTCTTTTTGACATCCTATTAAACCATAAAACGTTATTCGAATTAACATGAGCGTTAGATCCTTTAATATTGGTATTACATATCATCAAACGGTGGTTTATCAGGTCTTGATGTATAATAGATAGCTTTTGCCCAACATGACGCTTGTGATGAGATGCAATAACAATTATCTTTTATGTACATGTCCATCTTATGAGTTTCAGTTATTGGGAGTACCTTGATGTCATCAACATCGCAATCAATTCTATAAGCATGTTCTCCAGATTTTAAATAAAAACTCGGCGTACTCTTGCATCCTTCAAAATAAATCTTGTGAACATCCTGTCCAGATTCATCATAAACATCCCAGTGATGATCTTCACCGTTCAGGATGATGTGTAAGCTAGACGGGGTTGATACTTGGGTTATTGGAACTGCCTTTATCCAACAGTTGTCGCCTTTTCGCAGCATCTTGAATTCTATGTCATTTATGATAGTATTGAACCTCTTGTATTTCTCAGTGATAGCAACACCTAGATAGAAGAACAAACAAGAAGTTTTAATGTTTATGGGGAAATATGGCAGATGCTTTGACGTAATGATTCAGGAGAGAACAAGACTTTGCAAGGAATACATAGTATACTCCTGTAGGGGGTCACTGAAAGGCGTGCCCAGATAAGCTTACAGATGCTTGCAGGTGAAAGTCCTTTCATGGTAAAACCAGAGAGCCATGTAGCATATACCCAATGCTGGAAGTGATTCCAGTGTTGAAGCGGTATGTAAAATCTCCGAATAGATGGAGATGCAAGTCAGCAGTCCGTAACATAAAGTGAATACTGCCGTGTCGTAAGACCCGTAATGGGAAGGTCGAACCTGGCTTTCGTTGGTGAAGGCAGCAGGTAACACTAACAATTTCTGGAAATGCGGTGTTACCCTTCCTCGGCATAAAGGTAGCAGAATGTTGACATAGTATCTGTAGGAACTGGGGAGATCTCACATCATCTCCAAGGCCGAGTCTTGGAATGACAGCAGTTGGTACAGAGTAGTAGAGGTATAACTACATTTGTGGGAAAGCCGAAGCGATGTGATGTGAGAAGTCGGATGAGGTCATAGTACCTATGATGACAAAGACAACATAACTTTGCCTAATGGGAAGGATCTCTCCTTTGATCGTGCTTTAAATGGAGGTACGTGTGGATGAATGCGAAAGCTAACAACATCAAAGATGTAGATAAGGCACAAGAACTCTGTGAGAGGCTATATCTTGCAGCCAAGAAGAATGAGACCCGAAGATTCCATGCATTATATGATAAAGTTTATCGTACAGATATTTTAAATAATGCGTGGAAGCAGGTAAAGGTTAATGCTGGAGTGGCAGGAGTTGACAATGAGAGTATATGGGACATAATAACAATTGGCGAGGAGCTAGTGCTAAGAGAAATACAGCAAACACTTAAGGACGGGAGATACCAACCAAAGAAAGTAAAACGGGTTCATATCCCTAAAGCTGATGGTCGAAGGCGATCATTAGGGATAGCGACAGTAAGAGATAGGATAGTGCAAACAGCGACAAAACAAGTTATAGAACCAATCTTTGAAGCGGATTTCCTTGATTGCAGTTATGGGTTCAGACCAAATAGATCTGCTCATGATGCACTTGAGGTTATCAGGAAGAAAATGAATATTGGTTTTAGAGTTGTTCTCGATGCGGATATCAAGGGGTTCTTTGACAATATTGACCATGAGAAACTAATGGAGCTTTTACAGCAGAGAATAAGTGATCGGAGGATATTGAAACTCATCAGGAGATGGCTAAAATGCGGAGTCCTGGAAGGTGGGGTCGCCAAGGAAACGAATGTGGGGGCGCCACAAGGGGCAGTTATATCTCCATTGCTTGGGAATATTTGTCTGCATGAGTTCGATAAATTCTGGAAACAACAAAAGACAGTTTCAGGAAAACTGATACGTTATGCGGATGATATCGTGATACTGTTTAGAACTATGGAAGATGCAGAACAGGGATTGCAACTGATGAAAACAAAGCTTAAAGACTTGGGGTTGGAGCTAAACGAAGAGAAGACAGAGATTGTGGATACTCGGTGGGGAAAACAAGGATTTGATTTCCTTGGATTCTATCATAGAAGAGTGAAATCGAAGAAGTACGGGAGGTTTTATACTCAGAGATGGCCAGGGGATAAAACAATGAAGAACATTATATCTTCTATTAGGGACTTACTTGCAAACCGAGCAATACTCAATTGGAGTATTGAAGAAGTAATACAGGTGTTAAACCCGATTATCAGAGGTTGGATGAACTACTTTAAATACGGGAATTCGTCAAGAAAATTCGGGGAGATAGATAGCTATGTACAGGAACGGTTGGCGTTATGGTGGAGCAAGAAACATCAGAAATCTGGAAGACGATGGACAACTGGCTTTACGTATAAGAAATATAAAGCCTGTGGAGTACAGATATTAACTGGTAATGTGACATACGGGTCATAATAATAAAAAAAAAAAAAAAAAAAAATCTTTGAATGTGCAGGAAAGAAGGTCATCGGAAAGCCGTGTGAGGGAGAACTTCATGCACGGTTTGATGAGGGGGTGGTGGATGAGAGTCCACTGCTCTACTCTACTACTCCTGTCATTAAGTGGAAAATAGGTTTTTAAAGAAATAGTTGTTACACTATTATATAATATTGGGGAAGAACAATATGAGACCTTATGAATTTCGCTGGAAAAATTTCCGTTGTTTTGAGGATACAAAATGGAGAAATATTAAACCTCTAACCATATTTATCGGTCCGAATAATAGTGGGAAAACTAGTTTGATACTTCCATTTCTTCTAATGAAACAATCCTTAGAATCTTTAGATTTGGACACCCCACTCAAACTATCTGGAAATTATGTTGATTTAGGGGATTATAAACACTGTGTGTTTAATAATGACGTGAATGAAAATATCGAATTTAAAATTCGTTTAGTTGATTATGATAAGAAAAATAATGATACTGAAATAAATGAGGATGCTCCAGTTGAGTTAAATATAAAATTCAAAAAGGGAACACCAAAAAAAAGAATTCGGTTAGATGAATATATTATTAAAAATCTTAAAGGAAAAATTTTATTGAAAATAAAATTAAAAAGAGTTCTCTATGGAATAAAACGTTATAAATTTGAATTATCTACTCCGATAAAATCTCTTTTAGTAAAGCCTAATAATTTTCTCTTTCTTCCAGAACCTGTCATAACCCAGATAGTTCAACGAAAAATGCTAAAGAACGACAAATTGTTCCAAAAATCGTTTAGCAGATATATTTCAATTCTTGCATTATCAAGCATTGTACAGGATATTTTAGAAAGAATGGATTTTGTTGGACAACTTAGAGAGAAACCCAAACGAATATTTTATTTGTCTGGTGATAGACCAGGTGCTGTAGGAGCTACTGGGGAAAAAACTGCGGAGATATTATGGTTGAACAGAGGGACTAAATTTGAAAGAGACATAAATGAAATACTTAATGATCGTTTTGATGGAATCAAAATTAAAATCGAAAGAGTTGGTGAAAGGATTTCATGGGCATTTAGATTACTTATTAGAGATAAATCTGGAAAACTCTGGGTAGATCTAGCTGATTCAGGTTTTGGTTATTCTCAGATACTTCCCATAATTGTTCAAGGTTTATACACTCCTAAAGGAGATATTTTTATTACTGAGGAACCTGAAATTCATTTAAATCCAAAGATACAATCCCAATTAGGTGATTTCTTTGTACATTTAGCTACTGAGGAAAAAAAGTTTGTAATTTTAGAAACTCACAGTGAGCATTTATTATTAAGAATCAGAACACTAATCGCTGAAGAAAAAATAAAGAACACAGATGTTGCCTTATATTTTGTTGAAAGGAAGAACGGAGTATCGAATATTAAACATATCCCAATTCATCAAAGTGGCAATATCGATGATAAAGATTGGCCAGAAGAATTCTTTGATGATACTTTAACTGGATCATTAAGATTATCATCCGCTCAAAGAGAATGGCATAAAAAACATGTGAAAAAAACTAAACAAATTAAACATAAGACTTATGAAGATGTTGGATAAGGTGCCTATTTATGCCATTTGAATTTGTAATAGATACACAAATATTAGTTGATGTGAGAAATCCGGAATGTAGAAATTTTGATAATGCCTTTGACTTAATAGAATTGATATTGAAAAAGATACAAAAAGAAGGAAAAGAAATCGATATTTGTGTTGATTCTAATAACAGTGGAAACGGAGACTATGATTTAAGTGATATCAATAAAAATACAAGTCTAATAATATCTGAATACAAACGCAAATTAGGCAAAATGAAAGATGGAGATTTGGCATGGCAGTTTCTAATAGAATTAGATAAAAGAGGATATATTCACACAAAAAGTAGACGAGCTCCAACAATAGGGCAGCATAAATTTATATTATGTCATTTACATAACAAAAGTGATCGGAGATTTGTTATCGTAACATGTTATTGCACCTCAAAAATATTAGCTTCAGATGAAGGGACGGATTATACTACAGGATTAAGAACTCTGTTTAGTAGAAAACCTCTAAGTATTAAAATCTTACATTGTAACGATCACCGTTTAATTAGCCCTATAACAGATTTATAGCAATGACTCTCAAAAATAATAGAAATATATAAATTATACGTATTACTTTAACAATAAATATTAACAGTGACTTCAATGAAAATCGATCTATATTTAATTAGCCCGCACGAAGAATATGCTGGTAAACATGCATGTAGAAGGCATTGGAATTATCAGTGGCGTGCACGAAGAGGTTCTCCGTATGATGAAGTTTATTCAAAAATTCGACTAAGAAAAGAATCTTTTGGGGGACTTTTAATGAATTCGGACGGAAGATTATTCAAAGTCGATAAATCTGGTTTTGATGTACTGAGACTCTTTATGGATGGTGCAAATCCTTCCAAAATTGTTAAAAAACTTAATGTCAATGAACGCGAGGCGGAGCATTTTTTTAAAAAGTTAAAACAATTAGGCATAGTATCATGATGAAAAAAATAAACGACATTCTATCCGCCCCATGTGAAGTAGCTATTGAAGTCACTGGAAAATGTAATTTAAATTGCAAATATTGTTTTAACGAGATTACAAATTATGACATTCCAATTTCAAAGTTAAAAGATATTTTAGATCAAACAGACAAAATGAATGTTTTCGAAGTTTGCATTACTGGTGGAGAGCCATTCATTAGGGAAGATATTTTTGAAATATTAGATTATGCATCTAGAAAAAACTATGTATTATTAATTGTTACAAATGGCACTTTACTAACACCTAATAATATTAAAATATTAGATGAGATGGGCCTGATTAACTCGATTCAAATAAGCTTAGATTCTAGTGATGAAAATACCCATAATTCTGTTCGTGGACTATTTACTGAAACAATGTTAGCTTTAAAGGAAATAAAAAAAGTTTCATCCAGTCTGCCAACGATTGGGATTGTTATACACAGACAAAACTATGGGAATATTTGTAACTCATTACAAAGTTTATCCGAATATTGTTCAGGTTTTCATCTTATGAATATTCAAGTTTCTAATGAAGCATTAAAACATAAAAATGATCTATTTTTAAATTCTTCAACGTTGTCAGAAACTTGGAAAGAAATTGAGAGATTTTCTAGAAGAAATTCAATAAAGGTTGATATCGATGATTATGATTTGAAGAAAATAGAAACTGCTAGATTTACTGGGTGTACTGCTGGCAAAACTAAAGTGGCTATTACACCTGAGTTAAATGTAATACCTTGTGACATGGCAAGATCTTTAATAATTGGAAATCTAAATGAAATGACACTTGAACAGATATGGAATTCTGATAAAGCTAATGAAATAAGAAATCTTGATATAGAGCCTTGTTACAATTTAAACAAAGAATGGTATTTAGAAAAAAGTCAAATCATAAAATAAGACTCCAATCATAACCTCTTGATTATTAATAGGTCTTGCTACTGTGGGGATAAATATTCCTTAATAGACAATGGAATACCAGAAATATTTAATGTTCTATCAAAAAATATTGTTAAATTATTTTTAGGTCTAGGCTTAAATTAACCAAAATACTTTTACCTAATGTTAGCATCCGCTTTTTAAATGACACAACTAAGCATTATCTTTCTAGGAACCGGTGGAAGCTGGCCGACGATAAAAAGAAACGTGACCTCTGTTGCAGTAAAAAGAAGCAGTGAAGTAATACTATTTGACTGTGGTGAAGGAACACAACGTCAGTTTCAGAAATCAAAACTGAGTTACATGCAGATATGTAACGTGTTTATCACTCATTTTCATGGAGATCATTTCCTCGGTTTACCGGGTCTTATTCAAACAATGCAGTTAAATGACCGAGAAAAGCCTCTTCATATTTATGGGCCTAAAGGTATGAAAAAACTAGCATCACAACTGATATCTCTTGGGTATTTTAGACCTTCGTATAAAGTAGTTGCACATGAAGTAAATGATGGCGACGTTCTTGAGTTTCATGGTTATGTCATACGTGTTCTAAGGGTTAGACATAATGTTCCTGCACTTGCCTACTGTCTAGAGGAAAAAGAGCGCCCTGGAAAATTTGATAAACTCAAGGCATTAAAGCTTGGAATTCCAGAAGGCCCGCTCTTCAGTAAACTTCAAAGAGGACAGTCTGTAACGCTGAAAGATGGAACAGTAATCACTTCAGATATGATACTGGGTCCTTCGAGGAAAGGACGAAAAATTGTGTTCTCGGGTGATACAAAACCGTATGAGAAGATGATTGAATTTTCTAAAAATGCTGATGTGTTGATTCATGAGGCAACATTTGATTCTGAACTTGAGGATATTGCTGTAGATTATGGACATACAACTGCTTTTCAAGCTGCAACGATTGCAAAAAAAGCACATGTGGGGAGGTTGTTTTTAAATCATATTAGTCCAAGATATGTGAATCATCAGGTATTGGAGGATGATGCAAGAAAGGTTTTTAAGAATTCGTTTGTTCCAAAAGATTTTCAGGAAGTTGAAATTAAGTTGAAAAAATAGAATCTATATTTGTTTTGAGTCTGAAAAATCATAATTTTATTAAGCACCTCATACTATTATCTTTTGATTTTTATGGAAGCGAGACCATCGTACGATGAATACTTTATGGAAATGGCTGAGCTTGTATCAAAAAGAAGTACTTGTTTACGAAGAAAAGTGGGGGCGTTACTTGTTAAAGACAAGCATATTTTAAGTACCGGATATAATGGTGCTCCAAAAGGGCTTAAACATTGTTCTGAAGTTGGTTGTCTAAGAGAAAAAATGAATATTCCTCCAGGGGAGCGACATGAGTTGTGTCGGGGGCTGCATGCAGAGCAGAACGCAATTATTCAAGCAGCGGTGTTTGGTGTCTCCATAAAAGATTCTACGCTCTATTGTACGAATACTCCTTGTGTTGTGTGTGTGAAGATGCTTATAAATGCTGGTGTTACAGAAATTATCTATTCTGGAGACTATCCTGATCATCTTGCGAAACAAATGTTAGGAGAGAGCAATCTAAAAATAAAAAGATTTAAATAATACTATTCTATATAAAAATTGGTTAATTGAAAAAAGATCGTGTAATTGAAAAAAGAGAAAAATATAAATACCTCAGAATTGATTTATTTCATGAGGAGAAAGCATGAAACGAAAAAGATCATTCGTATTAGATGAGAAGGATACTAAAGCAGTCCGACTGTTCGCAGAACTGGGGATGCCAAAAAATCTTGCAAAGACGCTACTTTATATCTCTCAGGTTGAAGAATGCCGCTCTGCAGACGTTGAACAAGGAGCAGATCTCAGACAACCTGAAGTAAGTGTAGCTATGCAAGAACTCAGACGAAGAGGTTGGGCAAAAAAACGCGATATAAAAAAGAAAGGGAAAGGAAGACCAGTCCATCTCTATAAGCTGACTTCAAATTTACCGTCTATTTTAAAGAGTTTTGAAAAAGAAAAGATGAAAGAAGTAGAAAACATCAAACAAGACCTTGGTCAACTTCAAAACTTGATTTCCACTATTGAAAAAGCAACATAGAGATGCAGTAGATTTCCAATCACTACTTCTTTTTTTATTTATCGTTAGTGGATAACGCTCAGCTGATTTACTTGGTGATATCTAAGTGAAAAAAAGAATAAAAAATATTTTTAACAATGTTGAAAAGAAATTAGATGCAATACTGATAAAAAATTCCATACATCCCTTTATTGACGAAAACTTTTTTTATGTAACTGGTCTTGTAAAAGGAATTTTTGAAGGATCTCTTGCTGTTTTATATCCCAATGGCACACTTGATCTTGTTGTTTCCGAGCTTGAAGCAGAAAGCGCAAGTAAATCAAACTTCCCTCTCCATATATATAAAGATAAAGAAGATTTTGATGGCACCGTCAAAAAACTATCTTCATCTTTTAAAAACATGGGCATAAATTATACGGGTCTGTCGCATGCAGATTTTTGTAAATTAAAAGATATGTTTCCAAAATCAAAATTTACTGATGTTTCCGAAGAACTTGTGAATGCAAGGCTGGTAAAAGACAAGTTAGAAATAAAACAAATCAAAAAAGCATGCAGCATCTCAGATGCAGTAATGAAAAAAATACCGGATCTCCTCCGCGAGGGAATGTATGAATATGAAATAGCAGCAGAAATAGAATATCATATGCAAAAACTCGGTGCAGATGGTCCTGCATTTGAAACCATTTCCTCATTTAATAAAAATACTGCAGAGCCCCATTATAGCCATGGAGATACCAGATTGAAAAAAGGTGATTTTGCCTTATTTGACTTTGGGGCATGCATTCGAAAATACAATTCAGATATAACAAGAACATATGTTTTTGGAAAAGCAGAGAAAAAGCAGAAAGAAATATATGAAACAGTACTTGCAGCACAACAGATCGGCTTTGACGTGATAAAACCAGGGATGACAGGAGATGAGGTACATACTGCCGTACGTTCATATATTGATGACACAAAATTTAAAGGATGTTTTATTCATTCAACAGGACATTCACTTGGACTGGCTGTTCATGATGGGAGTACAGGACTGAGCCCTAAAAGTAATGTTATTCTAAAAGAAAACATGGTATTTACCGTTGAACCAGGTGTGTATATTCCTGGATTTGGCGGAGTCAGAATAGAAGATGATATCCTAGTAAAAAAAGAGGGGATAGAGCTTTTAACAAAATGCTCAAGAGAGTTTACAGAAATCTAGATTGGAACTAAAAAGCAGAGGAAGAAAACAGTTACACTTTGTTTTTATCTCGTTTATATGTCCAATTTATCTCACTATTTATTTTCCGGTAAAGCATTGCCCCTTTCTCAAGCGTTTTATGCTCCAACATGACATCAAGTGATTCATCTGCAAGAATCTGTAATATTTCTCGAATTTCTTTTCTGTTAGATTTTAAAAGACCAACTCCAACGTTTAATAATTCTTCGATGATCTCTGCAACATCTTCCCCTTCTATACTAATATTTATTTTGACCATTCCTATCCCTCAAATTCAACGGTATTTCATAAGTGAATCTGTCGAGGCTATTTCAATTTAACTACAGCATCGGTATACCTATAGCTCCAATTTCTCTGTTATATAGAGATCTCCTATCCTTTGAGGAGGCAGGTATCCTCTTCATTGTGCATCCCATCTATCAAATTATATGCATATATCTTGATGGAAAACTATTGTTATTTAAGGGAGATACTTTTACAAAACTTGATTTATAAGAAATTAGTTGTTACGCTGGACTCCAAATAGCTGCACCAAGTGGTAAAATGGTTTTACCAGCCATATTGTTTAATAGAACTGCCATTGCTGTATAAAATGACGAAATAGAAGTACAGAGTAAAAATACTCCTGCAGGAAACGCTGTAGTGCCAAAGAGATAATGCAGAATCAATGCAATTACTGCTAGATCAACAAATATCAGTATAATAAATAACATTTTATTTGTCATCAAAGAAGCAGCTGTAGCGATGAGGCTGAAAACAAGTATTGCAATAAGACCAAATCCATAATGTGCAATGTCAAATTCAACACCCGTAAATATTGTGATAAATAATGTAAATGCGATTGCATACATAGTGGTAACATCTCTAAGTAGGTGCACGACCTTAGGTAGATTCAGAGTGCCAACACCTATGGATTGCCTGAAAGCTACCTACGGTCTTGCACAATCTACCTAGATAGAGTTGTTACCTACATAGTCATAGAATATGTCGTAAACACTGTTGCACCGAATATATTGTTACGTTTGAACTCCATGGTACCAGCGATCAGCTGTGCTGTTGCGCCGAAGAAAAGAACCCAAGGAATTATAAGAGATTTAGCGGTATGTGATGTGAGCCCTAGATCAGTTGATGCAAGTACTAGAGTTGCAACTGCAAGCCCTATTAAACCTAACGGGGCAGATTCAGCTGCAAGCATAGGTAGCTCCTTTACTGTTATTTCAGATTTTACAATGTTTTTCTCAGCCACATAAATCACATTTTTCTCCTGGTATGAAAACTTTGTACTAAAACTTTGTCTTTTTCTTTTTTACCTGCAATTATATTTTCACATAGAAAAGCAGGTTTTTTCTTCATAATAATGCAATATTCTTCAGGCTCCATTACCTTTTTATGAGAACTGCTTATTCAGCCTTTTGTGATTCCAATGAGTTGGTATGACGAAGCAGAATATATCAGAACGCAAGCAAAGAAAAACAATGAGTTTTTCGCAAACTCTCTCCCCATGATTGCAAGTGAAAACGTGCTATCTCCACTCTGTCGTGAGATGCTTATCTCTGATTTTCATGGAAGATATGCTGAAGGCACGCCAGGTCATAGATATTATGAAGGATGTAACTTCTTTGATCTTGTTGAAGAAAAAGCAATGGAGCTTGCAAAAAAACTATTTAATTGCAGTTATGTTGACGTGCGACCAACTGCAGGGACAACTGCCAATATCGCAATTTTAAAAGCCCTTATGAAACCAGGGGAAACTGCGACAGTGCTTGATCTTGCCAATGGTGCTCATATCTCTTTTGGAAAGTGGGGTGCTGCAGGAGTCCGAGGGATAAATCTCATCTCTTATCCGTTTAACGATGAAGAAATGAATATTGACGTTGATGGTGCGGTAAAACTCATTAAAAAAGTAAAACCAAAACTTGCGTTAAACGGCCGATCTGTCTTTTTGTTTCCAAGTCCCATAAAAGAGATTGCAGAAGCAGCACATGAAGTAGATGCTTATCTCATCTATGACGCAGCACATGTCCTTGGTCTTATCGCTGGGAAACAATTCCAAGACCCATTAAGAGAGGGTGCAGATGTGGTAAGTGGGAGTACCCATAAGACGCTTCCAGGCCCTCAGGGAGGCATGATTATCTCTGATCATAAGGGAGAGAGTGATGAGGATAAATCTTTCCTGCGAAAACTCGGCTTCGGAGTGTTTCCAGGAGTGACCTCTTCATATCATCTTCATCATGTTGCAGCAAAAGCAATAGCATTTGCTGAACATTTAGAATTTGGTGAAGCATATGCTAAACAAATCATAAAAAATGCACAAAGACTTGCGCAGGCTCTCTATGAACGCAGTTTTAAAGTGTTTGGTGAACAGCTAGGATTTACAAAATCCCATCAGGTTTTACTTGAAATTGGACATGGAAAGGGAAAAGAGGCATCTAAAAAATTAGAAAATGCTGGGATTGTCACAAACATGAACACAATTCCAGGGGACACCGACCCGTTGAATCCTTCAGGTCTTCGTTTAGGAACACCTGAGCTCACAAGAATTGGTATGAAAGAAAAAGAAATGGATGAAGTCGCCGTATTTTACCAAAGAGCACTCCTCAAAGGTGAAGACACAAAGAAAATAAAAGCTGATGTCAAAGAATTCAGAAAAGATTTTCAAGGACTTCACTACTGTTTCAAAGAAGGATTCAGAGGATATGACTATCGCAAGTTGATATAGAATGATTGTTGCGCTCTCTGGCACACCAGGAACTGGGAAAACTTATGTTTCAGCTCTTTTACAAAAAGAGGGATATGAAGTTGTTAGCCTCAATGAGATTGCAATAAAAAAAGGTTTTATTGAAGGTATTGACAAAAAAAGAAACTCAAAGATACTCGATATTTATAGGTTAAATGAATACATTCGTAAGAAGTATGCAAAAGAAGACCCCGTTTTTATCGAAGGACATGCCGCACATTTCTTAAACAGTGCAGAAAAAGTTATAATTCTTAGGTGTCATCCAAAAAAGCTAAAAAAACGCCTTGAAAAAAAAGGATGGAGAAAGGAAAAGATAAAAGAAAACGTCGAAGCAGAAACCCTTGATGTTATTCTTTGCGAAACTGCTGAACACTATCCTGAAAAAAGTATTTTTGAAATTGATACAAGCAACAAAACAATAGAATCTGTCGCAGAATCAATCATTGAAATCATCAAGAGTAACTTTGAACCTACAAAAAAGTATAATATAGGAAAGATTGATTGGTCTGAAGAGATTCTAAAAGATTTCTAAAATGTTGGAGATAAAAGATGGTGCTTGACAAAAAAAGAGACAGTGTAGATCCTGTATTGTCCGTTGTTGCAAAATGTTTTTCAAAAGTCAGTCCCGACGTACTTACATGGCTTGCTCTACTGTTTGCAGTGCTGTCTGGCATATTTTTCTATTTCTCTTCACCTGAATATGAATTATTAAACTATTATCTTTTTTTTGCAGCACTTTTTGTCTTTTTAAATGGTCTTTTTGATGCAATTGATGGAAAAGTTGCGAAAATAACTCATAAAACATCGCTTCGTGGAGATTTTCTTGACCATGCGCTTGATCGATATGCCGATGTGTTTATGGTAGGAGGTCTTGCACTGAGTGCCTGGTGTCGACCAAGTATAGGGCTTCTTGCAATTATTGGAATGCTACTTACAAGCTACATGGGAACACAATCTCAAGCTATAGGACATAAACGGGAGTACTCTGGCCTCTTAGGTCGTGCAGATCGATTAGTTTTATTGATGGTGTTTCCAATTGTGCAACATATAGTACTCAGATGTCCTATAAAACTGCCTTGGAATACAACGGTTCTGGAATGGGTGTTACTCTATTTTGCAGTCGTTGGAAACATAACAGCTATTCAACGATTTTACAGTACGTTAAAGTGGTTTAAGAAAACATGAATAACCAGCAGAAAAAAGCAATTATTGTATCAATTGATAATGCTGTTTCAGAAATAATCCAGCTAGCAGATACTTTAGAATACTCTGTTGTAAAAGAATTTATTCAAAAAAGAAAACTCCCGGATGTAAATTTCTATGTTGGCTCTGGTAAACTTGATGAGATAAAAGAGTTCATCAATGACTCAGAAGAACCTATTGATTTAATAATTATTAATGGCGAACTGAGACCTTCCCAGTGGTTTTCCCTTGAAAAAAAACTCAATGTTGATGTATATGATCGGATACGGCTTATTCTTGCAATATTTGAAGATCATGCAGAGAGAAAAGAGGCACGACTGCAGGTTAAGCTTGCTCAACTTCACTATGAACGACCCTATGTCCGTGAACTTATCCATCGTGCAAGAGATGGAGAGCATCCTGGTCTTATGGCGGGTGGAGAATATCAGGTTGATGATTATTATGAGATGATTAAGAAACAGATGAAAAAAATCAGATTTGATCTTAAAAAAATAGAAAATGACCGAGAGCTACATAGAAAAACAAGATATGAAAGTGGTTTTTATCTCGTATCACTTGCAGGATATACAAATGCGGGGAAAAGCAGTCTTCTCAATCTTCTTTCAGGAGATAAAGTAAAAGTTGAAGGAAGGCTTTTTTCAACGCTTTCGACAACAACACGGAGAATTCTAAAGAAGGCAAAAGGAGAAACAATTCCCATTCTTCTCACCGATACCGTTGGTTTTATTGAAAACCTTCCTTCCTGGATTATCGATGCGTTTCATTCGACTCTTGAGGAAATTGAGGTTGCAGATGTTGTGGTACTCGTTGTTGACGGTAGTGAAGAAAAAGAACTTGTTGAAAAGAAACTCCAAGTTTCTCTTGACGAATTACTTGAAATTGGAGTTACCGCTTCAGTTGTTATTGCCATAAATAAAATCGATTTAATAGATGATGAAACTGTTAATGATCTCATGCAGTATCTTTCTCAAAAGGGTTTGTTAAATAACAGATTGTGTGTCCCAATTTCTGTTGTTGAAGAGATAAATATTGAGCTGTTGCTTGAAGATATATACAAGTCTTTACCAAATATGGTTGAAATGACATTACAACTACCTATGAATAAAGAATCCCAAGCATTTGTATCTCAGCTGTATCAAAAAACACGCGTTATCAACGCGACATATGACGAGGTTATTATTGTAGAGGTTGCGTGTAATGTAAAAATTAAAGATAAGATTATTGCGCAATGTCAGAAGCTCGATGGTTTAGTTGTATAATTGCTGAATTTTGTTTTGTATCTGTGTATTCAACATGGAAACGGTTTTTGTATCTTTGAAGAATTACGATTGTTTTTTCTCCGAGAATTAGGAGAAATACTGCATTGCCGATGGCGTGAAGAGTGTCAAACCATGCGCTATTTATCATAGCAAATCCAAGTGTTTGAACGGTATGAGGATAGATGTATAAGAGCCAGTACCAGAGATTCATGATCCACCCGAAAAGATACCCCCAAACTACTCCAAAGATGATAAGGCCAAATCTTTTTGTGTGTAATTTTTGTAAAAAGGATGCAGTAACTCCAACGAGTCCCCATGCAAACATCTGAAAAACAGTCCACGGTCCTTGCCCCAAAAACATGTTTGAAATAAGTGCTGTTGTAGCACCGACCATAAAACCAGCAACTGGTCCAAAGACATATCCAGTGCATATGATGATGTAGGTGCATGGTTGGACATTTGGTATTGCTGCAAAGGGAATTCGTGAAACCGATGAAAACCCGCTCAGAATAGCTACAAGTGAGATTTCTTTTGACGTGATTTTTCCTTTCTCAAACTGAAAATACATAATTCCCATTGTTGTAATCATCATAAGGAGAGTAACTAATCCCCATATATCGTAGGATTGATTCAGCCCTAAAACTATGAAAACAATACAAATGATGGGGACTGCAAATAAGAGGATACTATGGGTTTTTCTCATTGGAATCCCTGCAGTATTTCATCTACGGTGAGTATGTCAGAAGATAGTCCGTATTTGGTAAAAGGCTGGATGAGTCTGTTGATTTGAGGTGAGAAATGAAGGGAGTTTGAAAGGACTTCATGTTTTGTCCCGTCTGCTACTATTTTTCCTTCGCTCATGAGAAGAACCCGCTCTCCGAACTCAGCGATAAGCTCGATATCATGAGTTATGAGAAGAATTGTTCCTCCACTTTGCTGGAATGTTTTTAGATGATGCATTAGAGTTTTTTTCAGTTTATAGTCAAGACCTCTTGTAGGCTCGTCAAGTATGAGAAGTTGTGGATTTGCCGCAAGTACCGATGATAACGCTATTCGTTGTTTTTCTCCTGTACTTAGAGATCGGGGGTATGCATGACGGCAGTAGTTTAGATTAAATTGTGTAAGCATTTTTTCAAGGGATTCTTCAATGTGTTTTTTCGGGAAACTAAGGTTATGCATCATAAAGGTGATTTCCTCTTCTACTGTGTCTGCAAATAGATGCACATTTGGATCCTGAAATACATATCCAACATATCTGGCAAGATTTTCAACCGAGGTTTTTGTTGTAGTAATGCCATTAATCTCAACAGATCCTTTTATCGGTTTCAACAGGCCATTAAGCATTTTTGCAAGTGTTGTTTTCCCTGAAGCATTTCTGCCGATAAGTGATACAAATTCACCCTTAGAGATTGAGAGATTGATGTCTTTAAGTGTTGCGGGTCCGTCTGGATATTTATACCATAGATTTTTTATTGTAACAACAGGGTCGTTTGAGTGTTTGTTTTTTTGAAAAGAAGCGAAATCGTTTTTCTTAAATTTCTTTGATCTAAAAACTGGTGAAAAAATTTGTCTTCCTTCTTTGATTGTAAGAGGTATTTTTGTATCAATGTTTTTCTTTTGTAATGCAACACTGAGGCGCGTGATTGGTGGAACTCCAATATCTGGGAGGATTTTTCCTACCTGATGTATCCAGTCTTTAGGGTTGCCATCATATGCTATCATGCCGTTATTCATAATAATAATGCGATCAACTGACTGCAGAACTCTATCTATCCTATGTTCAACGAGCAGAACAGTTAGTCCAAACTCTTCATTAAGACGTTTTACAAGTTGAATCACGTCTTCTGCTCCTTTTGGGTCTAATTCAGAGGTTGGTTCGTCAAGGACAAGGATTTCTGGATGTAAGACAAGGACTGCTGCTATTGCTGTTTTCTGTTTCTCACCGCCTGATAGTGTTGATATTTGACGATGGCGGAGATGATCAATTCCTACAGTGTCTAGGACTTCTTCGATTCGTTTCGCCATCAGTGTTTTAGAAAGACCAAGATTTTCAAGTCCAAATGCTATTTCTCTTTCTACATCTGTTGCAACAAGTTGGTTTTCAGGGTCTTGAAATACCATCCCCACAGTTTTTGCCATCTCTTTTGTTGGAGTATGTGTGGCATCGATGTTTTGTACGGTAACAGATCCAGAGATTCTCCCTCCATAAAAGGATGGGACAAGTCCATTGATGCATCTGCAAAGTGTTGATTTTCCGCATCCCGAGGGGCCTGCTATGAGGACAAATTCTGAATCAGAAATTGATAGAGAAACATTATTCAAAGCAGGTTTTTTACCTTCTGCATAGGTAAATGTCACGTTGTTTATTTCAATCAAGATCAATCACCTTTTTCAACGGTGAAAATACAACAGGAGCAGAAACGAAAGATACAAGAACAAATGCTGAGACAACATATGAGAGCGTAACGTTTATGGGTGTAAGCGTTGGGTAATAGTCAATCGTACCTATCTTTAGTAGCCACATAGCAATAAACAATACAAACAAAGATAGTGAAAGCAGTATGAAAAAATAGTCGGCAGATGTTGTTTGTATGTTTTTGTAGAATGTTTTTTTCCCATGTGATCCAAAGCCTCTTGACTCCATGGCTTCTGCAGATTGAATGGATCGCTCAAGAGAATTTGAGAGCAGTGGCGGTAGTAGCGCTGCTCGTTGTTTTATACGCCCAGCAAATCCCTTCTTTTTTATCTGGTATCCACGTGAGCGAATGGAGTCTTGCAGGGTTTCAAGATCCATGAGAATGCAGGGGATAAAACGTATGGCAATCGTTGTTGTAAATACTGTTCTGTAGGGAAATTTTAACAAGAGAATTGTCTGCAGAAGATCATCAGGGTTAATGGTAAGAGTGATTATTGCAAAAGCAGAAAGAGTTGAAAGAAGTCGAAGCGACATTGCTACCCCAAAGAGTAGTGATTCAAGTGTGATTTTGATGGTTCCAAAAAGTGGAAGTCCCGAGATGCTGTAGAGAATTGTTGAACCATGTTGACTTGCCAACACATTTATAAGGATGATGATAAGTGATAACCATAAAGCAAGTCGTACAAAGGAAAACCATTCTTTTGTTATTTTTCCTAGTATTGCAAAGGGAATTGTGGAAAGAAAAAGAAGCAGAAGTAAAATTGGATCATTAATAATGATGCTTCCAAATAAGACTCCGAAAACCCAGAGGATTTTACATGCTGGATGAAGCCGATGCACAGGTGTTTTTTTGTCATAATAACTAAGTTTCAAATTACGGCACCTTGTAGACTGTTCCCTTAACAATAATAAGGCTTACACAATGTTTTATATCCTCATGATTGGTGATAAGTAGTTCAACTGCTGTAGTTACGTCTTCATCTGTTATACCAGTGATGACCCATACGACATTTTCGCAATGCCAGTTTCCTTTTGGATTCCAAGTGTTTTGCGTAGTAAGTATAACCCCTCCATGATAAAACGTACGATCCTCTGTTCCTGTTTCATCAAACGTTATGATATGGCTTTTATCATGTTCTATAAACCAGCCAAGCTGATCTGCATTTTCATTGAGTTCACTGATGAGGCCATTTTCATACGTGCCGATAAAAATAAGATTATGACTTCTTTTTTCACTTTCAATAAGGTCTTCAACGTGTTTCATTGATGCAGATATCCCGTAATCTTCTAATGATTGCTGCAGTTCAAAGGCAGATTCATAAAACTCTTCAGCATACACAATGCTTGTCAGTGTTACTTTACCATTGTATCCATGCAGAAATGGTTCTGGATAATCCCCAATAATTGCAGTGACTGCTCGATCTGAACTCCAATCATGAAAATCCCAATGTATTACGTCTCCCGGATGCGGTTTATACTGATTAGCTCCTACTGATGCAAGCATACCATTGATGTAATAAAGCCAATCTTTTTTCTTTCCATTTTCACTGATATATTGTGATTTTATTCCATTAATTGATCCAACATATCCACCACCATACGTAGTAGTTACCGTAGCGACTTTATGGAGGACATCCATTGCTGATTCACCGCTTTCAATTATAATTTCTTCATCGAAAAGAATCGATGTTCCAAAATTTTCAGTTGCAATTATTGTTACTAGAAATGTTCCTTCGATATTGATGCTATATATAGTGTTTTGATTGTGATTTAATACGATAAAAAGACCGATTAGAATCGCAAAGAGGAGAATTATCCCGATCATTTTTGTATATCTTTTCTTTCTTCCCGAGGTTTTATACAAAGACACCATTGTCACCTAGCTTTATATTTATATCTTGTAATTTATGATTGATATAGCGTCGATATCGGCACCATTATTTCCTGGGCCTGTAGGATCATAAATAGGATTGCCTAGGCTGTCAAGGCATGAACCATCTCCCAAAATATCTATTAGTCTTATGTAGTTTATATCTTGTAAATCAACAAGTCCACTTTGTACAAGAGGATCATCGACTAAATCATCTAGATCAAAGGCATCTCCACCTGCCTCATCTGGATTAAAAGGGTTAATCTCATTTGTGTCAATGTTTGCTAATACGGGCCATACACCAGCAAGCCACGTCACGTTCTCGGGCTCTATTCCTTCACAGGGACCAACAGGACCTGCTGTTGTTGATACTGAAGGAAATCGAACGAAGTGTGTATTATCGGTGCTTACCTCAACATAAACAAGTTCAGCAAATACCATGCCTGCTGTCTCATTGACAAAAAACGGATTCTCAAAAACAATAAAATCTTCTCCAGGTCCATTAACAATTACTACATTAAATGCAGCTGTTACATGTCCACCAACTCCTAATGACAATACATGAGTTGAACCTTGACTTGCACCCATGCCACGTGGCCCACCTAAAATACCATCAATACTTCCACCTCCTGTAAATTCAACGACACGTGTCACAAATCGATTAGGATCCCACCGCTCTATTATAAATGATTGCTGATCTGGTGAAGGATCACTGTTTCCCGCTTGATCTTTTGCTTTTACATGAAAGGTATATTCTCCCAAGGATAGATATGTGTATGTTTTTTCTGTGTCACTTTTCCAAGACGACCAATCTGTATCTTTTCCTTCTAATTTATAACTGTATTTTAGATGCTCTGCAGAAGTTTTATCATCAGATCCTATCCAGGTAAATGTGACAGCCGTTTCAGTAATTATCCCTTTGGGTCCTGTAAGTATTTCTGTATTTGGTGGTGAAGTATCGATATCCTTTTCTTTTATAATAAATGATCTTTCAGCAGGTGTTTGGTCTACATTATCTCTATAATCTTTTGCTTTTACAAAAAACGTATACTCACTTTCAGTAAGATCTTCATAGTTTATTGATGTTTCCGTTGTCCAGTCAGACCATGTTTTCTCATACGGTTCGAGTTTATAAGAATATATAAGTTGTTCTATAGAGGTGAAATCATCTGTTCCTTTCCAGGAGAATTCAACATGCTTTTCATGTATTGTTCCTGATGGTCCAGAGGTAATAGATGTTTCTGGCGGGTTATCTTTTACTTCAGAGATGTGTGGTTCATAGTATTCGTACGTTATTTTTAATGTAAACTCATTGCCTTTCTCTTTTAGTCTTGGAACAATTCTTAGTTCTCCGACTTTTACTGCTACTTCAATGTGAAATGGTTCATCTGTCAATTTTGTACCAAAGTATTGTTGCAACATTGTTTGAGTAGAAATAAGATCCTCTGCTTCGACTTGTGTAATTGTTGGTTTTTTGTTGATGTTTGAGATGTTAAAATATAAAGTTCCTTTTCCCCTGCTTTTTTCACTATACAACTCAGTATCTTCTGAAGATTTTATTGAAAAAGTTAATATATCTTTTCCAAAGTGAAGAATTGGTGTAGTGCAATCATCTTCCCAATTTACCTGGAATGTGATCTGTTTTAGATTGTTTTGAGGGATTGATATTGTTTTAAGAAACGGTTGTTTTTTTCCAGCGAAATACGTATTATTAAGAGGAAGATTTTTTACCGCTATTGGCCAGTAGACATAATATGTTTTTGTTTCTGGTTCATCAACATCAACGTTTACAGTAAATAACTCCTCTATTGGGATTGGATCAACGTTTCCCGCCTGATCCTTTGCTTTAACAAAAAAAGTATACTCCCCATTTGGAAGATTTATGTATGTTTTTGATGTTTGATTGGTCCAAGGGGACAATGTGTTGTTTTTCCCTTCAAGCTTGTATGAGTAGAGGAGATCCTCTGTTTGTGTTACATCATCATCTCCAGTCCATGTGAAGGTAACATTGTTATAATCGCAAACATCATCTGGCCAGCCTAGTATGATGGTGTTTGGAAAAACAATATCTTCCTCTACAGTATCGTTTTCATCAGAGCCTTCTGCATCAAAAGATGCAGTGTTATCATCATGAGTTGTTATTGATTCAAGGGTATAATTCTGATAAATAAATACAGATGCCAATATTACAATCAAAGCAAGAAAAAGGATAATTACTTTCTTTTTATTCGATATGTTTTTCATGGAATGAGACTCGTTCATCTTTTTATTAGGGATTCGAAGTTTTCAACATTGTCTCCTCTATTCTAATTTTTATGTAGATATGTTTTGATACGTATCGATAGCGTGTGTTGAATAGGATTTAGAGAAATGTGATGTGTACCGGAGGATAATTTCCAACATCTATTGGCGTGCTGGTCTCTTGCTCTCCTGTTTTTGTATCAAATATTCGTATTCCCGGTGATGTTGACGTACGATCAGCAAGGTAGAGTCCTCCTTTATCATTAATTGCTAAGTCAGCTAGCTGATATCCTTCTGTGGAAAAGAGTTCTGCAGAGGTTTGATCTTTAAGATTAAATGATACAAGACTTGTATTGTACGACAAGTCGCTTATGATAGCATAGATATTTCTATTTAACAGTGAGATTCCAAGATAGTAATCGAGAAGGGAGAAAATAAGTCCTTTCAATCCAGAGTATTTATGGTATATTTCAAAATCTACAATATTTCCACCAAGTTCAGCTTCACTGACGATAAATCCTTCCGCCTCGTTTGTCAAGATGTTAATGCGTTCTATTCCTCCATCTTCACCATTAAACCAGCTGCCTGTTTCTCCCACCAGGATGTGTATTCCATCAAGTACTGGTGTGGTAGAGGGATTAACTTCTGTTAGTTGTATAGCTCTGATAACGGTGTCTTTATCTCCATCGATTTCTACGATATAGCTTTTATCTGTCGGTGCAAACCAGTTATCTCTATCTAACCGTTGGATAGTTACATATACTCTACTTCTTCCAAAAAACTGGAATGCAACCATTTTATGCATTTCAGGGATGCCATCATCATCTGCATATTCAGAGAGATCTATTGCTCCGAGATGTTCACCTGTTGTTGGGTTAACAATCAGAAGATCTGCAGTGTCGTAGCAGGTAACATATGCTTTGTCTTCTGATATAACTGCAATATCCTGAGGATTTGTTCCCGCGCCTGTTGAAAACTCTGATACCTTCTCAAAGTTATTCTCTGCGTCAAACACCTCTACATAATCATATCCCCATCTGTTAAGAACATATACTTTGCCGCCGTAGCATCGTACTTCATCATCTCCATGAGTTGATGCAATGTCCTTCTCCACTGAGTCGGGATTGTCTACATCGATTACAGAAAAGGAACTATCCATGTAATCCGTAGTTAATACAAATGCTTGTGAAGAAGAACCAATAACAGTATCGATTTTATTTGTCCGCTTTTGTTTTTCTTTACTAGATATGTCAACATTTGTTGCACTTACAATCATGGTACTTAAGAGAAGTATTAAAATTGTTAACGATGCAATTTTTCTACCTATCAAATTATACTTATTTCTTTGTTTCATATATTTCCTCCCATAATCAGGAATTTTAAAAAATATAAAGCCATATATTAATGTTACTTTAAATAATACAAGTAAATTTGTAGAATGGGAAGACATTTAAAAAGCAAACAGTTATAATTTTATTAATGAAACTCCTAAGAGACAAATCATTTTCCACGCAGATACTAATTCTTTATGAGCTCTACACAAAACCACATTCTAAACTTGCCCCAATAGCAGAAAAAATAGGAGTGACACAACAAGCAGTCTCAGATTACATGAAAAAAATGATAAAGAAAGATCTTGTCCAAAAGATAGATGGCGAATATAAACCAACAATTAAAGGAACATACATTCTTCAAAGTGAGCTGAGTATTTTAAAAAATTTTGTCGACGAACGAATTGATAAATTATCTCTTATAAAACACTGTGCAGCGCTTGCTAAAACTCCAATAAAACCCGGAGAAAAAGTAGGCCTATTTATGGATGATGGATGGCTTGTTTCCTATGCAAATAAACAGTCTTCATCAGTGGGAATAGCAAATAATGGAGCAAAGGTGGGGGAGTATATCACTCTTGGAAACTTGGATGGAATCATTGATCATAATGTTGGAAAACTCTATTACTTTGAGTTGCCCTCTCCGTTCACTTCAAAACAAAAAAAGATTGATACTGAGTCAATAAAAAAACGCTTACATACTATGAACATCGATCGAGTTGGTGTTTTAGATGTGGTCGCAAAATCAATATGCAAAAAAATAGGGATAAAACCTGATTTCGAATTTGGAGTAATCTATGCAGCAATAGATGCTGCCCAACGAGGACTTAACGCCGCTATTTTTGGATATGATGAAAAGATAAGAGAAACTTTAAAAATTTTTGAAGAAATAAATGGGAAATCAAGTGAGAAGATAAACTATGAATTGTTTTCTATAAAATAGGGGGATATTATGCTCCTTGCAAATGATGTTGGAGTCTGTTTCATTTGATCTGATATTCAAAAAATGAAAGGTTTATTAGTTGAGAAATTATGAGGGGTAAATCACATATAACACTTAAGAAGATCATATGGGTGAAAAAGGTTTAGAGATTCGATTTTCATACCAAATAACTATGTAATCCTAGATAATTAAGACATCAAATTCAAAAGGGGGACAAAATCATGTTTATTAGAAATAAATATGTAGTTTTAAGAGAAGAGAATTTTGGGGGCATGGCCTTTCACAAAAAAACAGGTACTACCATTGAATTGGATGATGAAGGACAATGTATCCTAGAGGCTTTGGGACAACCTAAAAGAATTGAAGACTTGACCGAAGAAATGGTAAATGTATTCCAAAGAGAATACTCTGAGCATGAGCTAGAGAAATTTATAAATGATCTTACAGAGATGGGATTTATAAACAAGGATGTAAGAACGGAGAGTTATCACAAGGAGTTTGTCCCCCTAGTTCACAGGAAAGATTATGAATCCAATGACTTCATCGGTTTAAGTGCTCCTGAGGCAGTGCATTTAACATTAACTAAAAAATGCAATCTAAACTGTCCTTTATGTTACGAGATGAAGGAAGATATTCCTGAGATGTCAAAAGATGCAATATTTTCTCTGATAGATAAGTTGGCTGAGATGAGAGTATTTCAATTTGCAATAGGTGGTGGAGAGCCTTTTTTAAGAGAGGATATATTTGAAATAATCAAATACTGTCAGAAGAAAGACATTGTACCAAATATTACTACTAATGGGACACTCATTGACCATTCTATAACCAAGAGGATAAAACACAAGGTAGGCGGAGTCAGCATAAGCCTAAATGGTTATTCTTCTGAGACAAACGTTGGAAGAGACCCCGCTTCTTTTAATGACGCGGTTTTGGGGTTGAAATGCCTTTTGGCAGGAGGTATATCTACTGGAGTAAACATGCTAGTATCAAATGATAGTATACCTTATTTAGATGATACCTTTCATTTTCTAAAAGATCTAGATGTAAAATGGATAAATGTTCTTAGACTAAAACCTAGGCTGAGAGAAAAGCATTTCAACCAATATATGCTTTCAAAAGACGATCTGAAAAATCTTAAAAAAGTACTTGACAGATGGAATGGTTTAGTAAATATTAACGTCGATACAGCACTTACATGTCTTATGTATACTGTACCGATACAACAATTGAGAGAAAAGGCAGTGTATGGCTGTGTTGCAGGAATACGATTTTGCACAATTGATTGCAATGGTGATGTTTATCCATGTTCCTTTTTTAAAGATTCAAAGTACCTTGTAGGTAACATCTTAAGTCAGGATTTTCAGGAGATGTGGCAAAATTCAGATACTTTTAAAAAGTTTCGGAAGATGAAAAAAAGACTAAAAGGGAAATGTAATGGTTGCAGAATCAATGAATATTGTGGTGGATGTAGAAGCGTTGCCCTGACGTATAACAAAGATTTTTACGGGGAGGATACATCATGTATCAAAAATATTGGAGGCTGAAAAATGAAGGTTATAAGTGTAAAAAGAGGTTTTGAGACAGATCATAGTTCGACGCATACTGAATACATTAGAGGTTTTACAGTGACTTGCGATTATGATTGGTGGACATGTAAATTTAATTTACCCTATAAGAAATCTCTCTTTGAAAAGATCAAGAAGTATGAGGCGTTTGGAGATTATCAGCTTGCAATAGAAAAGAGTGGGAATGTAATTTCAATAGACCTGTGTGTTCATCTTGATTATGGATCAATTGGATCTAAAAGCCCGTTCATAGCATTTGCCAATGCATGTGCGGAAATCAGGGAAAACATCCTTGCCGGCGATTTTTCAGATTTGGAGTTGCTACAAGCATATGTGGAAGATGAAGATAAGTTCTACGAGTTGGAAAGTTCAAGTAGCATTGACGGCATCATTGAAAAAGCTTGTTAAGGGAGGAGTTTAAGTTGGAGTTTACAGACAAAGAACTGATAAATCTATATAAGGCTGTTAAAATATTGGAAAATGGAGAGGGATTGCTAGGTATAGATATAGATAAAGATGTTGTCGGATCACTTGTCATAAAATTGAAACAAGATCTATCCAAAAAGACGATATCTCTGATTAACGGGGAGATTGAGGAGCTTATCCATGAAGCAGAGATGGGCATGGACGACTATATTGACGACTCATCAGAATATGACTTTGATAGGGAGTTTGGCCCCTCATATCCTACTAGTGAGACGATGAAGGTGCTAAACAAGGCTATTGAAGATGAGATTTGCGTGGAGATCGACTATTATTCTCTGAGTCAGGGGAAGTTTACTAAACGCAAAATTGAACCTGAGAGTATAGAACGCAGGAGCAGCAAGGCTTATTTGAACGCTTTTTGTCACTTGCGTAACGAGGATAGGGTGTTTAGAGTTGATAGAATAAAAAGAATAGAGGTGTGTGATTAATGTGAGGATATTGTCTGTTAGAAAAGGATTTGAAACAGATCATAGTACGAGAAGCTATGGCTATATTGACGGCATCAAACTGGATTACGACTACGGTGATTTTGTAGCAGAGTTCAAGATGATGTACAATACGGAACTGTTCAAAAAGTTGAAAGAGTTTGATTATATTGGTGATTCCGTCAGAAAGGAGTTTAACAAGATTATTGTTGAGTTAACACTTTATTCTGAAGAAATCGAGGAAGATGAGCATGAATGGGCTGCTTTGTTCAACGAAATTAAAGAAGAGACTGAGAAATACAACTTAGAGCCCTTAGAAGTTATCGAGGCATATCATACTGACGTAAAAAAGTTTGAGAACATGAAAACAAAAACTAAGTTGGGCAAAAAGTTGCAGAAATATTTGACTCCTCTAAACTAATACTCTGCATCCTATTCGTGTATCCTCAAGTTGTGGCAAATGAGAACAAGCTTCCCAGTAACAATTTTTTAATAAAGTTTATATCTCATAAAAATATAAGGGTGAAGAGAGGTAGTTAATTTATGGCGATAGGTTTCGTACTCATAAGTGCTGCACCTGCACATGAACATGAAGTATATAATAAACTGTCAAAAGTACCGCAGATCATTGAACTCCACCCACTCTTTGGGGAATATGATCTCATTGCAAAAATTGAAGCAGATGATTTCGAAAGCCTAGGAGATATTGTTGTAAATAAAATACGATCAATAGAAGGTGTAATTGATACAAAAACACTTACAGGAACTAAATTTTAGGGAGGAAAAAAAATGGATATAAACTTTTTATTTAGTATGTTGATGCTGGTGTTTGCAGTAGCTAGTGTGATCGCAGGTATCTTTACCGCATATTTCGGATCAGGTAAAAGCAGAGCAGTTGGAGCAATCTTGATTGTAATTGGTCTTGTAGTAGGAGTATTGTTCCTCTGGTTTGCAGGAATTCTTACGTTCATGGGCGCAGCGCCATTTTCCTTTGCAGGATCTGTTGTCAACGGTGTCTTAGCAGTGATAGGTGCGATCATAGGGGCATTAATTGCTCTTGGAATCTTCCTACTTGCAATAATGAAAGCCTAAAACGATATACTATCAAAAATATTTATATATCCTAATGATCATCCCTTCTTCGGGAAAGTATTATGGGAGAGATAAAAAATGTGTGAATGGTATCATTACTTACTCAGCATGTTAATGCTGGTGTTTGCCATAGCTAGTGTGATCGCAGGTATCTTTACTGCATATTTCGGATCAGGTAAAAGCAGAGCAGTTGGAGCAATTCTTATTGTAATTGGTCTTGTAGTTGGATTTTTATTCCTCTGGTTTGTCGAAGTTTTATCATTCTTAGGAGAGCCTTTGATACATCTTGCAGGAACCACTCTTACCGGTGTCGCTTCAGTTGTCGGCGCAATAATCGGAGCATTAATTGCCCTTGGAATCTTCCTACTGGCGATAATGAAAGCTTAGACAAACATCTCTAAAAAATATTTGTGCAATCTAAAATCATCTGCAAGCTCGGGATGAAAAGAAAAAGCCAGGAACTTTTTTTGCCTGGATGCAATTATTTTTTTATCTATCGTTGCAAGGATTTCTCCTGTTCCCCACACCTTTTTAATGACTGGTGCACGGATAAAAACAGCATGATATGGTTTTGAAAACCCTTTGATTTCAATACTTTTTTCAAATGATTCTTTTTGCCGTCCAAACGCGTTTCTTTCTACTTCAATATCCATCACACATAATGATGTTATTTCTCCTTTGTTTCCAACAATTTTTTTTGCGAGCAGTACACATCCAGCACACGTGCCCATAATGGGAAGAGTATTATCTTTTACTCTTTGAACGATAGCATCATACATGCCTGATTTAGCCAATATTTTAGAAATAGTTGTGCTTTCTCCACCTGGAATAATCAATGCATCTATCTCATCAATGTGTTCCTTGTGTCTCACAACCACAACAGTTCCACAGATATCCATCTCTTTAAAAGCATGTTTTAATGATTCTATGTGTTCTGATACTGCTCCTTGAATAGATAAAACACCAACAGCAACTATTTCTACCAGCCTCTTTTTTGTAAGAGTTGCTCTTTAGGAATAGATTCTATTTCAATACCTGGCATCGCATCTCCAAGATCTTTGCTTACTTCTGCAATCACTTCCGGCTCGTCATAGTGTGCAACCGCTTCAACAATTGCTTTTGCTCGTTTCTTTGGGTTTTCTGATTTAAAGATTCCAGAACCAACAAACACACCGTCGCTACCAAGCTGCATCATAATTGCTGCATCTGCTGGAGTTGCAATGCCGCCTGCAGCAAAGTTTACGACAGGAAGACGCTGGATTTCTTTAATCTCTTTTAAGATGTCAACAATCTCTTTTTTTACAGAGCCATAGCTGTATTTTTCAAAAATAATGCTTGAATCTTGTACTTTCTGGTTAGTCAGTGTTTTAATTGAGTTCACATAACTTTGCGAATACTCCTTCGCAAGTGCCTGTAATTCTGTTTTCTCCATATCCTTTAAGGTTTTTATCATACTTGTCACCATTCGTTGATGACGTATTGCTTCAATGATGTTTCCTGTGCCTGCTTCTCCTTTCGTACGGATCATTGCAGCTCCCTCCCATATCCTCCGGACCGCTTCGCCGAGATTTCGGCATCCGCAGACAAATGGTATGGTAAACAGTCGTTTATCCACGTGGTAGAATGGATCTGCAGGAGTGAGTACTTCTGATTCATCAATCATATCGACACCAAGGGCTTCTAAGGCTTGTGCTTCAACGAAATGTCCGATACGTACTTTTGCCATTACAGGAATGCTTACGATATCTATTATCTCCTGGATTATTTTTGGATCTGCCATTTTTGCAACACCACCGTGTGCACGAATATCTGCTGGGACTCTTTCAAGTGCCATGACTGCAACAGCTCCACTTTCTTCTGCGATTTTTGCCTGCTCGGAATTAATGACATCCATAATGACGCCGCCTTTCTGCATCTTTGCAAATCCTTTTTTCACAAGAGTTGTGCCATGTCGTAATGTTGTGATATCTAAGTTTTTCATAATTTTTCAACCCCTGAAAATCAAAATTGGATATCTAACTTCCTTTATTAAGTGCTATGGTAGTACATAAATGTATTGACAAGAAAAAATATTGTAAGACAAAATAAAAAAGGAGGATTATGGAGGTTTACCACCACCAGTTATCTTTCCAACTTTGTTTCCACCATGATTTAATGGGGACATGAGTTGATGTTTCCCATTTTCCTTTTTTTATCTCTAACAGGTGATTCCAGACTTCATCCCAGTTATCTCCGCCTACCCAAGAGATGTAATCCCATTCACCAGGAATGCTTGCTCCACTTGTTATCCAGTTCCATTTCTTTATTTTCTCTTGTGTTTCATCTAGTTTGCTCTCTCGCATCAGCACCCATGCTCCTGCAGGTTTCTCCCACCACCAGTTATCGTTTTTATGTCCATTGTAAACCATATGTGAGCTTGTCTGTTCTACTTCTTCCCAGCCTTTAATTGTTGAGACGCATTGATGTACGGTATCCCAGTCTTGTGCGTCAAACCAGACAATGACATCCCAGTCCCCGGTAACAATCCAAGTACCGATTACGTTGTCCCAGTTTTGAAACTGTTTCCAGACATCGTTTGCTTTTCCTTTTGCTGTCTTTATAAAAACATAGGCAGATCTATTTTTCCATTCCATTTCACATCTCTCCACGTATAATGTTACGTCATATTGTAATGTAACTTATATTTTTTGGTTTTTAGCAACTCTAAGGTACCTTTTTTTTATATTTTTGGAAGATTTGTTATTGATTTTTCAATAAGTTCTTTTGGATGTTTATAGTCCTGAAGCGCTTTATTATGGTAGGCGTCATATGCTGAAAGATCAAAATGCCCATGTCCGCTGTTTGCAAAGACTATTATTTTCTTCTCGTTTTTGTGTTTACACATCCTTGCAAAATCAATTGCTGCTTTTACTGCATGTGCTGCTTCTGGTGCTACGATAAATCCTTCAGTTCTTGCAAAAAGCATTGCAGCCTCAAAGACTTCATTTTGATAATAGGCAACAGCCTCCATATAGCCGTCTTTTGTTAATTTGGAGAGAAGTGGTGAATCACCATGATACCGTAGACCGCCTGCATGAATTGCAGCTGGAATAAAAGTGTGCCCTAGTGTATACATCTTAAGAAGTGGCGTGAGGCCCACACTATCTCCAAAGTCGTACCGATATTCACCTTTTGTAAGCGTTGGACACGCTAGAGGTTCAACGGAAACAATCTTTAATTCTGGTTTTTTTCCAATTATTTTATCTCTTACAAATGGAAAACACGCTCCAGAAAAATTGCTTCCGCCTCCGACACATCCAACGATAATATCAGGATATTTATCGATAATCTCGAATTGTTTTTTTAATTCAAGACCGATGATTGTTTGATGGAGTACGACATAATTAAGTACCGATCCTAGTGCATAGTTTGTATTGTCATGTGTTGCAGCGTCTTCTACTGCTTCACTTATTGATATTCCAAGACTTCCTGATGTGGTTGGGTCTTTTTTTAACATTTCTCGTCCTACGTTTGTTAGTTTTGTTGGACTCGGAAATACTTCTGCTCCCCAGCTCTCCATAAGTATTCGTCGATATGGTTTTTGTTCATAGCTGCATTTTACCATATAGATTCTGCATTTGAGATTAAAAATTCTGGTGCTGAATGCAAGTGCTGAACCCCATTGTCCTGCCCCTGTTTCTGTTACAATTCGTTCAATGCCTGCTTTCATGTTGTAGTATGCTTGTGCTACTGCAGAATTTGGTTTATGACTTCCGGGTGGGCTTACTCCCTCCCATTTGTAGTAGATCTGTGCTGGTGTTTTGAGTGCTTTTTCAAGGCGTCTTGCTCGATATAATGGAGAGGGTCTCCATATGCGATAGATTTCTCGGATTTCCTTTGGTATAGGTATGTAACGATCTCTAGAAACTTCTTGTTTGATAAGCTCCATTGGAAAAATTACTTTGAGATCATCAGGGCCGATTGGTTGTTTTGTCTTTGGATTTAGCGGTGGATCTACTTGTTTTTTTAAATCTGCTTGTATATTATACCATCTTTTTGGTATGTCGTTTTCATCGAGCAGTATTTTTGTTTTCATGATATCATATAATATTATATCTTTTGTGCTATTTAAATTTTGTTAAAAAATGTACAGTATAGTACAATACTATACTTTACTATTAACTTTGTATAGACTAATGTATAAAATTTAAATAGTTCTAACGAGATAGGATACCACCATGTGGAAACAAATCGCAAAATATTTCAACAACTATCCAAAAAGAAGAAAAATTGCCCAAAAAATGCTGGAGTATGGATTGAAAATAAAAGATAACAAAATCTATTGTGGCGAAATAGAACTTTCAGATTCAAAAATAGCACGAGCATTTGATGTCGACAGAAGAGCTATTGCTGCAACAATAGATGTTATTGTAAAAAAACCAGAATTAAACAAGATATTTTCCAAATTGATGCCAACCTGTCATCTAAAGGATGTAGCAACAAACATGAGCTGGAGCGTTATTGAAATAATACCAGAAGATCCCAGCATGCCAGGAATCGTTGCAGAAGTCGCAACAATAATTGCACAAAACAATATCAGCATACGACAATCAATAGTTGATGATTTTGAACTTTCAGAAGAGCCAAGACTCTTCATTGTCACAGAAAAACAAATACCTGGGAGACTCATCCCAAAAATAAGAAACGCAAAAGGAGTAAAAGCAGTACTTATTTACTAAAACATATCCCTAAAGTTAACATCTCAGTTTCTTCTTTAAACTACAAATTAAGCCGCCATCATTGAGTATTTCTTGTATAAAGATCGGCAAAGGCTGGATTTCAAATTGAAGATTTTTTGTTTTATCTCTAATCGTTGCTGCAGAGAGATCAATCTCTAGTTCATCCATACTAATTATGGCATCCACTGCTTCTGAAGACTCAATAACTAGCAGTCCCTGATTTATTGCGTTTCTATAAAATATCCGAGCAAAGGATTTTGCAATAAGTGCTCCCACACCAGCATATTTTAAACACATAGCTGCTTGTTCACGAGAGGAACCGCATCCAAAGTTTTTCCCTACTACAAGAATATCCCCTTTTGTAAACTTTGTAAAAAAATTAGGATCTAAATCTTCCAATGCATGAGATGCAAGCTCTTCAGAATTGATAAGGTCCAGGTATCTTCCTGGAATAATGACATCAGTATTGATGTCATCTCCATATTTTATCACCCTGCCTTTAATAATCACTCTATCATGCCTCGTGGGTCTGTTATTTTTCCTTTTAATGCTGAGGCTGCAACTGTTGCAGGGGAGCCTAAATAAATCTGTGCATCAGGGGAACCCATTCGTCCTTTAAAATTACGATTCGTAGAAGAAATTGCGCATTCTCCTTCTGCAAGAACTCCTTGATGAAGGCCAAGACAAGGACCGCAACCAGGATTAACAACTGTTGCACCAGCGTTTACAAACGTTTGAATATAACCATGTTCTACAGCCGCAAGATAAATCAAACGAGATGCAGGGACAACAATCATTCGTACATTTTTGGAAATGGTTTTACCTTTCAAAATTTCCGCTGCTACCGCAAGATCTTCTAACCGTCCATTGGTACATGAACCAAGAACTGCCTGATGTATTTCAATGCCTACAATATCACTTACTGGTTTTACATTATCTACTTTATCTGGACATGCAATCTGAGGCTCAATATCAGACACATCAAAATCATACGTCTTTTCATATGTTGCATCTTCATCAGAAGAGACTACATTAAACTTAACATTTGTTTTAGATGTAACATAATAAACTGTCTTCTTATCAGGAGGGATAATCGCTGCTTTTGTCCCCATCTCCATAGCTTGATTTGAAACACATAATCTACCATCAATACTCATGTTTTCTATAATGTTTCCATAAAATTCACATGCTTTATAGGTAGCACCATCAGCTCCAATTTTTCCGATAATATGAAGTATAACATCTTTTGCAGATACATATCTTGATAACTTCCCAGAAACATTGAATCTCAGTGTCTCTGGAACCTTAAACCATAATTTTCCAGTAATCCAAACAGCGGCCATATCTGTAGCTCCAATACCTGTTCCAAATGCACCTACCGCTCCATATGTTGTTGTATGTGAATCTGATCCAACAATAAGCATCCCAGGACTTACAAACCCTTTTTCAGGGAGTACCTGATGACAAACACCTTCACCAACATCAAAAAAATGAGTAATATTTTGTTTTTTGACAAACTTGCGAATACGTTTATGATGCTCTGCGGTTTTAATAGTATTAGCAGGTGTTCTATGATCAAGAACAATTACAATTTTATCTGGATTCCAAACATTTTTTACACCGATTTCATTAAAAATAGTTGAAACAAGGAACGTATTATCATGGCTCATGGCAAGATCAATGTTTGCATCTACAATTTCACCAGGTTGAACGTCTTTTTTTCCGGCAGCTCGGGCAAGTATTTTTTCAGAGATCGTCTGCCTCATGCAAATACGACATAAATCAACAGGTTATAAAATATTAGAAAAAAAGAGATTACCCTAGGCAATCGTTACATCTTTACAGAGATATACATCCTGGATTGCATTGAGGAGTTTTTTACCCTCTTCAAACGGTTTCTGAAATGCTTTTCTACCAGATATAAGTCCCATACCACCTGCGCGTTTATTGATAACTGCAGTTCTTACTGCTTGAGCAAAATCGTTCTCACCAGAGGCACCACCTGAATTTATAAGCCCAACTCGGCCCATATAACAGTTAGCTATCTGATACCGTGTAAGATCAATTGGATGATCAGAAGCTAGTTCAGTATATGCTCTTTCATCCATTTTTCCATAACTCACTTCACCTTTGTTAAGAGCGACATATCCACCATTTATCGTCGGCAGTTTCTGTTTAACGATATCTGCTTCTATAGTGACTCCTAGATGATTTGCCTGGCCCGTTAAGTCTGCGGAGGCATGATAATCCTTCCCATCTACCTTAAACGCACTATTTCTCAGATAACACCAGAGAATCGTTACCATGCCGAGTTCATGAGCATACTTAAACGCCTGACTTACTTCCTGAAGCTGCCTACCGGATTCTTCAGAACCAAAATAAATCGTACAACCAATAGCAGCCGCACCCATTTCCCAGGTCTGCTCGACGTCGGCAAACATGATTTGATCAAATTTGTTTGGATAGGTAAGAAGTTCGTTATGATTAATTTTTACAATAAATGGTATCTTGTGGGCATATTTTCTAGAAACAGCACCAAGAACGCCTAGTGTTGATGCAACCGCATTGCACCCTCCTTCAATTGCGAGTTTGATGATGTTTTCAGGATCAAAATACATGGGATTTGACGTAAACGATGCGGCAGCAGAATGTTCGATTCCCTGATCAACGGGGAGTATTGATACATAACCGGTACCGGCAAGTCTTCCGTGATTAAAAATTGATTTTAAGTTTCTGAGAACCTGTGTTGGCCGGTCGGAATCAACAAACGTTCTATCAACAAAATCAGGACCAGGTAAGTATAAGGATTCTTTTCGTATTTTTTCACAGGTATGATTTAAAAGATCGTCTGCTTCTTCACCTAAATATTCTTTAATTGTTTCAATACTACCATCCATATGTTCTCTAATCTCCTCTAATTCAGACAATATACTCTCACCTCATATGTAATAAAAGAAATTGCAGTTGAGCAGATAAAACTTTCTAATACGATAATTTGAGCAAAAGAGAGAAGAATTTAGAGTCTACCTTCATCATACCGATTCCCTAATTTCTTCAGCATATCCCTTGTCATAGTGGGTAGGTCATATGTTGGTTTCCAACCCCATTCTTTTCGTGCCGCAGAATCATCAATGGATTTTGGCCATGTGTCTGCAATAGCTTGTCGAAAGTCAGGTTTATACTCACAAATAAACTTGGGAATATGCTTCTTTATCTCCGCTGCGAGTTCTCCAGCTGAAAAACTCATCGAAGTAAGATTAAAATCACAATGGTGTTTCAGCTTTCTTATATCTGCCTCCATTAGATCAATGGTTCCTTTGATGCAATCAGGCATATACATCATAGGAAGCACGGTATCTTTTTTTACAAAGCAAGTATACTTCTTATGTTTAATTGCTTCATAAAATATTTCGACTGCATAATCGGTCGTACCACCGCCTGGAAAGGTTTCGCTACTGATAATCCCAGGATATCGCACTCCCCGAACGTCTATGTTAAATCGTTTAAAATAATAATCGCCAAGAAGTTCTCCAGCTACTTTTGTTACACCATACATTGTTTTTGGTTTCAATACCGTCTCTTGAGGAGTGTTATCTTGTGGTGTTTCAGGTCCAAATGCAGCAATGGAACTGGGTACAAAAACACGAGCCATTTCATGCTCGTGTGCGATTTCAAGGATGTTATACATGCCGTTGATGTTGACGTTCCAGCATACTTTCGGTCGTTCTTCTCCTACTGCTGAAAGAATCGCAGCCATGTTGTAAATCGTATCGATATCATAGTCATCAACGACTTTTTCAACGGTTTCTCTTTTTGTGATATCAATAAATTCGAAAGGGCCTGAATTCAGAAGTGTTTCGCTCGGTTTTGTTTTCCTTCCCGTTGCAAGAACATTGTCATTGCCGTATCGTTTTCGTAGCTCCATTGTTAATTCCGAGCCGATCTGTCCAACAGCACCAGTGACAAGAATTTTTTTCATCTGTCTCTGACTCACAATAAAACCCCAAAATCTGGTATCAACCATCCCTATAGATACTTTGCTGTCGAAAGAATTTGTTACTTAATTTGTTTGTTTCATCCTCTATTTTTTGGCGGACCTGGAGATATAATGTATCCTTTCTTTTTTTTCCTTCGTTGCCCCCATTTCATGACAACAGGTGGAAGAATAAATATTGATGTTAAAAATGCATACAGTATCGTCAGACACATTATGATACCGAATTGTTGTTCCGGTGGCATCGGCGAAAACATAAGCATACCAAACCCAGCGATCGTTGTCACCGCTGCAATAAGGAGCGCTCCGCCGGTATGGCTAACAGTTTCAGATACAGCACTGAGTACATCTCCTGTTTTATCTGCAACAAGTCTGAATCGCTCTACGGCATGGATTGCATAGGTAATCCCTAGACCAATGGTGAGAGAAGTGATCATTACAGTCATTATATTCAATGAGTATCCTATGAAATACATTGTTCCAATGATCCATACTGAGGAGATTGCGACTGGAAGCATTGCAATAAGACCAAGCAATGGTTTTCTATAGGCAATTATGAGAACAAATGCTGCAAGAATAACCGATATTGCGGTGGAAAGTACTTGACTTTCAGTGAGTGAATCAGTTATTGTGACCATTATTGTACTATCCCCCGTTAGAATTGCAGTGGCGTCTCCATAACTTGTCATATCGTCATTGAGGCCTTCATACATTGATTTCATGCTCTGCTCTGTATCATCATCGGTATAGGAGACGCTTGTGTAAACTCGGATTACTGTAACATCGTATAAATCCCCATCTTTATGCAGTACTTCTTTTACCCCCATTTCATAAGGATCACTTTCATAGAGATAGTCATACAGTCTTTTTACATCTGGATCAGTCCTAGGTATTCCACTTTTATCTATGTTAAATTTAGAGATAAGAGTATTATTTTCCTCAAAAGCCTCTTGGATTATAGAGAGTATCGATGTTGCTTTTGGAGTTCCATCGAGTTTTTCTGCAACAAACGCGTCATCGTAGAAGTTCTCATACGTTTCTGAAATTCCTCTGAGTGTTGCAACCGATGCGACGTTTCCTTCGATTAGTATATATTCATGTTCTTGACTTGAAAACGGAAAATTCTCTGAAATATCCATGAAAACCTCCATTGCAGGGTTGTCTTCTGGCAGAAATCCTTCCATGCTAAAACTTGTTTCAATGTTTGTTGCTCCAAAAATCATAACAACAGTGACAAGAGACGCTGCTATAAGAATAGTTCCAGGGTGTTTACAGACAATATTTGATGTTTTCCCCATTGCATATGCAAAAGAGAGCTTTCTTTTATTTGGTTTTACAACTATTTTTCGTTTTCTATCTATTAGATATCGGGCAGCTGCTTGGAGCGTTATTGTTGTAATAAACGTGTATCCTATACCAACTGCACATTGAACACCAAATTCCCTAAATACCGGCATTGTTGCGGTAAGAAATGACAGAAATGCAATGAGTGTTGTCAGTGTAGCAAGAAACATAGCCATGCCAACATCCTGTATTGATGCTAGTATTGCGTCTCCTGGTGTTTTTCCTTTTTCAAGTTCTGCTCTGTAGTTATGAAACATATGTACTGAATAATCAACACCAAGCCCCATAAGGAGCGGGACAATAGCAACTGACATGGTGGTGAATCTCATCCCAAGAAGAGCCATGGTTCCAAAAAGCCACACAATCGAAATACTCAAACCAGCTAACGGAAGTATCATATAGGATAGTCTTCTAAAGGTTATTAGCAAAATTAGACAGATGACGATGAATATTCCAGGCATAATTATTTGATTTGATTCTTCCATCAAATCATCAATCTGGTAAGAGATAACTCCGTTACCGGCAGCTCTCATAAAAACAAAGTCTTGCTTTTCATTATACTCTTTTATTGCCAATACAAGGTTTCTACTGATTTTTTTAAGCTCTGTTTCACTCACCGAACCATTTATCTGAATCATCATTAGTGTTGCTTTGGCACCTGAAGAAGGTGTATAATCATCAGATAAAAACGTGAGAACAGATGTTTTTAATTCATTTATAAAGAACGGCTTTATGTAAAAACTTGTTTCCGCATATCCTTCGTTTGGCGCTTCATCTGTTATCACCCAAAATCCGCTAATATCTTTGAGTGCTAATGTCTCGGTTGCAAATTCATCTTCAGACATCATGTCAAATAACGTATCAAAATCTTCCCAGGAGAAATCACCAAATCGACTAAGCATCCTCGAAGAGATCCTACTTAGTATTGGTCTGTTTTGAATTTTTTCCGCTCTTTTTTGTAGAAAACCAATGTTTAGTAATACTCGTTCCCAGGGAAGCTTCAAAATGGGAGTTTGATAGTATCGTATACCTGCCTTTGTTTTTCCAAGTTTTGCTGAAAGTTCAAAGTCACCCATTTTTGGTGCAATACCGAATCTGCCTAGTTCTTCTCTATCTACCTCTATTTCGACTCTGTTTTCTCTTGTGTTAAAGGTGACATTTCCTGTTTTTAGAGCAATTGGAAAAGACATTTCTTCTCCAGGGGGTGTTATCCATAGGTAGGCTTCTTTTTTATATGAGTTAAATAACTCCTGGTTTCTTGCATTGGTAAATATCTGTTTAAGATTTTTGAGAGGTCCTTTTCCAATCTCCCAGAGTGGGTTTGTTGGTTCAATATGGGCTGCAATTTTGAAATCCATATCAAGTTCTTCATATGGTGTTATCAGATTTTTGAAATCAATATACCATTCCATCACATTCATTTTTCTATGTGGCGGCGTTAGTTCGGATTCAAACTGAGAGAGATCATAGACTTCAATTGAAAAACAAATTATTCCCTCTTTTTCTTGTATATAGTAATTCTTTATATCTGCGCATCCCAATGGTTTTCCTTTTGAGATTCGTGGATGTGGATCATACACTATCTGCTCATCTGAATCATCGATATTCATCATTTTTGTTTCATTAGAGTTTGATTCTGACATTAAATTTTCAAATGCAGTTTGTATTTGTTCATCAGAACAATTGATAAGTGAATCACCAAATTCCATTTGACAGACCATATCTACAAAACTTGCAACACTAATAGAACCCTCTGCGCCTTTTAGTTTTTCTAGTTCTTTTGAAACGAAATATTCTTCTCTTAATGCTTCTGGAGAAATAACGCTTTCTGCGTTTTGTTTTTCAACGTATATCATCAGCATTTCATAGTCTGTTCCAAAATATTCACTTGCACGTTGTTGTGCGTTTACAACCTCACTATCTGGTAAAAAATCAGCCATTGAACTTCCAGACATGTCTAGAGATGGTAGAGCCATACCAAAACCTATGGTTATCATCACCACAAGTCCGATGACAAGCCATGGTCTTTTCACTATGGTTGTTCCGATTTTTTGTAACATAGATTTACGCTCTTAGTTTGTCTTTGACTTTATTCTTTGTATGTTTTAGAAACATGTTTGTTGGATCCTCCCATATATAAACAAATTATTTATTATTGTTGCTATTATATTAATTTAATTAAAAATACCTTTGTTTTATAAAAATAAATAGTTTTCTGTTCTTTGTTAATTCAAAATCAAGAATATTAATCTGACTCGAAGTGAATATATATAGCTCCTGAATGCACTCTGTCAGTATCAACAGATGAAGGGATATTTAATTCTATTTGTACCCATACATAATCTGATATCCCACTCAATGCATCTGTGTCGTTAAGAGAGTATCGGACTTCAGCGGTTTCATCCCAACTTGTAATATTTGCGTATCGCTTTCTGCCTGTTGTATTACTGCAGATGGTTGTTGCATCCCTGTCTCCTGGTGCTAGTGTCCAAGCAACAGTATCGATTCTATTCACAACTGTTCCATTATCGTACATTAAAACACTTGTTGGATCATTTGATGCATTATTTGCATTAGCATCTCTGTCCCCGTGAAGCCAAATTTTTAGATACGTCGAATTAGATGAGGGAATCTCAATGTGTGTGATGCGTTTACTAAAAGTATCTTCATTAACGATACCAAAAGCAGCAGAATAGGTCCATTGATAATTCATACTAGCGTTTCCAAGTACGATTTTAAAACTATCTGCCTCATCTGGAACTATCCTAAGTACTCGTATCCCATCAGATGAGTTGTCTGATCCAATATATTTTATTCCATAGTCTGGAACGACTGGGATGCTGAGTATATATTCATATTGCATATCGGTGATTGCAAATTGAGTTGCTACTGCCATAGTTGTAATCACTAGAAGCATGCCTATGATAAATAGGCGAAATTCGATGTTCATAGTTTGCTCCCCTTCTTCGAAATATATTGACTAATATTAACATGATACTCTCTCTCACTATACTATTTAAATGCTCTCTGTAAAAACTCCAAATTGATAAAATGCCCATTATTGGAAAAAAACAAAATTCTAATTAAAAAGCTGAAGGAAGGGAAAAAATTAGGGGAAAATATGAAGAAACTTGCAAAAAACCCCTTCCTCCTTTTGAAGTGGTCTTTTATCTCAATATTCTCATTTTTCATAATATTTGCTATCTTGTATCATGTATACAGTTGTCTATTATATCCTTTTTGGAAAATTTATCGGCAATCGACGTAAAAACAACAAAATCAGTAGCGTTTTCATGCTTTTGTTTAGAACGATGATCTTGGATAAAGACCTGTTTCCTTAACAAGAGATGGAACAATGTCTTCCCAGAAGAGAGCAGTGATATGAATGCCATGTAGTCCCTTTATCTTTTTAAGTTCCTTAATAAGCTCTATTGCAATTTCATATCCTTCACTCTTAGGATCAGCTGCATTTTTCATCCTACTATATATTACATCAGGAATATCAACACCGGGAACATGAAATTTCATTCGTTCAGTCATCCGAAGTGATTTAAGCGGCGTCATACCAGCAAGGATATGTACTTTTTTATCAAACCCATTTGAACGTATTTCATCCATCCACCTATTAAATTTATCAAGGTTATAAACACTCTGTGTTTGAATAAAATCTGCACCTGCTTTTATCTTTTTACGAAGACGATCAACCCGCAGTTCAAAAGGATCGGCGTAAGGATTCGCAGCAGCTCCGATAAATACATCTGGGTTTCTTGCAAGGATTTCATCTCCATTTTGAAAGATTCCTTCATCTCTCATGTTTTTAATCATCTGAATAAGCTGCATAGAATCAATATCAAATACGCCTTTTGCTCCTGGATGATTACCAAATGATTGATGATCTCCAGTAAGGCAGAGTATATTTTTAATTTCAACTGCAGAGGCACCAAGTACATCGCTCTGAAGTGCAATTCTATTTCTATCTCTACAAGTCATCTGCATAATTGGTTCCATCTTCATTTTAAGGAGAAGACAGCTCCCCGCCATACTAGACATCCGCACGACTGCTGTCTGATTATCTGTAATATTAAATGCGTCAGCGCATCCTTTCAACATCTCAGCTTTTTTTGTTATCTTCTCTGGATTTGAGCCTTTTGGCGGACCGATTTCTGCCGTTACAGCAAAAAAGCCTTCTGAAAGAACTTTTTGTAGATTACTTCTGTAATTCACGTTACAACGTCCTCCTCGTCTCAAGTGATTTTGACCAATCTTTAGGTTTTTGGATTTCTTCCAGTTGGTGAAGTTTCCCTCTTTTTTTGAGGCGTTTATAGATGACGTCCCATATGCAGTCCAACTCAGGATTTATTTCGCATTTTCCATTTATTGCTCCTCCACATGGGCCGTTAAGCATGGATTTAGGGCAACGTGAAACCGGGCAAAACCCATCAAACAAATCAAGAAGACACTCCCCGCACATGCTGCATCGTTTATCAAACTCATTGGCACGTACAATTTCACCTAGGAAGAGCGTGTCATTACCAGAAATAACATCTTTATCATCAAAAAGTTCAGAGATGGTTTGTACGCCATTACCACAAGCAAGAACAAGAATACTTTTTGATTTTTCTAACGCTTCTTTATGAGGCTTTAGTAAGCGTCGGTTGTTGTTACGATGACATGCAGGCTCTAAAACAATCCAGCCTGAAACCTGAACGTTTTTCTTTTCAAACTCTTCTTTCATTGCAAGTACTTCTTCTTCACCACCGGTATGACATAAGGTAGCGCATTCATTGCAACCAACGATAAAAAAAGGGCCTTTGCCAACAGAAGTAAGTATCTCCTCGAAATCTTTCTGCTTTGTTATTATCATCGTGAGAAGTGATAGAAAACCCTTTATTAAAAATTTGTATGAACTAGTGATATCCAATCTTATGACTTGAAACTGAGAAATTCAATAATCTGTTGTTTGTCATGTAATGTTTCAGTTGTTGAACCTACAGATATTGTTCCGCTTGTTTTTACATGATATCTCCAGTAATGGATAATAAATATCCTCGAATATTGAATATCAGATGTTTTCATTTGTATATCTACATTAATGGGAATACCTTTATACGAGTCTGTATCTTTTAATTGTAAGTCAAACTCAGTAGGGATTTGGTGTCGATGATTATTCTTAAAATTTTTCAGGATAAATGTAATGTTTTTAGGGTGAATGTTATAGAACTCTCTTGCGTTCTGATCCTTGTTTTTATCTTGATTTATTACTGTAAGTAAATCTTCTTTTTTGGGGGTTTGTATTGTATTTGCCCACGTTATATGTAATGTATCAGCGGTGATTCTTCCCCAGAACCAGCCGAGATTATTAAGTACTGTTGTAGGAGAATAACTCCAGTTATGATCATGATATCCGACGCCTTTCACAGGTATCGTCTGGCCATGAATTGTTATTGTTCCATCAACCGTTGCTTTTGGCAGCCCGACCGTCCAGCAGGCCCCTGATGTTTCAATTTTCCATCCTTTTGTAGTACCAACAAACGTTAGGTCGACTCCGCAATCGTCAATTGTAAATGAGATATGGTATTTCCACTCTCTAGTTTTTTTATAATGCACCTCGTCAAACTCGATGACTGGGTGGCCATTAATCTTTACAAGAGGCTGATCTTTTGAAGTGGAGAAATTGCTAAAGAGATTTGGTTTTATTAGTTCAACTTCAGTTTTTCCATTTTTGTAGATGTTAATTCGAGATTGAACAATGCCATGGTTTTTGATGTGATACGTTCGTACGCCGATATGGATGCTGTAGCCGTTGTCAAAGACAGCATCAAAATACCACCATTCAATATCTAAAAGGTTAATATTTCCATGGAATGCATCATCTTTAGGTGAAATATCAACAGCTTTTAGGAAACGATATGTTTTCTTGGAATCAGCTGATTTTATCTCTTCTATCTTCATAATTTTACGTATTGGCAGTAATGTACTCTATAATAAGTTTTCTAGAGTGCTTGGAGTATTTCCATAATTATTCAGCATGTTTAGAAAATGTATTGAATGTCTTGAACATAGTGCCGATACTCTTATGATGGTATTTTTGATAATGATAACAAATCTAGGTGATAGCAATCAATTCAAAAACATTCATACCTAAGGATGTTACTCTGCAGGACGATGCACTTCATAAGAAGAAAAATTTCGGTCATGTGGAAACATGGTATTACGATGCCATGTTTAACAATAACTACAGCATGGTAACTCTGGCAAATGTTATTCATCTGGGTCGTCTTAGTAAGGTATTAACAGGGTTGTTTCTCTATAAAGACAATAAATTAGTCAAGAGTCTGCGGAAAAAAACTTCTTACAAACATTTTTATGGTTCAGAAGAAAAACCACAGTTAGTGATAGATGAGAAACAGATACTTCATGGACAGATAGATGATGATACAAAGAATTGGATTTTTCAGATATCGATGGGTGATGAACGTTTAGGCGTTGATTTAGAATTTATTAAAACAACGACACCCTGGAAGGGAAAAACCTTTCTGGGAAGCTGGCTTGTTATCCCACGATTTAACATACAAGGAACAATTTTTCTTGATGGAAAAAAAATAAGTGTTTCAGGAGAAGGATACCATGACCATAATAATTATCCCATCTATGCACCGTTGATAAATAAAGGATATCATTTTGGAAAAATTCCGTTTGATTCGATGAATATTACTTGGGCAAATGTTACGAAAAATCGGAGAAAGAAACAGCTTCTCATCGTAATAAACAAGGAGAACGAATATGTATCCATCGATAGTAAAGACATTTGTTTTACTGTTGAACATCAAGTTGAGGATCATGGTAAAATAATTCCTACAATATGGCGTTTAAACGTTGAAAATGATCAATTATTTTTGGATGTAAGAATTGAATCACTTCATTTTCATTATATCAGTATTCCTACAGTTAATTACTGGCGTCATCATGTAAGAAACACGGGGGAGATCGAGGTAGATGCTGTCTCTAAAAAGATAGAGAATGTTGAGATTTCTGAGTGTTTGAAATTTTTTTAAAATAGATGCATCCTTCTACGATTAACTGATTGCTTTTTTCACATCGATGGGTTTTTATTCTATTTTTACTTCTGAGATTCCAACATGATGATACGAGAATACCTGAAACTTGCCCGTTCTTTCAATGCAGTGTTGACAGGTATATCCCCAGTTATGGGCGCTATTGCTATGGGACAATATAATATCCTCCTGCTTTTCCCCCTATTTTTAGTAGGTTTTCTCGGTCATACCTATGGGTTTGTTCTCAATGACATCGTTGATTATAAGATAGATAAATTTTCCAAAGAAATAAGCGATCGTCCTCTCATAAGCGGTACGATTTCTATAAAAAACGCACGGTTATTTGCTTTTATATCGTTAATGGCTGCTTTCGCCGTTTCATTATATGTCGCATTTAGAACTCAAAATTTCTTTTCCATTATAATCCTCACTATTTCAGGTTTTTTTATAACATTATATAATCTCATAAGCAAGAAATATCCTTTTACAGATATCCTTGTTGCATTAGGTATCTTCTTTTTGATTTTTTATGGAGCCATTACAGTAGCAGGTACTTTTTCTGCCATTAAGCCTCTTGTTTGGATTGTTTGTGTGCTAGGTTCAATTCAAGTATTCTTTATGCAGATTGTTACCGGTGGAATGAAAGATGTTGAAAACGATTTTAAAAAGGGAGCAAGGACCCTAGCGATAAGAATGGGTGTGCGTGTTACAAATGGGAATCTCAACGTCTCTATAGCGTTTAAAGCGATTGCATATGGTATTCAGTTGACTAACATCCTGATTGTTTTTTTACCATTTTATTTACCTTTTTATTTTTTTGGGGCTGTCTGGAATCCTTCAGTTTTACAATACTTCCAATGGGCAGTATTGGGTATTATTGCTCTGCTGATGTTTTTCCTCTCGTATAAACTACTTTCAATGAAACGGTTCGAACGCATGAAAGCAAGAAAACTTATTGGAAGTCATTATATCACTAATTTTGCGCTTGTTCCCGTTATGCTGATGATTCTTACTCCATGGGCAGGCCTTCTTATATTCTTTCCAGCGCTCGGTTTTATTCTTTCAAATATAATACTTCATGGAACGATTTTGCAACCAAAAACCATGTAAATGTGGTAACAACTCTATCTAGGTACTTGGGAAGATCATTGGATTATCATTGCTCAGATATGCGTGAGCGATTCTGTCGATCCGAAATGTTCTCTGCTCATTTCTAAGAAAGCAATATGCCCCTATATATT
>Ga0209979_1000582_pt1 | contig 47709 bp, 40 predicted proteins | sample AnhtaG_FD_183114 | JGI IMG/M metagenome (GOLD analysis project Ga0209979, IMG submission 183114) | Deep subsurface microbial communities from Anholt, Denmark to uncover new lineages of life (NeLLi) - Anholt_01485 metaG (SPAdes) (version 2) | ecosystem: Environmental > Aquatic > Marine > Oceanic... | reverse complement strand
GGTAGGTTACCTGGAATCCCCTTCGCTCCAGGAACTTCAAGGGCTCCATCACCGCGTGGTGCTCGATGGAACTGCTAATGATGTGGTTGCCCCTATGCTCATTGGCATAAGCTATGCCTTTTATGGCGAAGTTATCTGCCTCTGTCCCACCGCTGGTAAAGACGATCTCATCGTTCTTGGCCCCGATGAGAGCAGCGATTGTTTCACGTGCCTCCTCTACTGCCCCCTTTGCTTCTTGTCCGAAGGAGTGGATGCTCGAGGGATTGCCAAAGGTGTCATTCAAATATGGCAGCATCGCTGTCACCACCTCAGGGTGTGTAGGCGTGGTGGCAGCATAGTCAAGGTATACCCGTTTCATTCTTAACCCTCCACAACGTCACCAACAACCGGGTCAACCCTCACCCCTTTGCTGGTAACCCAGGCTATACCCTGCTCAATGTCTTTCTCTTCCCCTTCCAGTTCCAATATTACCCATCCTTTATTCTCCGTGACATCAGCCCGGCGGATATTGGTCACTATCTTAAACTGCTGGCCCAGGCTGTAGATGATGGGTTCTCTAATCAGTTCCTGCGGGAAGGTAAACATTACCTGTGTCTTGGCCATCCTATCCTCCCTGTTTCTTACTGGATAAGCACAGCAATGGGCGAAACCTCAGGGGCTTCAAACCGGTGTGCCAATCGATTCCTCTACTGACTTTAGGGTAGGCTGGACAGAAAATGGTCGAACAATGTCTGCCAGAATCTCCTGCGTCCTCGGCCCTGCCCCGGTGATGGAAGCAACCGTAAGCTCACTTCTCTTGATTACTCCTGATGCTGCCAGCTTTCTCAGTGCGCCTACTACCACCCCACCTGCTGCCTCGGCGAAAATGCCCTCAGTTTGAGCCAGAAGCTGCATTCCAGCAATGGCTTCCCCATCGTCGACAGCGCAAGCCCCACCCCCTGACTGTCTGGCGACCATTAGAGCATAATAGCCGTCGGCAGGGTTGCCAATCGCTATGGACTTGACAATGGTGTCCGGTGTCACCGGATGGATATGAACGCTGCCTGCGTTAAATGCATTGACAATGGGCGAGCTGCCGGCGGCCTGGGCGATGTACATGTGTGTATTAATCGGTTCGATCAGGCCCAGCATGGCAAGCTCATCCAGCCCCTTCCATATTCGGGTAAACAGGAGTCCCGAAGCAGCAGGAGCTACCACACAATCAGGGGCACGCCATCCCAGTTGCTCCGCTACCTCGTAGCCCAGCGTTTTGCTCCCCTCGGCGTAATAGGGTCTGAGATTAATGTTGATGAATCCCCAATTGTATCTTCTGGCCACCTCAGCACAGAGGCGATTGACATCATCATAGCTGCCGTCAACCTTGATCAAGACCGGATTGTAGATTGCTGTCCCTACGAGCTTGCCCACTTCCACGTTAGAGGGAACGAAAACGTAGGCTCCCATATTTGCCTTGGCGGCATGGGCGGCGACACTTGCAGCTAGGTTTCCAGTTGACGCACAGGCTACCGTTTCAAAGCCGAACTCTCGGGCTTTGCTGACGGCAACTGACACTGCCCTGTCCTTGAACGAGTATGTTGGATTGAGGCAGTCATTCTTAATGTACAGCCGGTCTAGTCCCAGTTCGCGCCCCAGGTTATCAGCCTTGACAAGGGGGGTAAGGCCCGTGCCGATATCCACCTCCTTGCCTTCCACCGGTAGCATATCGCGATAGCGCCACATGCTCAGTGGCCCGCCAGCGAGTTTCTCCCGACTTAGCACTCTGGCCATAGCTTTATAGTCATAGCTGACCTCCAACGGGCTAAGACAAAAATCGCACAGGTTGACAGGTTGGAGCGGATACTCCTGCCCACACTTCCGGCACCGTAAGGCTCTAGCGAAGGACACTTTTCACCTCTTCACGCACGGTCATGCACCTCTTCCAAATATGTCATCCACTTTCGTACTCCCTCCTATTTTTGGGTTGCTCAAAAGGTCAAAAAGGAAATCAAGCTTATTCGTGTCTTGATATCTACGATTGCAGAGCTTGCTCCAGCTCTTGGATCAAGTCATCGACGTTTTCCAGGCCCACTGACAATCTGATCAGGTCATCCCCAATCCCCACCTTCTTCCTGAAGTCCTCTGGTATCGAAGCGTGGCTCATGGTAGCCGGGTGCTCAGCAAGCGAATCGACACCGCCAAGCGATTCTGCCAGGGAGAAAAGCTCGATATTCCTCAAAAACGAATTGACAGCCTCTACCCCTCCCTCGATTTCGAAGGAGACCATTCCACCAAAACTGCTCATCAGCCTTTTGCCCAGCTCGTGATGGGGATGCGATTCGAGCCCCGGATAGAAGACTCTTTTCACTTTGGGGTGCCTGCTGAGAAAGGCTGCAATCGCAGACGCGTTCTTTCCGTGTTGCATCATCCTCACGGGGAGTGTCTTGATCCCTCTTGAGACTAACCAACAATCAAAAGGAGAGGCACAGGTCCCCATAGCATTGAGAAGAAATTGAACCCTCTGAGTTAGCTCGTCGCTGGTGGTTACCACTGCACCCCCAACAACATCGCAGTGCCCGTTAAGATACTTGGTGGTAGAATGCACCACAAGGTCAATCCCATATTCAATGGGTCTCAAGATATAGGGTGTGGGAAGGGTATTGTCTGCTACTGTCAGAAGGCCGTGCTTCTTGGCGATGTCAACGACCATTTCAATATCCACTATATTCAGCAGTGGATTGGAGAGGGTTTCAATCCAGACCATTCTGGTGTTGGGCTTTATCGCAGCCTCAATCTCGTTCCTATCATCCATTTTCAGGAAAGTGAACTCCAACCCGAAGTGTTTCATTACATCATCGAACAATCTGTATGTTCCACCATAAACGTCCTCTTGTGAAATAACGTGGTCTCCTTCTCTGAGGAGATGCATAACTGTGGCCTCAGCCGCCATTCCGGTGGCGAAGGCAAAACCAGCCTTACCTCCCTCCAGTTTCGCGATGGTATCCTCCAACACCTTCCTGGTGGGGTTCGCTGTTCGGGAATAGTCGTAGCCCTTTGTTTTGCCCACGTCCTCGAAGACAAACGTGGATGTCTGGTAGATGGGTGCTACTACAGCGCCAGTCGCCGGGTCCGGTCTTGCCCCAGAATGGATCGCCGCCGTTTCAAATCTCACTGTCTTCTCCCTCCTTCGTCCCCTCACTGTTATCAAACGCCTTTTCAATCTCAATTATCTTTTCAGCCAACTCATCTGGAGCGACTGCGAAGCCCCTAGACTCTTCCAGTTTGCCTATGCGCTCGTTCAACCTGGCTTGTTCTTCCAGGATGAGTCTGATTGCCTCGCTAAAAGGGTCAGGCAGTTTTCCATGCTCCAAATCCATTATCGGTTCCCCCCGGCCTCCCACTACTCGTCCGGGGACTCCAACCACAAGGGCTCCTGGGGGCACGGACCTCACCACGACGGAATTAGCGCCAATCCGGGCTCCGTCCCCTACGGTGATGGGGCCAAGCAATATTGCCGCTGAGCCGACAACCACATTGTTGCCGATAGTGGGGTGGCGCTTTTTCTTCTCCAGGGTTGTTCCGCCGAGAACCACTCCTTGATATATCAGCACGTTGTCCCCGATCTCCGCTGTCTCCCCGATTACCACCCCAGCTCCGTGGTCGATGAAGAACCTCTTGCCAATGACCGCGTTGGGGTGGATTTCGATTCCAGTTAGGAAGCGAGCATAGTGAGAGACAAGACGGGCAAGCAAACGGAATTTATGCTTCCAAAGATAATGGGCCAGACGGTGAAACCACAAGGCATGTAAGCCAGGGTAACAAAGCAAGACCTCCAAGCTGCTTCTAGCTGCTGGATCCCTGGCGAAAACAGTCGCAACGTCCTCTCTCAAGGTCTTAAACACATCAATCACCTCTGTTTGTCCCTAGCCTTTATTCTTGGAAAAGCCAGGTACTCAGATAACGCTCGCCGGTGTCGGGCAGAACCACAACGATGAGTTTACCTCTGTTTTCTGTCCTCCTGGCGACCTCTAAGGCTGCCCATGTAGCTGCCCCGGAGGATATTCCTGCTAATATCCCTTCCTCTTTGGCCAATCTCCTTGCTACTATGCCTGCATCCTCATTGGTAACCTTGATTATTTCATCGATCAAGTCCAATCGCAATACGTCGGGCACGAACCCGGCACCAATACCCTGAATCTTATGGGAACCGGGCTTGCCGCCGGAAAGAACCGGGGAGTCAGCGGGTTCAACTGCAATGGCCTTAAATTCTGGCTTTCTTGGCTTGATCACCTCAGCTACGCCGGTGATTGTCCCGCCGGTGCCCACGCCTGAAACCAGAATATCTACTCTGCCATCTGTATCTCTCCAGATCTCTTCGGCTGTGGTCAGCTGGTGCACCTCTGGATTTGCCGGGTTTTTGAACTGCTGGGGCATAAAGTAGTTGGGGTTTTCCGCCGCCAGTTGTTCCGCTTTCCTCACAGCTCCTGGCATCCCCTCAGCGCCGGGGGTTAGCACCAGCTCAGCTCCGAAAATCGACAGGAGTTGCCTCCGCTCCAGGGACATGGTGTCAGGCATGGTGAGGATGAGCTTGTACCCCCTAGCAGCGCAGACGAAGGCAAGGGCAATACCGGTGTTGCCACTGGTAGGCTCGACAATAACCGTGTCTTTATTGATTAGCCCCCTCTCTTCGGCATCCACAATCATTGACACTCCAATCCTATCCTTCACGCTGCCGCAGGGATTAAAGGATTCAAGCTTTGCCACCACGTTGGCGTCCAACCCACGCGCTATCTTATTCAGCCTAACTAGCGGTGTATTTCCGATTAATTGGGTTATATCATTGGCTATCTTTGTCATTCAACATACCCCTGTGGCTACTACTTATTAGTTCCTTTCTGCCTCTCCAGCAGGTCTTGCAAGGTGATAGACTCCAGCACCGTATCAGTGGCCTTTTTCATCTCTGCCCAGACCTCACGGGTTACGCAGAAGTCACTACGTGAGCAAATCTGAGCATCATCCACGCACTCGACAGGGGCGGTCGATCCTTCCATGATCTGGATAATCTCCAGGAGTCTTATCTCCGAAGGGGGCTTGGCCAGTGTGAACCCTCCGCGTGCCCCGCGGACAACCCTGACAAGCCCGGCTACCTTGAGGGGAGTTAATAGCTGCTCCAGGTATCGCTGGGAAATCTCCTGCCTTCTCGAAATGTCCTTGACCAGGATGGGGCCTTGGCCGAAATGGAGGGCTAAATCGAGCATTGCTCGCGCAGCGTATCGCCCTTTGGTCGAGAGCTTCATAAAGCACCTCTCGTTATTGCAGTAATACTATCGGAATAGTGATAATTATAACACCGAAAAACCAACCGTCAAGTCCTCCTAGGTCATTGTTACGAAGACACCGGTTGAGCAGAATCCCAGTAGGTGGGTGAAATGAAATGGAACCCAGCTTCCCAGGTACCAACCAGTGCACATCTATTTTTCATTATTCGCGGTGCCGGTAGCAATCTCGCGGTTCTACATTGCACCTTATCTCTGAGATTGCTTCGTCATTTCGTTCCTCGCAATGACACGTTTGTTCCCCCTATCATTGCGAGCGGAGCGAAGCAATCTCGCATCTTCGTTCAGGGAATGAAGAATAACTCGCTGTTGCAACGCAGGAATAAGCTCAGAGTGAGGGCGTGAAGCCCTCACCCTGCTTTTCCTCTACGCAGTGCTACGGAGGTCGCAGCAAGGGCGATCCCCGTTGCAATCATGAAGCCACCGCTGGCTATAACCATGTCGGTAACACCAAAGCCCAGAACAGCAAGGTACAGGTAGTTCTCCATGTTCAGAGCCTGTGCGTAGCTCAAGTGCTCGGGGTTTGTTGGGTCAAAGCGGCCTCCGCCCAACAGCTCTTCGTAGGTCGGTGCTATTCCTTGGCGGTGCTCCCTGATCGTGTCGCCAGCATGTTGCGCTTCGCTCGCAGAATCTACCACCTCGCCTTTCGCTGCCGCGCTCTGCTCAATGCCGAGAGTTATCTGCTCTATCCGCATCGCATCCTTCATCCAGTCGGCCTTGGTGACGCCTTGGACGAGGAACACTATGCCTATGACTAGGGCGACCACGGCCATAATCATTACTATCCTTGACAGTGGTAGATAGCGGCTGAGACGTGCCATTTTTCGCCTCCCTTACTTAGTCATTTGTAGCTCTCTAGTGTTCAAAAAGCATCTTAGTTGGCAGCAAGCTCCCTAGTGAGCTCCAGAGCCTGCCAGATACTTCTCTGGGTCAGCATCGAAGGCTTTCTTGCAGCCAGGGGCGCAGAAGTAGTAGGTCTTGCCCTTGTATTCCGAAGTTGCTGCGGGAGCCCTCTCGTCCACTTCCATGCCGCAAACAGGATCTCTAGCCATTGCAGCTACCTCCTTATCAGAATTTCCCACCTCTTATTCCCTCTTTCGTAGTGCCAGCCTATCGTGCCTCCACCTCTGTGGCCACCCAATCCGGCTAAGTCGAGCATTGCTCGCGCAGCGTATCGCCCTTTGGTCGAGAGCTTCATAAAGCACCTCTCGTTATTGCAGTAATACTATCGGAATAGTGATAATTATAACACCGAAAAAGCGAGCCGTCAAGTCGTCCCTTGGTAGTTGCCGGGAAAGACTAGCTCCAGCGGTCAATCTGGCCAGAACTTAGGGAACGCCCCGAAGCGAGAGCCTGCGCCAGCGGGGCCAAAAGGCATGGTGTATCCCATGAGATACTGAGACGAGCACCTGGAGCCCCCAACTGACCATGCCCTATGAACGGGGAACGAAAGCCCGCGCGACCGGGTAGCTTCTTGTCGCAAACTGGCTAAGCGCCAAAATCAACTTTCGACAAGTCCGCTTTCCATACTCCGTAACCAATAAGACCCAGTATGAGATACCTATTGTCAGCTGTAAGCGCCAGATTATCCGCGACATTGTGCCTTACCTGATTATTTGTGGTCGGCAGCCCCACGTTTATGGCTTGCCAGCTGTTTCCAGCGTCTGTGCTCAGGTAAACGCCTTTGCTGGTGCTCAGGAACAATACACTGTGGTTTGGTGGGTAAATCAGAAGAGTATAGAACTCGCTTCTATCATCGAGGCCGTTCATAATCTTGAACCAGTTCTCCCCACCGTCTGTTGATTTCATCACAACTCCACAGAACTCATTTCTATCGCAGAAACCTTTGTTTTGTCCATTCTTGGTTGAGGCATACATTATGTTCGGATTATTATCATCAATTGCTACTGTGTAGGGCCACTGCTCTTCAGGCATTCCATTGCTTTTCATCTTCCATGTCTTTCCTCCGTCCACCGATTTCGCAACCCCGTTGTATGTTCCTGCGAATAGTATGTTGTGGTCGTATGGATGCATGCTCAGAGAGAACATACCGTCGTTTCCAAGGCCCAAACTGGAATCCTTCCACGTATGTCCATTGTCTTCGCTTATGAAGAACCCGCCCGGGAAATGTCCGTAGTAAATCTTACCAGGAACATCCGGATCAAATAGTATTGAACTGAACTGGTACATCCTTCTGTCCCACGGGCTCCACCAACCGACACCCAACGTCCTTCCAAGGTTTTCCCATTCTTCACTTATAGGATCAAGTCTATATACTCCATAGCCTGCTGTTCCGGCATAGACTTGAGAATCTGTCCGGTCCATGTTTACGTAAACATCATCAACATAAACCTGTGAATCATCGAGTGTCTCAAATGCAACACTACCGCTGGGCAGAGGATCAGGGTCTGTGTACTCAATTTTCAGCAGACCATCAACATAGACCTTAATCGTGCCCCCCTTGAGTTCTACTTTAAGGTCATACCATTGGTCTAGTTCATAGGGCTCCTCGTTGCCTCCCAAATGTGCAGATTGAGCCCCCCCGTTGAATTGTTTTTCCAGATATAGTCCTTCTTCACTAAACCCTAGGAAATACCTTCCATCAGCTGTCCTGAAATTCAAATGAACTCGACCCTGAATTAACTTCAGTTCGGTCCCAAAAGTGTAGTCTGTCCAGGCTCTTGAGCCAGCGCTAGCCCACCAATGGCCAATACCTTGTAATACGTAGTTATCGTTTTCCTGTATGATGGACCAGCCAGCTTCTAGATTCCAAGCATCCGCATTACCATCCTCAAAATCATCTGCGAAGGGTTGCAGACTCACAATCCTCAACGATCTTATATCAAGAGTCTCTAATCCTTCATTCATTTCCTCCCAATGTTTTCCTGAGTCATGTGTCACAAACAGACCCTCTTGCGTTCCGACATATACTGTGTCTGGGTTACCAGGATCTATTCTCACGGACGTAATGCTCTTACCGGCCATGATCCTGTCATCTCCACTAGCAAACATGTCAAAATCCATTCCGTCATACGATACAAACACGCCTTTGCCATAAACACCTAGCCATATATTGTCTGGGTCCTGTGGATTGATATCAAAGCTGTAGTACCCTTGAATAGAAGGATCATCAACTCTTATGCTCGGCGTCAGGAAGTTCTTATCATTCCAGTTCTTGCCACCATCATCGCTTCTCAATAATCCACCTGGATAGGCAGAAGCATAGATTCTGTTTGAATCTGTTGGATCAACCTCTATTCGTATCTTATGAATGTAAGCTTCTGGCTTGTTACTTCTGGAAGCATCCCACGTTATGGATCCATCGCCATTTATGACACCGGAATACACGCCTGAGCCCTGTGTGGAGGCATAGATGTAGTCATCCCTTACCTTGACTGAAGTCATGCTTATTGACCCCAGTCCATTATTCTCCTGCCTCCAATTCTGACCACCATCGTTGCTGACCCAAACACCCCCCATCATGTCGGCAACGTATAGGTTATTGTTGTCTTTGGTGTCTATATCTATACCCCTTGCCTCACTTGTCGTTTCCAAAATCAGGGTCCAATGCTCGCCGCCATCTGTACTCTTGTATACTCCGCACTTTCCTTCAAGGTTCTCAATTCCAGGGGGCAACATATAGTCTGGAAGTTCCCCGCAGAGAGCAGTGGCATACAATATGTTGCTGTCCGTAGGGTCTATATCTATGTCATACATACCGGTCCTTGGCAGCCCTGTTCCTCTATCATCCAGCTGTTCCCAGTGGTTTCCTCCGTCAGTGCTCTTGAAGACACCGTGAATGTGTGTGGTTACAAAGAGTACGTCTGGGTTACTCTCGTCGATCTCAATATCCAAGACCGCCCTCGGCAACCCAGAGCTCAAATCGGTAGTGCTTTGGCCCCCTTCAATTTTCACCAATACACCCCCGTGGGCCATTGGTGGTTTGAAAGCAGCGGCATAGATCAAGTCTGGATTATCGGGATCAATCGCAACAGCGGACGTTAGCATATAGTCTTGCCCAAAATCATAGTAGGTGTACCATGTCTGTCCGGCATCGTCTGACCTGTGAATCTTCGGTTCGACTCTGTCGCAGGCGTAGATAACGTTCGGATTGGTCGCTGATATGGCAAGCCAAGTAGGAGAGAAAGTATGATTCTCATCCAGTAGCAACCAATCCTCTCCACCACTAGTTGTCTTGTAGGTTCCACCGCCCCATGTGCCCGCATAGGCCGTATTCTTATCCACCGGATCGATCTGCAACTGGGAATGCCCCCATATTGTCGTGAACGTCAAATCTCCATTCAACTTGCTCCACGTACTTCCTTTGTCATTGCTTACATAGACAGCACCTTGTTCACCGGTGACTCCTGCATAGATCGTATTCGGATTTGAAGGATCAAATTCTAGAGATGTTATGCCTCTGGAATTCTCTACTCTTAATATCTCACTCCAGCCGAAGTCCTCCTGCTGATCTGGGGAGTACTTCCATACGGATGAATGGTCCTCAAATATTTTCGGGGAATACGAGGCATACAGGACATCGCTGTCATCTGGGTCTATTTCGATATCATACGCGTAATCGGGGGAGTTCATAAGATAGCACCATGGATCCCCTCCCATAGGAACATACTTTGATATGCCGTGCCCTATATTGGAAACGTAAATCTTGCCAGGATCGTCTTTCGCGACTTCAAAATCGAAAACCTTTGCAGACGAAAAATCCTGAACAATCTTGTTGAAAGTTCTTCCTACGTCGTATGATTCAAGAATACCAGTATTCTCATTAATTAATATGATGTGATTTCGGTTGTACGGGTCAATCTTCACTTCGTCGTCAGCCCAATCCGGTGAGAACGGTTCCCAGGTTTTACCACCATCCCTTGTAAGATAGGATTCCTGTATTACATTCCCAGAAGTAAATATGGTATCGAGGTCTGTTGGATGAGGTACAACAATGGTGGGAGATGACGATACAATATCCCCATCCATCTTTTCCCAGGTCTTCATATTGTCCTCTGACTTTAGAATTCCCAAAGCCCAGTCGGAGTGAGTTTTACCGTAGGCTATGTTTGCATCATCGGGATCAATTAGCAGTGTGTCTAGACCAAAGCTTATTTCTTCAAATTCGTCAACTTTGGGCATATCAATCAATTCATAACTGGAGCCCTCTAGTTTGACTATGTCAGAGGGGCTCACGAGATAATAGACTGAACCGACAATAGCAACACCGCTTATGCCATGGATCACAAGAGTTAGATCTGTTGCAGGACTCCATGTTTCTCCTCCATTATAGGATTCCCTTAACAACTCAGATATAGTGTAGGTGAACTCCTGGCTCGTAGGGTTCTCACATGCCAACAAGATATGTTCCGGATCGGCGGGATTCTGAACAAGACCTGCAATGATAACTCCATCCGGTATATCAAGATCAACTTTGGACCAGGTCCCGCCAAGGTCTTCCGAAATGTACAGGTGACCATTTGTAAACTCACCACTGCCACCATCTGCCAACATCACATTTGCCAAGATTCTGTCGTCGAGTGCAACAACGTCTGGAACGCGAATAATGTACTCGAACGCATAATCACTTGGTGGTAGGTTCAAATCACCTAATTCGGACATAGAGGGAGACATGTCGTCCCAATCAAAAGCTTCTGAAGTTAAGTCAGCACTCAGTATTCTGGGGGCATGTGTTTCTCCGCCTTCTGAGATTACGAAAAGTCTGTTGCCACTCACTATGACTTCATCGCACCAATCATCTAGAACCTTGGCAAGATTCTCCTCGTCGTCATAATAGTAAGCGCCGTTACCACAAACGAATAGTCTGTCTTCAGTCGCTGCCATGGAATGAATCTCCATGCCTTGCAGAGCATCCATTAGTTGCCAGCTTTCACCTTTATCTTTGGATTTGTAGATACCTCTTTCTGTCGCCGCGTATAACTCATGGTCACCGTAGCGATTCTGTATGAGTTTGCATCTCCCCGCTCCTGGTGGACCATTCATAGATTCCCATGAAATAGTCATAGGTATAGGCGTAGGTGTAGGAGTGGGCGTTGGCGTGGGCACAGGAGTGGGCGTGCGCGTAGCTTCACTGTCGGGGATTGGCGTTGGTGTGGGTTCTCCCTCCCCACCGCACCCAATAGCACTGATGACCAGCGCCGTTATGAGCAATGGCACTAACGTAATCGCTAGCTTTCTCATGATGCCTCCCTTGCTGTTTCCTCTCTCCAAATATGCCTGAGCGAGCTGGGTGTCACCTAATAAACCCTATACTGCTTGCGATGCTCATACTACCCCCCAGAGAGCTACAGCGCAACCTCTAGCAATGGCGCTTGACGGGTGGAAGATAACCAACGAGGACGTACATTCAATGCAGGGCCGTGCAGGATGTAACTGCAACACTCGAAACGAAGATGAAGTTGCCAAAGGCCAAAGCGACTCGCGGCCTTTCTGTTTGTGAGAGCTAGCTTCGACCTTATCTGTAAGCGTCCGACCGGTTTGAGCCGGACAGGATGGGCTATTGCTCAGGTGGAACACTCATACGCTGCTGCTAAACTCCCAACCTCTCCCTGAATTCCTTGACCTGAGCTCTGTACTCTTCCAATCTCTGCGGTGACATTTCGTCGGGCCATTCGGTATCTGAGGGAAATAGGGAAATCACTATGGGACTCCTCGAAGCCAGCCCCAATATCTTCGGTGCCTCACCCTTGTCCAGCTTTATCTTGCCGCCCATGAAAGCCCAGACGAAGCCCTCCTCCTTCTGTATAACCCTCTTCCACGTCGCAGGAGGTGCGCTGAGGATAAAGTCTGATTTCTTGTCAGCGTCCTCTTTGCTCATAAGGGTGCTATCGTCTTGCAAAGCCCCATTCTCAAGATGAGTGCTGAAATAAATATCCTCGTCCAAACCAAACTTTGGGTCTGCCAGAATGCGAAAAGAAAGGAATATGGTCATGCCTTTGAAAAACTTGTTTTGGTTATCCGGGTTGGCCCTGTAATTCTTCGCCATTGCCTCCACCCATTCAGGTGTGGCATATGGTATCATTCTTTCTCCCCTATTTGAGTAGTCCCTGCTCCTTCATCTTCTTGATCTCTTCCTCTCTTAGCGCCCTCTTGAATATCTTCTCTGCCACAGTCAGGGGCAGCTCATCCCTGAACTCAACATATTTAGGAACAGCTACGGCGGGAAGCTTTTCTTTACAATAGGCGATAATCTCATCAGCAGTGAGCTTGCCTTTATATTCCTCCGTTGGCTTGATAAAAGCCTTTATCCTCTCGCTTCCCGGGCGTTCGGGGTCAGGGATTGCCACAACGGCAGCCATAGCCACCCCTGGATATTTGAACAAAACGTCGTCAACCTCCGTTGTGTAGACTTTGTACCCCGAGATATTTGCCATATCCTTGATACGATCTGTGAGGACAAAGTAGCCATTCTCATCCATTCTTCCGATATCGCCCGTATGAAGCCAACCATTATCCAATCCGCTGCCAGGAGTCGGCCAGTACCCCTTCATCGTCTGCGGGCCGCGAACCATTATCTCGCCGCTTTCACCTGCGCCAAGCTCCTCACCTGTGTCTAAGTCGACTATCCTCACCTCTGTATCAGGAACTGGCACCCCGATACCTGGCGTCTCCTTGCGAGCAAAACCGGTGATTTTGGAAAAAGCTGAGAGATTTGCATGAGTCATGGGTCCACACTCGGTTAGCCCGTAGCCTTCCGTTACCGGCATCATAATTTCCTGCCTAATAGTCTCAACAATCGCCTCTGGAAGTGGAGCCGCAGCTGACATGAACAGAACTGGCAACCTCCCCACCTTTCTCCCGGCTATCCTCATAAGGTGAGTGGGAACAACATAGATTATCATGGGGCGATTCTCTTTCATAAGTCTTATGATCTGATCGATGTCTCTAGGGTCAGAAACCAATAGAATTCGCATGCCCAAGGCAATGCTACCTAGCATTGCCATATGTCCATATGCGTGGAATAAGGGAACAACCACCTCCGCGGCGGCCTTTCCCTTGAGCCCTGGCCACAAAGGTTCGAGTACCCATATCATCTGCCTGACATTGCAGGCCCTACTATAATGGGTTGTCATCACACCTTTCGGTACTCCTGTAGAACCACCGGTGAACTGGAGATACGCTAGATCCTCCACCGGATCGATGTCAACCTGCGGAGGACGTGGTTCATGCTCTGCTATGAGGTCTTTGAACTGATAGGCACCAGGTACTTCTTTTACATTGGGCTCCTGTGCAGCGTAGTCCATAGGTGACGTGACTATTACGTTCTTGAGCTTTGTTTTATCTTTTACTGAACGTACCAGATCAAGAGCCTCATCTGAGCAGACCACCGTCTCTGCTCCTGATTCGCCTATCTCATATTCCAGGTCGAGCACCCTATGAAGTGTGCTGCAAGGAACAAGCACAGCCCCTGCTTTCGATACGGCGAAATCAGTCATGATAAACTGTGGGCAATTCGGCAGAATTGTCGCCACTTTGTCACCTTTCTTCACCCCCAACCCTGCAAGGGCATTTGCCAGCCTGTCTACATACACCTTCAACTCGTGGTACCTTATTCGCTTTCCCAAATACTCAACGGCAACCTGACCGGGATATGCCTCCGCTGAATCATCCAGGAACTTATACACCGGTATTTTGGGATATGGCTCCAAAGTCTTCTTCAACGGATACGGCCCAAGCTTGTAACTCTTAAGCCAGGGTTTATCGCTTCCCTTTATCTTCTCTACCACGGCAGTCCTTTCTATTTCCCCCAGATATCAGGGATATACTCTTCCAAACCCAATTCCTTGAGCTTCTCCGGGGTGGGCTTCCCGGTGGCCTTATCCCATCCTCGCAGCTCATAGTATTTATCTAACATCGCAGGCAGATTCTCATTCACCTTACCTGCCGCTGGCCCCTCGGGCAGTGGGTCCTCCAACAGTCGAGGAGGCAGAGTATCATCAGCTCTGGTCAGCCCCTCCCTTACACTAAAGACCCTGGCAAGGTTATAGGCCCTTTCGCCAAGCTTCACCATATCATCATACGTGAATTTCCGACCGAGAAGTTGTTCCACCAACTCTATCCACTCCTCTGAAGCCACACAGAATCCCATGAACTTGCACGCTCCAAGTGTATCAAGCGCAGTCATGATATTCTCCAGATCCACTAAAATGTGAACCTCACCAGGATCGGCCACAAGTACATCCTCAATCTTGCTATCTGGAATACAAAGGAACGGAATATCAAAAAAAGTCGGGCCTTGTATATAGGCTGTAATATGGTCACCACCCCTGTTGGCAACAGCAAATGCTAGCCCGGTTATCTGAACTGCTCTAGAATCATAGGCTGGAAGCTCCAAGCCCTTGACATTCATAGCAAATTTTTCGCTTCCCTTGCCTAACTTTTGGGACATCCTTCTCGTTCCCTCAGCCAGGAGATCACCGATACCCTCTCTTCTGGCTATCTTGTGTACTAGCTCTACTACAATGTCAGCGTCACCAAATTTGAGCTCCAATCCATCTGTATCCGATTTCGTCAGTATTCCCCTCTCATAGCATTCCATAGCGAAAGCAATCGTACTTCCTGTCGAGATCGTATCCAGGCCATAATCATCGCAGAGGTAATGCGCCTTTGTAATTGCTTCCATATCAGTGACCTGGCACTGACCACCGAGGGTTCCCACGCTTTCGTACTCCGGTCCTTCTCCCTTGGCACCCTTGTATTTCCCCGTTCTGATTTCACTTCGTCTTCCACACTTGATTGGGCAGGCAAAACATCCCAAGGACTCCACAAGAACCTTTTCACTGAGGGCTTCCGCGTTTATTTTCTCTAACTCAGGAAAGACGCCGGTTTGCCAGTTTCTTGTAGGAAATCCACCCCTTTCATTTACCATATCGATGACGACGTTAGTGCCAAATGTCTCCATTGCTACTTTCAGCAAGGACTCATCGACCAGCTCAAACTGTTTCTTTGCTACCTCGGCAAAAGCCTCTGGGTTTGCCACTTTGACTGGCATTGTCCCGCGCACGGCAATAGCTTTTAATCGCTTCGAGCCCATTACAGCTCCACCGCCACATCTTCCTGCGGCTCGGTGGAGGTCGCTGATAGTGCTGGCATATCTAACTTGATTCTCGCCCGCTATTCCAATACAAACAACTTCAAACTTCTCCCCTAGCTCTTCCTTTATCAGCTTTGTAGTTTCGGAAACGCTCTTGCCCCACAGATGGTTTGCATCTCTAAGCTCAGCTTTGCCGTCCTCAATTACAAGGTATACAGGTTTTGGTGAGATGCCTTGAAAAATGATTCCGTCAAAACCTGTTCTCTTGAAGTCTACCCCCCAAAAGCCGCCTACATTTGATTGCGCCCAAATACCAGTTAATGGCGATTTGAAAACCAAGGTATATCTCCCGGTGCTGGGAGCCTGAGCTCCGGTTATTGCTCCAGTCATAAATATAAGCTCACTTTCAGGGCCTAACGGGTCTGCCCCCTTGGGAACCTCGTGATAGAGATAATGGGTTGCTAGCCCGGCACCGGTTAAGAACTTGTCAAACAGATCTTCAGGAATTCCCTCTTCTGAAACTTTGGACTCCGATAAATTGACCCTTAAAATCTTCCCATGGCCTCCAAACATTTCTACCTCCATTATTCTTACTTATAAAAATTATAGCAAAGTAGGGGTGCAGGACGCTGCGCCCATACCGAAACGTCTAGAAGTCCACCGACCGGCCATCGTAGGCGTAGAGGAAAAGCTGTCGCAGTTCCTCGTAGGAGGGGGTACGGACAGCGGTGATTATTTGCGTGTCGTTGAAAGCGTCGTCCACAAGCTTGTCCAATTGGGCTTCGTAGGCCTGGCGCTCGATGCCTAGTTCGGCGACGCTGGTGGGGTTGCCAACCTTCTGGCACAGGTCGCGAATGTATCCGGCGAGCGCCCGTGCTGCCTTTTCGCCTCCCTCATTAGAGCAGCCGATGAAGGCGGCCAGTTCCGCGAACCGCTCCGGCTCTTCGCCGGCAGCGAACTCGATGGTATAGGGGAGGAAGAGAGCGACGGCACGGCCGTGGGGTATGTGGAATACCGCGCCCAGCACGTGCCCCATAGCGTGAGCCATCGAGGCCATGGCATTGCCGAAGCCCAGGCCGGCGCAGGTGGCGGCGTTGTGCATCCTCTCCCGTGCCTCCATGTCGGAACCATCGGCAACGGCACGGGGCAGATACTGGAGGATGAGGCGAGCGGCGTTGAGGCACAGGCCGTCGGTGATGTCGGTGTGCCAGGTGCAGGTGTAGCCTTCGACGGCGTGGGTCAGCGCGTCCAGGCCTGTGTCGGCAGTCAACTGGGGGGGCATCCCTGCTGCCATCTCTGGGTCCACGATAGCGATATCGGCGTGGTTCTCTCGATGCCCGAGCCCCATCTTACGCTGGCCCTCGGTATCGGTCAGCACGATGCCCCAGGTGACCTCGGCCCCGGTGCCGCTGGTGGTGGGTATGGTGATGAGGCGCGCTTTCTGGCGCAGGCGCAACTCCATGATCGGGCTGATGGCGGCTGGCTCCAGGTCAGGCCACTCGTAGAGTACCCAGATGGCTTTGGCGGCATCCATTGGCGAGCCTCCACCCACGCCGACGATCCAGTCGGGTGCAACCTCCAGGGCAACCTGCGCCCCCCGGCGCACTGTCTGCACGCTGGGGTCGGGCTCGACCTCGTCGAATATATGTACTTCGATGCCGGCGCTGTCAAGGTGGGCCTTCACCCTGTCCACCAGGCCCAGCTGGACCATTGTGGCGTCGGTGACAACGAGGGCGCGCCGGCCCTCCAACTCGTCGAGGGCATCCAGCGCCTCTTCACCGAAGACGATTCGCGGTGAGTCGAAGTTCCACATCTCGTTAACCTCCCTCTGATGAACGATCAGAGACGACTGACGAAAGACTGATGATAGATAACGAAGGAGGAATCGCCAGTTACGCCCGTCCTACAACCTTTGTCCACCGTCCTTGCTGTCAGTCACCGAAGTCGGTGGGTACACGCGAGACACAGGCGACCATCTCTTTAGCTGCCTTGGGGTAGCGCATGACTTTCATCATGTCACCCTTCAATTTCAATTTGCGCGTCATCATGCCCGGGATAGGGTCCAACTTCCCTTCGATGACCTTGCGCCAGTTGGTAGCTGAGGCGCGGATGATGAACTGTGCCTCCCGCTCGTCCTCGCTGGCAATCAATGCAGTATCGGTGCACTTGCCGTGATAGAGGCCGACGAAGAGATAGGCGGTCTCGGCAAGGGTGTCGTCAGCCTCAACGGTGAAGACGAAGTCCCCCTCCCAGTCTTTGGCCGACCTCTCGTATGCCTCGCTGGCGTTGAGTTGGCTGGCGTATTCCTTGGCCCATTCATCGGACGGGAATTTCAGTCCCATGAGTCTTCCTCCTTACTCCGACTTCTGCCCGCAGGCGTTTAGCTCCACCGCCTGGCGGTTAGCGCTCAGTGTAACACCCAGTTGGGATGAAAGTCAATGTATGTACTCGTCGAGTACATTGGTGATACGTCACCGTTCGCCCGCTCACAAGGCGGTATCCATCTTGCCTGAGCGCTCAAGTTTGGCCCTGTGCCGTGCTCCTGCCGCAGATGCCGCTGAAAGACACCACCAACGCGCCGGCAAAGGCCAAGGCGGAACCGGCCTGGACTATGTTTATCCACGCTCCGCCGTACCAGGGACTGTCGTGCAGCCACCATAGGATGTAGCCCGCGTTGCCGACCACGCACAATGTGCACACGGTACCTAGCGAAGCCCATAGTGACTTGGTCGCTACCTTCTTCCAAATGGAAAAGAGAACGGAAAGGAGCACCAGCGAGGCGAAGATGATCATTAAGATCAGGGGAAGGGCAGAGCCAGCCCAGATTGGGCCTCCGTTGCCTGTTTCGGTTAACAGATCGCTGGCGCTAACATCACTCGAAGCCCCCAGGTACCTTATTGTGTACCAGGGAATGGCCAGCGACACCAGCATCATAACGGCCCCGACGCCGGCGGCGATTACGTTTGGCAGTGGGAAGGCTCGCTCAACCTGAGGGGGTGCGGAAGCGACCCGCGTGGTCGCCTGCTTCAGGTCCTGCCCGCACTGGTCGCAGAACCGTGCCTCCGGCCTGATCTGGGCGCCACATTGGGGACAGAAGCTTGTTGGAGCTGTTGGGGTTGGGGAGGATGCGGCAGCCTCCAGCTTAGTCCCGCAATTTGTGCAAAACTTTGTATCGTCCGGGTTATCAAAGCCACATTCTGGACAGCGCATATGACTCCTTCCCCTTGTACTGTCTCTTCTCCCCAGTCATTCGCATCTCGGGCTGGGGCCAATTGTACCCGAAGAGCAGGGGAACCATGGAGGAACCTATTTCTTGGCGCCAAACCGCGCCACCAGAGGTGACACCGCGATAATAAGCGCACCCACCATGGCGACCCAGAAACCGGCTCCGAGGGTAGCATCATTATCCCTTATGTAATACAACGACTGGAAGATCAGGGCCAGCTCCAGGGCAGTCAGGAGGACCATGACCACGCCCCATGCCCCAGCAGCACCGCTTCTAGACAGCACCAGCACTGCCAGAAGTAGCACCCCCACGACGAGGACTGCGGCTCCTTGCGCCGCCTCGACCCCCAGGGCTGATGGGTAGTACACAGTCCCAGCTACCCAGGGCAGAAAAGCGCCCAGGATGATGAAGAACGAGCCAAGTAGGGTGAGAGCACCTGCGGGGTCGGCTTTGATCAGCAGTGTGAGCATGGATGCCGCTCCGCCCCCAGGGGCCGGGGCTTCGTCAGAAATCTTGCCACCGCAGGATGAGCAGTGAACGCTGTCGTCGGGAATCTCTGCTCCGCACTTAGGACACAACATGATATATACCTCCTTTATTTATTATGGTTTGCTGAAAGGAACCACGGGCTTCACCTTCTGCAAGACACGAACCGACATACATGGCTCAGTTTCAGCATCGCCTTTCCGAGCTTCAAGTGCTTAATTGCGTGACCTCCTTTCTTAGCGCTCGCCGAGAATCGATTCATTGCCCCCATAACATATCTATCATAACCGGTATGCAGTCTTACCTTTGCGGCATTTGGGGGCAAAAAGAAACGATACAAATGCCCACCCATGTAGTGTGCCACTTTCGCATAGGATTTTAACATACCTGTCAAACATTGCAATCGGGATCGTTCAGCAACTCTTTTCGACCTCCTAAATCCCCAGTCTTGGGAGAATTAACGTCATTGCGAGGAGTCCTGAGCCTGTCGAAGGGGCGACGAAGCAATCTCAAAGAGCTGCAATGAGATTGCTTCGCGGAGCCTGTCCTGAGCGCCCTGAGATTCTTCGCTGCGCTCAGAATGACACCAAGCGAAGGGCTCGCAATGACGCTGGGACACCCTCAATCCCGCAGCAAAGGGGCTCTGCCCCTCTGCACTTCCCAATTGCTAAACGACTTTGCAATCCTGAATCCTGCTTTTTCCCTGCGCTTGAATAGTAGTGGGGCTGCCCAGGACAGAGAATAGAGCCCTTGCGTAGCCCGGCGTCGAAGTTATAATTAGTCCACCACTGGTACAAGTAGAGGGGAGGATACGGGCATGATTGAAGCAATGCTAAACGAGAGCCAGAAAAGTCTGCGCAGCGAGGTAAGGGAGTTCGTCAGGGCAGTACCCCGTCAGCTACTCCTGGACATGGACGCCGACAAGGTTAGGTATCCCAGACAATTCCTGGAGGAAGCCGCCGGGAGAAAGCTACTTGGCCTCCGTTTTCCGCCGGAGTACGGTGGCAGAGGGCTGAGTTGGCAGGACGAGATAATTGCCCTCGAGGAGGGTGGGACGCTGCCCCTATCCCTCGGCTGCCTCTACTCGCTGGTGAGCATTTGTGGCGAGGCGTTCCAGGTGTTCGGGACCGAGGAGCAGAAGCGGAAATACCTCCAGCCCACCCTCCAGGCGAAGTTGTGCTGCGCGGAGGCGCTGACAGAGCCCCGCGGCGGGTCCGACTTCTTCGGTGCCACCACTGCCGCTCGCAAGAACGGCAGCCATTACTTGCTTACAGGGCAGAAGCGCTTCGTCGTCGGCGCTGAAGGAGCAGACTACTTCCTGGTCTACGCCAAGACGAACCCAGAGGCCCCCAGCCGCGAGTCGCTGAGCCTGTTTGTGGTGGAGAAAGACATGGGGGTGGAGGTGAAGCATATCTACGGGCTTCTGGGAACGCGGGGAGGCGGGGCAGGGAGGATACTGTTCCGCGATGTCAGGGTTCCCGAGGAGAACATCATTGGAAGGGAGGGCCAGGGTGGGGAGATCTTCTACCGGATGATGATCCCGGAGAGGATGACCACTGCCGCTGGCAGCCTGGGCATCGCGCGCAGCGCCCTTGAGATCGCCGCCCGCTACAGCGACAAGAGGAAAGCATTCGGCAGCAGGATCAGGGACTTTCAGGCGGTGAGCTTCAAGGTCGCAGACAGCATCACCAAGATCGATGCCGCAAGCTCTCTGGTGCACGCTACAGCGATGACCATCGACCAAGGTCTCGACCGCAGACTCGCGCGGCGCATGGTCTCTGAGGCGAAGAAGTTCTCCACCGAGGTCGCCTGGGAGGTGGTGAACGACGCCATGCAGATCATGGGCGGCATCGGCTACACCAATGTATATCCTATCGAGCGCATGCTGCGCGACACCAGGCTGGCCATGATCTGGACGGGCACCAACGAGGTGATGAACCTCATCATCCAGCACGAGTACTACCGTGACCTCCTGGCCCGCGGCGACGAGGGTCGGGATGTGGAGGCCGACGCCCTGGAGGCGGGGGAGGTGGAGGAAAAGGTGTACGAGTAGCGCTCGGCTTCAGTTGAACCCCTATGCTCTTGATGTGACGGCGTTCAACGAGTTGAGGCCAAATTGGGGAGGGAGAAGGTAGTCCAAAAAAGCTGGACCCTGGATTGACAACAGGGCACGGCGGTGTTATAAGACCCTATCATCTCTTGAGGTTCCATCTTAGGCCAGGAGGTTTGAAGAATGGAAGAGGTTTACAACCGGTTGGCGGCCAAGTTAGGGCGCCCCGATTCTGAGTACATGGCGAAGATTTTCGAATACGCCGCCACGCCGCGGCAGGCGAGGATTCTGGAAGCACTGAACCAGCCACCGCAGCCGGCCCTCACTGTGGAACAGTTGGCGGAGAAGCTGGGGTTGGTTGCAAAAGAGATACAGCAGGATGTGGAGGACCTGTTCCACAAGGGGCTTGCTTTCCCCCGTAATTTCCAGGAGCGGCGGGAATGGAGGTTTGGCAAGTCTCCGATGCAACTTCATGATTCCATGCAAAGCGGCTGGATGTTTTACGCTGAGCCCGAGAGCCTTCACGAACTCTGGCGTGCGTACGATGAAAAAGAGGGCTATCGCATGTACGGTGAAGGTTACGCTGGCCTGTCCACTCCACTCATGCGAGTGATACCCGCTTGGGAGGCTGTAGCAGACGACCCCAATCTCCAGCCCTGGGAGGACTGGAGGGAAATACTGAAGGGGATGCAGCTCATCTCCGTGGTGGATTGCCCGTGCCGCCGCGAGGTCGGGGCCTGCGACCGCCCGGTCGAAGTTTGCCTGGACTTCGATCGGACGGCTGAGTATGACATCGCCAGTGGTCACGGCAGGAAGCTGAGCTACGAAGAGGCACTGCAGATAATGAGCAATGCGTCCCGCTCAGGTCTGGTACCTAATGGGGTAAATACTGCCGCGGTCACCCTTATGTGCAACTGCTGTAGCGATTGCTGTGTTGAGTTCCAAACCTTGCAGCACTGCAATATACCTGTTAGCGACCACTACTCCAAGAGCCGCTACGAGGCGAGGATAGATCAGGACATTTGCGATGGGTGCCAAAACTGCATAGATAATTGCAACTTCGACGCCATAACTATGGTGAAGCTACCCGACTCCAAGAAGCTCAAAGCGCAGGTGGATCCCGAGGCATGCTACGGATGCGGGTGCTGTTTCATGGTCTGTGAGCCGAAAGCCATCTCGCTGGAATGCGTTAGGCCTGTGTCCCATGTGCCGGGTGTTGAAGAGAAAGGAACTGCATCGGGCATTTCCTAACGGGGTAGGGCTGCATTACAGGGCATAAATCTCTTTGCCGAAGGTGTGAACCCAGTTCCTTTTCATAACCTCTATCGCCTTTTCGGTTTTGTCCACGCCCACAATGATTATGGGCTGCCCGCTTTCTCCCCGGCCCAGATAGGGATAAAGATAATGGACATTAATATCGGCGCCCTTCAGGGGCTTAAGTACGGCTTGAAGTCCGCCGGGATGATCAGGGACCTCTACTGCTATTACGTCGGTTTCCTTTACAGAGTACCCGTGGCTTCGCAAGACATTTGTGGTTTTCTCGGGGTCATCAGGTACAAATCTTACGGTACTAACGTCGGATGTATCGGCCACTGAAATGGCCCTGATGTTTATCCCTTCAACTCCCAGAAGTTCGCTCACATCTAAGAACTTCCCCGGCACATTTTCCAGACTAACCGAAATCTGCTTTACACACATAGGTTACTCCCCACTGAATATGTGGACGCCCATAACTCAGATTAGAACAAATCGTAGCCTGCCATCAAGGCCTTTTTGTTGATAGCAATCAGTTTCTGCTTATTCTTTAGAGTGCTTCTTAGCGCTTCAATTACGCTGGAAAGGGAAACCAGGTTGCTTTTCTTGGTGAATGCCCCCAGCATCACCATGTTAGCAGACCTTGGGCCCCCCAACTTTTCAGCTATACTACTTGCGGGAACTTCGACAATGTCAATATCACCCCTTGAGATTTCGGCTTCTATTAGAGAGGAATTGATGAAGAATAGACCTCCTGATTGAATCTGATTCTGGAATCTAACCAGAGAAGGTTGATTCATGGCTACAACAAAGTCCGGAGAAGAAGCAACCGGAGATGCAATCTCTTCATCTGATATGGCTACCGTGCAGTTGGCAGTGCCGCCGCGAACTTCGGCGCCATAGGAGGGTAGATAGGTGATGTTTTTCCCCTCTAACATTGCTGCCTGGGCCAAGTTGAGGCCCATGGAGAGAACCCCCTGACCTCCGAAACCCGCAAAAATCGTCTTAATTAGCATCTTTTGCTTCGAAAATAGAGTTTAATCCGTTCGCCCTGAGCCCTTCGGCAAGCCCTGGGCCTGGCCAAGGCCAGGCCTGTCGAAAGGCCGTTCGTGGTGAGCCTGTCGAACCATGAACGGCATCTGGCATATCAATTTTCATCATTCGTTGGCGGGCAGCTGCCCATGAGTGTTTGTTCCAGTTGTATCCTTTATTACCCCTAAGGGGAACTCCTTTGTCATCACTTTGTCGATCCACTGCCACGATTCCAATGGGTCCATCCTCCAATTGGTGGGGCAGGGAGAGAGTATTTCCACAAGAGAAAAACCAAGATCGTCGATTTGTGCCTGGAATGCCTTGCGGATGGCCCTTTTCGTCTTTCTGATGTTGGCCGGAGAATTCACCGCGGTCCGCTCGATATACACTGCACCTTTAGTCAAGGCCAGCATTTCGCTCATCTTGATAGGATATCCCTCTATCTTCACGTCCCGTCCGTATGGGGTAGTGGTAGTCTTCTGCTCCGAAAGGGTAGTTGGGGCCATCTGCCCCCCGGTCATTCCGTAGACAGCGTTGTTGACAAAGATGGCGGTTATCTTCTCCCCTCTATTGGCGGCATGTATAATCTCGGCGGTACCGATGGCAGCGAGATCGCCGTCCCCCTGATAGGTAAATACGATTACCTCAGGAGCTGTCCTCTTTATGCCAGTAGCCACAGCCGCTTCTCTGCCGTGGGCCGATTCTGCCATATCTATATCAAAATAGTGGTGGGCGAAGACCGAACACCCCGGCGGGGGAATGCCGATAATCCTTTCTTGAAGATTCATCTCGTCGATCAGCTCAGTCATAACCCTATGGATAATGGAATGCCCGCATCCCGGACAGTAATGGAAAGGGTTTCTTTTCAATGACCTGGGGCGAGCGTACACTTTTCTCATTTCCCTACTTCAAACCTTTTTGATAATAGAGGCGTGAGACTATTCGGAAAACCTCGCTGGGGGTGGGGATTACGCCTCCCGGCCTCCCGTGAAAGTGAATCTCCCCTTTGCCTTCCAACGCCAGTTGCACGTCCTCTATCATCTGGCCCATATTCATTTCAAAGACAAGAAAATGTTTTGTCCTCTTGGCCAACTCCTGCACTTTTTCGGAGGGAAATGGCCAGAGGGTAATTGGCCTTAACATTCCTACTTTTAGGCCATTTGTCCGTGCATTCTTGACTGCCCCTTTAGCAATGCGGGCTGCAATCCCAAAAGCAACGACTACCAGCTCAGCATCTTCAACCAGAAAGGTCTCGCAAGTGGTTTCCTCTTTTTTGATCAACTGGTATCTTCGGAATAAACTCCAGTTTAACTCTTCCAGCTCGGTCGGCTTTGAGGTAAAGGTTTTGATAACTCTGCTTGGACGTCCTTTTGCCCCCCTTAAGGCATGGCTTCTAATCGGTAATTCTTCAGGGGCTTCATGTTTGAATTCAACTGGCTCCATCATCTGCCCCAGCATACCATCTCCAAGAATAATTACAGGAATCTGATACTTGTCGGCAAGGTCAAATGCGCGGTGGGTGAGGTCTGCCAGCTCCTGTACCGATGACGGCCCCAAAACTATGGTCCGATAATCTCCATGACCTCCGCCACGGGTGGCCTGAAAATAGTCTGACTGAGAGGCAGATATGCTTCCCAACCCCGGCCCGCCTCTGGACATATTGACAATAACTGCAGGGAGTTCGCAAGCTGCCAAATAGGAGATTCCTTCCTGCTTCAGGCTGATTCCAGGACTGGAGGAGGAGGTCATCGCCCTGGCCCCAACCAGACTGGCTCCGTATACCATATTTATGGCCGCAATCTCACTTTCTGCCTGAACAAAAGAACAGCCCTTCTTTCTGCTCAAGTGGGTAGCCATATATTCGGTCAGTTCATTCTGAGGGGTAATGGGGTAGCCAAAATAACACTGACAGCCAGCCCTGATGGCTGCTTCCCCGATTGCGCTATTTCCACTCATGAGAACTTCAGTCACGGTAAACCTCTATTGCCACTTCCGGACATACTACCGCACAGATAGCACAGCCGGTACATACGCCGCTATCGTTAAAGAAAACCGGTAAATAGCCACTGGCATTCAATTTATCGGATGGAGAAATCACGTCCTTAGGGCAGAAGGATATGCAGATTTGGCATCCCTTGCAAAGCTCCTGGTCGATTTCTATATACCCCTTCACCCGGGTCTCTGTCTTTTCCATAGCTGATGTGCGTGGCCTCCTCAGAGTCCTTATTACAACGTATCAATTCTAAGTCTCTGGCGCGACAGAGTCAATCATGTTTGAGGGCAGAGGTATTAAGGCCATGCTTCGCCTTGCAGGGAGTCGTCGAGATTTGGGGAGCGCAAACTGGAAAAGTGTCAAGGGAAATACAGCAGAAGCGACCCCGATGGGATTCGAACCCACGATCTTCGGCGTGACAGGCCGATATGTTAGACCGCTACACCACGGGGCCGCGAAAGCAACAAGACGTTTGCCTGATTGTATCAATTCCTCGCTCGTCCTGTCAAGTGTGCGCCTACTCGTCTGTAGTATGGGCGGAACAGATTCGCGACATCGTAGCCATAACTGCCCTGGACATCCACTACCGGCGCAGCAGGTCATGCCGTTGCATTGGCGTTGACAAGGGAACATGTGCGCGATAACATTGCTCAGGTACTGGATGCAACTACTCTTGCTGATCTATCTACTACCGGCGAAGTGGGAGTCAGGTAGTTGTTCCTTTGGAGATGAAAGAGATGAAGCGAAGAACTGTGTATATGGATAATGCAGCAACCACCCCGCTTCACCCTAGTGTTCTGGAGGCAATGCTTCCCTATTTGCGCCAGAATTACGCCAATCCTTCAGGCATTTATACCATAGCGCAGGAGGCGCGAAAGGCAGTTGATGAAGCAAGGGCAGCCGTATCTCAGATATTGGGTTGTAAACCGAGTGAGATTATCTTTACCAGCGGAGGCACCGAGTCGGATAATGCTGCACTTAAGGGGGCTGCCTTTGCCTTAAAAGAGAAAGGCAATCATATCATCACTTCGGCGATCGAGCACCACGCTGTACTCAACCCATGCCGCTTCCTGGAGAAATTTGGGTTCGAGGTGACTTATCTGCCTGTGGACCAATTTGGTCTGGTGAATATCGACGATCTTGAGAAGGCGATTACGGATAGAACCGTTCTGATCAGCATTATGCTGGCTAATAACGAGATCGGCACCATCGAGCCGGTTGCTGAGTTCACCAGGCTGGCCAAAGACAAGGCCGAACAGGAGAACATTGCGTTCCATACCGATGCGGTTCAGGGTGCCGGAGCGCTTGACCTGGATGTCGATAAGCTTGGTGTGGATATGCTGAGTCTGTCGGCACACAAGTTCCAGGGCCCCAAGGGCGCAGGTATCCTTTACCTCAGGGAGGGAACCAGATTCATGCCGCAGCAGACAGGGGGCGCTCACGAGAGTAACCGTAGGGCGGGGACGGAGAATGTTGCTGGCATTGTAGGAACTGCGGTTGCCCTTGGGCTGGCTTCTGGCAACAGGGAGTCGAGCAGCCGGCATTGTCAGAGTTTGCGTGACCGCCTTATCGAGGGAATACTGTCCCGGATAGACGACACCTATCTCAATGGGCATCCGACGCTGCGGCTGCCCAATAATGTAAACATATCTTTCCAGAATGTCGAGGGAGAAGCTATCGTGCTCAATCTGGATTTGCTGGGCGTGGCAGCGTCAAGCGGCAGCGCTTGTGCCTCGGGTTCTGAGGATCCCTCGCATGTTCTTCTTGCCATAGGCGTGTCTCCAGAGAGGGCACACGGCAGTTTGCGCTTCAGTGTTGGCCCGGCTAATACCGATGAGGATGTCGACTATGTCCTTTCCGTGTTGCCGGGGATCGTGGAGAGGTTGAGGGCGATGTCGCCGCTGGCCACCGTAAATGAACGGAATAAGGGCGCCAATGTATAGCGATATAGTTGTGGAGCACTTTACCAACCCGCGTAATGTGGGCTCAATACCTGACGCCGACGGAGTCGGTTCAGTAACCAATTCGGTTTGTGGTGACATGATCAAAATCTTCATCAAGGTCAAGGACAACCGCATTGAGGATGTCAAGTTCCAGACCTTCGGCTGCGGTGCGGCTATCGCTACCTCGAGTATGATCACCGAGATGGTGAAGGGCAAGACCCTTGAGGAGGCTCGCAAAATCACCAATGAGGCGGTTGCCGAGGCGCTGGGGGGCCTGCCCCCGGTTAAGATGCACTGCTCTAACATTGCCGCTGATGCTATGCACGGGGCGCTTGACGACTATGAGGGCAAAGGCGAGCCCAAGTAGAAGACCCCCTAGTTGAAGAAAGGGGTCGGGTGCGGGGAGGACGGGAGGGCAGCTTCCTCGAAGCTGCCCAGACCCCCAGATTGTTGAGCCAACGGAGTTAGTACGGGTATCTGTCGCCCTTGCTCCTGTTGGCCCTTGGTTGCATGGCCTGCAGATTCCTAGATAAACTGGTCCCGCCGCGCGATCTCGGGTTCGAGTGATCCACTTCCCAACCCTTGGCACCAATCTTGCCGTACGCGGGCTTGTAAATCTCATTGCCGAAGACATCTCGCCTGTACAAGTTTGGGTTCTTACCCCGGACGCTCGGCGTGTTCTGCCATGCTCGTTCTCGCCGTCCTCTTGTGGCCATGATCCTATCACCTCCGCTCTATTGGTATTCAACAACGATCGCTATTGCAGCTGCAATATCATCTAAGACTCCGGACGAAACCTGTCCCAACCTATCAACGAATCGCTCAAGGCCGACTCCGCGTATTTGGAGGGCGTCCGCAGTCGAGACACTCTCAAGACCATTGGCCTTATCAGGTTCTAGCCTCACCATCCACAGGTTATCAGCAAACCGGTCTTTCCACGTTGTGACTGGGACTACAGTTCTGATGCCCAGTTTCCTAATTGCATCAGAGCTGACCACAATTGCAGGGCGTGTCTTGGCGATTTCGTCACCCATAGTCGGGTCGAAGTTGACTCTCCAAACCTCGCCACGGCGGGGACAGATTGGCCTAAGACCTCCAGCCGTCACTGCGCCAGTCCCCTACTGGTACGCAACTACGTCACCTCCCTGAAGCTCACGCCATTCGGCGTCTTCTTCGTAGTGCTTGGCCATTCTCTTCGCCTGCTCTGCCAGTATCTGCCTACGCTTCTCTAATGGCAACTTGAGGAATGCTCGTCGCTGGACTGCAGAGATTGGCTGTTCCAACTCGATTCTTTTGTCCAGTATCCTTTCAGCATCATCCTGGCTTATCAGACCTTCAGCGAGAAGGCGTAGGGCAGTCCTACGTAGCCATTGTGGTTCTTCATATGGCAACTCTTCGGGCTCTTTCTTTCTCCACCCATAGCTATTGAATAATTGCCACCACTGCTTGTAATACGAATCCGTGATGATCTCCAGGTCATGCAATCGGTGTACCAGAGCCTGCAGACTAATGCCAAACTGCTTCTTGAGGAGCAGAAGCTCTGCAGTTTGTATAAGAACCCGCTTTGTTCCCACCTCATTTAAGACCATTTCACGTGGAGCTAAGAACGCGGCCCCGAAGCGGAAAGCCGCTCGTTCCTCATCAACGTCTTCAGAGATATGAAGCACTATGTGCCCAAGCTCGTGAGCGAGGTTTAATCTTTGGCGCTCGCCGTCTATGTCACGGCGTGTTACAATCGCAGCTGCTTTCACGTGCTGCTCATCATCACGTCCAATTGCCGAAATTCCATCGAATCTCTCGTTGGCTTCAACTGTTAGTACTGCCAGGCCATGGTCTTCAAGAGTAGCGCAAGTATTGGAAATGGGAGCTGAGCCCAGATTCCAGCGGCCGCGAAGTTCCTCAGCTGCATGCTCAGCGTCGTCGAGATGATCCACTCGCCACTCTTTAACGGGAATCATCGAACCATCGAACTGCCCACTCAGTTCCTGCAGCCGAACTCGGTCCTCCAATGCGCGCTCAACAATGCCTTTTACCGACTCCTCTTCTTTACTCCGCAACGTTGTACTTCTCCGGTAGGCGATGAATTCAACGTTAACAGTTGGCTCGTGGAAAAGGTAAGCTGCCTTGACTCCCAAGACACTTGCCAATTCGGCTAACACAATAGGAGAAGGTCGTGCTCTATCGTGCTCATACTTTGAAAGGGCCTGTTTGGTTACAATACCCCCCATTTCAGCCGCCAAGGCCTCCAATGACAGATTACGAGCCAAACGCAATTGTCTTAACCGGTGACCTATCATATTCCTCCTTTCCAAGTTGCGAAGTCGCTGCTCTGGTTGACAATTATACACAATCTTGGCGCATTTGTCAACCACTGAATTTCCATTTCAGGGTGTCGCGAGCACGGAAACTGATGAATGAAATACCGCACTTTGGCAACTTGAGGCGCTCCACCGCCACAGTTCGCAAGTGGGGCCTGCTCTCGCTTCTGGAAGTCGTCTCTTCTCATACTTCGCGTAGCGCAGTTGAGCATTACGCTGCATATTCACACGATTCTCATGCCATGATCATCTCCAAACTGAGACTCGTTAGACCAGGGTTGGCTTGGCATATCCCCCAAGCAGCGGATGGCGTCGGACGCTAGGTTCACCATCACTGTGCCTCCTTCCACGTCTGCTCCAAAATCGAGCCGTTTTGCACCGCTTAGTTTTCAGGAATCAACTGCAACTTCGGCTTGCCCTCACCATTATTTTGTAGGCAGCCATCGGCCATCCACGACACAACCGCCATGCGATGGTCGCCTCGTTTTGGCCTCATGAGCCACGCTCCTCAACTAGCTCCTTGAGAGGACCGCTTGCGTTTGTTGAGTTTTGACAAACACAACGATAGGTGGTTGTCCCAAAGAGGGAATTCAGTCATAATATGGTGGTATGGGGCCCCCAACGGATAAGGTCCTGAGGGAAACCGCTTCATAGGGCCGTATTCTCCCTGTGTTTTGATGGGCGGGCAAAGTATGTAAGTGGAGGTCTAGCAAGTGGGTGAACAGGCGCTTTCGGGCCTGAAGATAGTGGAATGCGGGAGTTTCATTTCTGCGCCCTATTGTACCAAGCTGATGGCTGATCTCGGTGCCGAGGTAATCAAGGTCGAGGAGCCTGGGTCGGGTGATGAGTCCAGGAGATGCGGACCTTTTCCCAATGATGCTCCCCATCTCGAACGAAGCGGGCTTTTTCTTTATTTGAATACCAATAAGCTTGGCATTACCCTCAACGTAAAGACGCGGACGGGGCAGAAGATACTCAAGGAATTACTTAAAGAGGCTGATGTTTTTGTCGAGAACAACCCGCCTCAGCGGATGGCAGCTCTCGGGCTTGACTATTCCACTCTGAAGAAGTTAAACCCTCGTCTGATCGTGACCTCCATCACTCCCTATGGGCAGACAGGGCCTTACAAAGACTATAAGGGGTATGCCCTCAATACCGCTGCTCTCGGAGGACAGAGTATGCGCACCGGGGAGCCCAATCGGGAGCCTTTGGCCCCGGCGCTTGCGCAGAGTCACTACCAAAGTGGCTCTATGGGGGCAGCGGCAACCTTTGGTGCTTTGATTTCGCGGATGTCCTCAGGACCAGGGCAGCACGTTGATATATCGGAGTCTGATGTCTGGGCCACTATTCATCTCGGTCACGGTGTGCATTTGGGTGTCTTTGAGGGTCGAAAGGCGATAAGGGCAGGGCATCGCACAATCAGCGTCTATCCCTGGTGCATCCTTCCTTGCAAGGACGGCTATATGTGTCTGATCGCCATTCAAGGCTACCAGTGGAAGAGGTTCCTTGAGGCCATGGGAAATCCAGAGTGGATGGCTGATCCCAGGTTCAGGGACCGAATTGCGATGGCATGGGAGTATGCCGACGAGGTCGATTCCCTGGTGGAAGCCTGGCTGATAGAACATACCAAGGAAGAGATCTTTGAGATGTGCAGAGAGAGGCAGATTACCTTTGCCCCAGTGCGAGACATAGCTGAGGTTGCGCATGATCCCCATTTCGAGGAGCGGGGCTATTTTGTGGAGATAGACCGTTCTGGTACAGGTACGCTGAAGTATCCGGGGGCACCCTATAAACTTTCGGAGACGCCGTGGCAACTAAGGCGGCCAGCGCCGTTGCTGGGGGAGCACAATGAGGAAATCTACTGTGGCCGCCTGGGATACTCCAAGGAGGATTTGGTAAGACTGCGACAAGGCGGAATCATCTAACCTAAGGCATAGGGAGAAGTATCGAAAAATGGCAAATTGTCCTCTAGATGGCTACCGCGTGACCGATTTCTCGTGGGTTTGGGCTGGGCCATTGCTGGGTATGATCCTGGCGGATATGGGTGCTGAGGTCATCAAGGTGGAGACGAAGAAGCGGCTGGACAGCGCCAGGCTGACACCGGGACGTTCGACCGTAGGGCCGGAGACAGACTTCGTATTTCACAGCATGAATCGGAATAAGCTGGGCATTACGGTGGATATGTCTGATCCCAGGGGCGCAGCGCTGATAAGAGAGCTGGTCGAGATAAGCGATGTAGCTGTCGAGAATTTCTCGCCGAAGGGATTGAGGAACCTTGGCCTTGAATACGCGTCGTTGCGTGAGGTTAACCCCAAGCTCATTATGATCTCGCTGCCGGCTGCAGGGCAGTACGGGCCTCTATCGGATATCGTCACCTATGCCCCATCTCTGGGCGCTCTTTGCGGCTACTCAAGTCTAATTGGCTATCCCGGGGAACGGGTGCTGGGGGAGCAAACGCCCTATCTTGACGTTAACTCTGCTATCCATGGAGCGTTTGCAGTACTGGCTGCTCTGTACTACCGTGAGAGGACGGGGAAGGGGCAGTATATAGACATGGCGCAGATAGAGGTGGGAGCTTCTACCATCGGTGAGGCTTTCATGGAATACTTTATGAACGGTAGAGTCATGGGGACTATGGGGAACCGCAATCCGGCAATGGCTCCACACAACAATTACCCGTGTAAAGGGGACGACAAGTGGATCTCGATAGTGGTGAAGACCGACGGAGAGTGGCGAAGCTTCTGTGATGCTATCGGGAACCCGCCCTGGGCTAAGGAGGTAAGGTTCAGCGATGGGTTTAATCGATTGAGAAACCAGGACGAGCTGGATAGGCTTGTGTCTGGCTGGACGGTCGAATTCACCTACTATGAGGTGATGGATATTTTGCAGAAGGCGGGTGTGGCATCAGCTCCTTGCCTGGATTTAACCGAACGGTTCAGCGATCCTCATTTCGAGGAGAGGGGGACTCATCTACAGGTTGAGCACCCGGCGACTGGGGTTGATATTATTGCGGGGTTGCCCTTTACGCTTAGCGAGACTCCCGGCGCGGTTCGCCGCCCTGCTCCTCTTCTGGGCGAGCACAACGAGTATGTATTTGGGAAGCTTTTGGGTAAAACCGGGGAGGAGATCGCTCAGCTTATTGAGGATAAAGTAATCTACTAAGTAAGCATTCAGCAAATCCCCCTAAATCCCCCTTTTCTAAAGGGGGATTTAGGGGGATTCTCCCTTTTTTAGAGGTGGACTAAGGGGGATTTTGTGACCTTCGTTCCGAGAATAGGCCTTCTTCCGTTCGCCCTGAGCCTGTCGAAGGGAGCCCCTTGATTAACTCGGGACAGGCTTGTCGAAGGGCCGTTCATGGTTCGACAAGTTCACCACGAACGGCGCCTGGATTCAGAAAGCTGAGCGCTGATAGCTGAACACTTACCGCAGCTCTTACTCGCGAGGCAGCCCCAGCCCCCTGGTGGCGATAACGGTGCGGTTGATCTCCGAGGTCCCGGCGCCGATGGTGTCGCCAACACTGAATAGATAGGCAGTGTGTACCATCCCCCTTATTGGTGCTCTGGGGCTGGCTTCCAGTTGGCCGTAGAGACCCATTATGCCCAGTCCGCTATTGGAGAGCCGCTGGCCCAGCTCGGCGCAGAAGTTCTTGGCCATGGAAGCCTCATAGCCCGGGATAAGGCCTTTGTCCTCCATCCAGGCGATATTGTAGCACATCAGTCTTCCCACTTGGCACTCGATGGCGAGCTCAGCCAGCTTGTGCCGCACTACCGGATCTTCGCTCAATGGCTTGCCATTTCGCTTCGTCTCTTTGGTGTATTTGACGAGTTCATCAACCATTCGCCGGTTTCTGCCCAGGTGTTCGATGCCGGCCGTGCGCTCGAAAGCGAGGGCTGTCATAATATAACGCCAGCCCTGGTTCTCCTCACCCACTAGGCAGTCAGCCGGGATGTGAGCGTCATCACAGAAGACCTCGCAGTTCTCTGGAAGTCCAGCGAGATTGAGCAGAGGGTTGACGGTGACGCCCGGGGTTTTCAGATCCACAAGAAGGAGGCTGATACCTTTGTGTCTGGGTGCATCGGGATCGGTCCTGACCGCGAGCCAGCACCAGGAGGCGCGGTGAGCAACACTGGTCCACACCTTTTGCCCGTTGATTATGTATTCATCACCCTTCCTCACCGCCCGGCACTTGAGGGCGGCCAGGTCAGAACCGGCCTCGGGTTCGCTGTAGCCGGTACACCAGTAGGTTTCGCCAGCGGCGATACCAGGCAGGTGCCTTTTCTTCTGTTCCTCGGTTCCGAAGAGTATAAGCGATTGCCCGATCCAGCTTACACCACCCACACCCATATCGGTCCCCGGCACCATGTTGTAAGCCATCTCCTCGCGGTAGGTGAGGTAATCCGTATGGGACGCGCTCATGCCGCCGTACTCTTTGGGCCAGGCCATGGTGAGCCAGCCTTTGGCTGCAAGCTTCTTGGATATCTGTTGAGCCACGGCCCAGCCTTCGTCGTCACAGTACTCCTCGGCATATCCTCCCCCTTTCCAATCGGGGGGTAATTCTCTCTTCGCGAACTCTTTCAGTTCCTTCCGCAGTGCTTTCTGTTCCTCGGTGAAATCGAACTCCATGTATGTTAGCTCCTTTCTCCAGAGGGGAGTTCAAAAAGCGCACTGATATGATAAAGTACCCTCTGGACTTAGTCAAACCTAAAAGGAAGGAGGTTAGAGGCGATCGGCCCGACGTCGCTCATCAGTCCGGGACGAAGCGGTAAGTAATCATACAGTTTTGGATAGTCAAGCCGGGGAAGACATCAGACTACATGCATTTCAGGATGCCTCTGGCCCAGGGGCAATCCCCACAGGGTAGGGTGTATTCATAGCAGTCCTTGCGGAACACGGGCGCAAGCAGCGCAAAGCAACCTTCGGCATGAGGGCAATCTCCACAAGGAGCAAAGTCAAACCTGTCTACCTGCCTGCGAAAACTACGGTAATCCCTCGAGTCCCATATGTCTCTGAAGTCCTGCTGCAGCACGTTGCCGAAACTGACGCTGGTGATGCTTTTCTCTCTGTTGTTGACATAACACATGTATGAATGATAGAGATTATTGCAGGGCCTGACAAACCCATCCCAGCTAATAAAGGAAATCCTGTCCCTGATGAAACCGCACTCCCTTCGGGTCTTAGGTATGAGCACCGGTAGGTCCAGGGCTATGTTGTGTCTTTGGGCTCTTTCGCTGGCCTGGGCAAGTATCTCGGCTACATGATCGAGACTGCTGCCCTCTCTCGCCATGAGGTTCTTGAAATTCATCAGAACGTTCTGTTCACGGGCTTTGGCCACTATTTCATCGAGTAGCTGGAACTTTTGCCCCATAGTCTCATCATAGCCGCGTACGTTTTCCCTCACAGGATTCCCAGAGCGCAGTTTGTCCTTTAGTGGAGGCACTCCGAAAAGTGCGTTAGCATAGTTCTCTACATCCAGGGTGTCGAATACGAAGTCTAGATTGCGGCGTTTGGCTTCGGCAGTGGCTGCATTGAACAGCTCGATAGCCTGGTCGGAGTTAAAGTCATAGAGGATCTGCTCATTCATCCCCTCGGTATGAGGCAGCAGGTGGGTAACGATGATAGAGCTTGCACGGCAGTCGGCGGCGAGGTCGACGAGTTGCGGCAACTCAGCGATGTTCCTTTTCATGGCGACAAATTCAAACCAGACCCGGGGAAGTTGGCTGCTGAGCTCTTCTTTAGCCTTATTCAACAGATCGATATTCCTCAGCACCTCACCCAAACTGGCGTCTTTCCTGATCTCGCTGAAAGTGTCGGCGGTGGCACCGTCAATAGAAATGACGATATCATCCACTCGTGCGGATACTAACTGCTTTGCCATCTGTTTATCGATGAGGGTGGCGTTAGTAGTAAGGCTAAAGGTGCCATTTGAGGAGAGGTGGGCTTTGCCAAGTCGGATCATTTCAATGATATTCTCGTTAAGCAGTGGCTCACCGATGCCGACCAAATTAATAGCCTCGATTTCGGAGAAAGCTGGCAGTAACGCCTTATAGGTCTCCAGGGTCATATCGCCTGAGTCTTCCTTCCAGACCTTTCTCATACACATGGCGCAATCCAGGTTGCACTGCGTTGTGACCTCGATGTTCAGTTTTCTGGGGTTGTCATTCATAACTTGGCTGCCCCTAATGATGTTAGTGGCTAAATAGTGAATCTATCGAGAGTCGCTCTCAATTCAATTGTAGCATCATTTCGGCTTCGCCTCAACGGTAGAGTTGCCGGCGGTTGGGCAACCGTCACTCCTCGACTTGTTTCGTTTACTTGCTTCCGCTGTTCATGTCAAGCCTGGTTGCTGGTTTGTGCGATTGGAGGCACTTCGCCTAACTTCGGGCTTCAAGTGCCGGTCGTTTATCTATGGGGCATCGCTCCCCTGTTAGGGTGCGAGAATTGACTTGTGCGCAGGCAGTTGGTACAATCTTAAACATATGGTAAGTGCATCAAGTTTTGAGATACAATAATGAGACAAAAGTCACATACAGAACAGTGGCAACTCCTTAGAATTGACAGCACCTAAAACTGGTTAGATAGTGAAAGGAGGTTAGAAATGGTGGACGTAGAGGAGAAACGGTTGACGCAGATAATAGCGGACAATGTACGATTCAGGACAATGATGGGCCAGCGTACGGGCCGGGTTGAGGAGCAGGAGAAGCTGGGAAAGATAAGTGAGATACGGCCAACCTTGAGGCTCGATGCCGAGCGAGCCCGGCACGTAACGCAGGCGTACAAAATGACCGAAGGCGAGCCGATTGCTGTCAGAAGGGCTAAGGCGATGGCCAATCATCTGGACAACATGACGATATACATAAACGATTACGACCGGATTGCGGGCAACTCGTCGAAGTCTCCTGACTACGTGATCAGCTATCCTGAGCTGTACTCGCGGTGGGTGGACAAGGCCATTGAGATGGGCTACAAGGATATGCTGAGCGACGAAGAACGGGAGGAGATGCACGAGATCAACAAGTACTGGTTCAATAAGTCGATACATGGAAAGGAGCGGCAGTGTCTAGCTGAAGAAGACAAGCCGTACTGGTCTTACATGAACCAGGGGGTGTTTGTGTGGGTGCACGGGGCTCACTCGGGCCAGGTGCCGAACTACGAGAAGATATTCAAGGTGGGGTTGAGGGGGATACTGAAAGAGGCTCAGGACAAGCTAGCGGAGATAACGCAGGACAAGGACCTGATCCGTGATCATACCCAGGAGTTTCTGAAGAAGAAGGCATTTCTGGAGGCGGTGATCATAAGCGTTGAGGCGGCGATCAGGTGGTCTAAGAGGTATGCTGAGCTTGCCAGGACGATGGTCAGTGAGGAGAAGGAAGAGGGGAGGAAGAAGGAACTGGAGCAGATAGCGGAGAGCTGTTCCTGGGTGCCTGAGAACCCACCGAGGACATTCCATGAGGTATTGCAGGCGTGGTTCCTCCTGTTCCTTCTGGTGAGGGTACTGGATGTCCAGACGAGCGGTATAGGTGACAGGGTGGACTGCCTGTGGTATCCGTTCTACAAGAAGGACAAGGAAGAGGGACGGATAACGCCGGAGGAAGCACAGGAGCTGTTGGAGTACATCTGGCTCAAGTTCACCGAGCTGGCGGACTTCAATGCTCCCATAATGGGGAGCGGCGCTCATACTACGCCCCGCTATATAACCATCGGGGGACAGGACCGTTTAGGTCGGGATGTCACCAACGAGCTGACCTATATAATCATGGACAGCGTCAAGTCTCTGGGGTTAGTGGAGCCGATGATGGTGGTGAGGCTTCACAGGAACACTCCTGACGAGTTTCTCTACCGGTTCACCGATATCATGAGACAGGATGCGGGGCATTACGGCATCTTCAACGACGAATTCATGATACCGTGGCTGGTGGGGAAAGGGATGCCGGTTGAGGATGCCAGGAATTATGGTATCGAGGGTTGCATGAGGTGGACGGTAATAGGCAAGCCGATGGGGCACCGTGGTATTGCCGGTGTGGGGTTTGCCCTGCCCAAGTGCCTGGAATATGCCTTGAATCAGGGTAGGGACTACAAGTTCTTCGAGGGCAAACAGATAGGGCCTGTCACCCCTGCCCCGCTGACCTTCACCTCCATCGAGGATGTAATACAGGCTTATCTGGAGCAGGTGAAGTTCTTCACCGAGAAGATAGTTACCTTCAGCAACATAACGGATGCGATAGAGGACGAGTGGCTGCCACAGCCCTTCAACTCCGCCTTGCTGGATGGGTGCATAGAGAATGCCATGGATGTGAGGGATATTCATTACTGGCACAAGACGAATATGCAGCCTGTGGGGCAGACGACGGTAGTTAATGCGCTGGTGGCGATGAAGAAGCTGATATTTGAGGACAAGACAGTGACCATGGAGCGGCTATTGCAGGCGCTTAAGGACAACTGGGAAGGGCATGAAGAGCTGCGGCAGATGTTACTCGATGCTCCCAAGTTTGGCAACGACGATGATTACGTCGATCTTTTCGCCCGGGATGTACACATCAGGACATGCCAGACGATACACCAATTCGAGACGATATACGGGTTCAATGTGCAGTGCGATGGGAGCGGTAGCGCCAGCTATTTCGCGTTCAGTGGACTCACCGGTGCGACCCCTGATGGAAGGAAGGACCGTCAGGTTTTCGGCGATGGCACCGTCTCTCCGGTGGCGGGCACTGACAGGAGGGGGCCGACGGCGGTATTGAAGTCTGTTGCCAAAATAGACCCGCTTTTGACCTTCAATCACCTGTTCAACCAGAGGTGGATGCCGGAGTTTCTGGAGGGAGAAAACAGGGCGAAGTTCGTGGCCTACCTGAGGACGTTTGTCAATCTGGGCATTCACCACGTCCAGGGCAACGTGATAGATGATACGGTACTGAGGGATGCGCAACAGCATCCGGAGAACTATGAAAGCCTGGTAGTGAGGGTTGCCGGATTCAGCGCCTATTTCACCGATATGCACAAGGAGGTGCAGGACCAGATCATCGCAAGGACCAAGCAGACACTTTCGTAGTTTTGTAGGGGATTAGGTTTTAGGGTGGGAGGCTGCTCTAACACGGAGCAGCCTCCTCTGTTGTAGTGACAAATGGTACGGTGGGCGTAACGCAGTGAAACCCACCATTTTCATCGCCATTTGGAAGGTGGGTTCCGGCTACATAAAGGGGCGTATATGTATGCCACTGCGAGCCCTTCGCTTTTTGGCATTCTGAGCCGAAGGCGAAGAATCTCACGCTCAGGACAGGCTCCGCGACTGAAGAATCTCACTCAGGGTAAACTCCGCGAAGCAATCTCACGACGAATACATTCGAGATTGCTTCGGCAATTTGTGCCTCGCAATGACATATACTTAATGGCTATCATTACCAACCGGCTCTTATCCCAACCGTCCTTAGAATCGGTGGGTTCCGTTGTCGCTACACCTACCCTACGCTCTCTGCGTAGCTCTGGTGCTTGCCTGCTATCTTCCCTTCCAAACCGCCTTGCGCTTTTCCATGAAGGCCTTGGGCCCCTCTTTGGCGTCCTCGGTATCGAAGATGAGCATGGACATCAGTCTCTCGATGGAGTAGGCGGTGTCGAGGCCGAGTCCCCTGAGCACCGACTCCTTTATCGCCTGCACCGCCAGGGGGCCATTGGAGACGATTTTCTCGGCGTAGGCCATTGCGCTGGGCATCAGTTCCTCACGGGGAACCACCTTGTTGATCAGGCCGATCTCGTAGGCTTCCTGGGCGGTGAACTGGTTGGCGGTGAGCAGCATCTCCATGGCGCGGCAGAAGGGTAGCTGGCGGGGAAGTCTCACCGTGGTTCCGCCGCCGGGGAAGAGTGCCCAGGTGGGCTCCATTACGGCGAAGACGGCGCTCTCGGAGGCAACTCTGATATCAGTGCCCAGGAGCATCTCCAGGCCTCCCCCGAAACAGTATCCGTTAATCGCGGCGATGACGGGCTTCCACAGGTCGAATCCCCGGAGCACGGCGTTCAAGGGTCTGGTATCTGACTGCATATCTCTCAGGTCGCCCTCGATGATCTTGGGGAGGAAGGTCTTTAGATCGCCACCGACGGAGAAGGCCGTCTTGCCGGCGCCGGTGATGATGGCCACCCAGATATCGCGGTCATCCCTGATATCTATCCAGGCAGCCGAAAGCTGCTCCATCATCTCATCGTCCATGGCGTTGAGTGCCTCGCGGCGGTTCATGGTGACGATGGCTATGTGGTCCTTCTTTTCATAGATTACTGCCATTTGCTTTTCTTCTGCCATTTTCCTCTCCTTATTTAGAGATTTCATCAGCGCCCTATCGCTGTTGCGCAGGCTTGAACTTGGGCAAGTACCAATCTTGCTCCTCTACTTTTTCGAAGACAAGTTCGACGGGCATATCGACATAGATATCCTCGTCCTTGCAGTCCACTATATTGGTGTGCATGCGGGGGCCTTCCTCCAGTTGCACAATGGCGACATTAAAGGGTGTGTCCCAGGCTGGATAAAAGGCCTGGTGAGTGACCTCCCAGCTAAAGACCTTGGCTTTGCCACTGGCTTTGGCCCACTGATAATTCATGCTCATGCATTTGGGGCAGAGGATGCTTGGGGGAAAGCGATAAAATCCACAGTCATCACATCTCTGGAGCAAAAGCTCCTGTCTCTGGCATCCATCCCAAAAGGGCTTTGAGTCTTCGCTTGGCATTGGGAGAGGCTTGGGGAGCTTAAACTCTGCCATATGATCACCTCCTCAAGATCAAAGTAGAGAAGCTGAAGGTTGGCGGATACTCATTGACCACACCACCGAATCCAGTTATTAAGGTAGTCTCTGCATCCTTTACCTGTCTTTCCCCACACTCACCTCTTAGCTGGCGAACACCCTCGACTATGTGGCCCATACCCATAGTGTGACCTTCTGAAAGCAGACCACCGGCTGTGTTGCAGGGAAGCTCACCGCCAAGCTCTATCTTGCCGCTCTCAACAAAAGGCCCGCTCTCTCCCATTTTACAGAAGCCGCTGGCTTCCACTTGTGTAAGGAAAACGATTGTGAAAGCATCGTAAAATTGGCAGACATCGATGTCCTTTTGGGTCAAACCTGCCATCTTGAATGCCGTTCCACTTGCTCTTGTCCAAGCAGCCCAATCAGAGATTTCGGGATTGCGCCATGGGCGTAAGAGAGGTGCTCCGTGCGCCTGCCCCCAGCCGCTGATATAGATGGGACGGTTCTTTAGATCCCTTGCTCTCTCGGAAGTGGTCACTACAACGGCGCCACCACCATCTGTCCAGGGGCAACAATCCAATGCGCGCAATGGCTCTGCTATCCAGCGGGAATTCTGATGGTCCTCCAAGGTGATTGGCTTGCCATACATCTGGGCGTTTGGATTCAGGCACGCGTGCTTCCTACACGTGACAGCTATGGTTCCCAGTTGCCTGTAAGTTGTTCCGAAATCATGCATGTGCCTGCGGGCTATTTGAGCTAGAAATGGTGTCGCCGCAATCTCTCCGTAGGGTAGAGTAAACTCAAAGCCTGGTGGTAAACCAAGTGGGACGTCCGCAGGGCTGTTCTGCCATCCATAGCAACAGACCACAGTGTGGCACATCCCGGCGTTAACGGCCATAGCAGCCATCTGCGTTAAGGCGATGGGAGTAGAACCACCACAGTCTACGGTAGCAGTGAAGTTGGATGAGATCCCTAGAAGATCAGCAACCCTTCCTGCAAAGCCATGTCGTTCGCCTTGCTGTGACGGGTGCACAAACAGAAGCCCATCCACATCGTCCTTGGTCAGCCCAGCATCCTCGATGGCTCTTTTGCAGCCTTCTAAGGCGAAGTCCATGGTGCTTATCCCTGCCATCTTTTTGCCAAGTTTGGTGAGCCCGACTCCTACGATGGCACATTGATCTTTTAAGCTCACCTTATCACCTCGTTGTCCTATTTTGTCCCAGTAAAGGAAAGCTCCTCCTCTCAACTCTTCAGAGACAGGATCCTGGCAGCATTATCTCCTAATATGGCGCTGACCTCTGCCTCGGTGAAGGTTATTCCCTCGGGGGCCTTTTGCGGCAGCTCCCTGATTAGGTCTGCGTAGTCTTTGGTGGACATGAGGGCGGCCACGAAGGGGTTATCGGTGCCGAACAGAACTCTATTTGGACCGAGGCGGTCTAGGGCATGCCTCAGGACCTGGCAGAACTTGTGATAATTAGACTTGGTCACATCCTGCCAGGCGGAGATGTCTGTCATCAGATTGTATCTGAGTCCAGCGAGATAGAAGAGCTGCTCATGCCAGCCAAAAGCCATGTGACCGGCAGTCACCGTCAGATTGGGGAAATCCTGCACCACATCGTCGAGGTGTATCGGGTCGCCGTACTTAGCACGGAGGGGCGCCGCACCAAGCTGTCCCGTATGGCATGTTACCGGTAGTCCCAGTTCGGAAGCCTTTTCCAGCACCCGGTAGGTACTTGGCTCGTTCACGAAGAAACCTGTCTGTGGATAGAGATTCAGCCCTTTGAGCCCCCATTCCTTTATGGCGCGCTCTACCAGTTCAACGGCGTCGGGTCTGCGGGGATCAACGGTGGTGAAGGCTATTATCCTGTCGGGGTGTCTCCTTTGGAGGTCTGCATAGGCCTTGAGCTGGCCCTCGAGGGGTACCTTCGGTTCCCCATAGAGAACCCAGTAATCCATGGGCAGCAGGACGGTCTTGTCGATTCCGCCGGCATCCATGTCGCGAATCAGGGCTTCTCCCTCAGGGTCCCACAGAGCAGGGATCATGCTTTCCCTAATCGTCTCCAGGGGCATTTCCATCCCCAACTGCTTCATACCGTTTAAATACATGCCGGTTACAGTTTGCCACCATCCCTCAGGGTACCACTCCTGGGCTACCAGGTGATAATGGGCATCGATGAGCATTTCCTCCTCCTTTCTACAATCGCAGCCACAAATCTCTTATCAGTGATTTAAGGCCTTGGTAGACCCAGGCCGGCGATGGCAATGATTATCCTCTGGATCTCATTGCTGCCGCCGCCGATAGCCATCATAAGGGAAAACCTGTATTCCCACTCCATGTATCCGTCGAACGGGGCCCGGGGCTCTCTCTCTAGTTGGCCATGTAAACCAAGGATTTGCATCGCTGTATTGGCCAGGCGTCGCTCCAGTTCGCTGGTGAATACCTTGGTGATAGATGCCTCGGCGAAGGGAACAACCCCTTGACCCAGCAGCCAGGCTACTCGATAGCCGAACAAACGCCCGATCTCCAGGTCGATTGCCAGTTGGGCTAGCCTCTGCCGGATGATCGGGTCCTTGCTCAGGGGTTTACCATTGTGATGTGTTTCCTTGGCGTACTGCACCAAGTCCTCGAACAAGCGCCGATGTTGTGCTACGGTAGCCCCCATGAAAACCCTCTCATGGTCTAGTGCGGTAGTGAGGTAGTACCAGCCCTGATTCAGCTCCCCTACGACGGCAGTCTTGGGAACGCGTACGTTGTCAAAGAAGACTTCATATAGCGGGTAGTCCCACATGGTGTCCAGCTTCCCTACCGTAATACCTGGGGTCTTCATGTCGACAATGAACATGCTGAGTCCCCTGTGCTTCTTGGGTGCGTTGGGATCGGTTCTGACCGTCATCCAGGCGTAGTCGGCCTGCCCGGCGAAGCTGGTGAACAGCTTTTGGCCGTTGATGACATATTCATCCCCATCGGCTACGGCCGTGGTCTGGCAATTGGCCAGGTCGGAACCAGCGTTCGGTTCTGTGTAGCCCAGGCAAAATACTATCTCGCCCTTTAGAATCCTGGGCAAGAACTCCCTCTTTTGCTCCTCGCTCCCAACAGCGATGAGTGTAGGGCCCACCATGTTCTGAGCCAGAATATGAGCACCTGCGGGTGCCCTGTAGTACAGCATCTCTTCGCCATAGATGAGCTGTTGCGTGTAAGGGCGTCCCAGGCCACCATACTCTTTGGGCCATCCCACGCCCAGCCATCCTTTTTCTGCTAGCTTGCGACTGAAATCGGGATTGAACAGTTCCAGTGGCGTCCGCTCCTTACGCTCAGGTGCCAGCTCCTGGCGAAGAAATTCGCGAATCTCCTGTCTGAAGACTTCCTCTTCTTGAGTAAACCCGAAGTCCATCGCACCTCCCTTTCGCGTCCCTCAATAGCGGGGCTTAGAGGCCCATTTGCTGGGCGACTATTTCTCTTTGGAAATTGGTATCGCCGAAAGCGAGCTCTCCTGCCTTGGCTCTTCGATAGTAGAGCCCGATATCATGGTCTCTGGTGAGGCCGATAGCGCCGTGGCACTGCACAGCTCTTTCCGTGACAAACTCATAGGCCTGGTTGATCCATCCTTTAGCTGCGGCAACGTCTGCGGTGGCGGGAAGGCCCTCTCCTACCTTCCAGGCGGTCTTATAGAGGATGTTCCTGCTGGTGGCAACGCTTGTCCACATATTAGCGCAGTAGTGCTGGATTACCTGGAAGCTGCCAATAGGCCTCTTGTATTGCACCCTCTCCTTGACATAATCCAGGGTCATGTCGAGGGCCGCTTCGGCGCCCCCGACCATCTCCGCACATTTGGCCATGGTGGCCTGCTCTAGAGTTCTGGCCACGATGGGCCACCCATTGTCCAGTTCGCCGAGCATGTTGTTCCGGGGCACAGTGACGTTCTCGAAGACGACCTCGCACAGTTTGTCGTCGGCCATGGTGGGGATGACCTCGCATTTGATGCCCGGGCTCTTGGCATCCACCAGGAAGAGGGTGATGCCCTCTTCGGGAGTGGCCCCCTCCGTGGTCCTGGTGACGCAAATCATGTAATCGGCGATGTGGGCATTCTCCACGAAGAGTTTTGTCCCATTGATAACGAAGCTGTCACCTTGAGCCACGGCCTTTGTCTCCACGCCGGCTGCGTCGTATCTGGCGTTAGGCTCGGTCAGGGCCATAGTGAGGATCATTTCCCCGCTGGCTATCCTGGGCAGGAATTCCTTCTTCTGTTCCTCGGTGCCCGCAGAGAGGATAGGCAAGCTGCCCAGGACCACCGTGCAGAAGAAGGGGCCGGGCAGGATGTTGCGCCCCATCTCCTGGAGCAGGATGATGAGGTCCATAAAATCCATTTCCATGCCGTCATATTCCTCAGGGAGCACGAGGCCCATCCATCCCAGCCCCGCCATCTTGCGCCATAGCTCGGGGGAGTAGCCCTTCTCATCCTCCTCCAGCTCTCGAACCAATGTCTTGGGGCATTCCTTGGTCAGAAAATCTCGCGCCGTTGTCCGCAGCATTTCCTGTTCTTCAGTCAGGTCGAGATCCATAGCAAACTCCTTCTACAAGATTCAGCATTCATGATTCAGCTGAGCCAGGCGCGGTGCCCGTCCCAGTATTCTTCCCTTTCCACAACCATCGCTGTCCCTTGGCCAAAGCCTCCACATATGGATGCCAGACCATATCTGGAGCCGCGGCGGTTCATCTCATGGGCCAGTGTCCCCACCACCCGAATCCCGCTCGCCCCTATGGCGTGGCCAATACAGCAAGCATCTCCGTTGACGTTCATTTTCTCAGGGTCAATTGCCAGTTCCTTTATTAAGGTGAGAGGCACTACAGCGAAGGCCTCGTTTGTCTCCCAGAGGTCTGTGTCACCTGCGGACAGGCCTGACCTCTCTAATGCTTGTTTGGATGCCAGGGTGGCACTATATCCCATGATTTTGGGGTCACACGCAGCCCAGCCGATAGACCTTACGGTGACCATGGGCACTAATCCCAGCTCCCTGGCCTTCTCCTTTGGCATAAACACACCCGCTGCAGCTCCGTCGCTCTGTTTAGATGAGCTGGCGGCAGTGACTGTGCCGTTTTCCTTGTATAGGGTTGGAAGACTGCGAAGTCTCTCAATGGTTGTGTCAGGCCTGACGTCCTCATCGTAATCGACGATTTTTGCCGTTCCATCGGCCAACTTGCCTTCACAGGGGATTATCTCGTGTTTGAACCAGCCATTCTTGTAGGCTGCAGCGGCTCTTAGATTGCTCCTCAACGCCCATTGGTCCTGTTCTTCCCTGGAGACGTTGAACTTCTCAGCCAGGTTCTCTGCGGTTATCCCCATGCCTATCATGGCATTGGCATCGACTATTTCCCACAGCTTCGGGTTGGGCAGGCCGCGTGAAGCTGCACCGGTCGCTATCGCCTCCTCCATCATCTTTTCCATATCTGTGTCAAAGGTAAAGAAAGGGATGGGAAAGTGAGAGCAGCTCTCATAGCCCCCCGAGATAACGATGTCTTCCAGGCCTAACTGGATGGCCATAATGCCAAAATGGGCGCCGGCCATACTCGAGGTGCATGCTCGGTCAACGCTTAGCCCGCGAGTCTCGAAGGGACAGGTCAACAGAGACACGCTTCTGCCGGGATTTGACTGCTCCCCGGTTTGGTTCGGCGAGCCCATGGTGACCTCGTCGATCATGGCTCTGTCCAGCCTTGTCCGCTTCAGCAGCTGCTCGATCACGATAGTTGCCAGGTCATCCCCACGCATGTGTGAGAAGAATCCCGGCTTCTTCGAACTCCCTCTGCCAAAGGGGGTTCGCGCAAAATCCACCATTACTACCTCTCTCAGTTCAGCCATCTAACGTTCCTCCTTGAAATCGTCTTGCTACCAGCTTCTCGGCAGGCCCAGTCCCATTGTAGCGACGAGGTTTCTCATGATCTCGGAGGTGCCGCCGCCCATGTTCAGGCCCATAACTTGCTGATAGTAGTTCTGGTATCTGCCCATCACCGGTGCCCATCTGGACTCTCTTACTTGCCCATACAGTCCCATAATCTCGCAACCGGCATAGTTGAGGCGCTGTGTTAGCTCGGTGGCGAGGAACTTTGCCCCTGCGGCAAGGGGAGCAGCCGCTATTATGCCACCCTTGGTCTGGTTCCAAACCACTGAGTGAGAATAGGCAAGCCCTGCTTCGGTCTCGATTGCCAGCTGGGCCAATTTATGCCGAACCAGAGGGTTTTTAGCCAGGGGCTCACCGCCCCATTTTGCCTCCTTGCAAAACTGGACCAAGTCCTCAAGACCTCGTTTAGCGTGTGAGAACAGGTCGATCATGGATCGCTCGAAGTTGGACGTCATTTGGGAGGCTATCCAGCCCTGGTTCTCCTCGCCCACCCTGTTTCGCGCTGGAACGCGAACATCATCCAAGAAGACCTCATTGAACATGTGCCCCATTGCCATGCTATATAGAGGTTTGACAGTGATGCCGGGAGTCTTCATATCGACCAGGAAGAAAGAGAGCCCCCGGCTCCTCTTCTCCTCGGGATTTGTCCTCGCGAGCATGAAGCCCCAGTCGGCGCGCTGAGCCCCGCTGGTCCATATCTTCTGCCCGTTGACAATGTAATCGTCACCATCCCTTACAGCCCGGGTAGTAAGGCATGCCAGGTCGGAGCCGGCGTTGGGCTCGCTCCACAATTGACACCAGTCTCGCTCCGCCCGCGCCATGGGAGGCAGGTGTTCCCTCTTTTGCTCATCGTTTGCGCTCACCAGGAGGGTAGGGGCCAGCATGCCAACGCCGATGGGATCAACACCCATTGCCCTGTGGTATCCCCTGACCTCGTTGAAGATGAACTGCTCTAATAGGGGTGCGTCCCGCCCTCCGTATTCTTTCGGCCACGCCAAGGCTATCCATCCCTTGGCTGCGAGCTTCTTGCCCAGCTGCTTATGGAACTCCCAGCAGGCATCAATCTCGAATAGGGCCTCCATGGATGCATTCATTTCCGGTGGGCAATTCTTCATCTCTTCTCTGAAGAAGTCATCAAATTCCTTTCTTAACGCCTCTTGTTCTGGTGTATATCGGAAATCCACCCTTTCGCTCCTTTCTGACTGTGATTGCGGCTCCTGCATCCTGGAATGGTGTAGCTTCTGAAAACGCAAGACCAGCCGCTACTTACCTTTGAAGACCGGCTCGCGCTTCTCCAAGAACGCCGTGGCAGCTTCCATGAAGTCCTCGGTGTTCAAGAGCTTTTCCTGAAGCTCGACCTCGTACTTCATGTGCTCCAGAATATCTGTCCCCGCCATCCCGCTGTGCAGGGCTGTCTTGGCCATC